>Ga0307516_10002256_pt1 | contig 26004 bp, 22 predicted proteins | sample 19_EM_MG_FD_203310 | JGI IMG/M metagenome (GOLD analysis project Ga0307516, IMG submission 203310) | Populus trichocarpa ectomycorrhiza microbial communities from riparian zone in the Pacific Northwest, United States - 19_EM | ecosystem: Host-associated > Plants > Roots > Unclassified | place...
TGTCGCGCCGCGCCAGCGATATTCATTTCGAGCCGGAACAGGGTTTTGTCCGCATCCGCTACAGAATCGACGGCGTATTGCGGCAGATTCGCGCCCTGCACTCGAAATATTGGTCAGCCATGCTGGTCCGCATCAAGGTGATGTCCGGCATGAACATCGCCGAATCCCGCGCCCCTCAAGACGGGCGCATCAGCCTGCACTTGCAGGGCCGCTACATCGACTTTCGCGTCGCCGCGCAGCCGACAACCTACGGTGAAAACGTCGTGCTGCGCATCCTCGACAAGGTGCAGAGCCTGGTGGCGCTCGACGCGCTGGGACTGGCTCCGGACCAATTCGAAATGCTGCAGCTGATGATCAAACGGCCCGATGGAATTCTGCTGGTGACCGGCCCCACCGGCAGCGGCAAGACCACCACGCTCTACTCGATCCTGTCCGCTCTCAACACCGAGCAGGTCAACATCATGACCCTCGAGGATCCGGTGGAATATCCAATGCCCATGATCCGGCAGACGAGTCTGGCGGACGGCTTGAAAATCGATTTTGCATCCGGCATCCGTTCCATGATGCGGCAGGATCCCGACATCATTCTGGTGGGAGAGATTCGCGACGGGGATACTGCCACCATGGCGCTGCGGGCGGCGATGACGGGTCACCAGGTCTTCAGCACGCTGCACACCAACTCGGCGCTGGGCGCTCTGGCGCGGCTGCTGGATCTCGGTTTGAACCCGGAAATCCTCGCCGGCAACCTCATCGGTGTGATCGCTCAGCGGCTGATACGCCGCCTCTGCCGCACCTGCAGGAAACCCTACCATCCGAATTCCGCCCAGCGACGCCTGCTGGGCCTCGATCCCGCCGGCACTCAACCTCTGTACGAGGCGGGCGGTTGCGACGACTGCGAGCAGCAGGGATACCTTGGGCGAGTCGCACTGATGGAAATCGTGCGCTTCGACGCCGACCTGGACGAACTGGTCGCGCGCCGGGCCACCCTGCGCGAACTGCGCAGTCTGGCGGCGCAGAAGGGCGCGCGTTCGTTGGCGCAGGACGCCATCCGGCGCGTGCTCGACGGTACCACCACCCTGAGCGAAATCGCGCGCAGCATCGATTTGACGTCCATCGAGCCGCAGTGAGCGACGCATGCAGACCTATCAATACAGGGCGGTGACCGAATCAGGCCAGGTGCGCACCGGACGGACCGAAGCGCTCAACCTGGCCGATCTCGAATCGCGATTGACCCAGATCAAGCTGGAATTGATCGAGGCACGCACCAAGAGCACGGCATCCTTCTCCGCTTCGTGGGGGGGCGGCGTCAAACCGAAGGATCTCATCACGTTCTGCCTGCATCTCGCGCAGGTGACGCGAGCGGGAATCTCGCTTCTGGAAGGCCTCAAGGATCTGGTCGATCAGATCGAACATCCACGCTTCCGCGCCACGGTCGGCGCCGTGGTCGAGGCCATCCAATCCGGTACGCAATTTGCCGATGCGCTGTCCGCTTATCCGAAGACCTTCGATCACACCTTCGTCGCATTGGTCCGTGCCGGCGAACATTCGGGCAACATTCCGGAGACGTTCCAGAAGCTGGCGGATGCGCTGAAGTGGCGCGACGAGTTGCGCTCGAGCTTCAAGAAACTGCTCATCTATCCCGCCTTCGGCCTGACCATCATCACGGTCGTGTTCCTCTTTCTCATGATCTATCTGGTGCCGCAGCTGTCGGGCTTCATCCGCTCGATGTCGGGCGGTCATCTGCCCCTGCAAACGCAGATTCTCCTGGGAATCTCCGGGTTTTTGGTCAATCATTGGTGGGTGCTGCCGGCCGTGCCCGCGGCAGTCGGGGTCGCCATCGGTTTGACGCTGCATTTTGCCTCGGAGTCACTGCGTACGGACATCGACGGTCTGAAGCTGCGTCTCCCGCTCATCGGATCGACGCTGCAGAAGATCGCGCTCGCGCGCTTCGCCTCGACCCTAGGCATGCTCTACGCATCGAGCGTACCGGTACTCGCCGCCTTGGACTTGTCGGCCGATGCCGCGGGCAACCGCCTTCTCGCCAAGGCGGTCATGGATTGCAAGGGAAGGATTGCCGACGGTCTCACCATCGCCGAGTCGTTCGAGCAGGCCAAGCTGTTTCCGAAGCTCGTCATCAGGATGCTGCGCATCGGAGAACTGACCGGAGAGCTCGACAAGTCTCTCACCAACGTCAGCTATTTCTACGATCGGGAGATCTCCGAGTCGATCGAAGGTCTGCAGGCCATCATCGAGCCGACGCTCACGGTGTTCATGGGTTCGATACTCGGCTGGCTCATCCTCTCGATGCTGGGCCCGCTCTACGACACCATTTCGAAGCTCAAGATATGAGAGCCTGCAACCACTACGTTTACATCACGGCCACGGCGCTCGAGTGCTATCGCGAACCGGCCGGCGGCCTCGTTCTTGCGGCGAGCATTTCGACACCGCGCAACATGTCGGTGGACCGGGACAGCCATGAGGCGAGCGTGCGGCAATTCGAAGCGCACCTGGACCAATACCCGCGCGACCGCTACTTCGTGATCACGGACAACCAGGCGGAGGCCTACCAGGCCGAGACCGTCCCGACCTTGTCGCGCCGCGATTTGAATCTGCTGTTGACCCGTAAACTGGAGCAGCGCTACCGGACCACCAGCTATCGCGGTGTGGTGCCGCACCGATCGCGCCCCTATGCGTTCATCCGCAATCTGGGCCGGCGCCGTTCTCCGACCACGACCCGGATTCTGTACGCCCTCATCAACCCGGAAGCCCTTGCGCCCTGGCTCGACGCTCTCGAGCGGCGTGACTTGAATGTTCGCGGCCTCTACAGCCTGGGTGCGCTGATGCCGGCGCTCACGCTGCAACTCAAGCTGCCGGCGCTCTCGGATGCACTCATCGTGCTGCGAACCGGTGCGGGCTACCGGCACGCGTTCGTCTCGCCCTCGGGTTTGCGGTTTTCGAGGCTTTGCGCCTATTCGAGCGCGGGCGACACGCAGGTTGGGCAGGAGATCGACAAGACCCTGCAGTACCTGACCATGACAAAACTGTGGGGCGTGGAGAGCCGGCATCGCACGCTGCACATCGCGGTGATCGACGCGCAACCTTCTTCCGTTGCCCTCACGATTCCCGGCAATAACCTGCGGTTGGCGGAGCTCGCGCAGGTCAGGCCGCGCGAGTTCGTGCAGAACGGACCCGCCGCGCTGCTGGAGGCGCCGAATTCGGCGTGGCTGCTGTTCAACGGCACGGCGCTGCGCGAACATGGTTTCGGCTGCGCCGCGGGGATTTCATTGCGGGATGCCAGCCGGCGCGCGAATCAACAGCGTGCCGCGCTCTTGAGTGCGGCGGCCGTGGCCGCGGCCAGCGTGGGCTATCTGGCGTTCAACGAGGTCGCCACCCGGGAGAACAACGCGCTCGCGAGCACTTCCGAGTTGATCGCCGAGCACATGAACGTCACTGCGGAGGATACCGAAATCAAGGCGCCGAAAACCGACCTCGAACCGGAGCAGCTGCGCGCAGTCGTACAAATACGCGATCGACTGTTGGCGCGCAGCATCAACACAGCCGGTCTCATGCGCCGCGCCGCGGCGGCACTGGCGCCATTTCCCGACCTCAACATCGATCTCTTGGAGTGGTCCTACGGCGCCCCGCCCGCAGCCGGAGGGGAGGCCGACGCGAGCTCACCGCCCCCCGATGGTTCGGCCGCAGCCCCCTCGTCGGACACCATCGTCTTGCGCGTGGGAGGACGCAGCAGCGCGAATCTGTTGAAGTCCAATGCAAACGCGGCGGTAACGGGGCTTGCGGCCGCGCTTGCCCGGGAGCTCAATGGCCGGGAGGCCATCGAAAAGCTGCCCTTCGACGTCGCTCCCGGCGGAACCCTCGCTGCGCAGACCAAGGGAGACGACGCAGTGAAAACCGACTTCAGTGTGACGGTGACCATACCCGTCAACCCTGAGCATGCTTCGTGAGGACCGCTTGAAATCTCCGCGCTACTCGAAGGCCGCACTCCACCGAACGCTGAAGCGCTGTGCGGCCGCGGTCGTCATTTGCGTCCTTGCCGCCGGTCTCTCCAGCACACGCCGAACGGCTGCCCAGCACCGCAGCGACCTCGCTGCGCAAAGCGTCCGGTCCGCGAGGGCCCGCCTCGACCTCGCGAACGAACATCGCATGCTGATCGACAAGTTCGGCGACCGGTACCGTCAACTGGTACGCGAAGGACTGTTGGTGCGTTTCGATCGCGCGGTTGCAGGCGACTGGTTCGAGGCCGCGATAAGCGCCGGAAACGGCGCGCGCATCGATGGCTATGTCATCGGCAAGGACGCCATCTATACGGGTTCCGGCGCCGCAGAGCTCAGCGCCTTCCGGGTGGTCTCGCATCGCCTCGAATTCAACGCAACCGCGGCGGACGAGGATGAGTTCGCCGGCCTCATGAACTCCATCGAAAAACGCGTGCCGGGTACTACGGCGCAGGAGGCCTGTTCAGTCGGCCGCGATCGTCAATCGAGCGGCGACACCGAAATGCTGTCCTTGCATTGCGCGCTGGTCTGGTATGAATTTGCGCCGAGCAATACGGAATTGACCGCAAGCCAAACGGGGACGTCAGGATGAGAACTAGCGACTGTCGCCCCAACGTCCTTCGCGCCCGGTCTTGGCTCGCCCTGGCTTTTTTGCTCACCGCCACGGTGGCAGAAGCGACTGAGCCGGTCGGCACCGAGCCGGTCAGCCGCGCCGCCCGGCCGATCGACGGTGCCGCTCGCCCTCCTGCGTTCGCTGCCACGGCGCGCATCGGCAGGATCTTCTTTTCACCGGCCGAACGACGCAGCCGCCGCGGCGGCGTACTCGCGGCGACGCCGATGGGCAGTGCCCCCGCGGTCCGCGAGCGTCGGGTGGTCAACGGCGCACTCCGTTCCGGCACGGAAGGGCGTGCCGTGTGGGTCGACGGGGCCGCCGTCGAAGATTCCGCCCGCGACAAGTCGGCATGGACCGATCGGAATGGCAATGTCTGGCTGATGAATGGAATGCAGGGAACGCATCTCGTCAAACCCGGCCAATCCATCGACCGCAACGGGGTGATCGAAGATTTGCTGCCGCCCGGGGCCGTCGCCCGGCGCTGAACGCGGAATCATGTCCAAGCGTCCGCACCTAAGCCCCGGAGCGACACCTCGCCGCCAGCGCGGGGCCGCTGCGCTGTTGATGATCATCACTCTGATCGTGATTCTGACCATTGTGTTGGCGCCCAGGTTGACTCTATGGCAGGTACGCAACGCGGCCAACGACCGGGGCTACCAGGCACTCATGGAGGTCAAGTCGGCCATCCTGGCGCATGCCGCAAATCCCGGAGCCGATGCGGTAGCCGGCCGGCGCCTCGGACAAATTTCACTGACTCCCGACCTGCCCGTCACGGCGGGGAGCACCTTCGACGGCACCAGCAAAACCGGATGCGCGACGCGTACCTGGGTGCCGGGGCAGGCCCTATCCGACCCCAACGCAGCAAATACCGCCGCCAAAGCGCAGAACGTGCGCTGCTTCGGCCGATTTCCGTGGCTCTCCTACGGGCTCGAAGGCCCGAGCACAGCGGACGACGAGGGCGGGATGGTCCCTTGGATGTTCGTATCTGCCAATCTCGTGGTCGCGGCCCCGTGTCTCCTCAATTTGAATCCGCTCATGCTGAGCAGTGGGTACACGGGCGGCTGCACAACTGCGGTGCCATTTCCATGGCTCAACGTCGTCGATGATCGCGGCAATCTTCTGTCGTCCGAAGTGGCAATCGTGCTCATCCTGCCCGGACCGCCGGTCAGTGCCGCACAGCAACGCACCACACCCAACGATCGCTCGCCCGCCGCCTATCTCGAGGGTTTGACGGTGGCGGCGGGCTGTGCGGCTCCCTGCGTCCCGGGCACTTACAACAACGCGGCGTATACCGTCGCCAACGGCCTGGCATGGACCTTCGTCAATGCGCCGCCAAGCACGGCCTTGGGTCCGCAGCCGTCCTACTACCAGCAGCCGTTCGCATTCAATGATCGCTTGATCTATGTCACCGCCAGCGAGTATTTCGAGGCGATGGAGACGCGCGCGCGACTGACTGCGCTGAAGACTCTCGGCCAGTTCAAGGCCAGCTATGGCTTCCTGCCATATTCCGGCGACGATCCGTCGCCGGCGACTCCCTTGGACGCCGGCTGCACCCTGAACTCGCGCTTCGGCTTGCTGCCGGCGGGGACCGCTTGCAGCGGTCCTGCGAATTACCCGGTGAATTATCCGACCTGGTTCACCTTGGGCGGTTGGGGAAATTATTTCATTTACGCGGTCGATGCCGGCTGCGTCGCCAGTGCCGCCGCCCCGCGCTGTCTGGCGCCCACCATGAAACTGGGCGGCGCAGGAACGCCATCCTACAATGCCGTACTGTTCAGCCCCGGTCGCGCCATCCAAAAGGCGCCTTTCGCAGTGTCGAAGGGCGCCGCGCAGGCGCCGATGGTGGGCGGCGTCAGCGGCACGTTGAAGGATTTTCTCGATAGCACGAAGAACGTGAATGGACCGCCGTTCGACGCCGCGGGCACGGCGCCCACGGCCAACTACAACGATCGCATGTACGGAATCCAATGAAACATCCGCATCGAGGGTTCACTTTGATCGAGGTCGCCATCTCCATGGTGATCCTGGGTCTGGTGATGACCGGATTGGTGCTGTCCCTGTCGCAGCAATTGCAGCAGCGCCGACTGCTCGATACCCGCACCACGCTCGCGGAGGCGAATGACGCGTTGATTGCCTTCGTCACGGCCAACGCACGCCTTCCCTGTCCGGCCGTGGCGGCAAGCAATGGCCTGGAAGCGACGACCGCGCCGGGCACCTGTACGGCGGCGGCGGGCTTTCTGCCCGCCGTTACGCTGGGCCTGCCCAATCTCGATGCCAATGGCTTGCTCAACGATGGCTGGGCGGATGGCAGCATCCGGGACAACACCGGCGCCCTGAGCTACCCGCGCGCCATCCGCTACTCGGTGACCCGGCTCACCGGCACGGCGCATGTCAACGCCGTGACCACGGCGTCGCTCGGTACGGCCACGCGTTCGAACATCAGCACCGACCTAGCCGCCAACAATGGGTTGTTCGTCTGCCGTTCGTCGGCTGGAATGGTGGCCGCCGGAAATCGCTGCGGCAGCAACGCAAACTCTCTTGCGCTCAATGCCGTGGCGGTGCTCTGGTCCCAGGGGCCTACGGGGAACGACGTCACCGGGAATTCCAACGACGAAAAGCAAAACGCCAATCAGCCCATCGTACGTGCCTTCGTGATGCGCGATCCCACCGATGTTGCCGCGGCCGCGGGCCGCTTCGACGATCTCGTTTCCTGGGTGTCCTGGGGCACCGTGGCCGACAAACTGATGGTAGCCTGGCAGGTCCAATGAAGCAGCCGATGTCGCGCGCCGTGCTGGGACTCGCCCGCCTGACGTTGTTGGAGGCCAGACGCACGGCCGTCGGCAAATCGGCGCTGGCCGCGATCGCCATTGCCGTGTGTCTTGCGCTATTCGTGGATCGCGTCGTGCTCACCGATCAGGAGCGCGCCACGGTGGTCACGTATGCCGTGATCGTGCGCCTCGCCGTCGTGCTGACGCTGGGTCTCGCCATCATCGCCAACACCGTGCGCGACCTCAACGAACGCATCATCGATAATTTTCTGGCGCTGCCGTTGACGCGCATGCAGTACGTTCTCGGAAAGTGGTTGGGTTGGAGCCTGGTCGCGATCCTTTGTGCGCTGTCGTGCGGGCTGCCGCTGTTGGGGTTTTCGGGCACGCCGGGACGGCCGCAGTGGACTTTGAGTTTCGCTGCGGAAGCGGTGGTGGTCGCGAGCCTGGCGCTGGTATTGGCGCTCGGAGTGGGGCGAGTCGTCACGGCGATGTTCGCTTTTTGCGCCATGTACCTGTTCGCCCGGGTGAGTTCCATGCTCGTACTGTTGAGCGGCAACATGGGTGCGGATCAAGGTTCGCTGCTCGACCGCTTCGATGCACGCTACGTGGAATTCGCCGGCTACCTGCTGCCGCGCTTGGACCGCTTTGCGGTCACGGCGTGGCTCAGCGGCGGCCCGGTCCGATTGGGGCCGGATCTGCTGCAGGCAGTGATCTACATCTGCCTGCTCGGTGCGGTGGCTCGCATCGAACTCAGGCGCAAGCAGTTCTAACATGCGCACCGTGGCCTCTCAGGTTCAGGCGTGGCTGCTGCTTGGTTTCTGCCTCCTGGCCAACGTGGTGTTCCAGCGCCAGAATCCGCCGGCACGTGTCGATATCGTCGATCTTAGGCAGCCGCCGCCCGAGGTGCTGGTGCGCACGGCGGCCCTGGGTGAGAACGCGTTCGCGGGCTATCTCGTCATGATGTTTCTGCAAAACGTCGACGTCCCCTTGGGCCGCGCGACGCCGTTGGCCGATCTCGAGCGCCACACGGTCATTCGCTGGCTCGACCTTGGGCTGGATCTGGATCCCGACACCGGATATCCATTGTTACTGGCAGCCCGTCACTACGCCGAGACCGGCAGCCCGGAGCAGCGGCGCATGATGCTCGATTGGGTCTATCGACGTTTTGAAGAGCGGCCGAACCAGCGCTGGCCCTGGCTTGCACATGCGGTTTTCGTTGCCCGCCATGTGCTGCACGACAACACGCTGGCCGAATTCTATGCGGCCGCTTTGCGAACCCAGGTGAGCGACCCCACGGTGCCCAGCTGGGTGCGCCAAATGGACCTGCTGTTGCGCGCGGATCTCGGCGAAACCGCGGATGCACGCGTCATCTTGGGCGGGCTCATCGCCGCCGGCCAAATTCGCTCCCCCGCCGAACTCAAGTTCCTCGAATCGCGCCTGTCTTCCGGATCTCCCCCATCGGCGAGTCCCACGTCTCCCTAGGTCCGCCACCCTGTCCGCCGTCCGCGGCACGGCCCGGCAACCCAAATACTGTGACCGATCCGACGTTTGCGACCGATGCGGCGTCAAGGTCTTCCCTATGGTGCCGTTAAATTCAGAACGTGAAACGGCATTGAGCCGCCGGCAGAGATTCTAAGGAGTATTGAATGTCCAATCAGAAAAAGCAGCAGAGCGGTTTTACGCTGGTCGAAATCGCCATCGTGCTGGTCATCATCGGGCTCCTCATCGGCGGAGTGCTGAAGGGCCAGGAATTGATCTACAACCAGAAGGTCAAGTCCACCTACGACGCCTACCGCCAGTACACCGCGGCGATGTATGGCTACCAGGACCGCTTCAAAGCAATACCCGGCGACGATGCCAGCGCCACCACGCGCGGCTTCGTGGTCGCCGTCGGTGATCCCGCCATCAGCAACGGCACCGGCAACGGCTCCATCGCCGGCGGCAACAATCAGTGCACTACCGCGACCTCCGCGGTTGAGGTTTGCCAGGCCAACTATCATCTGCGCCTCGCGGGCTTTCTCTCCGGTCAGGGCACCCGGTCTGCGACCCACCCCTTCGGCGGAGCTGTCAACCTGGAAGCCCCCACCCAGATCGCGGGGTTTACGGCGCAGACGGGCATTTGCTGGTTCTCTCTCACCAACAAAGCGGCGCAACAGATCGATTCGACCTACGACGACGGACGCGCGCTGACAGGTTCGATGCGGGGCAATGGCGACTACACGGCCGCCATGACTGCCGCCACGCCGCTCCCCGACGCGGTGGCCGCCACCTGGTCTTGCATGTCCAATTGATGATCGTCCCCCGCGCTGACGCGGTGGATTCGCGAAGACTGCGCCGGGACTACCCACCGGCCTCCGTCTAGCCAGCAGGCCGCGCGCGTTCGGCAGCAACTAGACTAGAGATTGGCCTGCATCCAGTTCACGAGCGCCGCGTGCACGGGCTCGGCAGCGCCGGAGTCGGCGCGCCGGTCGTTGACGAGCGATACCAGAACGAAGGTCTTGCCGGCAGCCGTGGTCACATAGCCCGCCACTCCGCTCACCCCATCCAGGTGCCCCGTCTTCAGCCGCACCGAGCCGGCGGGAGCATCCTTCATCCGCGCATGCAAGGTTCCATCGATCCCCGCGAGCGGCAGCGAGGCCATGAATTCCGGAGCGTAGCGGCTGCGGTACGCTGCCGCGAGGACCGTCCCCAGCTGCATGACCGAGATGCGCGTGGTACGCGACAAACCGGAACCGTTGTCGATGTCGACATCCTGCATCGCGAGGCCGCGCTCCCTGCTCCATTCGGCCAATGCGGCCGCTCCCTTGTCCTGCGTGGCGGGAAGGCCGAAGCGGTTTTCACCGAGCGTGAGCAGCAGATGGCGCGCCATGAGATTGCTGCTGTATTTATTGGTCAGCCGGACGATCTCGGCCAAAGTGAGGGAGTCGAAATTCAAGTAGATCTGAGCCTCGCTCGGCGTGGGCTCGATGCGCAGCCGGCCGTCGAATTCGCCTCCCAGTTCGCGCCACAGGGCGACGAAGGTGCCGAAGGCGTAGTCGGCCGGGCGCAGCAGCACCCGGGCGAAACTGCGCGGAGCGCAATTCGAGGACAGAGCGCCGGAGAAGACCACCCGGTCCCAGCGTGCCGACGCCACTTCGAAATCGACGCGCCCGGCCTTCGCCCTGCAACGTCCCGTTGCGAGGCCGATGTGATTCTCGATCTTAAGGTTGGCGGGCGCAGGCGTCGCCACGACATCCACCCGGTGCATGTCCTCGTTCGGCACCACCCGGAATTCCACGGACTGAAAATTGACCATCAGGGCGTCCGGCAGCACGTTGTACGAGCGGTTCGGCCGGCCGTCGAACTCCGCCGGATCTTCCGGGGGCAGTGAGAAAGCCGTATTGTCGATGACGATATCGCCATGGATGGATTTCAGTCCGTTGCCGCGTACGGTGCTGGCGAAGCTCCACCAGCGTTCCAGCGTCATATAGGGATCGCCGCCGCCCTGAAGAATCAGATCGCCGTCCAAAACGCCGTTCCTGATATTGCCGTGAACCAAGGCGCGCGTGTGCCAGGTATAGGCGGGACCGAGCAGGTCGAGGCTCGCGAACGTGGTGACCACTTTGATGGTCGATGCGGGGCTGCGCGGAGTGTCCACATTGAATCCGGCGATCAGCCGGCCGGAATCCGGGTCGATGATCGCGAAGCTGACGGCGCCTGGGGAAAGGCGCTGCGCTTTGATGGTTTGCGCGATCGGCGCCGGCGCACCGGTCATGCCGAAGGCGACATTGGGCGCGGCGGCCGCACATAGCGCGATGAGCAGAACGGCCTGCGCGAGTCGATGGGGCATCGCGCTACGGTAGCACAGCAGCCCGGGAAGACCGCTCCGCCACGCACCCGATCTCCACCGCAGTATGATGTGTGTATCCAGGAGGATCGAGATCCGTGACACGACAAAGTCTCCCCGGGCCGTTTTCGGCGACGAGATTGAACTCCGGACTCTGGCAGCTGACGGCCGAGGGTCCGGACGGCGCGCACGTGTATCTGCAAGGCGCCGGGCCTGAATCGTCACAACTCCTGGGAGGCATGCGCATCGCCGCCCTGGAATTCGAATGGCGTACCGACGGTGTCATGGTCAGTGCGACGGGAGCCGACGGCGTCCGGCATTTCAAGTCCGAGAGCGTGTTCATTCATACACCCAAGACGCGGCTGTACGACGACCTGCCTTTGGCAAGCTTCGATGCCGCTGCGCAGCGATTCTGGAAGCGGGTGTTTCGCCTGATACGGATTCCCGGAGGCCGGGTGCTCTTGGGTGCGATCGCACGCCGCCGCGGCCGGCGTGGAACTGCATCACACTAAGGCTCTCATCACTGTCAAGCCGGCCCGTCCGCGGCGGCATACGGCATCTCCCCGAGGGCCTTGCACGCCGAACTGCGACGCTCATCAATGATGAATCGCCCGATTTGCCGCAGATTGGACCGGTACACGACCGAACCCGAAAAGAGCATCGAACCCGAAAAGAGCTAGGATGGCTGCTGCGCCGAAAATCGAGACCAACGCTCCCGAGAAGCCTCTCATGGACGCGTCGTTCGAGCCATACAGCCGATTGCTCCGCATGCTGATGCCGAGCGTCGGCTCCGTGGTCGTGCACGACGGTTTTGCCAACCTCGTGTGGTCGTCGGACGAGGAAGACCTTTCCGACGCGCCGGAGCTCATCAGGGAGACGATTTCAAATGCCCTCGCGGAAGGGTCCGAGTTCGCCGGCATCGTCCGGGCGCTCGATGCGGATCGTGTCGTCTATTCGTTTGCGGTCCGCGGCGAGCAGATCGAATTGCTCGGCATCGTCAGCATGATCGCGCGGCTGTCCGGCAAGCAAACCGAGGCGCGGCCGCTCAATTATGTGCGACCGCTGATCCAACCGGCCCTGGAATGTTTGCGGCGCGAAATGTTGCTGCGTTCTCAGTTGGGATCTCGCGAACAGGATCTCGGCGGGCGCGAGCGCGACCTGTCCCTGATGCTCGAGATGTCGTCGCATCAAGCGGTTTCCGCCAGCGACGCCGATGAGTTCGAACTGATTCTCAAGACCGGTCTGGATCACATGCACTGCGCCCTTGCGGCGCTGTGGGTGCCGGAAAAGGACATCGTTCTGTCGCTCACCCGAAGCGGCCAGCCCATGGCGCCCGAAGCGCTGCAACGTGCGCAGCAGCACTTGATGGCCTGGATGCAGCTGCAGCAGCGCACCATCGTCGTGAACCGCATTTCAAAGGTCGTGGCCAACGGTGCCGCGCCCTACAAGATCCTCGCATGTCCGGTCCGCCATCCATCGGGGCGCGTCATGGGGGTGCTGGGGCTTTTCAATCCTCCGAGCGCGGATGACTTCGACTCGCATCAAACCCGGATTGCCGAGCTGCTGGCGAAGAAGGCGACGGTCATCATTCAGTCGCACTACGATACGAGCACCGGACTCATGACCCGCCATGCATTCGAACGGCAGGCGGGGGTGTTGCTGGCAGCCTCGGAATCGCCGCTGGCTCACTGCATACTCTATCTCGATATCGATCGACTGCATCTCATCAACGAGACCTTCGGAATGCATGTCGGCGATGACGTCATCGCCCTCGTTGCCGAATGCGTGGCGAAGACCCTGCCGCGCGGGGCCCTTTCCGCCCGGATCTCGGGCGACCGGCTGGCGGCACTCGTCCCGAACGTGGGGATGGAGGCTGCCGCGACCGTCGCCGAGAACATTCGCGCGGCGGTTGCCGCGGTTGCGCCGCGCGCCGGTCAGGGATCCTTCGAGGTCTCGGCTTCCGTCGGAGTGGCGCCCATCGGGCGGTCCGGCAACGCCCTCGCGCATGCGCTGGCGACGGCGGAAATTGCATGCAAAGCCGCGAAGGACCGGGGCCGCGACCGGGTGGAAGTGTTCCAGGATTCCGATCAAAGCATCATCCGGCGCCATACCGACATCCTGGTCATCGGCCAAATACGGGATGCACTGGACACCGACCGATTCAGATTGGACGCCCAACCCATTCTGCCGCTGCGCAGAAATTACGGACGGCCGCGCTTCGAGCTATTGATTCGCATGCTCGGGGATCACGGCGAGATCATCCCGCCGGCGAAATTCCTATCGTCCGCGGAGCGGTACCAATTGATGCCCTCGATCGACCGTTGGGTCGTGCGCCGCGCCTGCGAGCTGCTCGGCGCGCACCACAAGACAATCAGCGAAGAAAGCGCCCGCTTTGCCATCAACCTCTCGGGACAGTCGCTGCAGGATGAGTCCTTCCTGCAGTTCGTGATCGATCAAATCGAGAAATCGGAGCTCCCGGCCAACGTCCTGTGCTTCGAGCTCACTGAAACCGCGACCATCGGCAATCTCGCGAAGGCGCAGGAATTCATGCGAACCCTGCAGAATCTCGGATGCCAATTCGCGCTCGACGACTTCGGAACGGGCGTCAGCTCCCTCGCATACCTCAAGGACCTGTCGGTCAACTACTTGAAGATCGACGGCAGCTTCGTTCGCGATTCGGTTCAGAACCCACGCTCCGACTCGATGATCAAGGCCATCGCGCAACTGGCGAAAGTCATGTGCATGGAGACCATCGCCGAGTACGTCGAGACCGACTACTTACGCGTGAAAATGACCGATCTCGGCGTCGACTACGGCCAGGGATTCGCCATGGGAAAATCCCAACCCCTCGAGGAATTGCTCGCTGAACTCGCCATCTATGAGGCAACCGTCAGCACCGGGGACCTCTCCGAGGGCCCGGTTCCAGAGGTAATTCAGAGAGCGAGCTGAACGCCGGGAGCCCGCCCAAGCGAGGTTCCTAGTTCTGCGGCGTTCCGGCGGTCTGATCGCGCTTACGCTTGTCGGCTTTCGCGTTTTCCAGTTCCGTCTCCGTGACGTCCCTGCAGTTCTTCTTCATCTGTTCCTTCGACAAGCCCGCGTCGCTGGCCTTCTGCTTGGCCATGCATTCCTTCATCATCTGATGTCTGGAGGCCACGGGCCGGGATGCGGGTTCGTCGGCGTGGACGCCGACAGCGACCGAGGCGATACCGGTCAGCAGCAAGGCCGACCAAAGCGAGCGCTCGCTCCAATGCGGCTTGATATTCATGGTGCCTGATCGTAAGCGTTATCGATGACGAAAGCTGTCCTCCAGCGTCCTACATCCGATAGAACCGTACACCCACATCGTTGGAGTTTCAGCCGGGCTAGAGTCCTCTGGAACCCCATTAGCCACCCAAACACCTAGAGCAGCGAAGCAAACTTATGCTGATATTGACCAGACGAGCCGGTGAGGCGTTGCGTATCGGCGACGACATTGAAGTTACCGTCATGGCGGTGAACGGAACGCAAGTTCGAATCGGCATCAAGGCGCCGCGCGAAGTCGCAGTGGACCGCGAAGAAATCGCGGAGCGCAAACGGCGCGACCGCGAGAATTCCGGTGCAATCGGAAAAGTCGAGGCAGCGAGCAGAGTAGCGGTCCCTTGAGGGCCGCTCCCTAGAAGGAGTTGGCGGCGGCTTCAGGCCGTGAATCGACTGTCCCGGATCATCCGTGAATTGACCGGATTACCGGCAAGCGCCGTACCCGTTCTGGGTGAGCGCGAATATGGTATTGCGCAGAAGTCGGCGGCGTCCATGCCATTCGCAGGGCGTGGACCCTCACTCGTGCCCACCCCTTCGTTGATGATCCGCAAAAAACACGCTATCGCAAGAAAACTCTTGAAATCCACCGAGGCTTTGAGCACACAATAGGGAATTCCCTGAACACTCAAGACAACCAAGGACGGCCGATGCGCGGTTGCTGCAACCGGGCTTTGGCGGGCGACACTCATGACATCCTCAATTTCTCCCGCGCCCGAGTTGATCGTACAGACGTGGTACAACACCGACCGGCCGCTGCTGTTGTCCGGTTTGCGCGGCCGGGTCGTGGTTCTGGCGGCTTTTCAGGTGCTATGTCCGAAGTCGCTGTCGAGCGGCATACCGCAGGCCGAGCGCATCTACGAAACCTTCGAGCCGAGCGATGTCGCGGTGATCGGCCTGCATACCACCTTCGAGCACCACGACGCCGTGACTGCTGCGGTGCTCAAGGCCTTCATCCAGGAGCACCGGTTGAAATTCCCCATTGCACTCGACCAGTTGAGCGCGGGAAGCCCCATTCCGCACACCATGGAGCGCTACAAGATGCGGGGCACGCCCAGCCTGGTGCTGATCGACAAGCAGGGGCTGGTGCGCAAGCACACCTTCGGTCCGGTCGACGATTTGCGGATCGGGGCTGAAATCGGTGCGCTCACCCAGGAGCGGGCGAATTCGAACTCCAGCGCGCTGTCGCGGAGCTCTGCCGCCTAGGGGCCCCCTAGGGGCTAGGGGCGGTCCAGGCGCTGCCGGCCGGCGGCCGGCGCGGGGCCGCCGGCGAGCGTGAATCGAATTCGAATGCGCGCCCGCTGCGCCGCGGGTTTGGCATCCCTGAGCACGGGCTTATACCGCCATTGCGACAGCGCATTGACTGCCGCAGAGTCGAAAATCCTGGACGGATTTGCCGCGTGCACGGCGATGTCCCTGACCTCCCCGCTCTCCATCACCGTGAAGTCGAGTTCCACCCAGCCTTCGGTTTGGCTCGCCTCGGCTTTCGGGGGGTACTGAGGCTTCACCGACTTGACCAGCTCGAGGTCATTGGCGGCAACTACGTCCGCGAGGAACTTCTGCTGGTTGACCGCCGCTTCGAGCTCTCGCGATACGGCGCTCGAGTCAGCCGAGGAGTATCCCACGGCGGTTGCTTCGACCAGCCAGTTGTGTGCTGCGTCGTACTGTTTGAGATCGAGTGCGCGGCGGGCATTGGCGACCAGACGCAGCCCGAGGTCCTGGAACGCGGATTCGAGGCCGGCATTCCCCGGATTCATGCCTCGCAGGGTCATCAAGTAGTACTTCGCGCTATCGGTGGCAGGTTCAACCAGACGATCCTGTTGCAGACGCTCCCGGCCGGTCTTCAGCAATTGATCCCAGGCGTCCGTTTCGGCCTGCCGGCGTGCGGCGGCGAGGAGTTGCCGGGTGTTCTCCACATTCGCCGCCGAGCCAATCCCGTCGGCGGCGTCGAGCAAACGCGCGGCATGAGCGAAATCATGGCGGTCGAGATCCGCGCGGGCGCCCGCCATGAGCGCCGCGGCGAGACTTTGCCGGGCCGCTTGGACGGCATTGCTGGCGGGGTCGACCCGCAGGGCCTCCCGGATGTAGAACCGGGCGCTATCGTTCTCAGAATCGATCAAGCGGCCTTCCTTGATGCGCGCCTCGGCGAGACCCAGCAGCTCCGCGCGGCGAGCAGTGTCCGCGCCCGTCTCGGGGCGCGTATCGTCCGGCGTCCGAGTGCGTGCCGCGGCGGTTCTGAGCCGCTCGCGTGATTTCGCGAGCCGCGCCGTCAACAAAGCGATCCGGCTGCCGTCGACGCCGGCTTTACGGGCCATGTCGATTGCGGTGGCCGCCTCGTCCAGGCGCTCCTCGAGCAGGGCGTTCTCCGCCTTGGTCCATAGCCGCTCCCGAACCTCGGCCAGGCCGGTCCTGGCTGCGGCGTCCGCCGGATTGCGCGCCAAGGCCTGCAGATACAAATCGAGTGCGTTCTCGTCGTTCGGCGGGGTCAGGCGATTCGCCGCGGGCAGCCCGTCGGCGCGCGTCGCGAGAGATGATTCGGGAGCCGAATTGTCCACGGCCAGCGCGAGCGCGGGTGCCTCCTCGTGCACCGGCGCCCGATGGTACAGCGCCCAGGCAGTAATTCCGGCGACCAGCAGCAGCACCGCTGCCGCTGCCGCGATCTTCAGGAGCCGTTGATTGCCGGTGCCCGCGCCGGTGCGGGGGGGCGCCGGCGGCACGCGCTTGCGTTGCTCCACATACTTTCTGACCGCGGCATCGGCGAACAATTTGGCGCGGCCGGGAGACATGGGCTTATGGATGAAGCGATAAACCGTGCCGGCGCTGATGAGGTTGGCCAACAAGGTTTCGGTCTCGCGGCTTCCCGCGACCACCAATACCAGGTCGGGAAACTGACGTTTGATCTGCGCGACGAAAACGCCGACGTCCTCGGCCAAGGCTTGTACGTCCAGCACCAAGATGCCCACCTGGCCCGCCAGGAGCAGATCGCAGACCTTATCCGCGGAGGGTACGTGCCAGATTCGACGCGCGTTCCCCACTGCCTCCCGCAGCGTCTGCAGAAACGCCTCGTCGATGCTGAAAACCACCAATTCGACGATTTCGCTTGCGAAGCTGAAGTTCGGTAGATTCCGTTCGTCGCCTTGATCGTCAGAGGGTAGCAAGGGTCAAGTCTCCACTTCGCGAACTCCGTCCATGCCTTGGCTGCTCATTGTGCACTGCACCGCAGCAAATTATCGCGCGATGGTGCCTAGGCTAGTGTCATTCCAGCAGCGACGCTATACGATACGGGCCCTTATGCGGCAGAAAATCGCTGCTGCGTTGCGTCAAGTCGTGTATGCGGCTGGATGCGCACCTGCGAGCGGCAGCGCCACATGGGGAAGGATATTGAGCGAGCCAATCGTGATTACGTCAAAGCTGGCCCTGCAGCAGCGTCCCGCGCTCGAACAATTGCTTTTTTTCAACGCGAATCAGCATCGGGTCCGCGTCGGGATCGAGCAATCAATCGCGACCTACGGAGTTCCGGAGATTTACGAGCAGGACGGAAGTTTGCGCATCCGGGTCGGCGACGTCGAAGGCGTACAGACGCTGTTCGCCGTAACGGAAGCCGGACGGCCGCTGGGTGTCGCTGTCTTCGTCCGACTGGCCGACGAACGCTTCGTTGTGCTGCATCTGGGCGTCGAACCGCGGTTCGGCAGGCAGGTCGACGTCAACACGCCCGTGCTCCTGCGGCTCATGCATGAAATCCGCAGCGCAGCTCGCCGTACGCGCGGAGTACATCGGATCGAACTCGTCTACAAGGGTCGCCACGCGGTGCGCTTGAACGTCTGACGCACCACACCCGAACGGCCAATCGAGAAGCTTGATACGTAACCCAAGGGGATGCCTTATGCTCGGAATGACTTGTGGGCGTGCCGCGATGCTGGCCTCGGCCACGATGTTTTGTGTGGCGATTGCCAATGCTGAGGACGTGGTGCGGACCCCGTTGCCGGACGGCAACCCTTTCCCGATTTCCGCCGCGGTAACGGTGCCCGCCGGCTACGACACCGTGTATGTCAGCGGCGCGCTGCCGGCCGTTATCAATAAGGATGCGCCCAAGGGAAGCGTAGAGGCATATGGCGATATGGCAACGCAGGCTGAGAGCGCCCTCACCAACATCAAAGCGTCGCTCGCGAAGCTCGGGCTGGGGATGGGGGACGTCGTGAAGATGACGGTGTTCATGGTCGCGGATCCGACCAAGGACAACAAACTCGACTTCGCCGGTCTGATGACCGGATACAGCAAATTTTTCGGCAGCGCCGAGCAACCCAACAAGCCGGCGCGCAGCGCCGTGCAAGTGGCCGCGCTGGTTGCGCCGGGAGCGCTGGTGGAAATCGAGGTGATCGCGGTGAGGCCTCACAAGAAAGAGACTCACTCCGGCAAGACTCACACGGGCGCGCATTAGGAGCCGTTCTGACGGCAGATCGGCGAATAACGAGCACGCTGCACCCCGATGGCAGGCGGCGTTGCGCCTGGTGCCCGACGGATTCTCCCCTGTACGTTGCGTATCACGACGACGAATGGGGAGTCCCGTTGCACGACGATCGAAGGCTCTTCGAGATGCTGTGCCTCGAGGGAGCTCAAGCGGGCTTGAGCTGGCTGACCATTCTGCGCAAACGTGAAAGCTACCGGGCCGCATTCGATGATTTCGACGCCGAAAAAATGGTGTGCTACGGAAAGTCCAAGCGCGGCCAATTGCTCGAGAATCCGGGCATCGTCAGAAACCGGCTCAAGGTCGATGCCTTCATCGGCAATGCCAGGGCGTATCTCGAGATACACCGGCAGCCGGGCGGATTCGCAGAGTACCTGTGGCAGTTCACCGACGGCAAAGTCCTGCGCCGCCGCCCCCTCTACCTCCGCGACTTCCAGCAAACGACGCTGCACAGCGATGCCATGAGCAAGGACCTGAAGAAAAAGGGCTTCAATTTCGTGGGCTCGACGATCTGCCATGCCTTCATGCAAGCCGTCGGCATTGTGGATGAACATCAACGCCGCTGCTGGGCGGCAACGCGACCGCGCACTGCCGTGTAGCATCGCGACTCGTGTCGCGACCTTGAAAAGTGGGCGACCGTCGCGCGGTCGTGAAGAGCCGTGAGTAGTTTTCGTCGCGAGAAACTTGCGTCGCACCAGGCCGCAGCTTGGTCGATGGCCGCGGCACATTCTGTTCGCGGAGGCGTCTAATAAAATCCTCATTGTCGCCATGCGGAGACGCCTGTATGCAAGTTGAGACAATCGCATTGCGCGAACTGAGCGGTTTTAATCGCGTGGATGAGCGATACCCCAAACAATCAATTCGACCTCGCAATCCTTGGTGCGGGTCCCGGCGGACTCTCCGCGGCCGCCCGCGCTGCGCAGCGAGGAATGTCCCACGTTCTGCTCGAGGCCGCGGACAAGCACGCCAACACCGTCCAGCAATATCAGCGCCGTAAGCATGTGATGGCGGAACCCAGCATGCTTCCCCTGCGCAGCGACATCGCCTTCGCCGCGGGCCGTCGCGAAGGCATTCTGGAGGAATGGCAGGAAGGTATTCGACGCGGCAACATCAACGTGCGCTATCGCGCCGAAGCGGTGCGCATCACGGGCGGCCGCGACGCGTTTCAGATTGCGCTCAAGGGCGGCGGCGTCATTCATGCGAAGAACATCATCCTGGCCCTCGGGGTGCAGGGGAATCCACGCCGGCTGGAAGTGCCGGGTGAAGAGCACCCCTGCGTGCAGACCACGCTGGAATGCGCCGAGGACCATCATGGCGAGACCATAGTGATCGTCGGCGGCGGCGATTCGGCCATCGAAAACGCCATCGGACTCTGCGAGCACAATCGCGTCGTCATCGTCAATCGCGGGTCCGACTTCAAGAAAGCCAAGCATTCCAACGCCGTGCGCATCGGCGCAGCGATTCAAACCGGCAAGGTTCGCTGTCATTTTCAAAGCCGTGTGCTGCGAATCGAACAGGAAGATCCGACGGCTCCCGCCGGCTGCCGGGTGATTCTGAAGACCGCCGACGGCGAATTCCCCGTCCCGTGCAGTAGAGTCATCCTGCGGCTCGGGGCAATTCCGCCGCGCGGGTTTCTGGAGCCCATCGGCGTCCGGTTCGCCTCGCCGGCAGCCGATTCGCTGCCCGCGCTGTCGCCCGAGCTCGAGTCTTCCGTGCCCGGCCTCTACATCATCGGCTCCCTGGCGGGATACCCGTTGATCAAACAGGCGATGAATCAAGGCTACGATGTGGTGGAGCGCCTCCTCGGGAACGCGCTGGAACCCGCCGACCATCCGATACTCCAGTCCAAGCTGCGCTCGGCGCTGCTCGGAACCGACGTCGACGAAGCCCTCGCCCTCATCCGCGAGAATGTGCGCCTATTCCGGGGAATTGCCCCATTGGCTCTGCGGGAACTGGTCGTCGCGAGCACCGTTCGCATCCCCGAATCGGGATACGAAGTCTTCGTCCGCGGCGAGTATCAAAATTCCGTTTTCAACATCCTGCAGGGCGAAGTCTATCTGTATGTTCCCGGCGCGACGACGATGGTCGTCGGCGCGGGCCAGATATTCGGCGCCTTGAGCCTGATTTCGGGCCGACCTTCCGAATCGACCGCCGTTGCCGGCCCGGATTGCGTCCTGCTCGAAACGCCGCGGAGCGCCGTCAAGAAGCTGCTGAGAACCGAGAAGGCAGCCCAAAGCTATCTGGACCGCGTGCACGTGCTGCGCGCATTGAAATTTTATCTCATGCCGAATGCAGGCTCCGAAGCGATATTCGAGCTTGCGGCCACCGCCAAAACGAAGAGCTACGCGGCAGGCGAGACGCTGTTCTGCGAAGGCGATCCGGTCGATCGCCTTTACATCCTCGGCAGCGGGTCCGCGACGCTGTCGCAAAAAATCGGCGGCGTGGACGTGGTCGTCGCGTACTGTGCCGCCGGCGGCTACGTCGACTGCGTCGGGGAGCTGTCCGGTCAGGCAATGCGAACCGTCACTGCACGCGCGACGGTCGCCACCGAGGCGATCAGCATCGATCACGCCGCGTTCATTCGCGTGCTGGCCCGCGACACGAGCATGGCCCTGGCTGAGCGCATCGAAAAGGAGCGGGCCGAGCAGCTGGCCCAGTGTGCGCAAATGCAAGCCCGACCCCAGCAGGGCAAGATGGTTTCGTTTCTCATGGAGAACGGGGTGGGCGAGGCCACCAGTGTCCTGGTGATCGACGAGTCGCTGTGCATCGGATGCGACCAATGCGAACGGGCCTGCGCCGTGACGCACGACGGCGTCTCGCGACTGGACCGAAAGGCGGGACCCTCCTTTGAGTCCCTCCACCTGCCGACCTCGTGCAGGCATTGCGAGCATCCACATTGCATGGACGACTGTCCTGCCGATGCGATTCACCGCCAGCCGAATGGGGAAGTATTCATCGATGATTCGTGCATAGGTTGCGGAAAGTGCGAAGAGAACTGCCCGTACGACGTCATACACATGGCGGAAGTTCCGGTGCGCATGAGCCTCATCGAACGCCTGCTGCGCCGCACTCCCGCAGAGCAGCCGAAAACCGCGGTCAAGTGCGACATGTGCACGGGCTTGAAGAGCGGGCCTGCCTGCGTCAATTCCTGTCCCACGGGGGCGGCCATTCGCATTCACGCGCAGGACGTGACCAATCTGGTCAAGAAGCGGGCGGCGAGAGCTTGAATGGCAATCGACTCAAGACCGATGCATCAGTCATTCGTGACCCATGGCGGCTATCGGTACGCCGTTGGGCCGCTCCTGATGGCGGCGGCGTGCGCGGCCGGCTATGTTGCACAGCCGGACAATCAGCAGCCGAACGGCGGAACCTGGCTGGGCCTCACGCTCGGCACGATCGCGGCGGCGATGATTCTCATACTGATGGGTTACGGCATCCGCAGGCGGACTTTCAGGGCAAGCGTCGGAAGCGCGACGCGCTGGCTGTCGATCCACGTTTATCTCGGCTTGTGCACGGTGGTGATCGCAAGCCTGCACTGCGGCTTCCAATTCGGCAGAAACATCCACACGATGACTTACGCGCTTCTGTGTCTCGTGGTCGCAAGCGGCTGCTGGGGCGTGTACGCGTACCTGCGCTATCCGGCGCTGCTGGTGCGGGTGCGCGGAAATGCCGGCCGCAAGCAGCTGCTGCGTAAGCTCGACGATCTCGACGGACAGGCTTTGGCGTTGGCCGGATCGCTCGGCAACGGTTTGCGCGAGCTCGTCATCGATGCGATTCGACGGACTCGGATCGGCGGCGGTCCCTGGACGCAGCTGCGCGCGCGGGACGACTCGACGCTGCTGCTCGGCGCCCCGTTCCAAAGCGGGTTTGCGCGCGTCGTCGGCAATGCGGGCCAGCAACGCTTGATCGAAATTCTGGCCCGCCAGCGCGCGTCCGGCGGGGCGGCGGATGCAAAGGACACCCTGGACAAACTGCTGACAGTGACCGGGGATAAGGCGGTGGTGCAACGGCAGCTGCAGCGGGACATTCAGCTTCAGGGCCTGATGCAGTTCTGGCTGTATCTGCACCTTCCATTGAGTTTCGGTCTGCTGGCGGCGCTCGCAATCCATGTGTTGACCGTCTTTTTTTACCGGTGAGGTGGGATGCGGATAATCCTGCGCCGGCGGATACGCCCGAATCCTTCGAGCACTCACGCCGAATATCGGCAAGTGCTCTTGAAAGCGCAGCGTCTGACGATCGGACGAGCGCCCGACCGCCACGTGCAGATCGATCACGCGGAAGTTTCATCCCGGCATGCCACCGTGTGTTCGGTGCTCGGACGGCTGCGGGTGCGGGCGACGGGCAGAGGAACGGTGATCGTCAACGGAAAACGGCGCCGCAATGCGTGGCTGCGCACCGGCGACGTCATGACATTCGGAGTGGCCCGCCTCACCGTCGAGCAGCAGCGCACCCACGGAGTGATCGTGCTGCGGCTCAACGATCCGCACGCGCTTTCCACCAAGAAGATCGAGTCGGCCAATGACCTGTCCCTCAAGGAAGCCGGCCTCAATCCCCGCTATTGGTCATGGCTTCTCGTGATCGGCCTGCTTTGCATCGGGTTCCTCTCGCCGTTCGCGGGAGCCGTCATCAGTCCGTTGCGCGCGGCGATCCGCGCGACGCCGCTGGTGCCGAGCGATGCCCTGTGGCTGCCCGGTCCATTGCATGACAGGCATCGGGCCGTCGGCGATGACTGCAACGTTTGCCACACGAAGCCCTTCGAACGAGTCGCCAATGCAGCGTGCATCAAGTGTCACGACACGGTCCAACACCACGTCGCCGCGAGATCGCCGGATGCACTTCTCTTCGCGGGCAGCCGTTGCACGGACTGTCATGTGGAGCACGATGCACAGAAGTCTTTGATCGATCGCAGTCCGGTCGGATGCGTCGCCTGCCACGCCGATTTGAAAACCTTGAAGGCGGATACCCGCCTTCTGGATGTGAACGACTTTTCGCGGACGCATCCGGACTTCGACTTGACCGTACTTTCCCCCGCCAAATCGAGTGACGAACCCGTCTGGCGCCCGGTCGCGATCCCGGCGGCGGAGCGCGCCGCCGCCCGTCAGGAATCGAACCTCATCTTTTCTCACAAGGTGCACCTCGATCCCAAGGGCATCGATTCGCCGAAGGGGCGGCAGAAACTATCGTGCAACAATTGCCATCAGCCCGACGCAGCCGGACGCTACATGCTGCCGATACGGATGGAAACGCACTGCTCCGGCTGTCACACGTTGCAATTCGACGAACGTGATCCGAGCGCCACCGTCCCGCACGGCGATGTGCCGCGGATGTTCAAGTCTCTGGAAGAACACTTCAGCCGTGCGTTCCTGGACCCGGCGCAGGGCCGCATGGCTCCGTCGAAAGGCGCGCCGCGCCGGCCGGGAAGCGAGCAGAAGATCCTGACTCAGGATGAGCAGCGCCGCGCGCTCGCGTGGGCGGATAGTCAATCGATAGCGGTCGCCCGCGAGCTTCTCGAGAAAAGGGTCTGCGTGGAGTGCCACAAGATCGCCCGCGACCCGCTGCACGCCGAAGGTCCGCAGCACTGGCGGGTCGAACCGGTGGGCCTCACCGAACGCTGGTATCCGCGCGCCCGATTCAGTCATGCCGCCCACGGCACATCCGCGTGCTCCACATGCCATCATGACGTGGAGAGCGACGACGACAGCGCAACCATCGAGATGCCGGCCGTGTCCGTATGCCGCGACTGCCATGGCGACAACGACCGGCGGAAAGTCGCGTCCACCTGCATCATGTGCCACGACTTTCACCATGCGGGGCGCGGGCCGTTCAGCGAGAGGCGCCCGGGCAGCACCGAAGAGGCGCGAAAGTGAGGCGCCCGCGCCTCTCCCGCATCCTCTTCCGCCGCTGCTTGGCATTGCCGCTCTGCCTGCTTCCCGCGATGGCGCCGGCGCAGGCGAGCGCTCCCTGCACGGCGGACCAGGACGCTGCGGATAGCCAACCGCGCCGTCGCCCGGGGGTCACGCCGCCGACGGCGCCCGAACTCACGACTTGCAATCCCGGGCGTATGCCCGCGCCCGCGGACCAGCCCCTGCCGAAACCCGCGGCCGTGCCTGATCGATGGCGCTTGGTCGAACAGCTGGGGCGGCCGGTCACCTTCGGCAATCCCTACGCCGCCAGCAATCCGCTGAAGGGCGACCGGCCCACCTTCGGTGGGGATGGGTTCACGAACCTGTCTGTGACCTCGAATACCTTGCTCGAGCCAAGGTTGATCCCCTCGACGTCGCCGCTCCCGCCCGCAACGGTTCCGGGCGCCATCCGTACCCGCACACGGGACGAGACGTTTTCGAGCCAGACGGTTTCGTTCGACGCGGCCGTCTATCGCGGAGACACGGTGTTTCGTCCCCCGGACTGGCAGTGGCGCTTCAACCCGGTCATCAACTACAGCTCCACGCACGCCGGATCGACCAATGCCGGCGGCGGCGTCTTCGCCATTCAAGGGTTGTCGTTCGAGAAACATCTGCGGGATGTCTCCTCGCGGTACGACTTCGACAGCGTACGCATCGGCATCCAGCCGTTCACCAGCGATTTCCGTGGATTCCTGCTTTCAGACCAACCTCTCGCGATGCGGTTTTTCGGAACGCGCGACGACAACGTCTTTCAATACAATCTGGCGCTCATCAGCCGGGTGCCGAAGGACCGTGTTCGCCTGAACGACGTGGGCCGGGGGATTCCAAACAATCAAATCGCGCTCGGCAATTTGTATTGGCAGGACGCACCCGTGCCCGGTGTGACCTCCGAATTCATCCTTGCATTGAACCGCAATCGCGCGGTGGGTCCGCAACTGTTGTTCGCCGCCGACGGGGTCGCCGCGGGACCGGCGGTCAGGACGCCGCACGGCTACGACGTCGCGTATCTGGGCTATGGCCTGGATGGCCACTTTGGGCGACTGAACGCGACCGCGATGGTGTATGGTCTAGGAGGGCGGGAGCAGCGGGGAACCTTCGTGGATCAATCGACCCAGGTGCGCTCGC
>Ga0307516_10002257_pt1 | contig 26000 bp, 21 predicted proteins | sample 19_EM_MG_FD_203310 | JGI IMG/M metagenome (GOLD analysis project Ga0307516, IMG submission 203310) | Populus trichocarpa ectomycorrhiza microbial communities from riparian zone in the Pacific Northwest, United States - 19_EM | ecosystem: Host-associated > Plants > Roots > Unclassified | place...
ATCCTGCCGGTCGAGCTGAGCGGCGACCTGTTCCGCGGCCTCAGCCCGTGGCTGCCCTTCACCTGGGTCGTGCGGGCCTTCCGCGCGAGCCTGTTCGGCGCGTACGACAACGCGTGGCTCGCGTCGTGGTCCATGATCATGCTGACGGCGGCCATTGCCTTCGTGGTCTCCACGCTGGTGGGGCAATGGCGCTTCGTCAGCGGCGACGAGCACCGCCCCGCGCTGGACCTCTGAGCGCCGCGCCGTTGCCTCTCGTGGGGGCTTGAGCGCCGGCCCTACAGTCGCATCAAAAGGAGTTGGCCATGGGCGACCATTCATCACAGACCCGCATCGATCTCGATCCCGACCGCGAAGAAACCGAAGAGTGGCGCAGCGCGTTGCTGTCGCTGCTCGCCGCAGCCGGCCCGCAGCGCGTGCGCGAGGTGATGGACATGCTGGCCCACCTGGCGATGGCGCCGGCGGTCGACTGGCGCGCTCCGCGTGGCACCGCGTACATCAACAGCATCCCGGTGCAGGCGCAAGTGCCGTTTCCCGGCGACCTGGCGATCGAGGAGCGCCTCGCGTCCATCATGCGGTGGAACGCGCTCGCGATGGTGGTGCGCGCGAACCAGGCCTACGGCGAGCTGGGCGGCCACATCGCGAGTTATGCCAGCGCGGCCGACCTGTTCGAAGTCGGCTTCAACCACTTCTTCCGTGGCGCCGAAAACGGCACCGGCGGCGACCTGGTGTTCTTCCAGCCGCACTCCGCCCCGGGCGTCTATGCACGTGCTTTTCTCGACGGGCGGCTGACGGCCGACGACCTGGCCCACTACCGGCAGGAGATCACCGCCCAGCGCGCCGGCGTGCAAGGCCTCAGCAGCTACCCGCACCCGTGGCTGATGCCGAGCTTCTGGCAGTTCCCCACCGGCTCGATGGGCCTCGGGCCCATCAGCTCGATCTACCACGCGCGCTTCATGCGCTACCTGCAGCACCGCGGCCTGCAGGACACGTCGGCGCGCAAGGTGTGGGGCGTGTTCGGCGACGGCGAGATGGATGAACCTGAGAGCATGAGCGCGCTCACTCTGGCGGCGCGCGAAAAGCTCGACAACCTGGTGTGGGTGGTCAACTGCAACCTGCAGCGGCTCGACGGCCCGGTGCGCGGCAACGGCCGCATCATCGACGAGCTCGAAGCGTTGTTCGCCGGCGCCGGCTGGCGCGTGCTCAAGCTGGTCTGGGGCTCCGACTGGGATGGTCTCTTCGCGCGCGACGAACACAACGCCATCGCCAAGGCCTTCGCAGCCACGGTCGACGGCCAGTTCCAGACCTTCGCGGCCAAGGACGGCCGCTACAACCGCGAGCACTTCTTCGGCCAGAACCCCGAACTCGCCGCCCTGGCGCAAGGCCTCACCGACGAGCAGATCGACCGGCTGAAGCGCGGCGGCCACGATATCGTGAAGATCCACGCCGCCTACCGCGAGGCCGCGTTGACGAAGGGCCGCCCGACCGTGATCCTGGCGCAGACGAAGAAGGGCTACGGCATGGGCCTGGCCGGCCAGGGCCGCATGACGACGCATCAGCAGAAGAAGCTCGAGCGCGAAGACCTGGTGGCCTTCCGCAATCGCTTCTCGCTGCCGCTGAGTGACGACCAGGTGGCCGACCTCGCGTTCTACAAGCCCGCGCCCGACAGCGCGGAGATGCGCTACCTGCACGCACGCCGTACCGCGCTGGGCGGCCCGCTGCCCGTGCGCCGCGCACAGGACGCGCCGGTGCCTGTGCCACCACGGGACAGCTATGCCGCCTTCGCGCTCGAGGCCGACGGCAAGGAAATGAGCACGACCATGGCCTTCGTGCGCATGCTCACCGCGCTGCTGAAGGACCCGGCGCTCGGCCCGCGCGTCGTGCCCATCGTGGCCGATGAAGCGCGCACCTTCGGCATGGCCAACCTGTTCAAGCAGGTCGGCATCTATTCGAGCGAAGGCCAGCAGTACGAACCCGAAGACATCGGCTCGGTGCTGAGCTACCGCGAAGCGCGCGACGGGCAGATTCTCGAAGAAGGCATCAGCGAGGCCGGCGCCATCAGCAGCTGGACGGCCGCGGCCACCAGCTACTCGGTGCACGGCATGGCGATGCTGCCGTTCTACATCTACTACTCGATGTTTGGCTTCCAGCGCGTGGGCGACCTGATCTGGGCCGCGGCCGACCAGCGCTCGCGCGGCTTCCTGCTCGGCGCCACCGCGGGCCGCACCACGCTCGGCGGCGAAGGCCTGCAGCACCAGGACGGCAGCAGCCTGCTGCAGGCGTCGACCGTGCCCAACTGCCGCGCCTACGACCCTTGCTTCGCCGGCGAGTTCGCGGTGATCCTCGACCACGGCATGCGCCAGATGCTCGAGCAGCGCGAAGACGCGTTCTATTACGTCACGCTGATGAACGAGAACTACGCCCAGCCCAGCCTGCCGCCGGGCGTGGCCGCCGACGTGGTGAAGGGCCTCTACCGCTATTCGGTGCAGGCAGTGCACGAGCACCGCGGCACGGTTCGGCTGCTGGGCTCCGGCACGATCCTGCGCGAGGCGATCGAGGCCGCTGCCTTGCTGGCCGACGACTGGGGTGTGCAGGCCGAGGTGTGGAGCGCCACCAGCTTCAGCGAGCTGGCGCGCGATGCGCGCGAGGTGGAGCGCTGGAACCGGCTGCATCCGCAAGAAGTCTCGCGCCTTTCTCACGTGCAGCAGTGCCTGCCGGGGGACGCGCCCATCGTCGCGGCCACCGACTACGTGCGCGCCTGGCCACAGCTGGTGGCGGGCTATGTCAGCGCACCCTTTACCGCGCTTGGCACCGACGGCTTCGGCCGCAGCGACACGCGCGCTGCACTGCGCGAGTTCTTCGAGGTCGACCGGCACCAGATCGTGCTGGCAGCGTTGAGCGCGTTGCGGGCGCAAGGCCGCGTGGATGCCGACGACTGCGCGGCGGCTATCGCGCGCTATGGCATCGCCACGGCTGAGGACGCGCCCTGGCGGCGCTGACGGAACCCGCGCCCCGCTTTGCGCGAAGCGAATGGAAGAATCCGTCGCTCCATGCTGTCTCACTATCCAACCACTACGCATGCTGAACCCGTCCTGGCAAGCCGCGATCGTCGATCTCGACGGCACGATGATCGACACACTCGGGGACTTCGAAGCCGCGCTCAACGCGGTGCTGACCGATCTGTCGCTGCCGTCGGTCGACCGCCCCTTCATCGAGCTCACGGTCGGCAAGGGCTCGGAGCACCTGATCCGCAGCACGCTGGCCCATGTGGGCGCGCCCGCAGCGCTGTATGACGACGCGTGGACGCGCTACCAGCACCACTACCTGCGGTTCAACGGCGACCATTCAAAGGTCTATGCCGGCGTGACCGAAGGCCTGGTGGCCTTGCGACGACGTGGCCTCAGGCTGGCCTGCCTGACCAACAAGCCGACTGCTTTTGCCAAACCCTTGCTGGAGAGAAAGGGCCTCGCGCACTTCTTCGAGCTTGTGTTCGGCGGCGATGCCTTCGAGCGCAAGAAGCCCGATCCGCTGCCTTTGATCAAGACCTGCGAAGCGCTCGGTACGCTGCCGCGGCACACGCTGATGATCGGCGACTCAAGCAACGACGCGCGTGCCGCACGCGCGGCCGGCTGCCCGGTGCTGCTGGTGAACTACGGCTACAACCACGGCGAGCCGGTGACGGGTGTGGACGCCGATGGCGTCATCGCGCGGCTGGACGCGCTGGCATGACGTCGGCATAAAAAAAGCGCCGCATGCGGCGCTTCTTGTTGGTCCCTGAGCGGCTCAGTTGCCGCGCTTGGGGCTCTTCGGGTCGATGCCCATCAGCGCGTCCTTCAGCATCGAGTCGGCCGGCGACTTGCCGAGCCATATCCGCAGCAGCGCGGTGAAGAACTCCGGCTCCTTGATCGGTGCCGTCGATGCCTTGCCGTTGATCATGATGATGGTGCCGGTGCCGGGAATCCAGTCGACAGAAAACGCATCGCCGGCCACCAGCTTCTTCTTCTCGAAGAACAGGTCGCTCAGCGCGAGCGTGCCAGGGATGGAGCGCGAGAACTCGTCGCGCGGCGCGTTTTCTTCCATGCCGCGCGTGAAGAGCTTGCCGAGTTCACTGGCGTTGATGTCGCGCAGCATCACGATGTGAACGCGCTTGGGGCCGGGCGTGGCCAGAATGGCTTCGGGCGTGTTGGCCCTCTTCGTGAGATAGAGGCCTGCGGTGTAGACCTTGAAGATGGCCTTGTAGCGAATGCCGGCACCGTTGAGCACCAGCGGCGTGTTGGCCACGGTCTCGGTATTTTCATACTTCACGCCGGCCAGTTCAATGGCGGGAGCGGCGGCTGCGGCTTGGGCATGGGCCAGGTTCAAGGTGCCGAGCGACAAAGCCGCTGCAAGGATCAGACGATGGATCACAAGAATCTCCACGTTCAAAGGCTGTCGCACGGGCGTGCTCTAAGCAGCCGGCCATTCTCCCAAAATTGCCGATAGATCAGACGTGCCGAAGTCACGATCGGCTTGATCTGAGGGAAAAGCCTAGGTGAAGCGCGGAACAACTCCACACCCTGCGTGGCCGCGTCTTCCGGGGTGGGTCACCCTGCTACACTTTTTGCATGTTCATTGCGCGCAAACAAACCAAAGGGTCGAACGACCGGGGAGCATGGCCCTGGCGTTGCCAGCCTGCTTGGGTTTAGTTTGCCGCTGGCCGCTCTCTTCTTCGGAGCGTTGCGCGCCCCGGCTCCACTGGCTGCTTCGCTGCTGCCAACCGTTTGAATCTAATCACCATGCGGGCCCCACTGAGGCCGCCCGCCGGGCCGTGGAGGGCCCTGCAACGTGATCACCGAACTTGAATTCAAGAGCCTTGCTGCTCAAGGCTACAACCGCATTCCGCTGATGGCCGAGGCCTTCGCGGACCTGGAAACCCCGCTCTCGCTGTACCTCAAGCTGGCCCATGGGTCGGGCAGCGGCCGGCACAGCTTCCTGCTCGAATCGGTGGTGGGTGGCGAGCGCTTCGGCCGCTATTCGTTCATCGGGCTGCCGGCCAGCACCCTGCTGCGATCGACCGGCTTTCACACCGAGGTCGTGACCGATGGCCAGGTGGTCGAAACGCACGAAGGCAACCCGCTCGATTTCATCGCCACCTACCAGAAGCGTTTCAAGGTCGCATTGCGGCCGGGCCTGCCGCGCTTCTGCGGTGGCCTTGCCGGCTACTTCGGCTACGACGCGGTGCGCTACATCGAGCCCAAGCTCTCCAAGACCCAGTTGCCGGGTGGGCTGGACACGCCCGACGTGATGCTGCTGCAGTGTGAGGAACTGGCGGTGATCGACAACCTGTCGGGCCGGCTCTACCTCATCGTTTATGCCGACCCCGGCCAGAGCGAGGCCTACTTTCGCGCCAAGCGCCGCCTGACGGAGCTGACCGACAAGCTCAAGTACAGCGTGACCGCGCCGCCGGTGAAGCGCGGCACCTCGCATGCAGTGGAGCGTGAGTTCGCCAAGAGCGACTACATCGCGGCGGTGCTCAAGGCCAAGGACTACATCGCCGCGGGCGACATGATGCAGGTGCAGATCGGCCAACGGCTGCAGAAGCGCTACACCGAGTCTCCGCTCAGCCTGTACCGCGCGCTGCGCTCGCTGAACCCATCGCCGTACATGTACTTCTACGACATGGGCGACTTCCAGATCGTCGGCGCCTCGCCCGAGATCCTGGTGCGGCAGGAGCACACGCCCGAGGGCGACAAGGTCACCATCCGCCCATTGGCCGGCACACGCCCGCGCGGTGCCACGCCCGAGCAAGACAAGGCGCTCGAAGCCGAACTGAGCGGCGACCCGAAGGAGCGCGCCGAGCACGTGATGCTGATCGACCTGGCGCGCAACGACATCGGGCGCATCGCCAAGACCGGCAGCGTGAAGGTGACCGAGGCCTTCACCGTCGAGCGCTATTCGCACGTGATGCACATCGTCAGCAATGTCGAAGGTCTGCTGAAGGACGGCATGACCAGTCTGGACGTGTTGCGCGCCACCTTCCCGGCCGGCACGCTGACCGGTGCACCCAAGGTGCGCGCGATGGAAATCATCGACGAGCTGGAGCCGGTCAAGCGCGGCATCTACGGCGGCGCCTGCGGCTACCTGAGCTTCGCCGGTGACATGGACGTGGCCATCGCCATCCGCACTGGCATCGTCAAGGACAACGTGCTTTACGTGCAGGCAGCCGCCGGCGTGGTGGCCGATTCGGTGCCCGAGCTGGAATGGAAAGAAACGGAAGCGAAAGCGCGCGCTTTGCTTCGCGCCGCTGAACTCGTCGAGGAGGGCTTCTAAATGTTGCTCATGATCGACAACTACGACAGCTTCACGTTCAACCTGGTGCAGTACTTCGCCGAGTTGGGTGAAGACGTGCGCGTGTTCCGCAACGACGAGATCACGCTTGAAGGCATCAGCGAGTTGAAGCCCGCCAGGCTGGTGCTGTCACCGGGCCCATGCTCGCCTGCCGAAGCCGGCATCTGCGTGAGTGCCATCCAGCAGTTCACCGGCAAGCTGCCGATCCTTGGCGTGTGCCTGGGTCATCAGGCCATCGGCGCGGCACTGGGCGGCAAGATCATCCGCGCGAAGACGCAGATGCACGGCAAGACCGACATCATCACGACCGACCGGCAGGGCTTGTACAGCGACCTCCCCGAGCAGTTCACGGTGATCCGCTACCACTCCCTCGTGATCGAGCGTGAATCGCTGCCCTCGTCGCTGGACGTCACGTCCACGTCGCAAGACGACGAGATCATGGGCGTGCGGCACCGCGAGTTGGCCGGCACGCCAACGCCGCTCGAAGGTGTGCAATTCCATCCCGAGTCCATCCTCACCGAACACGGGCACGCGATGCTGAAGAACTTCCTGGAGTTGAAGAAATGAACATCGTCGACTTGCGCAGCGACACGGTCACCAGACCCACTGCCGCCATGCGCGACGCCATGTCCCGCGCCGAGGTCGGCGACGACGTGTTCGCTGACGACCCGACGGTCAACGCGTTGCAGGAGCGCATCTCCGCCATGCTGGGCAAGGAGGCGGCGCTGTTCGTGCCCAGCGGCACGCAGAGCAACCTCGTCGCGATGATGAGCCACTGCGGGCGTGGCGACGAATACATCGTCGGCCAGATGGCGCACACCTACCGCTGGGAAGGCGGCGGCGCGGCGGTGCTCGGCAGCGTGCAGCCGCAGCCGCTGGAGCACCAGGCCGACGGCACGCTGGCGCTGGCTGATATCGCTGCTGCCATCAAGCCCGACGACTCGCATTTCGCCCGCAGCCGCTTGCTGTGCCTGGAGAACACGCTGGGCGGCAAGGCGCTGAGCCTGAGCTACATGGCCGACGCGACCGCGCTCGCCCGCAAGCACGGGCTGGCCACCCACCTCGACGGCGCGCGGCTCTTCAACGCAGCCACCGCGCTTGGCGTGACGGGGAAAGACATTGCACAACACTTCGACAGCGTCTCGGTCTGCTTCTCCAAAGGCCTGGGCGCTCCTGTAGGTTCGGCCCTGTGCGGCTCGAAGGCACTGATCAAGAGCGGGCACCGCTGGCGCAAGATGCTCGGTGGTGGCATGCGCCAGGCGGGTGTTCTGGCGGCCGGGGCGCTGCATGCGCTGGACCACCACGTCACGCGCCTGGCCGACGACCACGCACTGGCGCGCCGGCTGGCTGAGGGTCTGAAAGGCATCCCCGGCGTGCGTGTCGAGCCACCGCAGACCAACATGGTCTTCATCGACGTGGAAGGCAAGCGTGCGCAGACGCTGCTGCCTTACCTCAAGTCGCGCGGCGTGCTGGCCACCGGCCTGTACCGCCTGCGCTTCGTCACGCACCTCGACGTCGATGCCGCTGGCGTCGACCGTGCCATCGCCGCGGTGCGCGAACACCTGACTGCCTGAAAGCCCACGCCATGAGCATCACCAACACCGAAGCGCTGGCTCGCATCATCGATCACCGCGAGATCTTCCACGACGAGATGCTCACGCTGATGCGCCGCATCATGAGCGGCGAGATGTCGCCGGTGATGATCGCGGCCTTTGCGATGGGCCTGCGCGTGAAGAAGGAAACCATCGGCGAGATCGCCGCGGCCGCGCAGGTGATGCGCGAGTTCGCGACGCCGGTGAACGTGGCCGACAAGGCCAACATGGTCGACCTGTGCGGCACCGGCGGCGACGGCGCGCACACCTTCAACATCTCCACCGCAGCGATGTTCGTTGCCGCCGCCGGCGGCGCGCGTGTGGCCAAGCACGGCGGGCGCAGCGTGTCGTCCAGCACCGGCAGTGCTGACGTGCTCGAGGCCTTCGGCGCCAACGTCAACCTCACGCCGGAGCAGGTGGGTTTGTGCCTGGAGCAGACCGGCATCGGCTTCATGTTCGCGCCCAACCACCATGCATCAATGAAGCATGCGGGGCCGGTGCGCAAGGAGCTGGGCGTGCGAACGCTGTTCAACATCCTGGGGCCGCTCACCAACCCGGCCGGCGCGCCCAACCAGTTGATGGGCGTGTTCCACGCCGACCTGGTCGGCATCCAGGTGCGCGTGTTGCAACGCCTGGGGTCGGACCACGTGATGGTGGTCTTCGGCATGAATGGCATGGACGAGATCTCACTGTCCGGCGAGACGCTGGTGGGTGAGCTGAAGAACGGCGAGGTGCGCGAATACGTGGTGCACCCGAGCGACTTCGGCATGCCGGTGTACGACACCCGCGTGCTCAAGGTGGCCGACAAGGCCGAGTCGGTGCAATGCATCCAGCGAGCGTTCGCCAACGAAGACGGGCCGATGCGCGATATCGTGCTGCTCAATGCCGGCGCCGCGCTGTACTGCGCCAACGTGGCGAGCTCGGTGGCCGAAGGCGTGAAGCGCGCACGCGAAGTGGTGGCCTCGGGCGGCGCGATGAAGAAGCTGAGCCAGTTCGTTGCGGCCACGCAGCAGTTCAAGTCATGAGCCGGGCAGAGCGCTGGGCCGCTCCCAAGCCGGCCCGTATTCCCTTGGGGGATCGGCGGCGGTACCCCGCTGACGAGGGGCAGTCATGAGCGACATTCTGAACAAGATCGTTGCGGTCAAGCGCGAAGAGATTGCAGCAGCGCGCAAGCAGCGCGATCTCGCTTCGCTGCGCCGTGACGCTGAAGGCCGCACCGACGTGCGCGATTTCGCCGGTGCCTTGCGCAGCAAGATCGCCGCAGGCCAGGCCGCGGTGATTGCCGAAGTGAAGAAGGCCAGCCCGAGCAAGGGTGTGCTGCGCGAGCACTTCGTGCCGGCCGAGATCGCGGCGAGCTACGAGCGCCATGGCGCTGCCTGCCTCAGCGTGCTGACCGACGTGCAGTTCTTCCAGGGCGCCACCGCCTACCTCGAACAGGCGCGTGCCGCGTGCAGCCTGCCCATCCTGCGCAAGGACTTCATGGTCGACGCCTACCAGGTGTTCGAGGCCCGCGCGATGGGGGCCGACTGCATCCTGCTGATCGCGGCCTGCCTCGACGACGTGCAGATGGCCGATCTGGAAACCCAGGCCCATGCGCTCGGCATGGCGGTGCTGGTCGAAGTGCACGATGGCGCCGAACTCGACCGTGCGCTGCGGCTGAAGACGCCGCTGCTCGGCATCAACAACCGCAACCTGCGCACCTTCGAGGTGACGCTGGACACCACGTTGGGCTTGCTGCCGCGCGTGCCGCCCGAGCGCCTGCTGGTCACCGAAAGCGGCATCCTCGGTGTGGCCGATGTGAAGCGCATGCGCGACGCCAACGTCCACGCCTTCCTCGTCGGCGAGGCTTTCATGCGCGCAGCCGACCCCGGGGCCGCGCTGGCGGAGCTGTTCAGTTGATCCACCCGCCGACACGCCTGGCTGAACCGCTGGAGCGTGTGCTCGATCGTGTGCCGGCGTCATGGCAGTCGATCGTCGACGCGTGGCGCAAGACGCCTCAGGCGTTGAAGCTGATCACCTACGTCGATGAGCGCATCGCTGCCGGTGCGATCGTCTACCCGGCCGAGCTGCTGCGGGCGTTGACGCTCACGCCGCTCGCGGCCGTGCGCGTCGTCATCCTCGGACAAGACCCGTACCACGGCCCCGGGCAGGCGCATGGCCTGTCGTTCTCGGTGCCGCATGGCATTCGCACGCCGCCGAGCCTGCGCAACATCTTCGTCGAGCTGCAGCGCGAGTTTGGCGCGGCACCTCCCGGCACCGATCTGTCAGGCTGGGCTCACCAGGGCGTGCTGCTGCTCAACACCACGCTGACCGTGGAAGATGGCCAGGCCGCCAGCCACTCCAAGCGCGGTTGGGAAAGCCTGACCGAGCGGCTGCTGGTGGCAGTGGCCGAGCGCCCGCAGCCCTGCGTCTACCTGCTGTGGGGCGCGCATGCGCAGCGCTTCGAGCCGCTGATCCGCGCGCATGCCGGTGCTCCGTCCGACACGCTGGTGCTGAGTTCCAACCACCCCTCGCCGCTGTCGGCGCGCCGGCCGCCGGTGCCGTTTGTGGGTAACGGCCACTTCGGCGCTGCCAACGCGTTCCTCGCCTCGCGCGGCGGCCCGGTCGACTGGATCGGCGCCTAGCTGGCCTGAGACTGGTATCGAATTTGCGTGGCCTTTCCGGGCGTGCCTCGGAGAAGCGGCCAAAGCCTGAGTTAAGTTTCGTAATACCAATTGACGCATTGGTATTACTGGTACTAAACTGGTTCTATCGACGGGCGTCATGCCCGGGGAACAGCCGCAAAACACAGAACCGGAGGCATCAGCGAGATGGTCGACTTTCTCATCGGGGTGGATGGCGGCGGATCGGGAACACGTGCCTTGCTTGCGCGCCCCGATGGTGTCGTGCTCAGCCAGGGTGAGGCAGGGCCGTCGGCGCTGGGCCAGGGCATCCAGCCTGCCTGGGTACAGGTGCAGCAGGCGGTCCGCGCGGCGTTTTCTCATGCTGGCCTCGCCGCAGCGCCCTGGGCGCACTGCGGCTTGGCCGCGGGCTTGTCGGGTGCCAACAATGCGCCTTGGTACAACGCGTTCATTGCGCAAAACCCGGGCTTCGGCCGGCTGCTGGTCGAGACCGATTCTTTCGTGATGCTGGTGGGCGCGCATGCGGGCCGGCCGGGCGCCATCGTTGCGGCGGGCACGGGCGCCATCGGCGAGGTATGGCGTGCCGACGGGTCGCGCTCCAGCGCGAACGGCTGGGGCTTTCCTGTCGGTGATGAAGGCAGCGGCGCCTGGCTGGGCGTGCATGCCGTGAACCTCGCGCAGCAAGCGATGGATGGTCGTGCCGAGGCCAGCCCACTGGTGCGCCGCGTGTGGGCCGCCTGCGGCAGTGATCGCGAGAGCCTGCAGGCCTGGTGCGGCAACGCCGGCCAGTTCGCTTACGCGCAGCTGGCGCCTGCCGTGTTCGACTGTGAGGCCAGCGACTCGGCCGCAGCAGCTTTGCTCAGCCGCGCAGTGAGCGCGCTCGATGCCACGGCCTTGGCGCTCGATGCGCCGGGCCATCTTCCTTTGGCGGTGCTGGGCAGCGTGGGCAAGCGCCTGGCCCACCGCCTGTCCCCTGAAGTGCGCCGCCGTTGCGTGACCGAGGCCGCCGGCCCGGCGGCCGGTGCGCTGACTTTGATTCGACGTGAGATCGAGACCGATCGATGAGCAAACCCTTGTTCGAATTCAAGCCCGACCCGCGTGACAGCTCGCCGCTCTATGTGCAGCTCTCGCGCAAGCTCGGGCAGGCCATCCGCGATGGCCGTTACCAGGCCGACGAAGCGCTGCCGTCGGAGCGCGTGCTGTCGGAGTCGGTCGACGTGTCGCGCGTGACCGCGCGCAAGGCCATCGACCAGTTGGTCGACCAGGGCTTGATCGTGCGCCGCCGCGGCTCGGGCAACTACATCGCGCCACGCATCGAGCAGCCGCTGTCGCGCCTGACGAGCTTCTCCGAAGAGCTGCACCAGCGCGGCTACACACCGTCGTCTCGCTGGCTCGAGCGCGCCATCACCTCGGCCGTGCCCGACGAACAGCTGAGCCTGGGCCTCTCGCCTGGCGCGCGCGTGGCACGGCTGGAGCGCTTGCGCCTGGCCGACGACGTCGTCATGGCCTACGAGATGAGCGTCCTGCCGCAGACGGTGCTGCCCAACGCCGAGGCGGTCACCGGCTCGCTCTACGAATACCTCACCAGCATTCACATGGCGCCCGTGCGCGCGCTGCAGCACATCCGCGCGCTCAATGCGCAGCCGCGGCTGGCCGAGCAGCTCGGCGTGCCGGTCGGGCAGGCGGTGCTGTTCATCACCCGCATTGGCTACCTCGAATCGGGCCAGGCGGTGGAGCTGACGCATTCGTACTGCCGCAGCGACTACTACGACTTCGTGGCTGAGATGAGGCGAGAAGGATGAGTACCTTGTTGAAGGGCCATGTCCTCACGCCGCGCGGCTTCGTGCGGGGCGAGCTGTCGGTCGGTGACGACGGCCGGGTCGCAGGCATCACCGGCGATGCCGTCGACGAGCGAGAAGCACGCGAGTCGGCATTGCCGCTCATCGTGCCCGGCTTCATCGACCTGCATGTTCATGGCGGCGGTGGGCGCGACATCATGGAAGGCGGCGACTCCGCGGAGCGCGTGGCCGAACTGCACGCGCAACACGGCACCACCTCGCTGCTCGCCACCACGATGACGGCGCCGATGAGCGACCTCGAGCGCGCCTTCCGCGCGCTGAAGCCCATCTGTGCGGGCCGCGGCGCACGCTCGGCGCGTGTGATGGGCGTGCACCTCGAGGGTCCGTACATCAACTCCGGCAAGCTCGGCGCACAACCCAACTACGCGCGTCCCGTGCAGGCCGATGAGCTGCGTCGCCTCAACGACATGGCGCCGATCCGCCTCATCACGCTGGCACCCGAGACCGCCGGCAACATGGATGCGATCGAAGCACTGGTGGCCGCCGGCTACCGTGTCCAGCTTGGCCACACGCTGGGCAGTTATGAAGACGGCGTCGAGGCGATGAAGCGCGGCGCCACCGGCTTCACGCACCTGTTCAACGCGATGAGCGGCCTGCACCACCGCGAGCCCGGCATGGTGGGCGCTGCGCTCGCCCATGCCCACTATTCGGAAATCATCCCCGACCTGCTGCACGCGCACCCCGGGGCGATCCGTGTCGCGCTGCGCTCCATCCCGCATCTTTATTGCGTCACCGATTCGACGGCTGCTGCCGGCATGCCCGACGGCGACTACAAGCTGGGCCGTCACAAGGTCACCAAGTGCCTCGGTGGTGTGCGCCTGCCCGACGGCACCTTGGCCGGCTCCACGCTGACGATGGACCAGGCGCTGCGCAACCTGGTCGAAGAACTGGGCCTGGGCTTGGTCGATGCATCGCGCCGCGTCTCGACCAACGCGGCCGACTACCTCGGCGCCGCCGATCGCGGCCGCCTGTCGGCGGGCGCGTGGGCCGATGCGGTGGTGCTCGACCGCGATCTCAAGGTGATGGATGTGTACGTGGAAGGAGCGTCGATTGAACACGCGCATGCTGGCTGAAGCCCGCGAAGCCCCCGCCGCCGTGGCGCGGCAGCTCGCGCAGGACGACCAGTCGTACAGCGACTTCGGCGCCTTCTTGCGCGCTCGCCCGCCGAGCTCGGTGCTCACGGTGGCGCGCGGCAGCTCCGACCACGCGGCTCACTTCATGGCCTACCTGATCATGGCGCGCATGGGTCGGCTGGTGACTTCGTTGCCGATGTCGCTGATCACGCTGTATGGCTCGCAGATCAACTGCGACGGGCTGGCCTCGATGGCGTTTTCGCAGTCGGGCCAGAGCCCCGACCTGGTCGCGCCCACGCGCTACTTCACTGAGGGCGGTGCGTGCACGGCGGCCTTCGTCAACGACCCGGAGTCGCCGCTGGCCAAAGCCGCGCAATGGGTGTTCGCCTTGCATGCCGGCCCCGAGACCAGCGTCGCGGCGACCAAGAGCTTCATCACGCAGATGGTGGCGGGTGCGCGTTTGGTGGCAGCGTGGCAAGACGACCTGGTGCTGCAGGTTGCGCTGTCGGGGCTGCCCGGTGTGCTGTCGCGCGCCGCCTACGCCGACTGGTCGCCTGCCGTCGAAGCGCTGCGCGATGCCGACCGCCTGTTCGTGATCGGCCGCGGCACCGGCCTGCCGGTCGCGATGGAAGCAGCGCTCAAGTTCAAGGAGACTTGCGGCATCCAGGCCGAGGCGTTCTCGGGTGCCGAGGTCAAGCATGGTCCGATGGCATTGATCGACGAGGGCTACCCGCTGCTGGTGTTCGCACCCCGCGGGCCGGCGCAGGCCGGGCTGGTGTCGCTGGCCGAAGAGATGCGCGGGCGCGGCGCCAAGGTGCTGCTCGCCGCTCCTGCGGGCACGCCGGGCGCGAGCTTACCGATCGTCGAGACGGCGTCGGTCGAACTCGATCCGATCTCTGTTATCCAGAGTTTCTACCCGATGGTCGAGGCGCTGGCCGCTGCGCGCGGCTTGAACCCCGACCAGCCGCGCCATCTGGCCAAGGTCACCCGGACCCACTGAGCGCCTGACTGCCATGAGTTCTTCTGCCGTTCAGCCGGGCCGCCTCGTGATGGTCGACATTCGTGGCACCTCGCTCGGCGACGCGCAGGCTGCGTTCTTGCGCCGCCACCACATTCGCGCCGTCTGCCTGTTCCGCCACAACCTCGGTACCGAAGCCGAGGTGAAGCAACTCACTGCGGACCTGCGCGCCGTGATGGGCGAGGGCGCGCTGATCGGCATCGACCAGGAAGGCGGCTCGGTGGTGCGCGCGACCTTCCTGCCACAGGCGCCGGCCGCGATGGCGCTGGGTGCTGCGGGCGATGCGGCGATGGCCGAAGCCGTCGGTGAGGCCGTGGGGCGCGGCGTTCGCAGCCTGGGCTTTAACTGGGATTTCGCGCCGGTGCTCGACGTCAACAACAACCCCGCCAACCCGGTGATCGCCGAGCGCAGCTTCTCGGAAGACCCGGCCGAGGTGGCGCGTCTCGCCGGCGCCTGGATGCGCGGCGCCTTGCGTGCGGGCGTGGCCTGCTGCGTCAAGCATTTTCCCGGTCATGGCGACACGCACATGGATTCGCACAGCCATCTGCCGGTGGTCGACAAGCCCTTGTCGGCGCTGCAGGCCCTGGAGCTGCGGCCCTTCCACGACTTGAAGAACGATGCGCCCGCGATGATGACGGCGCACATCGTCTACCCGCAGCTGGATGCCGAGTACCCGGCCACGCTGTCGCACGAGATCCTCGGTGGCATCTTGCGGGATGCCTGGGGTTACGACGGCGTGGTGATCACCGACTCGCTGGTGATGAAGGCCATCTACGACCACTACGGCCATGACCGCGCGGCCGTGCTGGCCCTGCAGGCCGGCGCCGACATGGTGATGGCGCTCGGCAGCGAGGCCGACCAGACCGCTGCCGTCGAGGCCATCGCGAAGGCGCAAGCGAGCGGTTCGCTGACCGAGGCGCAGTTGTTACGTGCGAATGCCCGGCTCGATGCGCTCGCTGTGCGCTACCCCGCGGGCGCGACCGTCTACGACGCTTCTCAACGCAAGGCGGACGATCAGCTGATGCACCGCGCCTGGGCCGCTGGGCTCACCGCCATCGGTGCACCGACGGCACCCGCACGGCAACGGCCGCTGCGCGTCATCACGCAACGCAGCGTGCCGTGCGATGGCGTGTCGGAGGCCGGGCCGTCGGCCGAGCAGGTGACACGATTGTTTGATGGTTTCACCGATGTGGACGTGCTCGCGCTCGACGATCTGCAGTCGCTCGACTGGTCTGCTTTGCCGGCCGATGGCCGCTTCACGGTGCTGGCATCCAACCACCGCGATCGCTATGCCAGCAAGGCGCAAACGTGGCAGCCCGACCTGCACCTGGCGTTGTGGAATCCGTTCCAGGTGCTCGACGTCGATGCGCCATCAGTGGTCACTTGGGGCTATGCCGAGGGTGCGCTCGAAGCGCTGCAGGAGTGGCTCGAAGGGCGGGCTTCGGCGAACGGCCGGGCCCCTGTCCGGTTGACTGCCTGAGAACAAGAACGGAGACCCGATGACTATCGACACCCCGCGTCGCCGATCGCCCATCTCGTGGGTGCCGACGCTCTACTTCGCGCAGGGCCTGCCGTTCTTCGCCGTCAACGTGATCGCGCAGCAGATGCTCATCAGCATGAACGTGCCCAACGAGCAAATGACGCGTTGGCTCGGCGTGCTGACGCTGGCCTGGGGCTTCAAGTGGGTGTGGAGCCCGTTCCTCGAACTCGCGCCGAGCAAGAAATCGGTCGTCATCACCTTCCAGCTGCTCGGCGCCATCGGCCTCGGCGCGGTGGCGGTGGCGCTGCACCTGCCCATGTTCTTCGTGCTGAGCATCGCGGCGCTGATGCTGGTGTCGCTCGGGTCGGCCACGCACGACATCGCGGCCGACGGCCTCTACATGGCCAGCCTGTCGAACAAGGAACAAGCGCAGTACGCCGGCTGGCAAGGCGCCTTCTTCAACGTGGCGCGCTTCATCGCCGCCGGTGGCCTGCTGGTGCTGGCGGGCCACCTGGAAAAAGCCTTGGGCGTGGCGAGTGCCTGGACAGCCATCTTCACCATGCTTGCGTTGACGATGGTCGTGATGGGGCTCTACAACGCGTGGGCGCTGCCGAAGATCCAGAACGTGGCCGCGGCTGACCGCTCGGCCGGTGCCATCGGCCGCACGCTCTGGATGGTGCTGCGCGATTTCCTCGCCAAGCCCGGCATCGGCCTGGCCATCGTCTTCATCATCCTGTTTCGCGCCAGCGAAGGGCAGGTGCAGACCATCGGGCCGATCTTCCTGCGCGCGGCGCGTGAGCTCGGCGGGCTGGGCTTGAGCACCGACCAGGTGGGCTGGGCCTACGGCACGGCGGGCACCATCGCCTTCATCGCCGGCAGCATCGCCGGGGGCTATTTCGCCGCGTGGCTGGGGCTCAAGCGCGCGATGCTCGCGCTCATCCTCGCGATGAACCTGCCGACGGTGGCCTTCGTGTTTCTCAGCACCGCGATGCCGACGAACTTCGGCGTGATCGCAGCGGCCTTGAGCCTGGAGATGTTCGGCTACGGCTTCGGTTTCGTCGGCGTGATCCTGTACCTGATGCAGGTGGTGTCGGTGGGCAAGTACCAGACGGCGCACTACGCCATCGGCTCGGGTGTGATGGGGCTGGGCATGAGCCTCTTTCGCACCATCAGCGGCGACATTCAGGTGGCGCTGGGCTACCAGCACTTCTTCATCTGGGGGCTGCTGTGTGCGGTGCCGGTGCTGATCTTGTCGCGCTTCGTGCCGCTGGAGGCGCCTGCGGATCCCGACGCTGCAACGGCGGCCGAACCCGCGCACGCATGACGCGGCGGCTTGTCTGTTCGCTGCTGTGCGCGGCGGGGCTGGCGGCGTGCGGCACGCCGCCGTCCACGCCGGCACCCGAGTTGTTCTTCGACGACTTCAGCCAGCCTGAGCTCGCGACGCTGGCGCGTGACGGCTGGACCGTCCGCCAACAGGCCGGTCACCCGGGCATTGCCGGCGCGCACTGGGGTGACGCAGCCATCGCACTGGTCGACGACCCACAACGGCCCGGCAACAGATTGCTGCGCCTGAGCGCGCGCACCGATGGCACACCGGCCGGCACTCAACAGGCCCAGTTGTGCCATGCGCGCAAGTACCTCGAGGGCACGTACGCAGCACGGGTTCGTTTCAGCGACGCCCCGGTGCAGGGGCCCGATGGCGACGTGGTGGTGCAGACCTTCTACAGCGTGAGCCCGCTGCGCTTCGACTTCGACCCCGAGTACAGCGAACTCGATTGGGAATACCTGCCCAACGGCGGCTGGGGCGATGCGCGTTCGCGCCTCTATGGCGTGAGCTGGCAGACGGTGCGCGTGGAGCCCTGGTCGGCCCACAACCAGCCGCAGCAGCGCTTCGGCGAACTCGCTGGTTGGCATGTGCTGGTGATGCAGGTGGCGCAAGGGCGCACGCACTGGTTCCTGGACGGCGAACCTTTCGCCGAGCACGGTGGACGCAACTACCCCGTGGTGCCGATGGCCATCAACTTCAACCTGTGGTTCTCGCCGGGCGGTTTGTTGCCGGCGGGTACGACGCGCGTCTACGAGCAGGATGTCGACTGGGTCTATCACGCGCGCAACCGTGTGCTCTCGCCAGCGGAGGTCTTGGCTGCGGTGCAAGCGTTGCGACAGGGCGGCACGGCGCGTACCGACAGCGTGCCGGCGGCGAGTCCGCCGCTGGCGTCGACCTGTGATTTCTGAGCCGCGATGCAGCTGAAGGCACGCCTGGATTCGGTCGACGCCTTGCGCGGGCTGACGGTCGCCGCGATGCTGCTCGTCAACGATCCCGGCGACTGGGGTCACGTGTATGCGCCGCTCGAACATGCCGCCTGGCATGGCTGCACGTTCGCCGACCTGATCTTTCCGCTCTTCTTGTTCATCGTCGGCGTGTCGCTCTCGCTGAGTCTCGGCCCGCGCATCGACGCGGGGGATGACCGTGCCGTGCTGCGCCGCACGGTGCTTGTGCGCGCGTTGCGCATCATCGTGCTCGGTCTGGTGCTGCATGCGGTCGCGCATTGGTTGATGGACACGCGAGCCTTCCGGCCGTTCGGCGTGCTGCAACGCATCGGGCTGTGTTTCGCAGTGGCTGGGCTGCTGGCGATCGAGACCCGGCCTCGTACGCAATGGATCGCCTTCGGTGCGATCCTGCTCGGCTACTGGGCGCTGCTGTCGTGGGGCGGGCCGTTGAGCAAGGAGGGCAACCTGGCAAGCCGCATCGACACGGCACTTCTCGGTCGCTTCGCCTACGAGTTCGAGGCGGCCACCGGCCTCGGCCACGAGCCCGAGGGCTTGCTCAGCACGCTGCCGGCCGTCGCGACGGCCTTGCTCGGTGTGCGTGCCGGCGACTGGCTTCGCCGCGGGCAACGCAGCCGCTTGTGGCAGGCGGGCGTGGTGGCGCTGCTGGCGGGTTGGGCCTGGTCATGGGTGTTCCCGTTCAACAAGCAGCTGTGGACATCGTCTTATGTGTTGTGGAGCGGCGGCTGGGCGATGCTCGCCCTGCTGGCGGCGCATGAGCTCATCGATCGGCGCGGCTGGCCGGCACTCGGTCGCAGCTTCGGTGTGAATGCCATCGCGGCCTATGCAGGTGCGTGGCTCATCGTGTGCGTGCTCGAGGGGCTGCACTGGGGCACGCCGCTGTACCACTTCGCTTTCGAATGGATGGCGCCGATCACCGGTGCCCATGTGCCCTCGCTCGCCTACGCAGTCGCGTTCGTCGGTGTCTGGTCGGGCATCGTCGTGTTGCTCGATCGGCGCAAGCTGTACTTCAAGATCTGAGTGAATGACGCGCGGTGGCGTCAGACGCCGGCGCTCAACTCCGCGATGAAGTCGTACATGTCACCGCGGTAGAACGACTGCGACAGCTCGATCGCACGCCCATCGGGTAGGTAGCCCAGGCGTTCGACCAGAAGACCGGCGTCGCCCTTGTTGGCCTTGAGCAGCTTGGCCTGCTCGGCATTCAACAGCAGAGCGCGCAGCCGCTGCAGCGCACGCACCGGCCGGTTGCCTTGCGCTTCCAGCGCCTGATAGAGCGAGTCGCCGACCGTGTCCAGCGATGGCAGACACGAGGCGACGATGGTCGCGATCTCGATCGCCATCGGTGCGTCGTCGGCGTAGCGCAGCCGGTGAAAGCGGTAGACCAGCGTGCCGGGGCTGAGCGCGAGCTTCAAGGCTTCTTCGGGCGTCACTGTGCCCTCCGAGCGCTTGAGCCACACGCTGTGCGGGTGGCTGCCGCGGGCACGCATGTCCTCGGAAAACGAGGTCAGCTTGGCGAAGTTCTTTTCGACGCGCGCGCCGACGAAGTTGCCCGACCCTTGCCGGCGTACCAGCCAGCCTTCCTGTGTGAGCCCCTCGAAGGCGCGGCGCACCGTGATGCGGGACACCGAGAGGTCTTCGGCCAGTTGACGCTCGGAGGGCAGGGCGTCATCGGGCATCAGCACGCGGCGCTCAATCGCGTCGCGCATGGCGCGCTGCAGCTGCTGATAGAGCGGCAGGCTGTTGTTCGGGTCAAGCGGCTTGAGCGACTGGGCCAGAGTGGTCATGTCCGAACCTCAAAGCTGGCCCACCAATTGCATGCCAGTGGCTCATTTGGCAATACCAGTTCGATACAGGCCGCTAAACGGGTGGTCATGTCGGGGCGTGCTCCACAGTGATGCAGGCCACTTTACATCAGTGATTGCCTAGGGGTGGAAATAGCGCAACTCCTGTTGCAATCGCCTTGGATTGGTAGCATAGTGGCATCTAGTGGTAGCGTATTGGTACGCACGCTGGCATCCAAGAATTCAATTGAATGGGAGGGTTGGTCCGCCACTGGTCTTGACCGATGGTGAGCCGAAGTCCCGGGTTTTAGAAGTACCGGATCGGGGATCCGGAGTTTCATCCAAATCAGAGGCGGACACACATGAACCTACAACTGACACCCATCGCATCGGCCGTCGCGCTGGCGTTGATGAGCACGCTCACGGTCGCTCAAGCGCAGCAAGCGCCCGAGGGTCCCGCTGCGGCGGCTTCGGCACCGCCCGCTCCAGCGAGCGCTGCTTCTGCGCCGTTAGCGGAAGCAGCGAAGCCAGCGAGCAAGGGAGCCCAGCAACTCGAGACCGTCAACATCACCGGCATTCGCGGCTCGCTGCAGCAGTCTCTGAACCAGAAGCGCAACTCGGACTCGTTGGTCGAAGTCGTGACGGCTGAAGACATTGGCAAGATGCCCGACAAGAACGTCGCCGACTCGTTGCAGCGAGTGCCGGGCGTGACCATCGGGACCGCGGGCGCCGGCGAAGGCGGTTTCGACGAGAACGACCGCGTCAGCTTGCGCGGCACCAATCCGAGCCTCACGCAGACGCTGATCAACGGCCATTCGGTTGGGTCGGGCGATTGGTTTGTGTTGAACCAGGTAGGGACGGTGGGTCGCGCGGTCAGTTATTCACTGTTGCCTTCGCAGGTCGTGGGTTCGGTGGTGATCAACAAGAGTGCACAAGCCGACCTGGTCGAGGGCGGTGTGGCCGGTACGGTCAACATCAAGACCCGGCGGCCGCTGGACTTCAAGCAGCCGTTGACGGTGGAATTTCAGGGAGGTGCTGTATATGCAGACCTTCCTAAGAAGACCGATCCGCAGCTGAGCGGTCTGATCGGCTGGAAGAGCGAAGAGGGGACAGCCGGCGTCATGTTGCAGATGTTCTCTGAGAAGCGTCATCTTCGCCGCGACGGCCAGGAGATGCTGGGCTACAACCAGATCAAGGCGGGTTCGGCGATTGCGTTGTCCAACCCTGATTTGGCCGGTGTTTGGTATCCGAACGCCGTTGGCTCGGCACTCTTCGAGCAGGAGCGCAAACGGGACGGTGCATTGATCGATGTACAGATCAAGCCCTCGAATGACCTGACGCTGGGTGCGAATGCGTTCATCTCGAAGATGGAGGCCACGAATATCAATCGCAACTTCCTGGTTTGGAATCAGTCGATCATGGCGAACGGCAGTGGTTTGGCGCCGCTGCCCGGTTATGTAGTGCGCAACGGCACGCTGGTCTCGGCGCAGTTTCCGGTTGTGCCCGTGACAAATTCTGATGGCACAACGAGCCCTCGCACCTATGGCATCTATGACCAAATCTCGCGTCCCGGAGCCAAGTCGGAGACCTCTTTCCTCGCGTTGGATGGCAAGTACCGCGCGAGCGACAAGCTGAGCTTTGACGCCAATCTGGGCAGCTCAGTAGGGAGGGGCGAGACGCCCGAGCAGGCGCTGTTCTCTGCAGTGGTGCAGGGCACCGGCGCTGGCTACAGTCTGAACGGACTGGGTAATGGGGCCGACGCCAATATAGGCACCGGTGATCCATCAAAGTCGAGCGTCGTGTCGGCTCTGGATTGGATCTACGGCGCGAGCCCTGCCAAGACCAAGGATGAGGAGGTCTGGGGGCAACTCGACGGTGAATATGCGCTGGATCAGGGTGTGTTCACGGCGCTCAAGTTTGGGCTGCGTTACTCTGAGCACAAGCGTCGCACCGATGTGGTTGGCCAAGGGCCGAAGTGGTCCGCCGACCCGTTCAATCCCGCCAATTTCCCCGCGTGGAACGGCGGCACGTACCCAAACAACTTCGGCAGTGGTCTGGGTGGAAACTTCCCCAAGAACATCTGGCTCTTGGATACCGCCACGTTGGACGCTTGGGGCGCCAAATACTCCAACCGCGATCCGGTGGAGCGTCGCAATTGGGCGGCCGAGTTTTCGCTGAAAGAGCAGAACACTGCCGGCTATGTGATGTCGAATCTAGAAGGCGACAGCTGGGGTGGCAACGTCGGTGTGCGGCTGGTGCAGTCCAAGGTCGATGTACTGACGAATGTCGCTGTGCCGCAGTTGACCGCGGGTGCGAACGGCGACTGCGCGCCATTGCAGCCTTGCTCGGTGCCCGGCTCGATCACCTCGTCGGCATTCGGTGCCTTTGTCCAGACGCCGGTCAAGAACACACACAACGACATCCTGCCGAGTGCGAACTTCCGCTTTGACTTGCGCAAAGACTTGCTTCTGCGCGCCGCGGTATCCCGCACGCTTTCGCGTCCGGACTACAGCGCATTGGGCGGCGCCATCGCGTTGGAAGACAACAACATGACTGGCAGCGGCGGCAATCCAAACCTGAAGCCTATTCGCTCGAACAACTACGACGCCTCGGTGGAGTGGTACTTCGCTCCGCGCGCTTTGGCATCTTTCGGCGTCTACCACTTGGACCTGCGGAACTACGTGAGTTACGGCACATCGCAGCAGACGTACTACAACATCCGCACCAAGCAGGACGAGGTCTACACAATCTCTTCGCCAATCAACAGTAGCGGGCGGGTTTCCGGCTTCGAAATGGCTCTGCAACTGCCGATCGGCCAAGGCTTTGGTGTGCTCGGCAACTACACCTACGCGGATGCCAAGGAAAAAGGTGGCGGTGATTTGGTTGGCGCCTCACGCGACACGTACAACGCTTCCGGCTACTTCGAGAACGACCGCTTCAATGCGCGTGTTGCCTATACCTTCCGCTCAGCCTATTACAACGGATTGGACCGTAGCACTGCCCAGTATCAGGACGACGTTGGCACACTGGCGGCATCGCTCGGCTTCAAGATCAACGAAAACCTGAGCGTGACGCTGGACGGCATGAACCTAAACCGTCCAATCCTGAAGTACTACGCCAACAATCCGGATCAGCCTCTGGCTCGCTACACCAGCGGTCGCCAGTACTACTTGATGCTGCGCGCCAAGCTGTAGGTTGGCGCGGGAGATGACCTTGCTGGCTCACGAGGTCGGCGAGTGAACACGAGAGGGAAGGCGAACTGCCTTTCCTCTCTCTTCTTTCTGGTGGACCCTTCTTGACATACCTTCTTCGCATTTCAAGCTTGGCGTTATTGCTTCTGCTGGGGTCTTGCGCGGGCAATCAACGCCTGCAGTCAGAGCGCTTCATCTACAGCCCATACAAGCACGTCAATCAGTTTATTGGCCGGGACGCTCCGGTCATCTCTGGGTCGGCAGGGCCTTACGCCGACTTGCCGCGTGCGGGTGCACTGACCTGGGCGTTTGCGACTGGTGAATGTGGCCGGGAAACCTGGGGCGGCATCGACGCCGATCTCTTCGCTCGCGCCAATGTGCCGACGTTTCAGCGTGCGGGCGTCGGCTACGTCGTTTCCACCGGTGGCGAAGGTGGGCTGTTCACCTGTGCGACCGAAGCGGGCATGGAATTGTTCATCCGACGCTATGCCTCGCCTTTGCTGCGCGGTCTTGATTTCGACATTGAAGGCCAGCAGACGCCGCAGCAGATCGACGAACTGGTACAGAGCCTCCATGCGGTCCGGGGGCGCTATCCGAGGCTTTACTTCAGCTTCACCCTCGCGACTCATGCGGCGGCAGATGGGTCTCGACGCAGCCTCAACCCGCTTGGCGAAACTGTGCTGAGCGCCATCCGAAAGGTCGGGCTTGAGAATTTTCGTCTCAATCTGATGGTCATGAACTACGGCCCACCGCAGTCAATGTATTGCTTCACCCGGGGTGACGCCTGCGATATGGGTCATTCCGCGATTCAGGCCGTCGAAAATGTTCACTTGCGATATGGCGTGCCTTATAGGCAGATAGAGGTAACGGCCATGCTGGGCGAAAACGACGTGGCTGCGAACGTTTTCACGGTCAGCGACGCCGACATGTTGGCTCGCTTTGCCCTTGAGCGAGGCTTGGCGGGGCTGCATTACTGGTCGCTGGATCGCGACGCACCTTGTCCGCCGGGAGTGCCGCGTGTTTCCGCCACCTGTAGCGGCGTGTCCGCTGCTACAGGTGCCTTTGCGCGGGCATTCGCAGGGGCCCTGCGTTGATCTCCTCCCGTGGCAAGACTTGGGCTGGCGTCGCTCCGAAATAGGCTGCTATACTCTGCGGTTCGCTTTGGAGGGGTGCCCGAGTGGCTAAAGGGGGCAGACTGTAAATCTGTTGGCTTACGCCTACGCTGGTTCGAATCCAGCCTCCTCCACCAAAGCGAAACGAATTCGAGGTTTCCCCCTCAGGGCATTGGGCTGACAGGGGCTCCCGAGCGGGAGTAGTTCAATGGTAGAACCCTAGCCTTCCAAGCTAATGACGCGGGTTCGATTCCCGTCTCCCGCTCCAAGTCGCCAGTGGTTTGCGGAAGCGATAAAGCACCGCAAACCAGTGTCGATCGGGCAATAGGTGTTCGGCCGAAAGATCGGCCCATGTGGCTCAGTGGTAGAGCACTCCCTTGGTAAGGGAGAGGTCGCGCGTTCGATCCGCGCCATGGGCACCAAAGTTTTCTTCAGCACTGTCAATCTCGACCGCTAGGAGCGCGAAAAATGGCAAAAGGCAAATTTGAACGTACGAAGCCACACGTGAACGTGGGGACGATCGGGCACGTGGACCATGGCAAGACGACGCTGACGGCGGCGATCACGACCGTGCTGAGCAAGCTGTTCGGCGGCGAAGCCAAGGCATACGACCAGATCGACGCGGCCCCCGAAGAAAAGGCACGCGGCATCACCATCAACACCGCCCACGTCGAGTACGAGACCAAGAACCGCCACTACGCCCACGTCGACTGCCCCGGGCACGCCGACTACGTCAAGAACATGATCACCGGTGCCGCCCAGATGGACGGCGCAATTCTGGTCTGCTCCGCTGCTGACGGCCCCATGCCCCAGACCCGCGAGCACATCCTGCTCGCCCGCCAGGTCGGCGTGCCGTACATCATCGTCTTCCTCAACAAGTGCGACATGGTCGACGACGCCGAGCTGCTCGAACTCGTTGAAATGGAAGTGCGCGAGCTCCTCGACAAATACGACTTCCCTGGCGACGCCACCCCCATCATCCACGGCAGCGCCAAGCTCGCCATGGAAGGCGACAAGGGCGAACTCGGCGAAGGCGCGATCTTGAAGCTGGCCGAAGCCCTCGACAGCTACATCCCCACGCCCGAGCGCGCGGTCGATGGCGCCTTCCTGATGCCCGTTGAAGACGTGTTCTCCATCTCTGGCCGCGGCACCGTTGTGACCGGCCGGATCGAGCGCGGCATCATCAAGGTCGGCGAAGAAATCGAAATCGTCGGCATCAAGGCCACCCAGAAGACCACCTGCACCGGCGTCGAAATGTTCCGCAAGCTGCTCGACCAAGGTCAGGCAGGCGACAACGTCGGCATCCTGCTGCGCGGCACCAAGCGCGAAGACGTCGAGCGTGGCCAAGTGCTGTGCAAGCCCGGCAGCGTCAAGCCCCACACCCACTTCACCGCCGAGATCTACGTGCTCAGCAAGGAAGAAGGCGGCCGCCACACCCCGTTCTTCAACAACTACCGTCCCCAGTTCTACTTCCGCACGACGGACGTGACCGGCGCGGTCGAGTTGCCCAAGGACAAGGAAATGGTTATGCCCGGCGACAACGTCAGCATCACCGTGAAGCTGATCAACCCGATCGCCATGGAAGAAGGCCTGCGCTTTGCCATCCGTGAAGGCGGCCGTACCGTCGGCGCCGGCGTCGTGGCAAAAATCCTGGAGTAAG
>Ga0307516_10002258_pt1 | contig 25998 bp, 25 predicted proteins | sample 19_EM_MG_FD_203310 | JGI IMG/M metagenome (GOLD analysis project Ga0307516, IMG submission 203310) | Populus trichocarpa ectomycorrhiza microbial communities from riparian zone in the Pacific Northwest, United States - 19_EM | ecosystem: Host-associated > Plants > Roots > Unclassified | place...
AGTCTTGACGACATGACCCCGGATCAAGCCTACTTCAACCTTCCGCCGCTCCGCGCGGCGGCCTAACCCCGGCAGAGACTCCACTTATCGACGCGGAGATTCTGTTCAGACAAGTGGGACCAGTTCACTTGCGAAGCATGGACTTGAGTTTGGCAAACAGTTGCTCGATCGGATTCAGTTCCGGGCTGTATGCCGGAAGGTAGAACAGAATGAGTTTCGAGCGAAATGCGATGACATATCTCACTGCCTTAGGGCCCGTTGATAATTTACCGAATCGGATTTTTGCCGTTGGGGGATTCCCCTGGCAACTCGCAGGTCATAGATTTGCAGGGTGATTGACGATGCGGCGATGCACATTTCTCGGCGCGATGACTCTTCTGATTCCCATTTTAGACATACCGCGATGTCTGCTTTAGCGCCGCTTTCGGGGTGTAGGCGGAAGTAAGGCTGACATCCTCACGCAAATGCTGCGATGGACGGCGTATACCATGCCGTCTGATTGTCATCCGCATCGCTGGTCGAGCGCACTGTTTGCAACGGACGCCTAACAGTTCGACAGCCGTTGAAAACCTGCGCTCGAAACTCGCGAGATAACCCATATTTTAAGGGGCCAAACGTCTTTCGCGACAGAAACCAGACTAGGCGTCAGAGTGATAACTCGAATCAATATCAAACCCGGTAAAGCCGAGCCGCCGTATCGTGCAGAATCGCATGCTGATCGCTCTCGTCCAAATGCTCGATGGCTTTTCGAAAGGTCAGATAGAGTGTGCGATAATCCGTCCACAGCTTCTCAATCGGAAAGTTACTGCCAAACAGGCAACGTTTCGCGCCGAAAATCTCGACGGTTTCCTTGATAATCGGTCCCATCACCTCCGAGCGGCAGGCGTGAACGAACGTCCCGAGCCCGGATACCTTGACATTGACGTTCGGCTGCAGTGCCAGCGCGTTCATACCTTCGCGCCAGCGCTTCCTGCCGTCCAGCGACATATCCTCCAGCATCCCCGCATGCTCGAGAACGAATGTCGTATTTGAAAAATCACGCGCCAGTTCCGAACCATGCCGCATCTGGCTGGTGAACAGCTGGATCTCAAACAGCAGATTGTGCTCGGCAAGATGCTTTAGCCCGCGGCGCCAGTTCGGTTCACTCATCACCACCGGATGCGGCGCAAAGCGATATTGCGGATTTTCGTGCCAGTGGATTTGCTGCCGGATGCCGCGGGTCGCCGGCAGCGTCGCCAACGCCTTGATCAACGCGCCAGCATCGGGATCAGCCAGGTCCGCATGAGCGACATTGGCGTGCGGCCAACCTGTGGCATCGGATACCGATTGAACCCACTTCGCTTCATCGTAGCTTTTTCCTGCCGGCCAGTTTGTTTGAACATATACCGATTTAACGACATCGCAGCCCGCCGTATCAGCGCGAAATTCCTCGATTGGATAATCCCGACAAATGGCATCGTAGGGGCCGAAGATGCGCGGGACCTGCGGTCCCGACAACCAAGTCAAATCCTTCAGCCTCCAGATGTGATGATGACCGTCGATGGTCGGAATACTCTTCAGCGGCGCTTCCATTAAATCTCGGTCTCCGTGCAAACTGCAGGCTGGAAATTCATCCGTGTTTCTTTGGCGGCGGCAGCCCTGCCATGGCTTCGATCACGGCGGCCACGGCGGCGGTATCCTGATCGCCGTAACCGGAAGCGACGGCCGCATTGAAGAGCGGGACTGCCGCTGAAAACATCGGCGTCGGACACGCCAGTGAATTGGCGAAATCTGCGATCACCCGCATGTCTTTTCGCCAGAGCTCCAGCGGCATGGTTCTGATCGGCAGATAGCTGTCCGCGATCAGCATCTCGCCGCGCACGTCCAGAGCCATCGAGCCCGCGGCTCCGTCGCTGACAACGGCAAACATTTGTGCCGGATCGAGCCCGGCCTTGCGTGCCAGCGTAAATGCTTCGCCTGCGACCACCGTGTGAACCGCCACCATCAGGTTGGCGACGTATTTCATCTTGGAACCGTTGCCGAACGGCCCGAGATAATGCGGTGCCCGCGAAAATGCGTTGAACACCGGCAGACAGCGGTCGTAGGCATCCTTTACGCCGCTTCCGTAAACCAGCACGTCGCGCTCCAGGGCCTGAACCCCGGAGCCCGAAAGCGGGCAGTCGAGCATGACAATCCCCGCCTCCGCGAGTTGCCTCTGCGCTGCCGATTTATCGTCGAGCGTGAACGTACTGGTTTCGGCGACGATACGTTCCGCACGCGGCAGCGCCGCCAATTCCCGAACCACATCAAATAACGCGGATGCCGACGGCAGCGATGTGATTAGAATATCGGCACCTGAGCCCACGTCGCCAACGGATTTGGCGGCCTTGCCGCCGCCGGCGACGAAAGCTTCGACCGCTCTGGGCAGCACGTCATATCCGATCACGGAATACCCGGCCTCGATGAGATTCTTGCTCATCGCCGAACCCATGATGCCGAGGCCGATCATCCCGATCGACATGTCATTTTGCGTATGCACGAGAACAACCCATTCCGGCTGGAGTTCAGGCCTTGTGGCGGCTGGACCAGAAGGCGGGCAATTCGGTGCAATCCTTGCCCCCCCATCCTTCAGCGCTGGCCTGATCGTAGACCGCGAGCGTGCGCTCAGCCAGCGGCAACGCGAAGCCGCGCGACTTTGCTTCCGTCACCATGGTGCGCAAATCCTTGCGAATGGAATCGCAATCGAATGTCGCCGAGCCGGAATCCTTGTTCTGCAAAGCCAGCGCAACCGCGCCGCCGCGGGCGCGAAGCACGTTGGGGCCCCCGGACGTGTCCGCGAACAGTTCGACCACCCATGCTGGATCGAGATTGAGGTGGCGGCACAGCGCAAAGGCTTCCCCAAAGCTTTGCCAGAAGGTCGCCAACGGCAGATTGATTGCAAGCTTCATGCTGGCGCCGGCGCCAATGGGACCGACCAAGTCGACACGACGGCACATCTGTTCCAGCAGAGGCTTGACGCGCGCAAAATCTTGCTGCGTGCCGCCGGCGACGCCGAGCAGCTTGCCGCTCAACGCCGGGCCGACCGTGCCGCCGACCGGACATTCCACCAGCGTCGCACCTTTTGCGCCGACCTTTCTGGCCAGGGCAATTTCGGTCTCCGGCTGTACCGTGCTCATCTCGATGAACAGCTTGCCGGAAACATTACCCTCCAGCAGGCCGGACTTGCCTTCATAGACGCTGGCGATGGCGCCGGCGTCGGTCAGGATGGTGATGATAGTCTCGACACGTCCTGCGAGTTCGCTCGGCGTCGCTGCGACAGCGGCGCCGGCGGCGGCCAGCGCTTTGGTCTTGTCCTCATTTCGATTCCAGACCACGATCTCGTGTCCGACCTCGATCAGTCGTTTGGCAATCGCGCTTCCCATTCGGCCCAACCCGGCGACACCGACCTTCATCGCGTTCTCCCTATTGTCCATCGTTTGTGTATGAGGATCTGGCGAAATCCCGCCGCGTTCAGATCACTGCGTCCGTCGAAGGGTCGATCAAATGCATGTGCGCCATGTTGGCGACCAACCGCACCTTTCCTCCGGTGGCGGGCGTCGACATGCCGGAATCGATCCGCCCGGACACCGCCTCGCCGCCGAGTTTGAAAAACACCATGGTTTCGGTCCCCATCGGTTCCACCACATCCAGGATGGTGGAGAACTCCGAAAATGTGCCGCGCTCCGAACCGCGAGGCTCGGTGATATGCTCGGGCCGCAGGCCGAAAATCAGCGGCTTTCCCGCCGCGCTGCGATAACGCTGCAGGTGGCTTTCCGGGACCGGGAAGCCGGTACCGTCGGCAAGCCGCACCGTCAGCGCCGCAGCATTCTGTTCGAGCGAGCATGGCAGGAAATTCATCGCCGGCGAGCCCATGAATCCGGCAACGAAACGAGTCTTCGGCGCATGATAAAGCTCATGCGGCGTGCCGGATTGCTCGATCCGTCCCCGGTTCATCACCACCACGGTGTCGGCCAGCGTCATGGCTTCGATCTGATCGTGGGTGACATAGATCGTCGTGGTCTTGACCTGCTGGTGAACCCGCTTGATCTCGGTGCGCATCTGAACCCGCAGCTTGGCATCCAGATTGCTCAGCGGCTCGTCGAACAGGAAAACCTTTGGGTTGCGAACAATGGCGCGGCCCATGGCGGCGCGCTGGCGCTGGCCGCCGGAGAGCGCCTTCGGCCGCCTGCCGAGTAACTCCGATATATCGAGAATACGCGCGGCGTCTTCGACATTTTTTCGGATCTCGGCCTTGGCCATGCCCCGCATCCGAAGTCCGAATGCCATGTTCTGGAAAACCGTCATGTGCGGATAAAGCGCATAGCTCTGGAACACCATGGCGATGTCGCGGTTTTTCGGCGCGACGTCGTTAATGACCCGGCCGCCAATGCAAATGTCGCCTTCCGAGATATCCTCAAGGCCTGCGATCATGCGCAGCGTCGTGGTCTTGCCGCAGCCGGACGGGCCAACCAGCGCCACGAACTTGGTGTCGGGGATTTCAAGGCTGATCCCGCGCACGGCTTCGTAGTTGCCGTACCGCTTGATCACATTTCTCAGCATTACGTCAGCCATCAAGCCGTTCCCGTCCGCTGCCGATCCTAGTCGCGGAACTCATGCAGCGCCTGTTGAGTGAATATTCTTCGCGCCCATCAGGGCTTCGAAAAAGCCCTCCCGCTCCAGCGTAAGCACAGGGTTGAGGTCAATTGCGTCCTCTGGAGCTACCAGTCTCGGAAGCGCCCCGACGCGATGCAGGATCGTCGACGCGTTCCTCACCCCCTCCAGACTGGGATACATCATGTCACCCATATAGCGGGCGAACAGCACCCAGGTCGGCCGCAAGACATCGATGTCGGCTTCGCCGCTGTATTTCCGTAAGACATGGATGCCGAATTGCGCATCGCTGCGAAACCGGTGAACGGCCTGGCAGAACGCCCGCACATAACGCAGGCCGATGTCGGGATTAGCCTTGATGAAGCGCCGCGTGCTGGCCGCGCAACTGTTCTGGAACGAGACGTCGAGCCGTCCGAAATCCTCAACGATATGATAGCCGCGCTTTGGTGCCTGGAACGTCTCGGGTGCGTGCATGATCGCGGCGTCGACGTGTTCCCTGTCAAGCAGCAGATCAAGCCTGGCGCCGCCGGTGCCGACGACGACAATCTCCGCGTCCTTGTCGACGTTCCAGCCCCAGCGGTCGAAGGCCATGATGATCGCGCATTCGTCGGCGTCGTTGCGCGCGCCGACGCCCCATCGCTTGCCGCGCAGGTCTTCCCGGGTCTCGATGCCGGGCCGCGCCGCGACCTGTTGCGCGCTCCTTGAAATCGCTGACGCCAGAACGACCGCGTCGCCCTGGTGCCTGGTGTTGGCAAGCAGCAGCTCCGCTCCGACCGCGTTGGTGAAATCCGCCTCGCCCGCGATCAGCCCCTTCAGCGAATTGCTGTGACCGTGGAAGGGCACGAGTTCGGGCTCGAGGCCCTGCTCGCGATAGTAGCCGCCCTCGAGCGCCGCAAATATCGGTGCTACGCCGGCTCCGCGGTGAGGCATCGCAATCCTGATTTTGTCCACGTCTTGGTTTCCTCGTGCTGTGTCGCGAACGGCCGCGCAGCCGCGGCCGTTCGATAGGCCATATCTGCGTCTACTTCAGCCCGCTCAGGCCAAACCCGCGATTGATCGATCTCTGCAAAATCAGGAAGAGCAGGAAGACCGGGAGAGTGGCGAGCGCCGCGATCGCCATCTGTTCGGTGGCCGGATAGCCGTATTCCTCGCCGAACTGCACCAGGCCGAGCGGATAGGTGCGCAGCCGGTCGATCGACACCACCGTCAGCGGCCAGAGAAACTGGTCCCAGCTGTCTCGGAACGAGAAGATCGCAAGCACGGAAAGCGCCGGCACACATTGTGGCACGATTATCTGCAGCAGAATGCGCAGCTCGCCGGCACCGTCGATTCGCGCAGCCTCGATATAGTCCGACGGGATCGAGATGATGGATTGCCGCATCAGAAAGACGCCGAAGGCATCGATCAGGAGCGGCGCGACGATACCCTGATAGGTATTGATCCACTCAAACTTGTGGACGATCAGGAACGTCGGGACCAGCGTCACCTCGAGCGGCAGCATCAGCGTGCTCAGGATCAGCAGGAGCACGAGCCCCGACCCGGGGAAGCGGAATTTGGCGAGGCCGTAGCCAGCAAAGGTGCAGAACACCACATTGGTGGCCATCACCGTCAGAGAGACGATGCCGCTATTGATGAAATATTGCACGAACGGCGCCCGCGATATCGCATTTGGATAATTTTCGAAGTGCCAGACCGCGGGGATCCACTCGGTACGGAGGTTGAACATCTTGCCCCCCTCCTGGAACGACATCACGGTCATCCAGAGGATGGGAACCAGAAACGCAAACGCCAGCGACGCAAGCAGCACTAGCCCCACCGTTTTTCGCAGCGCCGGCAGATGGCGCATCAGGCCGTTTGCGTTACGCCTTGAGTCTGCAACTTCCAGGGTCATCACATATAAACCTGTTCGCTTCGTGCAAAGAGACGGATCTGAAGTGCGGTGAAACCCATCATGATCGTAAACAGCACCACCGAGATCGCGGCGGCCAGCCCCATCTTCAGATATGAAAAACCGGTCTCATAGATCAGCATGGAGAGCACGCGCGTCGCGTTTCCCGGCCCTCCGCCCGTGATCAAATACGGCATCAGGAATATCCGCGCGCAGAGCAGTGCAGAAACCACCACCACGAAGAAGATGGTCGGCATCAGAAGCGGCAACGTGATGTGGATGAACCTTCGGATCGCGCCGGCGCCGTCGAGTTCAGCCGCTTCGTAATAGTCCTCGGGCAACGCCAGCAATGCCGCTAGGAATATCACCATGAAATACGGCGCGAACCGCCACACCGTCACCATGATGATCGCTGGCATCGCCGTCGACGAGCTGGTCAGCCAGTCGATGCGGCCAAATCCAAGTGGCTGCAGGATTTGGTTCACGAGGCCATAGGGATGCAGCAGAAATCGCCAAACCAGGCAGACCGCGATGATCGGCATCAGGTTGGTGAGGAACATCGCCGTCATGCAATGGCGCGCCCCGGGAATGCCGGTATTGATGGCCAGCGCGAGCGACAGCCCGATAATGGTTGTCAGAATGGTCGAACCGGCGATGTAGACAAGGGTGTTGATCAGCGTTTCCCGGAAGATCGGATCGGCTGCCAGCGAGCGATAATTGTCCAGGCCGACAAAATTCGGGGTGGAGACCATGTCGTAGGAGTTGAAGCTGAGCTCGATGGCCCACATCATCGGCCCGTATTTGAAGACGGCAAAGAACATCAGCGTCGGCAGAACGAATGCGATGCCCCACAGCCGGATGCGCTGGCGATGATGGATCTGCCAGAACCGGCGCGCGACCGGGGGCGGACCGGAAAGACTTCCGTAGGGCTCGCTCGACGTCAGTTCAACCATCTACACTCTCATCCATCGGCCGCACATCATATTCCATATTCCAGACCGGCTTCTTTTCGGAGGCCATCGTCCGTGCCTGGACCCCGAAAAGCTCAGGCTCTCTTGTAGGCCGCGGTGGCGCGATCCACCTCGGCTGCCGCCTCATCGAGCGTCTTCTTGATGTCGGCCTTGCTCAACATGACCTTTTGGACGGCGCGGTGCATGGAATCCGCCAGTTCATTGAACACCAGTGATCGCGGCAAAAACACGCCTTCGTCCTTGGCTTTGATGATTTCATTAACGTAGGGGAATTTCTGCACCTCGGGATTGTCGGCCCAGCCGGTCCTTTTTGCGAATGTAAAGGGAGCGGCGTCCTTCCAGGCATCGACTAGATCGCTCATCATGAACTTGTAGAGATTATGAAGCGCCTCCTGCTTCTCGGCGGATGCCTTGCCGTTGATCACGAGGTTGAAGCCATAGGTGGTCGAAAACCCCTTCCCTGTTTGGACGCCCGGATATTGCACAGGCCGGAAATAATTCTCGGCTTCCATCGCCGGGTTCTCGGCCTTGACCAGGCTGATCGGCAGCGGGTGACAGAAAAACATCGATGCCCGCTCTTTCAGGAAATCCATGCCCGGTATCGGGTTGGTCGCAATCGAGTCGGCGGGATCCTCAGCGCCATATTTCTGCGCGATCGAGGCACGGATCGTCATCGCCTTGATGCCGGCTTCGTTGTTGATGGTGCATTTGCCGGAATCGTCGAACCACTTTCCGTCGGACTGCAGCAGAATCGGATTGTACTGGATCATGGTCCATTGCGAGGAGTGCATGGCGAACTTGAACCCCTGACGTACGAACTTGTCGCCATCCTTGACGGTCATCCGCTTGGCGACTTCGCCGAGCTGGTCCCAGTTCTGCGGCCAGTCCTTTTCGGCGTTGAGCCCGACTTCCTTGAACTGCTTGGCGTTCAGATAATTGCAGTAGCCATAAAACCACATCGGATAGCCGTAGACCTTGCCGTCCTTGGTAGCGCCATCGACGAACGCCTTGGCAAAATCGCCGGTAAAGGCGGTGAAGGTATCATAGCCGAGTTGCTTGACATCGAGGGGCGCCAGCAGACCCTTGTCGAGCCATACCGGCATGAACCAGTCCTGGCTGACGAACCCATCCGGCGCAGTGCCGGTAGCAAATCCGACGCTGATCTTCTTGCCGAGATCCCCGAACGCAAACCATTGGAAGTCGACCCTGACGTGAGGATTCTGCTCCATGAACATCTTGACGCGCTTCTGGACCCAGGGCCGCTGCTGCGGGTTGTCGAAGGTCCAGAAACTGATGTCGACGGACTTCTTGGTCTGACCGAAGGCGCGCCGGGTGATCGGCACCGAGACCGCCGCCCCAAGACCGGCCACACCGATGCTGCGAACCACGTCGCGCCGGGTCGGGCTTCCAATTGCAGATTTCTTCATTTCATCCTCCCAACTTTGAGGTCTGACCTGTCGCCGGACCCTGTCATTCCGCCCGTAAATTCGATCCTCATTTGCACCACCGCGTCGAACCTTGGCGCCCTGTCGCTTTGCCGCCTGGTGCTTATCCTTTGTTGGAGCCCGCCGTCGCCCGATCCACTTCCGCGGCCGCGTCGTCCAGCGTCTTCTGGATATCCGCATTGGTGAGCATGATCTTTTGCACCGCGCGGTGCATCGAATCGGCGAGTTCGTTGAACACCAGTGTCCGCGGCAGGAACACCCCGCGGTCGGTCGCCGTGATGATTTCGTCGACGTTCGGAAACTGCCGCACCAGCGGATTATCCCTCCAGCCGCTCCTGCGCGCCAGCGTGAACGGCGCCGTCGCGGCCCAGCAATCGATCGGGTCGCTGAAAATAAACTTGTAAAGTTCGTGCAGGACTTCCTGCTTCTCCTTCGCTACCCGCGTATTGATGACGAGATTGAACCCGTAGGTCGTCGAAATGCCTTTTCCAGTAATCACACCGGGATACTGTACCGGCCGAAAATAGCCCTCCGCCCTCATTTTTGGATTTTCCGAAGCGATGGTCGTCAGCGTCTGGGGCTGCGCCCAGAACATCGAGCAGCGCTCCTTGAGCCAGTCCATCTGCGGTATAGGATTGGTCGCGATGGAATCGGCGGGATCCTCCGCGCCGTATTGCTTCGCCATCGACGCGCGCAAGGTCATAGCCTTGACGCCCGCGGCATTGTTGACCGTGCACTTGCCGGCCGCATCAAACCACGTTCCCCCGCATTCGATCAGGATCGGGTTGAACTGGATCATTGTCCATTGCGAGGTGTGCATCGCGAACTTGAACCCCTGACGCACAAATTTGTCGCCGTCCTTGATCGTCAGCCGCTTGGCAATCTGGCCGAGTTGCTCGAAGGTTTGCGGCCAGTCCTTTTCGGCATCGAGCCCGATTTCCTTAAAGTGGCTGGTGTTGAGGTAGTTGCAGAAGCCGTAGAACCAGGCAGGATAGCCAAAGACCTTGCCGTCCCTGGTCGCACCGTCGACGAAGGCCTTGGTGAAATCGCCGGTGAAGGCGTCATAGGACTGGTATCCCAGGCGCTGGACGTCGAGCGGCGCCAGCAATCCCCTGCCCAGCCAGACCGGCATGAACCAGTCCTGGCTGACAAAGCCATCCGGCGCCGTGCCGGTGGCGAATCCGACACTGATCTTCTTGCCGAGGTCCCCGAAGGTGAACCACTGGAAATCAATCTGCACATTCGGATTCTGCTCTATAAACAGCTTGATACGCTTGTGAAGCCACGGTCGCGTTTCCGGATTTTCGTAGGTCCAGAAAGAGAGCTGGATCACCGGCCTTGCTTGCGCAAACGCTTTGGGCGAGGCGGACGCCGTCGCCATCGCGGCCATTCCGAGGCCCTTGACGACGTTACGACGGGTCAGCTTCTTGGTGTCGAAGGGAATTTTCGAAACAAGGTTGGCCGAACGGATGTTCATTGCAGCACCCTCTCCCCTGGCGATCCGGCCCGAAGCGGCGGTCTGACCCGGGGCAACCGCGCGCTCTCACGAATGATAAATTCGCAAGTGAGATGAAGGTCGGGATCGCTCGTCGGGCCGGCTAGGCCGCGCCCGATAAACGAGCCGAGATACCTCCCGAATTCGACGGCGTCGATATTTGGCTGCAGCCGCTCACGCTGATAGTGCTGCAAGGCCTGCGGCTCGTTATCGGATTCATCGAGGCTTCGGGCCAGCGCGGCGGCGTCGAGCGCGGCGTTCAGCACGCCGACGCCGACATGAGGCCGGCAGACAAAACCGGCATCGCCGATCAGCGCGACATGACCGAAAGCCATATTTTCCGCTTCGATGTCGTAGATAGGTTGCAGCAGGTGCCGATCTGCGCGAAGCACCACCTCGGCAAATTGCCGCGGAAGATCGCGCGCGGCGGCCTTCCGAAGTGCTTCGATGTGCACCTTGCGGATCAGCGGCGGCGGAATCGACTCGTGCTTTTGGCCGCTCTCGTCCGTCATCAGGGTGTCGAGATCAGCGCCGTCGCCGACATGGGTGTACCAGAGGAAATTATGGCGGCGCGCGCCTTTCGCGTTGGAGCCGTCCTGCCCCAGCAAGGGATAACCGATGAACTGGCCGCCCGGGAGAAAGCAGAAGCTGAAGCGATCGAAGGTTTCTGCCATGAACGCGGTCGACAGATCCACTTCATCCATTATTCCGCGCCAGGCAACATAGCCACCGTAGCTTGGTACGATTTTGGACGCGAGCAACCCGCGGACCCTGGAGCGGATGCCATCGGCCCCGACCACGAGATCGGCCGCAACCTGTTCACCGCTGGAGAGCAGCGCTACCGCGCCCTCATCGGTTTGCCTGATATCGAGCAATTCGACGCCAAGGTGATAGTGCTGCGGTAGAAACGCCGAATAGAGCAGATTGAAGAGACTGCTCCACGAAGTGAGGTACTGCGGATAGTCGAAGCTTCCGAGTTGATTGCCGTGGCGGTCGAAGGCGACGCGACCATTGACGTCGCCGATGGCATTCAGGATGGCGGTCAATGCGGCGTGGCCGGCAATCCCCGCGCCTCTGGACTCAAGGCCGTTGGCGGCGCGCTCGAAAAGTTCGACGGCCCATCTCTGCCGTAACAGCATGTGCCCGATGAAAAGTCCGCCCACTGAACCACCGGCAATGACAGCCTTGAGTTGGCGGGGGACCGGCATGATCTCAGCACTCAGCCCAATAGGTCACTCGCGACAGGTGAATGAACCACGCAAGTGAAGCTGACCTTTCGACCACTATCGGACTCGGAGTTGGCACCGTTCCTCCAATTTTTCTTTTCGTTGAGCGTAAGCGCTCGGATGACAATACGTCAAGTATTTTCGAAACTATTGCCTTCGAGGCAAAAGTTTGTAAGAATTACCCATGATTGCGATTGGCGATGTTTCCCGTACCCTGGCCGACGAGGCCTATTCGCGTATTCGTGAAGCAATGCATTCGGGACAACTCAAGCCCGGGCACAAGCTTCGTTTCAGCGAACTACAGCAGTTGACCGACACCAGCGTGACGCCGGTCCGCGAGGCGCTCGCTCGGCTCACCGCGGAAGGCTTCACCGAACTCGAGGGTCATCGCGGCTACCGGGTGGCGCCGGTGTCTTCGACTGATCTCTGGGACATCGTCAGAAACCGCCAGCGGCTGGAGTCGGAGGCGCTCACGCTCTCCATCAAGCACGGCGACGATCACTGGGAAGCACAGCTCGTCACAGCTCACCATTTGCTGGGATGCATGGACCGCGAGCGCGCCGATTTGCCCACCGCCGTCGACGAAAAATGGGAGCCGCGCCACCAGGCCTTCCATGAAGCGTTGATAGCGGCGTGTCAGTCGAAAGTGCTGCTCGGATTCTGCAGTCAGCTCTACGCCCGCGCCAACCGGTATCGCCGCCTCTCCATTACGGTCCCGGATATCCCAAGAGACATCCGGACAGAACACCGACTGATCTTTGAAGCCGCGATCAAGCGTGACGCTGTCACGGCGACCGACTTGCTGAAGGATCATTTCGAACGAACCGCGCAGATGGTCGATGAAATCCTGCGTCACAGATGGTGAACTAGTTTGCGGACCGACGTGATCGGCATATCAATTCAGCCCACCATCAACATCTCAATCCGCCACGTCCCACGCTGGCGATAATCCAAAGGGAGCAAAGCGATGAAACATCGTCCGTTGGGCCGGACCGGCCTCTATGTGTCGGAAATCTGTATGGGCACCATGACGTTCGGCGGCCAGGGTGCGTGGTGGAAGAACGTGGGCCAGGTCGATCAGAGCAGCGCCAATGCCCTGGTTGAACGTGCGCTCGCGGCGGGAGTCAACTTCATCGACACCGCCGACGTTTATTCCGAGGGCCTCTCCGAGCGGATTCTCGGTCAGGCGCTGCGCGATCTCAGGGTGCCCCGCGAGAGCATCATCATCGCGACCAAGGCGCGCGGACGAACCGCTCCTGGACCGAACACGGTTGGCCTGTCGCGCAAACACATCATGCATGCCGTCGAGGCAAGTCTGAAGCGGCTCAACCTCGACTTTATCGACCTGTATCAGGTTCACGGTGCCGACCTGGTCACGCCAATCGAGGAGACTATGAGCGCGCTTGACAATCTGGTATCGCGCGGGTTGGTTCGCTACATCGGCGCGTCGAATATGTCTGCGTGGCAGATCATGAAGGCGAATGGGCTTTCTCGGCAGCACAATTACGCGCGGTTTGAAACCGTGCAGTCGTATTACACGATCGCCGGCCGCGATCTCGAGCGTGAAATCATTCCTATGCTCATGGATCAACAGCTCGGCCTGATGGTCTGGAGCCCTCTAGCCGGCGGCCTGTTGTCCGGAAAGTTCGCGCGCCAAACCGCGACGCCGAACGATGCCAGGCGCCTGGTGCTTGATTTTCCACCCGTCGACAGGGAACATGCACTCGACGTGGTCGACGCCATCAAGCCGATCGCCGAATCGCACGGCGTTTCCGTGGCGCGGATCGCACTCGCCTGGCTGCTGCACCAGAAGGCCGTGGTGAGCGTGATTATCGGCGCAAAGTCGATCGCGCAGCTCGATGACAATCTTGCGGCCACGGATGTCGAGCTTTCGGCCGAAGAGCTATCTGCCCTTGATCAGGCCAGCGCTCTCACCCGCGAATATCCACAATGGATGCTTGATCGCCAGCACGGCGACCGGGTGCCAGCCACCTCGCGCTGATCTTGTTTTCACCTTTATGGCCCGGATAAACCGTCAGATTCGCCAAAGATCTCGGAGGCTATGCGATTGGTTTCGATTGCGGCCGGCACACCGCAATACATGGCGACAAGCAGCAGTACGTCCTGCACCTGCTGCTTCGTGCATCCATTGGCCAGCGCGCCCTTTGCATGAACACGGAATTCCGCCGGCCGATTACTCGCTGCGGTTATTCCGAGCATCACGAGGCTGCGAATGTCATCGGCGAGACCCGTTCTTTCCCAGACATCTCCGTAAACGTAGGCATTGATGATGTTTTGTAACGGCATGCCGAACTCGCCTGAAGCCGCCATCCGCTTTTCGACGTCGGCCTCGCCAAACATTTGTTTTCGTCGTTGCAAACCGCGCGCGTACATTTCGCTGGTATCCACGTCGTCTCTCCCTGTCTTGGGTAGTCGGAGCAATTTTGCTAGGAGTCATACAAACATGAGCCCTGTCTCCATTTGTAGCCATAAAGCCTTTCGCATGAAATCCGCAAATCGCGCGGTGGCGACAATGCGCAGACTGATTATGTTGCGGTCGGGCCTTTTTGCCTGCCTTTTTCTATTGGGAATCTTCTCGCCGCAGCTCGCTGCCGCCATCGACGACTATCCGAGGCGACAGATCAAGATCATCGTGCCATTTCCCGCTGGCGCGGGTCCGGATCAGGTCGCGCGTATGCTAGGCCAACATCTCCAGGACGCGTTTGGACAGACGGTCGTGATCGAAAACCGGACAGGCGCGCTTGGCAGCATCGGCGCGCAGGAGGTCGCCCGCAGCACTCCTGACGGATATACGCTGCTGATGGGAACCAACACGACGCAGGCAGCGAACGTAGCGATGCTGAAAAACCTACCCTACGATCCGGCCAAAGACTTTGCGCCGATCATTCGGACGGTAATCACCGCGATGGTGCTGGTCGTAAAGCCGGACTTTCCGGCGAAAACCTTGGCTCAGTTCATGGAGTACGCGCGCGTCCATCCGAACCTGACCGCAGGCTACGGCTCGGGGGCATCGCAGATATCGATCGGACAACTGCAAACCCGGGGCGGAATGTCGGTGGTCGCGGCTTCCTATCGAGGTGTGCCGCAGGCCGTTACCGATGTCATAGCTGGCGTAATCGACCTTGCCTTTGCCGATTTTTCGATCGCAATCCCGCAAATGCAGGGTGGTATGCTCCGCGGCATCGGGGTGACCTCGCCGAGGCGAAACGACCTGACGCCGGATCTTCCCCCACTTGCTGAGGCAATGCCCGGTTTCGAGGCAACGATCTGGTACGGGTTGTTGGCGCCGGCCGGTACATCCGAGCCGATCGTCAACAAGCTTTATGACGAGAGTGAAAGGTTCCTGGCCAAGCCCGGGACGCGAGAAAAGCTTGCAGCTGTCGGTGTGATTGTTTCGCCGATGCGTCCTGCTGAATTCGGTGCCTTTATCCGCAGCGAGATCATGCGATGGACGGCGGATGCCAAGGCCGCCGGCATCGAAGCGAAATAATCACGCTACCGGAAATGGCGATCTGAAAATGCAAGTGGACGGGCCGATCGGGATTGTTGGGCTAGGACTGTTGGGTACGGCGCTATCTGAGCGCCTGATCGGCGCGAAAATACCAGTAATCGGCTTCGATATTGAGCCGGCCAAGTGCAAGAATCTGACCGTACTCGGGGGCCTTGTCGGAACGTCGGTGCGCGAGGTTGGCGAGCGAGCCCGAGCAATTGTCGTCGCCGTCTATAGTGGAGAACAGGTTGAAGCGTTGTTTGGTGAGCTTAACACCATCGCGGGCCCTGCGTCGCCAATCGTCTGCATGACGACCTGTGCGCCCGACGAAATTGCCCGGCTGGCGCAGCGAGCAGCTGTTCTCGGGATCCCTTTTTTAGAGGCGCCCATATCCGGCACCAGTGCGGAGGTGCAAGCGGGCACGGCTATCGCGCTGGTGGCGGGCGAGGCCGGCGTCATTGATGCCGCTGCAGCACTCCTAAGTATGATGTGTCCGCGCAGCATTTGCGTCGGAAAAATCGGAGATGCCAGCCGGTCCAAGCTCGCGATCAACCTCATCTTGCAGAGCAATCGGGCTGCATTGGCCGAAGGGATTGTGTTCGCCGAATGTTTGGGGCTCGACGGACGAGCCTTCCTGAAGGCGGCGCGCGAATCCGCCGCGTACTCGCGGGTCATGGACGGCAAGGGCGACAAGATGCTGGCCCGGGATTTCCAGCCGCAATCGCATATTTCGCAAACCCTGAAAGACGCCGAATTGATCCTGAAAGACGCACAGCGGCATGACCTGCAATTGCCGATGACTCTCACGCAAGCCGGCCTGCTGCGTACGGCCATAGCCCTGGCCGGCCCGGACAGCGACAGCGCCGCAGTGATCGAGGCGTTTCAGCGACGACCCAACCCAACAGAGGGTATCAGATGATTCGTGCAGCTATCGTCGGCGTGGGCCGCTGGGGCCGCAAACTCGTCGAGGCCTCGCTTGGCCATGGGCGAATAAAAATCGTTCACGCGGTAGAACCCAACAAAAAAGGTGCACTGGACTTCTGCGGCGAACATCGCCTTGAGTTGACGGACAACCTCGACACCGTCCTGGCGGACGACACCATCGACGCCGTCTTGCTGGCGACGCCGCATTCGCTGCATCCGACGCAGGTGATGGCCTGCGCCGCCGCGGGAAAGCAAGTGTTCTGCGAAAAGCCTCTTGCGCTGCGCCATGCTGATGCTGCCCGGATGTTCGATGCCTGCCGAAAGGCAGACGTCACACTCGCCGTCGGACACAGTCGCCGCTTCTGGCCTTCCATGAGCGCGTTGCGCGACATAGTCGCGGGTGGCAAACTCGGCACCATCCTTCATGTCGAGGGACACAACAGCAACGAAAACTCGAACAACGTCTTGGCAGGCTGGCGACTGTCCCCGGAAGAATCGCCGGGCGGCGGATTGACGGGCGCCGGACTGCACATCCTGGATGCATTCGTCAACATGCTGGGGCCGGTTCGCCGCGTTTACGCTCAAGTCAATTTACGAGAGCAGGGTCCTCCTCCCCTCGACACGGCAATGGTGATGCTGGACTTCGTCAACGGCGTGACGGGCACGTTGGCAACGGTAAGAGCAACCCCATTCTACTGGCGCGTACACGTCTTCGGAACCAAGGGCTCTGCTGAGGTACTGGATGAGGTGACCCTGGTCCTGCGAACAACCAGCATTAAGCCAGAGAGAATCAGCTACTCCGCAATCGATGTCTTGCGCGCCGAGCTCGACGCGTTCGTCGATGCGATAGAGGGCAAACGCTCGTTTCCGGTGCCGGAGGCCCAGGTATTGGCGACGTTGTCAGCATTCGAGGCCGCACTCCAATCACTGGCATCCGGAAACCCGGTTGAATGCGGTGCCACATAGGCAGGAACGACGCTGATCATCTCGCTCTCGCAAGGCGATGGCTCAAAGCAAACGCGCGATACGCGAAGCAATAGCAGAACGAGACAAGTGACCCTCAAAGTACCTCCAAATGATTGTCACCGAATTTGAGAACGGCCGCTTCGCGCCAAGAGCGGTCGTTTCATAAGGCTCGTTCCGCAAGTGAACGACCAATTCGCCAAACAAGACCCCCACATCTCGAGACATCGGCTAACCCCCGACATTGAAGGCGTCCAGAGCTGCGGTCGTTGGTTGTCTCGATCGCGTCGGAATTTCCGACGGAATTCGATCTGAGGAATCGTAACGGCGCTCAGTGTCAATTGATCTGAAACGAACGGAGGGGCGGGCCGCATTCATTATCCATACCCCGGCGATCAGCACGGTACATGCCGTTCTGGACCGCCATGGGCTGGTCAAGCGCAAGGGGCACCGGCGCAACAAAGCCACTGGCACGCCGTTGTCGACCAGCGATCAGCCCAATGATCTGTGGTGCGCCGACTACAAGGGCGAGTTCATGCTGGCCGATCGCCGCTACTGCTATCCGCTGACCATCACCGACTTCGCCAGCCGTTACCTGATTGCCTGCGAAGCCTTGCAGAGCACCAGGGAGGCCTGCGCCTTCACTGTTTTCGAGAATGTCTTCAAGGAGTTCGGCCCGCCAAACGCCATCCGCACCGACAACGGCGTGCCCTTCGCAAGCCCCAATGCGATCTTCAACCTCTCCAAACTCTCGGTCTGGTGGCTCCGGCTCGGGATTGCGATCGAACGCATCAAACCCCGGCAACCCGCAGCAGAACGGTCGCCACGAGCGCATGCATCTGACTCTCAAGTTGGAGACCACCAAACCGGCCGCCTACAACTTCCTGCAGCAGCAGGCCAAGTTCGACGACTTCATCGATTGCTACAACCAACAATGAGCGGCCGGGTTTCCAACTAATGCACAATCCTCAAGGCATCACGGCTGGACGGATCGCTACCAACGTCGGTGCGGCGCGCTCCCGAAAGGGAATAGGCAATGAATGATTTTCCTCATCGGCGCAGGCTCGCAGGTTCGCGCCGATTCGTGAATCGTTTGTCAGCAACGGAACACTAGAGTGTCGTACAGCCACTGCCTATTCCATCGTTCCCAGCCGAAGCCCTTTCGTTTCTGAGCATGCGCCAGATGGCGCCTGACCTTCTTCTCCACCCCGTCTTTGATGAAGCTGAAGCACTCGCTGGAATGCCCCACCGCGAAGTAGTTCACCCACCCCCGTGAAGCGTCCTGCTCTGTCTCAACCGATGGAGTATGGATATGACCAAATCACGCAAGAAGTTCGATGCCGCATTCAAGGCCAAAATTGCCCTGGAGGCGCTGCGCGAGGTCGCGACGGTGCCGGAGCTGGCGAAGCGGCACGGCGTTCACCCGAACCAGATCTATGGCTGGAAGAAGCAGGTTCTGGACAATCTGGCGAGCCTTTTCGTGCGCGGCGCGAGCGCCTTGGGGGATGGCGAGGAGGAGCATGAGCGCGAGACGGCGAAGCTTTATACCAAGATCGGCCAGTTGACGGTTGAAAGGGATTTCTTGGCCAGGAGGCCCGGGCGATGAGTGTCCCCGAGCGCAGGGCGATGGTCGAGCGGCCAGGCGAGAATTTGTCGGTTCGCCGGCAATGTGCGCTGCTGAATCTGGCGCGTTCGGGCGTCTATCGTCCCGGGCCGGTCGCCGGCGCCGACGATCTGGCCTTGATGCGGCGGATCGACGAATTGCATCTGAAGCGGCCGTTTTACGGCTCGCGGCGAATGGCGTTCGAACTCAACCAGGCAGGCCACGGCATCAGCCGCAAGCGCGTGCAAAGGCTGATGCGCGTGATGGGGATCGAGGCGCTGGTTCCGCGTCCCGGCACCAGCAAGGCCGCGCCCGGCCACAAGATCTATCCCTATCTGCTGCGCGGCGCCGGAACATGCCGTCTGGATGCCGGCGTTCGGCAGCGCCTATTCCGCGCAGGACGTGGCGTAGTTGAGGAAACAAACGTCGCGATAACGGCGATGGGGGCATCCTCGGTGGCCGCCGCGCAAATCGGTCCGACGGCCCACCGACAATCCGTGCGCGCAAGCAGATTACGGCGAATTGCGTTGACGCCGTCGAGCGGGGATACGAGATATCCCGTACCATCGGTCCACCGCTCAGGAGCAAGATATGAACGCGCCGCCAAACATCGATCACGTCACCGAGCATTCTGACAGCGACGTTCTGCACTGGCTGACAAACGACACGCGCGACGACCGCTTCCTTGACAATATTTTCGCTGAGCTGTGTCTCCGGCTCCAGCGAGCGGGCATTCCGGTCAAGCGGGCGACGCTTCATGTCATGATCCTCCATCCGCAATGGCTAGGCTCCCGGATCATGTGGGCCGACGGGATGCACGAGGCCGAGCTTAGGAGAGTCGACTACGATGTCAGGGAGCGACCCGAATACATCGACAGTCCCGCCAACGAAATCCATGACGGGGCCACCGATGTGCGCGAGAATCTGGAACGCGATCCCGCGCTGGGCCGCAAGCATCCCATCTATGACAGGATGCGGGCGAAAGGCCTCACCGACTATGTGGCGTGGCCGCTGTACCATACGCTCGGCAAGCGGCATATCGTCACCTTTGCAACCGACCGGCGAGGGGGGTTCGACGACGCGCATATCGACCGCCTGTTGAAGCTGCTGCCGGTTCTGGCGCTGGTCAGCGAAATCCGCATGAAGAACCGGCTGGCGCGAACGCTGCTCGAAACCTATGTCGGGTCGCATGCCAGCGAACTCGTTCTGGCCGGCGCCACCGGGCGCGGAAGCGGGACGACGGTACGCGCCGCCATCATGATCTGCGATCTGCGTGATTTCACCCAGATCTCCGACAACTGGCCGCGCGATGACGTGATTGATCTTCTGAACGGCTATTTCGACGCGATGTCGGAGCCGATTGCGCGACATGGTGGGGAAATACTGAAATTCATCGGCGACGGTCTGCTCGCTATTTTTCCGCTCAGCAACCCGTCGGCCTGCGCAAATCTGCTGCTTGCCGTGACTGAGGCCCGTCAGGCCATGGTTGCCCTGAACGAAAAGTACAGCCAAACCGGTCGTGCGCCGCTGATTTACGGCACCGGTGTCCACGTCGGAGACGTCATGTACGGCAATATCGGGTCGCGCACCCGGCTCGACTTCACGGTCATCGGTCCGGCGGTCAACATGGCTTCGCGTCTCGAAACCCTCACCAAACAACTGGGGAGAACGGTGCTGCTGTCCCGCGCGTTCGCCGACTTCGTCAAAAGCGATTTCGACCTCGAACGCGTCGGCGAATATCCGGTGCGCGGCTTCAGCGACCCGATCGAGTTGTTCGCGTATCACGGCTGAATGCCGACCTATCGTCAGGTGCCGAGCCCTCAAGAGGGCGCGAACTCGTCAAACGGCGACTACCGTCGAATTTATCCCAGCTAAGAGGTTGCGGATTGTTGGCTATCGATGTTGCTAAAGTCGAACATGCCTTTCACGTCAACAGGGCGCGGCAACGCAAGAAATCTCCCGCAATGTGCAGCGACACTCCCAGCAGGCGGACCGCTTTCCACGTCGGCATCAGTCTTTTAAGCAGTCCTATCGCAACAATAGCCAGTCCGGGTCGACTGCCGGCGGGAGAGCCACGATGCGTTGCTCTTTATTGAATGACAATCCACAAGGTAACGCAGCTAGCCCGCATATCTCACGGATTTAAGCGCATCGGGGCTCCGAATCATCGAAAGTTGTCTTGCGAGAACGACTTCCTGATGATTCGGGGAGAGCCCCGATGCAGACAGAGTGTATCGCGGATATTTTTGGATTTGAAGCCGTCGAAGGCCGCCAAGTAGTCGCGGCGTTTGACGGGGGTGCGATCACATCGGATGCGGGGGCGCTGCTGCTGGGCGCGACGGATCGGGCGATCAGGATGGTGGATCGGTTGGCACCGTGCTTGTCGCGGCGAATCTTGCCCGCGCGCCAGACGCCGCGGCAAGCCCGCGGCAGAAGCGGGATCTTGCCGCATTCATCCATCTCTGCGGCGCAGGGCCTGCCTCGACCTTCGTGCACCGTGGTTTTCATATGATGGCCGACGAGCGCTGCGACGATCACCTCGCCGCGGCATATCTCGCCAAGGTCAATGCGATGAAGCGACAGCTTATGCGCCTTGCTGCCAACGGCCGAAACGAGCGCTCCGTCCGGGCAGGCATAACCGATTTCCTTGCCGATACGCCCAACGAATTTCGGCTTCTGGTTTTCGATAGGCAGCAAGCCGCCTAGGAACAACAGATCGCCGATCTGGACAGCCTCAACAGAAGCACCGAACGGCGTCTGCGCCTGCGGGAGTCGGATATTCAACTCCCGCAAGCTGGCTTCCGCGCTTACCACCTGCCAGAATGCGCGCCGCCGTCAACGTGCAGCGATTCTCCTGTGACATTATCGGCTTCGGTCAGATAGACGATAGCATCGACGATGTCTTTGACGCTGGATACTGTGCCCATTGGCGACATAGTCATCAGAAACTCGTGGGGATCATCCTTATGCAGCGGCGTATCGACCATGCCGGGCGCGACCGTGTTGAAACGGATGCCTTGCTTCGCATATTCGCTCGCCAAGCTGCGGGTTATGGCATCGATGGCACCTTTGGTAATCATTGGCACCGAAACATTCATGCCCATGATCGGATTCTCAACCATCGACGACGTGATGCCGACAACACTGCCACCCGATTTCTGGGCCAGCATCTGCTTCACCGCAAACTGTGTGATGTAAAGATAGCCTTCCAGATTGGTTGAGGACAGCTTTCTCAAATCTTCAGCCGTATAATCGATGAATGCTTTGGGAAAGAAGATACCGGCATTGTTGACCAGCGCATCGATAGTACCGAACTTTCTAATTGCGGTTTCGGAGACCTTCGCGGCCACAGATGCATCGCCAATGTCGCCGTCAACCAACGCAAGCTTTGGGGACGCCGGCAACTCTTTCGACTTGGTAACATTGCGTGACGTGGCGACGACGTTATAGCCTTTGTCTAGAAAGGCTTTTGCAGCGCCTGCACCGATACCTTGCGAAGCGCCCGTTACGATAACTGTTTTACCCAAGATTTTCTCCTTCGTTTACGTTGGTTGTTGACAGATTCATTAGACTTCTGGACTTCCGCTCGAAACACCGGATCGATCGAAATCGGATTCAAGTGATCGAGGGCATTATCATCGTGCTTTAGAGACACTGAGCCGTTTGTCGAATGGCAACTTCATTCGGCTTCGACGATGTTTAAGCGCACGTTGAGGCTGTTGCGGGTTGCGTTCGAGTAGGGGCAAACATGATGGGCTTTTTCCACCAAGGCTTCGGCGTCAGCCCTGGTTGACCCGGGTAGATAGATCGCGAGGGCAACCTCAAGGCCAAAGCCGCCCTCGGCGGGCCGACCTATCCCCACGGTTGCTGTAACATTGGCATCGGCGGGTACCTTAGGCCCACCTTGAGTGGCAACGAACTGCATTGAACTGAGAAAACATGCTGCGTAGCCAGCGGCAAATAACTGCTCCGGATTGGTGCCGACGCCACCCCCGCCGCCCAGTTCCTTGGGTCTGGCAAGAGCGACCTTCAACTTTCCGTCCGCAGTGGCGGCATGGCCAACACGACCTCCGGTCGCGGTTGCGCTGGTTTCGTATAAAACAGTGATCGCCATGACCTACCCTCCTCTCTGTTGCTATTCACCCTTGCGAGGAAAATGCACGAACCGGGCCCAGTTGAACAGACGGAAATATCTGGAATTAGTTTTCCATTTATGAGATAATGAGCAAATGGCTGATTTGAATGATATCGCTGTTTTCGTGAGGGTCGCGCAGTTCGAAAGCTTCAGTCGCGCTGCACACGCCCTTGGCATGCCCGTTTCTACGGTCAGCCGGAAAGTTTCGGCGCTCGAAGCAGAACTGGGCGTCACGCTGCTGCAAAGGACGACGCGCAAGCTTGCGCTCACTTCACAAGGCCGGGATTATTTCAATCAATGCAGTGAACCGCTGAACCTGCTGTTCGACGCGGAACGGGTTTTGACACAGACCCAAAAGAAACCGGAGGGGTCACTCAAAATCTCCGTGCCCGTGGTTTTAGGACAAGAGCCTTTTCTGGAATTTATTTCTGATTTCCTGAAAAACTATCCGCGCATCAAGATCGATCTTTTCATCACCAACGTGTTTTTGGATTTGATCGCTGAAAATGTGGATGTCGGCATTCGCTTTGGTGAATTAAAAGACTCAACGTTGATTGCTAAAAAACTCGGCAGCCAAGTCCGTTATGTCGTGGCTTCCCCCGAATATTTGAAAGATCGGAAACCTCCGACCAAACCCGAAGACCTCAAACTGCATCAGTGTGTCTTGCTCAATGGCAAGAATAACGAAGCAGAGTGGGAATTACTGAATGGACGCAAACGCGCCATAATTCGTGTCTCAGGCCCCATTTCGAGTCGAGATTTCCAATCAGTCAGTACGTTTGTTCATAGAGGGCACGGCGTAGGTTTTTTGCCTTCGACCTATTGCAACGACAAGATCAGAAAAGGTGAACTCCTCAGGTTGCTGCCCAACTGGACTTCCAAAGAACTCGAAGTGCACACCGTCTACCCCACAAGAGACTTCCTGCCTGCAAGGCTCCATGTATTTCTCGAGGCGTTGAGGGTTTGGAAAAGCCCACTATGGGTTAAGACCAAAAAAGAAGATCGGAATCCAAATCCTGCAGCCTAACGACCTAAAGCTGCTCCGCGAAAGGCGCGGGTTCGGTCCGGAGTAACGTCGTCGGCGCCCAGAAAGGCAATCGTGGGTACGCCCTCGGTGCAAGACTGCCGACAGGCCAAGATCCGCTAGACCTGCGGCTGGCAAGTTTCCACTCACATCGTAGCGCATTCCTTCCAGCGTGGCAGCGGGTGACGTTGGAGAATGTGTGGATGGTCGCCGGTCTGCACGACTCGCCATCGCAGGGAGCAGCACCATCCCTCGCCTGCCTGAACTGCCGGCCATCAAACCTGATCAGCAGCGCCGCCCGAAGTTATGCCCCTGCTACAAATCATGTACACATTTTCCGCGCCTCGGACGCCCGGTTGGTGTGCCAACCTGCTCATCGCGTCCGGCCGAAGCCGCAAGATTGTGCCGATCTACGAAAGAGTGTCTTCCGTCCGGCGGCTGTTCATCCGAAGGTTAAGTCGTCCCATCTAACGTGTCAGTTCAGGGGGGCCGGGCGTCCTCAAACGTAACCAAGCGAGTAGCGAGCGGCCTTTCCATGACAAAAGCGGTCAAGATCGACTTCATATCTGATGTGTCATGCCCCTGGTGCGTCATTGGGTTGGGAAACCTGGATGCTGCGCTGAAGCGCTTCGAAGGGCGATTGACGGCCGACATCCATTTTCAGCCCTACGAACTCAATACGGGCGCCCCGCCGGAGGGTGAGAGCCGCTTCGACAACGTGGCACGCAAATACGGCGTCGGGCGCGAGCAGGCGATCGCGAACCGTGAGCGCCAACGCGGCCTGGCCGCGCAGGTGGGTTTCGACATGGTGACCACCGACGAAAGCCGGTTCTATAACACATTTGACGCGCACCGCCTGCTGCACTGGGCCCGGATCGAGGGGCGACAAGAAGAGCTGAAGCGCGCGCTGCTCGCCGCCTACCATACCAACATGCAGAATCCCGGTGACCACGGCGTGCTCGTGGCCGCAGCTGAATCTGTTGGCCTTTATGGCGCCGCTGCCCGGGATGTGCTCACCTCAGGGCACTACGCCGACGAGGTGCGCGACGCCGAGGAGAAATGGCGGCGAGCGGGGATAAGCGGCGTTCCCGCCGTGGTGGTCAACGATCGCTACCTGATCACAGGGGCCCAGCCGCCGGAGGCGTTCGAGCAGGCCATCCGCAAGGCCGAGTTCGAAGTCGCCTGACCTGATGCGGCCGCGACCATCGCCACCGGCCAAAGCCCCAAAAACCGTCGTTATCCGCCGTGGAATTGCCTCTTCGGCAGCTGCTGCTTCTGCCGGAGAATTCCTGAGCTTAGGATTTCAACATTGCAGCTGGTGTCTGATAGATGCCGCCTCTGACCGGCAAGGCCCAAAGCGGCAGATCAGCGGTTCGATCCTTGGGGTCGTCAATCGTAGCGACCTCCTAACGTACGCTCGGCTAAGAGCCTCAACTTCATGCGGGCTCCCAACATCCTGCGGTTAGGTCCGCGAAGCAGATTAGACCGAAGCTGGTGCGCCAATTCCAAAACGCTTTGCCCAGCCGAGGCCCGCGAGGGTCGAGCTGCGCGGCTTGTACTCACACCCGACCCATCCCTTGTAGCCAAGCTCGTCGATCAGATCGAATAGGAACGGATAGTTGATCTCCCCAACGTCTGGCTCATTACGGCCGGGAACTCCTGCAATCTGGAGGTGTTCTATAAGATCAATGGTCTGGCGAAGCGTTTCATCGAGATTACCATCGGCAAGCTGCATGTGATAGAGATCTAGATGCAAGCGCAGGTTATCGTGTTCAACGCGCTCGATGATGCGCACGGCATCCCGAGTGTGATTGAGTAAAAACCCCCGCATGCCATACGTTGTGTATGTTTCCCCACCGCGGATGAGATCTCCGCCGCCATTGATCGGTTCGATGACCGCCCTGATTCCCTCTTTGCCAAGCCGGCCCGCAGCATATCGCAGATTATCAACGAACGTGTTTTCGGCAAGCTCGCGGCTTGTTCCCGGCGGCAACACGCCGGCAATCGTGTGGACCGTCTCGCACCCCAACGCGCGACAATAGGTTATTGTCGTCTCAAGTTCGCGACGGAATTCTTCTTCGCGTCCGGGCCGCGCGGCAATACCGCGCTCGCCGGCAGTCCAGTCGCCAGGCTTCGTGTCCAACAAAACCATCTTCAAATCATGTCTCCGCAACTGCTCCGCCA
>Ga0307516_10002259_pt1 | contig 25996 bp, 25 predicted proteins | sample 19_EM_MG_FD_203310 | JGI IMG/M metagenome (GOLD analysis project Ga0307516, IMG submission 203310) | Populus trichocarpa ectomycorrhiza microbial communities from riparian zone in the Pacific Northwest, United States - 19_EM | ecosystem: Host-associated > Plants > Roots > Unclassified | place...
GTGGCGGTGGACATCCGCACCGCCAACTCGCTGCCGCTGGTGCGGCCGCTGCTGGAGCAACTGCGCGCCGAGGGCGTGCCGATCCACTCGCTGTTCTTCGACGCCGGCACCGAGACGCTGGTGCGGCGCTTCTCGGAAACCCGCCGCCGCCACCCGCTGGCTGAGAACCAGACCAACGGCGTGACCTCGCGCTCCATCCTGGTCGAATCGATCCAGCGCGAGCGCGAACTGCTGGCCGATCTGCGCGAGGCCTCCACCCTGATCGACACCAGCGACCTGCGCCCCGCGCAACTGCGGTCCTGGGTGCGCCAGCTGGCCGGCGCGGCCAGTTCCTCGCTCACGCTGGTGTTCGAATCCTTCGCCTACAAGCACGGCGTGCCGCGCGATGCCGACCTGGTGTTCGACCTGCGCGTGCTGCCCAATCCGCACTACGTGCGGGAACTGCGTCCGTTCAACGGCCGCGATGCCTGCGTGATCGACTACCTGGACGGCCAGCCCGAAGTGGCTGAAATGATGGCCTTCATCGAAAGCTACCTGGCGCGCTGGTTGCCGGCGTTCGACCAGGACCAGCGCAGCTACCTGACGGTGGCCGTGGGCTGCACGGGCGGGCAGCATCGCTCCGTGTACTTCGCCGAGCAGCTGGCACGGCGCTTCGGTGCACGGGCGCCGACGCTGGTGCGGCATCGCGAACTGGAAGCACGCGACGAGGCGGAGGCCCCATGACCATGAGCATCAGCCACACCCTGGACACCCTGGCCCTCTTCCCCTTGCAGTCGGTGCTGTTCCCGCAAGGGCTGCTGAGCCTGAAGGTGTTCGAAGCCCGCTACCTGGACCTGATGTCGCACTGCCTGCGCGAGGGCACGCCCTTCGGCGTGGTGCGCCTGACCCACGGCCAGGAGGTGCACGGCACCCGCGATGCCATCAGCTTCGAGCCCACGGGCTGCCTGGCCGAGGTGATTGCCTGCGACAGCACGCAGCCGGGCATCCTGCAGGTGCGCTGCCGGGGCGCGCAGCGCTTCAAGGCCACGCGGCCGCAACGCGGTGCCGATGGCTTGTGGTCGGCGCAGGCGGAGTTGATCGACGACGACGCGCAGGTGCTGCCGCCGCCTGAGTTCCTGGGCGCCACCAAGGCCTTGGCGCAAGCCATCAAGGCGCTGTCGCTGCAAGGCACCCTGCCCTTCCTGGAGCCCTACCAGCTCGACCAGGCCGGCTGGGTGGCCAACCGCTGGTGCGAGCTGCTGCCCATCCCGCAGGGGGCGCGGCAGAAGCTCATGGAACTGGAAGACCCGCTGGTGCGCCTGAAGCTGGTGGACGAGTTCCTGCGCAGCCGCGGGGTCATCGAGACTTGATCGACCGAGGGGTCGTCACTCCGCCGGGCCGAGCGCCGGGCCGCTCCCAAGCCGGCCCGGATCCCCTTGGGGGATCGGTCGATGTACCCATCGACCGAGGGGTCGTCAACCCTTCTCCGCGAGCCAGATGTTGCTGCTCACGCCGCGCGGGTAGCCGTGCGCGGTGTGCACCACGCCGTTGTCCACCTGCTCGCTCCAGCACCAGTAGCTGTGCTCCGGGTGCAGTTGCCACTGCGCATGCGCCAGGTCGGCACGCCGGCTGATCTCGCCGATATCCAGGCGCAGGATCTCGCGCGCCACGAACTGGCAGACATAGGCCTTGGCCGGGAAGGTGTTGCTGCTCCTCGACGTGATGCGCCAGCCGCCGTCGGGGTACAGGCAGGCGCGCTCATGCAGCACGTGGTCCGTCATGTGGCGCGCCAGTGCTTTCAGGTACGAGGCGTACTCGCCGTCAAGGCGCAAGGCCTCGCGGCACCCGGCAAACCACGGGTACACCAGGCCTTCGATCACCGGCAGCACCACCGCATCGCCCCCGTCGGCCAGCAGGGCCGGGATGCGGCCATCAGGGGTGGCACTGGCCGCCACAGTGCTTGCAGCGCGCAAGGCCTGCTGGTGCGCCCGCTCTGCGGGGCCCGGGCGGTCCACGCAGGTGAACAGATGCCGCAGGATCACGCAGGCAGCCCAGGCCTTGCCGGCGATGTAGGTGTTGCCGCTGGCCTGGCCGATGGACGCGTCCAGGCAGTCGTAGGTGGTGATCTCGCGCCCACCTTCGCAGCGGCTGCTGTCCGCACGCGGTACCCCGATGCGCTGCGCCGCCTCGGGATGGTCGCGCGCCTCCAGGCTGGCCAGGCAGCGCTGCAGCAGGTCAGCCTGCCGCCGGGCCCAGGCCAGGTCACCCGATGCCTGCACGTACACGCCCGCGGCCAGCACCCAGTTGCAAAGCTGCTCGACCGTCATGTAGGAGAAGCAGCCGGTCAAACCCGCCAGCTCATAGGCCGAGCGGCCGGGGCTGGCGAACGCGCCATGGGCACCCATGTCATGCGTGAACGACACACCGCCCGGCACGGTGAGGCCACCGCCCACCTGCAGCCTGTCTTCGTACGCATGGCGTTGCGCATACTGGTCCAGCACGTTGCGGATCGTCCATGGGTGGTGGCGGGCTTCGAAGAGGGCATGGTCGCCCACCAGGTCCAGGGTGTTGATCATGTTGAACTCGCCCTCGTTCACCACCCACAGCGGCCGGCCCTCATGTTCCAGCAACTGGGTGGAGTACAGGTACGAGCGGGTCGTGTGTGCCACCGTGAAGCGCTGTGCATCGCTCAGCGCACTGCGGGCCAGGCGCTGGTCGGCGGCCGCGCAGGCCTGCACCGCTTCATCGAACTGCGCCAAGGCGTACTCCCCCACGGCCAGCAGCGAATCGAACCAGCGGGTGTAGTAGTAGCGCGTGGCCAGGCCTGCAGTCACCGTGCCGGGCAGGTGGAAGCAGTAGGCGAAGTTGAAGGAGCGCAGTTCGCCGGCCGGCACTTCGGCCACGATGAAGCCCCAGGGCCCCAACATGGCCGAACGGTTGATCGGGTGCGGGTCGTTGAGCGAACCCAGCGGGTCGAAGCCGATGCCCGACCAGGCACCCGGGGCATCGGTCAGCACCCCCTGGTGCAGCCCGTCGCCAATGCCCAGCACGCCGCCTTTGCCGCGCAGGTGGTGCAGGCCGCGCGTGAGCGCCGAGCGCCGCAGGCCCAACACCACGCGCCGGGGCTGGCCGCCGCGGCGGTTATCGACCGTGAGCTGAGCCCGTACCGCCGGTACGCAGGCGCGCTTGAGGGCCTCGTCGGTGCCTGGAGCCTGGCCGTCAGGATCCGGCACCGGGCAATCAGGGCCCGGGACCGGCGTGTACAAGGTGTAGCTCAGGTCACCCGCAGACCAGCGGTCGCTGGCGATGTTGAAGTCGCGCCGCACCTGCTCGGGGGCAAACAGCGACAGGTCCGCCAGGTGCGCGGTGACTTCCTGGTTGACGAACTTCCTGCGCTCGGCGGCATCCGGTAGATCGGTAAAAGGCAAGGCCTCGAAGAGGTTGCGCTGGGCCGCGGACTCCACCGCCACCAGCACCGGCTGGTCAGGTGGGCGGCACAGTTCCAGGTCCAGCCCGCCCTTGGCACCCGCAAAGCCCAACGTCAGGCTGGCATGGGCCCCGAAGGGAGCATGGTGGGTGTTGAACCAGATGTTGGAAAGCGGCATGATGAGGCCCTTGCAAACGTTTTCAGGATTGTCCTGGTCGACCCCGCGGCCAGCCATGCCCAAAGGCGGGTACCGCACGCCCAAACCCGCGGCAAGGCCGCTGGGGCGGGAGGTTTCCGCTCCGTCATTGCATCTGAAAAGCCCTGCCCGGCCGTCGCCTCGCGTCGGCCCGCCCCACCAGTCATGACCGATTCCATGCGTTTCATGCAGCCGGACCTGCGCGCCGGCTTCATGCTGACCTGTGCGCACCGTGCGCACGTCCCGGCCGGCTGGTCCTATCCCCGCCATGACCACCCGTACTTCGAGATCGGCCTGCTGCTGGAAGGCACGCAGCACACGCGGCTGACCGGGCGGACCTTGACGCAACAGCCGGGCGACCTGCTCTTCATCACGCCCTTCGAGGCGCACGCCGCAGCCGCGCCCACGGCCACGCAGTTCTACTGCCTGCACTTCGACACCGACGACATCGAATTGCGCCACCAGCTGTGCCGCATCGGCACACGGGTGTTCGGTGCCGACGACCCCTTGCTGCACAAGGCCGGCCCGGTGCTGCAACGCATGGGCAATGCAGACCTGGCCCGCGGCGGTTCCCCGCTGTCATGGCGGCTGGAGATCTGCGCCTGCCTGTGCGACTTGTTCGCGGCCCTGGTGGACGCCGCATCGGCCACGGCCCTGCCCAGCGACCCGCGCGAGGCCCCGGTGGTGTCGCAGGGCGCCTTGCAGACCGCGGAGCGGCTGGCGCACCTGATCGAACGCGAGGTTGAACTGGGCCAGGAAACCCCCTTGGAGGCCGCGGTGCGCCGCCTGGGCTACACGGCCGACCACGGCAACGCGGTGTTCCGGCAGGTCTACGGCATGTCGGCCCAGCACTACCGCTCCACCCTGAAGCTGCGCCGCGCCAAGCTGTTGCTGCTGGATGCCACCTTGAGCGTGCGCCAGGTCGGCGAGTTGCTGGGCTATGCCAACGGCGCGCACTTCAGCCGCCAGTTCAAGCGCTGGGCCGGCGTGTCGCCGCAGGTCTTCAGGCAGGCACAGGCACAGCGGCCGCCGCAGACCGCAGCAGCTTGCCCAGCGGTGCCGGCAGAGCGATCGAATCCAGATCGCCCAGAGCCACCCATCGGCCCGCGCCGAGTGCCGCCATGCCCGGTTCGGGAGGACGTGTGTTGAACACCACGCGCCAGGGGCGCAGTGTCCAGTCGAAATGGGTCAGGGCGTGTTCGATCACCGGCAACTCGGTGCCGGCCGCATCAAGCTGACCCAGCGCCTGCCGCAATGCATCTTCGTCGCTGAACAGCGGCACGGTCCAGAGCCCCGCCCACACGCCCGTCTGCGGGCGCTGCTGCAGCCACACCTGGCTGCGCCACTGCAACCAGAGCCACCAGTTTTCGCGCTGGGTGCGTTTCGTCCGGCGGCTCTTGACGGGGTAGTCCTGCGCCGTGCCGCGCCGCTGCGCGGCGCAGGTGCCTTGCAGCGGGCAAGCCCCGCACAGCGGCGTGCGCGCCAGGCAGACCGTGGCGCCCAGGTCCATCAGGCCTTGGGTATAGGCCGCCATGTCCGGCTCGCGTTCGGGCAGCAACTGGGTCGCCAAGGTCCAGAGCCGGCGCTCCTCGCGGGCTGATGCCAGGTCCGCGCCAAAGGCCAGCACCCGCGCCAGCACCCGCTTGACATTGCCGTCGAGGATGGCCACCCGCTCGTTGAAGCAGAACGCAGCGATGGCCGCCGCGGTGGAGCGGCCGATGCCAGGCAGTTGCGCCAGTTGCTCGGCGCTGTGCGGGAACTGCCCGCCATGCTGGTCGACCACCGCGACGGCGCAGCGATGCAGGTTGCGCGCCCGGCTGTAGTAGCCCAGGCCGCTCCAGAGCGCCAGCACCTGGTCCTGTGATGCCGCGGCCAACGCCTGGACATCAGGGAACTGCTCCAGGAACCGCGGGTAGTAGGCCAGCACGGTGGTCACCTGGGTCTGCTGCAGCATGATCTCCGACAGCCACACCCGGTAGGGATCGCGGCTGCCATGCCACGGCAGGCCGTGACGGCCGTGCACACGCTGCCAATCCACCACAGCCTCGGCAATGACGGGCAATGCCTTCACAGGCTGAGGACCCGCTCGGCGGGTGGCATCGGTACCCCGATGCCGGGTGCCCACATTTCAGGCCTGAGCCTTCAGCGGGATCACGTTGGACGGCAGCAGGCGCTCGTCCGGAGGGGGCTGGATCTCAGGCAGCTCAAGCAGGCGAATGTCCAGGTCGACCGTCTCATGCGACATGTCGGGCCCGGCGGCAAACACCGGATTGTTGCTGTTGCTGTTGCTATTTCGCTTGCCGGTGTCGGCGCCCGCCTCGATGCGGGTGTCGCGGGCCGACTGGGCCGCCTGTTCCATCAAGGCTGCCACGCGCGTCTCGATGGTCGCCAGACGCTCATCGTGAGCCTGCAGCTCTTCCAGCCGCGACTCCAGCTCTCCCGACGCCACCTGGATGCGTTCCAGCGATTCGCGGCGGCGCTTGAACGCGCGGCGGCGTTCGCGCAACTGCGCATCGACCTGCGCCGATGCCGTCTTGTTCCACAGTTCCAGTTCGCCGCTGGCGCTTTCGAACACCACGCGCAACCGCGACAGCAACATGCGGCGGAACTGCTCCATGAAGCGCGGCTGGCCCAGACGCAACGCCTGCCCCAGGCCCAGGTACTGCACATAGTTGCGCTCGATCAGGCCCAGGTCCGTCTCGAAGCCCGACAGGTCGGGCACCGGCGCCAGCGTGAGGCTGAAGCCGAACTGCGTATTGAGCTTGGTGAACGACGCGGACAGCATCTCGTGGATCTCGACGCTGCGCTTGCCGGCTTGCGAGAGCAGGTCACGCAGTTCGGTGCACATCTGTGAGAACGCCTTGCGCGCGCCCAGTTGCAGCAGCGAGTCGCGGATCGCCTTCTGCATGCTCTCCAGTTGCTCGCGCAGCTTGTCGCCAGCCAGGACCATGAGCATGGTCTTGAGCATGCGGGCATGCACCGAGCGCATGGCCTGCAGTTGCGTCACGCACTGCTCGAACTCCGCGGCCTCTTCGTTGACCCGCCGCAGCATCAACTCCACCTTGGAGGTGTTCTTGCCTCGCAGGCCGCGCAGCTCAAGCAACTGCTCCGCCAGCTGGCGGCGCGGGTCGGTGAGATTGCGGCCGACCTGGCGCTGCACCTTCTTCAGGGCCTCCAGCGTCATCTCTTCGAGCACTTCACGGCGCTGGGGCAGCAGCTGCTGCGACAGCGCATGTTCCAGCGCCGGCAGGCGGCTGCGCTCCAGCTCGATGGTGCTGCCGCTCACCCGGCCGGCCAGTGCCTGGCGGGCCGAGATCGGGAATACACGCTCCGCGGCGATGTCCAGCGTAGCGGCCACCTGCCGCACCTGCTGCGCGATCTGCGCCTCGGTCTGCGCCAGTGTGGACAAGGGGTCCACCAGTGCGTCGATCTTGTTCAGCGCCACGTAGCGCGACAAGGGGTGCACGGACAAGTGGTCGCGCCAGATGGCCAGGTCCGACTTGGTCACGCCCGTGTCGGCCCCCAGGATGAAGACCGTGGCATGCGCGGAAGGCAGCAGGCCAACCGTCAACTCAGGCTCGGCGCCGATCGCATTGAGGCCCGGGGTATCGATCACGACCAGCCCGCGCTTGAGCAAGGGATGCGGCACATTGATCAAGGCATGCCGCCAAGCGGGAATCTCCACATGGCCGTTGGCCAGCAGCTGGGGGTTGTCCTGCAGTTGGTCGTCGTTCCAGAAACCCAATGCTCGCGCCTGCTCGATGGTGGCCTCACGCGTGCGCATCACCGCCGTCAGCGCCTGGGCGAAGTTCTCCGGGTCATGGATGTTCAGCGGCTCGCGCACCCAGGCCTGGCGCTGGCTGCGCAACTCGCCGAGCGAGGCGCCCTCCAGCCGGGTTTCAATGGGCAGCAAGGCGAGGCCGGGCGGTTCATCGGCGTCCCAGCCCAGCTCGACCGGGCACATGGTCGTGCGGCCAGGTGAGGCTGGCATGATGCGCCGGCCGGCATCTGCAAAGAAGATCGCGTTGATCAGCTCGGACTTGCCGCGCGAAAACTCGGCGACGAAGGCCACCACCAGCTTTTCAGCTGACAGGCGCAGTCGCAGCGAGTCGAGCAGTTCACCCACATTGCCATCGAGCAAGTCGTGCTCGCGCAGAAAGTGACCCAACTCACGCAACCGGGATTCCAGCGAGATACGCCAGGTGCCAAGGGCATCCAGGCTGCGCGCAAAGGATTCGGTCATTGGGTTTCGCGTCTGAGGATCCATCCGGTGAGCCATCGTAACGTAAGGTGTGGCACCCGCAGCCGAGCAGGCCTGCATCTACGCTAAGGGTGTCACACTGCGCCGCCCGCCATTGTGACCGGATGTTACTTTTCCGGTACATCGCCGTGTATTGTGCCGCGCCGGCGGGGTTCAACCGCCCAATTCAGCTGCATTCATCGCCTCAGCGCCGCTGGCACCGGGGGCAGAAATAAGTGGCACGCTGGCCCTGCACCACGCGGCGTATCGAGCCACCGCAGGCCGTGCAAGCCAGTCCCTCGCGGCCATAGACACGGGCGTGTTCCTGGAATTGGCCGCCCATGCCCTCGGCGTTACTGAAGTTGCGCAAGGTCGAGCCGCCTGCCGCCAGCGCCCGCTCCAAGGTGTCGCGGATGGCCTCGGCCAGCTTGGCGCACCGAGGCAGGCTCACGCGTCCCGCGGGCGTGCGCGGATCGATGCCGGCCTGGAACAAGGCCTCGCTGCAATAGATATTGCCCACGCCCACCACCACGTCGCCGGCCAGCAAGGCCTGCTTGATGGCCACGCGCCGGCCGCGCAGGCCCTGGTGCAAGGCACCGGCCGTGAACGCCTCGGAAAACGGCTCCACGCCCAGCCCGGCCAGCAGCTTGCCGGCAGCGTCCACGTCCGGCCCGGCCGACCAGACCACGGCGCCGAAGCGGCGCGGGTCCGTCAGCCGCAGCAAGCCACGGTCCGTGACCAGGTCGAAATGATCGTGCCGCCCTGGCGCGCCCAGGCTGGCTGCAAACCGCAGCGCCCCGGACATGCCCAGGTGCAGCAGCAGCCCGCCAGACACGGAATCCGCTGGGGCCGCCCCGGCATCGGCATGCAACAGCGGCATCCACAAGTATTTGCCGCGCCGGGTGACCTCGCCCACCTGCAAGCCCAGCAGGCGGGCAGGCTCAATGCCCAGCGGCCAGCGCAGCACTTGGCCCACCCGCACGGCCTGCACCCGCGCACCGCGGATATGGTGCGCGAAACTAAGGCGCGTGGCTTCGACTTCAGGCAATTCCGGCACAGGTGGATTATCGAAGCCCGTCGATCCACCCTGCTTGTGCCCCATAGAATGACCGCGCCTCCGGAGTTCACCTGATGACCGCAACCCGCTTGTATGTTCAGTTCCCGGTACTGCATGCCAGTTCGCCGGCCAAACCCGGTGGGTCTGCCGGGCTGGCACGAACCGCAGCCACGGCCGGTTTGCTGGCCTGCCTGGCATTGGGCCTGGCACCGCAACGGCTGCCGGCGCAGACATCGCCCACACGGGCCGTGCAGGCAGCCACGCAGGTGGCGGCAGCCGAGGTTCCCCTCACCCGCTCGGCACTCGATGCCAGCCTGTTCTATCAACTCCTGGTGGCCGAGGCCGAATTGCGCCGCGGCGAGGCCAGCACCGCCTTCCAACTGGTACTCGAAGCCGCCCGCCGCACACGCGACGAAGCGCTGTTCCGCCGCGCCGTGGACATCGCCCTGCGCACCCGCTCCAGCGATCAGGCCTTGTCGGCGGTGAAGGCCTGGCGCATCGCGTTGCCGCGCTCGGCCCTGGCCGCGCAAACCCAGGCCCAGGTGCTGCTGGCCCTGGGCCGCACCCCTGAGGCCGCCGAGCCCCTGCGGGCCATGATCGAACTGACGGCGCCGGCCGAACGAGCGGACACGATCGTCCTGCTGCCGCGGCTGATCCCCCGCGGCGAACAAGCCCGCGCCGCGGCCCAGTTGCTCGATGACGTGCTCAAGCCCTGGCGCGAAGGCGCCACGCGCACCAGCGCGCTGGTCGCCGGGGCCCGTGCCTTTGCCGGGGCTGGCGACAATGCACGCGCCTTGCAGCTTGCCGGCGATGCCCAGCGCGACGACCCCGCGGCCGAAGGCCCGGCGCTGATCGCGATCGAACTGATGAAGGAGCCTGGCGCCGAGGCCGTGGTGCAGCGCTACCTCAAGGCGGAGAAAGACACCAAACAATCCAACCCCATTCGCCTGGGCTATGTGCGTCAGCTCACCTCGGCCCAGCGCTACACCGAGGCAGCCGCGCAACTGAGTGAGCTGACCCAGGCAGAGCCCGAGTTTGCCGCCGCGTGGCTGACCTTGGGTGCGCTGCAGATCGAGCTGAACCAGCCCCGCGATGCACAGGCCTCGCTGCAGCGCTTCCTCGCCTTGCGGGAAGCGCGCGCGCAGCCGCCCGCCGATGACGATGACGAGGCCGCACAACGCGCTGCCGACGATGCACAGCAAGAGGTGACGCAGGCCTACCTGATGCTCGCGCAAGCGGCTGAGCAGCAGCGCGACTATGCCGCCGCGCAATCGTGGCTGGAGAAGCTGGGCGATGTGGGCGGCAGCGGCACGGTGATCTCCCGCCGCGCGTCGCTGCTGGCACGCCAGGGCAAGCTGGCCGAGGCCCGCGAGCTGATCCGCAGCCTGCCCGAAACCACGCCGCAGGAAGCCCGCAGCAAGCTGATGAGCGAGTCGCAACTGTTACGGGAAGCGCACGAATGGACGGCTGCGCACGACTTGCTGGTGGCCGCCAACAAGCGCTTCGTCGACGACCCCGACCTGCTGTACGAGCAGGCCATGATGGCCGAGAAGCTCAACCGCTTCGACGACATGGAGCGCCTGCTGCGCAAGGTGATCGAACTGCGGGCCGATTTTCACCATGCGTACAACGCCCTGGGCTACAGCCTGGCCGATCGCAACCTGCGCCTGCCCGAAGCCCGCCAGTTGGTGGCACGTGCGCTGGAACTGGCGCCGGGCGACCCTTTCATCACCGACAGCCTCGGCTGGGTTGAATTCCGTCTCGGCAACCGCGCCGAAGCCGTGCGGCTGCTCCGCGACGCCTATGGCAAGCGGCCCGATCCCGAGATCGCGGCACACCTGGGCGAGGTGCTGTGGGCCAGCGACCTGCGCGACGATGCCCGGCGCGTCTGGCGCGAGGCGCGCGAGCGTGATGCGGCCAACGAGGTGCTCAAGGAAACCCTGGCGCGCCTGAAGGTCAGCCTGTGAAACCGGGCTGGCGGCGTGCCGCGCTGGCGGTGGCCCTGCTCGCCTCCGTCTCGCTCACGGGTTGCGCCACCTGGATCCCCTCGTTCCTCAAGCCCGCCCAGCAGGTGCAAGGCGATCACTTCAGCGGCCGCCTGTCGGTGCGGGTGGAAAACGACTCGCAACGCTCCTTCTCCGCTGCGTTCGAACTGGCAGGCACGGACAAGGAAGGGGTGCTGTCCTTGTCGACGCCACTGGGCCCGCAACTGGCGCGTGCCAGTTGGTCGCCGCGCCGCGTGGAGCTGAAGACGCCGCAGCGTGTCAAGGAGTACGCGTCGCTGGACCAACTGGCGGTCGAGGCGATGGGCGAGAACGTGCCCATCACCGCCTTGTTCGACTGGCTCATCGGCCGCCCCTGGCCCGGCGCCCCCAGCCGCGTGCGACAGCAGGGCTTCGAGCAACTCGGCTGGCAGGTCGACGTGGCCCGCCTGAGCGAAGGCTCCATCGTCGCGACGCGACCCCAGCCTGCGCCGGTGGTCGTGGTGCGGGTGCGGCTGGATGGATCCTGAGTGATTCTTGATTCCGAGCGATGAGCGTCACCGCCTTCTACGACCTCCCGGCCCCCGCCAAGCTGAACCTGTTCCTGCATATCGTGGGCCGCCGGGCCGATGGCTACCACCTGCTGCAATCGGTCTTCGTGCTGCTCGACTGGGCCGACACGCTGCACTTCGAACTGCGGCACGACGGCGCCGTGTCACGCCAGGACCTGGGCGCCGCACTGCCGCCCGACGACCTGTGCCTCAAGGCCGCTCGCGCGCTGCAAATCGCTGCCGGGGTGAAGCACCACGGCGTGCACATCGCCATCGACAAGCAGGTGCCTTGGGGCGCCGGCCTGGGTGGCGGCAGTTCCGACGCCGCCACCACCTTGCTGGCACTGAATCGCTTGTGGAGCCTGCGCTGGCCCCGCCAGCAGCTGCTGGAACTGGCCACCACCATCGGGGCCGACGTGCCCTTCTTCGTGGGCGGCCACAACGCCTGGGTCGAAGGCATCGGGGAACGACTGACGCCGGTCGATCTATCACCGCAACGCTTTGCCGTACTGAAGCCACCGCAGGCCGTGCCCACTGCAGCGATCTTTGCCGACCCGGCACTGGTTCGCGACACCAAACCCGCTACAATCACGAGCTTTCTCGCGAACCCCAAAGGGTTTGGCCACAATGACCTGCAGGCCAGTGCCTGCAGGTACAGCGCACAGGTTGTGCAGGCGCTGGAAGTGATTGAAGCGCAGTACGGCAACAGTCACATGAGTGGTTCAGGCAGTGCAGTGTTTGCCTGGGCCGGGGCAGGGTCCGAGAAGGAAACGAGGGATGCAAATGCCTCCGCGGTGGCCCAGGCCGTATCAGGCGAAGGACCCGCGGGGGAAGGATGGGTGATGCGGATGTGCCGCAGCCTGCCCGAGCATCCCTTGCGAAGTTGGGCTGACTGGTAAGCAATCGCTAGTCAGCAGCAGGTTGATCAGCAGTACCTTGGAACTACGGTTTTCGGGCAGCTCACGGCAAAATATCGCCAGCGAGAGGTCCTGCGTAGGGGAGTCGCCAAGTTGGTTAAGGCATCGGATTTTGATTCCGACATTCGAGGGTTCGAATCCTTCCTCCCCTGCCAAATTATTTGAGTCATTCGATCGGGTCCGATCTAGTCAGATGCGCGCCCACCCGGTAAGCCTCCAAGCAGTCGGGCGGGCGTTTTGTTTTCTGCCCTTGCATTCGTTGTTCTAGCCATACGGGTTTGAGTTCGATGCTCGCCGACACTGTCCTGTTCACAGGCAACGCCAACCCGGCGCTGGCGCTTGAGATCGCTGGCGAACTTCGCATCGAACTGGGCCGCGCCGCCGTGGGCCGCTTCTCCGACGGCGAAGTGCAGATCGAGATCCAGCAGAACGTGCGGGCCCGCGACGTGTTCGTGGTGCAGCCCACCTGCGCACCGACCAACGAGCACCTCATGGAGTTGCTGCTCATGGTCGATTCGCTCAAGCGCGCGTCGGCCCGGCGCATCACCGCCGTGATGCCCTACTTCGGCTATGCCCGGCAGGATCGGCGCCCGCGCTCCACGCGTGTGCCCATCAGTGCCAAGGTGGTGGCCAACATGCTCGAAGCAGCCGGCGTCAACCGCCTGCTGACCATGGATCTGCATGCCGACCAGATCCAGGGCTTCTTCGACATCCCGGTGGACAACATCTACGCGTCGCCGATCCTGCTGTCCGACGTCAAGAGCAAGCGCTACGAAGACCTGGTGGTCATCTCGCCCGACGTGGGCGGCGTGGTGCGCGCGCGGGCCCTGGCCAAGCAGCTGGGCTGCGACTTGGCCATCATCGACAAGCGCCGCCCCAAGGCCAACGTCTCTGAAGTCATGCACGTCATCGGCGAAGTCGAGCGCCGCAACTGCGTGATCATGGACGACATGATCGACACCGCCGGCACGCTGGTGAAGGCAGCCGAGGTGCTGAAGGAACGCGGCGCACGCAGCGTATTGGCGTATTGCACGCACCCGGTGTTCTCCGGCCCGGCGGTGGAGCGCATCAAGAGCTCGCACCTCGACGAGGTGGTGATCACCAACACCATTCCGCTCGATACCGACGCCGCCGCCTGCCCCAAGATCCGCCAGCTTTCGGTGGCCTTCCTGTTCGCCGAGACGATCCGGCGCATTTCAGACGGCGAATCGGTCACCTCGTTGTTCTCGGATCAGAACAACCACTTCTGATCCTTGCGTGGGGCGGCCCTGCATTCCGCAAGGCCGCCATGTCAGGCACCTGGTCGCGGGTGCCTTCCTTGTTTTTGGAGAAATTCATGAAATTCGTTGCATTTGAGCGCGTGCTGCAGGGGACCGGAGCGAGCCGCCGCCTGCGCCACGCCGCCAAGGTTCCCGGCATCGTGTATGGGGGCGGTACGCCCAGCATGATCGAACTCGATCACAACGCACTCTTCTTCGCGCTGAAGAAGGAGGCCTTCCATTCGTCCATTCTGGAGATGGAACTGGCCGGCCAGGTGCAGAAGGTGCTGCTGCGCGACGTGCAGATGCACGCCTACAAGCCCATCGTCATGCACGTGGACTTCCAGCGCGTGGACGCCACCACGCGGATCACGAAGAAAGTGCCGCTGCACTTCATCAACGAGGAAAACTCGCAGGCCGTCAAGTTCGACAAGTGCCTGGTCAACCACGTGGTCAGCGAGCTGGAAATCGAGTGCCTGGCCGAGAAGCTGCCGGAGTTCCTGACCGTTGACCTGGGCGGCCTGGCCAAGGGCCAGTCGTTCCACGTGAACGACCTCAAGCTGGACGCCGGCATCAAGGTCATGCTGCGTGGGCGCAAGAACCCGACGATCGCCGCCGTCGTGGTGCAGAAGGAAGAAGAGGAAGTCGCTGCCGTGCCGGGCGCTGCGGGTGCCGCACCTGCGGCCGGTGCCGCAGTGGTCAAGGCGCCTGCTGCCAAGGTGGCCAAGAAGAAGAACGAAAAGCAGAACGCACGCTGACAGGTCGGCCTTGGGGATCAAGATCCCCAAGGCCCGGCCCCACGTGTGTGGTTGAGAGCGCCCCCAGGCCGACGGCATACGTCGTCCGCCCCCCGAGGGGGTTGAGTCAATTCGGGAGCGGCCCTTCATTGACTCAGCGCCGCGCCGCTGGGTGGCCAGCGCTCTCGCCACAGACGTGGCGCGATAATCGCGCCCCATGATTCGATTGTTTGTAGGCTTGGGCAACCCGGGCCACGAGTACGAAGGCACGCGCCACAACGCGGGCTTCTGGTGGATCGACGCGGTGGCTCGCCAATGGCGCACTACGCTCAGCCCCGATCGCAGCTACCACGGCCTGGTGGCACGCGTGAATCACCCAGGTGGACCCGTGTGGCTGCTGCAGCCGCAGACCTACATGAACCTGTCGGGCAAGTCGGTTTCCGCATTGGCCCGCTTCTTCAAGATCGCGCCAGAAGACATCCTGGTCGCACACGACGAACTGGACCTGTTGCCCGGCCAGGCCAAGCTCAAACAAGGCGGCCGCCCGGGTGGCAATGGCGTCAAGGACGTCGAGGCGCAGTTGGGCAGTGCCGACTTCTGGCGCCTGCGCTTCGGCATCGGCCATCCAGGGGTCAAGTCGGAAGTGGTGGACTACGTGCTGCGCAAACCGCCGGCCGAGGAGCGGCAGGCGATCGAGCAGTGCATCACACGCTCGATCCCGTCGCTGGACGCCATGTTGCGTGGTGACATGCAAAGCGCGACCATGCAGGTTCACGCCAAGCCGCCGCGGCCCAAGCCCCCGCCCGCGGCCACACCGCGCCCCACGCAGGAGTCCCCGCCATGAAACCCGCCTTGATGCTGCTGGTGCTGTTCGCGACGCCGGCCGTGCAGGCCCAGACCGTGGCCTGGCGCTGCGAAAGCAAAGGCCGTGTCGTGTACCAGCAGGAGCCTTGCGGCGGCCGCCTGGTGGGGGCGCAGGATCGCCGCACCGAGGCCCAGAAGCGCGCCGAGCGCGACGCCCAGAAGCGCGAGCGCGAGAAAGCTTCGCAAGCAGCGGCAGAGCAGCAAGCCGAAGCCGCCTCGGCGTCTGCCTCCGCGGCATCCCCCGCCCGCAAAGGGCCCACCGTGCCGCAACCGCGGCCCTGAGACAAGCCCGTGACCTACGACACCACCCTTTTGCGCCGCCTCCTGGCCGAGTGCCGCACCATCGCCGTGGTGGGCCTGTCGGCGCAGCCGCACCGCCCCAGCCACGAGGTGGCCCTCTACATGCGCTCCCAGGGCTACCGCATCATTCCCGTGAATCCCGCGTACTCCGAGGTGCTGGGAGCGCGCTGCTATGCCAGCCTGGAGGAAGTGCCGGAGCCCGTGCACATGGTCGATGTGTTCCGCAGGACGGAAGAGGTGCTGCCCGTGGCACGCCAGGCCATTGCGATCGGCGCCCGGTGCTTCTGGCAACAACTGGGGGTGGTCAACGAAGCCGCCGACCAGCTGGTGCGCGAGGCCGGCCTGGATGCCGTGATGGATCTCTGCGTGAAGATCGAACACGCCCGGTTGCGGGGGTGCGCCTGACCCTGCCGGCAGGCCGGCATGGCTACACTGGCCGGCACCCTGCCCTTCGGATGATTCCATGCAATTCCTGACTTGGCGTGCGGCAGCACGCTGGCTGGCGGCCGCGGCTGCAACCACTTTCGCAGCCACCGCCCCGGCGCAAGGCGCGGCCTCGATGGAGGCGGAAATGAAAGCCGCATCCGAGGCCGCCCGCAGCACCCAGGTGCTGGGCCCGGCCGACATCAAGCTGCGCGACCAGGGTTTGCTCAAGCTGCCGGCCGACTACGTGTGGATCCCGGAGCCGGCAGCCAGCCAGCTGATGCGCGCCATGGGCAACCACCCGGACAGCCGGCAACTGGGGCTGGTGTTTCCCACCGGCCAGGCCGGCTGGCTGGTGGTGGCGCAATACGAGCCCTCCGGCTACATCAAGGACGACGACGCCCGCGACTGGAAAGTCGACGAGATGTTCCAGAGCCTGAAGGACGGCACCGAGGCCGCCAACAAGGAGCGCAGCCAGCGCGGTTTCCCGGAGCTGGAGATCCTGGGCTGGGTGCAGAAACCCAGCTACGACTCGCAGTCCCACCAGCTGGTGTGGTCCATGTCGGCACGGCACAAGCAAAAGGGCGAGGCCCCTGCGGACGCCGACAGCGCCAGCATCAACTACAACACCTACGCGCTGGGCCGCGAGGGCTACATCTCGATGAACCTGATCACCGATCTCCGGGACATCGAGAAGGACAAAGCGCACGCCTCCACCCTGCTCGCCGCGCTGAGCTTCAGCGACGGCAAGCGCTATGCGGACTTCAACGCCTCCACCGACCGCATGGCCGAGTACGGGCTGGCGGCGCTGGTGGGTGGCGTGGTGGCCAAGAAGCTGGGCTTGTTCGCGGTCATGGCGGCCTTCTTCCTGAAGTTCGCCAAGGTCATCCTGCTGGGTGGCATTGCCGCGCTGGCTGCGGTCGGCAAGTTCATGGGCCGCAAGAAGGATGCGGGCTCGCCCTCGAACCCGAACCCGCCGCAGTAGCTCGCCCGGCGAGCCGCCGCCAGCCGGCGCCGAGCCGCACCAAGGCGGCTGAGCACCCGCTCGGCGGGTGCTCACAAGTCAAGCGGCGGCCGGCTTCTTCTGCTGCCTTTGCTCCATCTGCAGCTGCACATAGCGCGCCTGCAGCTGATCGCGCGACTCCACATACTCGGGATTCACCGGAATGCAGCTGACCGGGCACACCTGCACGCACTGCGGCTCATCGAAATGGCCCACGCACTCGGTGCAGCGGCGCGGGTCGATGACATAGATCTCCGGGCCCATGGAAATGGCCTGGTTGGGGCATTCGGGCTCGCACACATCGCAGTTGATGCAGGCGTCGGTGATCATCAAGGCCATGGGCGGCTCATTCGCGCGCCGGCGGCACGCGGTCCTTCAGGCGTTTGAGCACCGAGGGTGCCACGAACTTGGAGACATCACCGCCGAGCGAGGCAATCTCGCGCACGAAGGTGCCGCTGACGAACTGGTACTGGTCGTTGGGGAACAGGAAGACCGTCTCGACCTCGGGCATGAGCTGGCGGTTCATGCCGGCCATCTGGAACTCGTATTCGAAGTCGCTCACCGCCCGCAGGCCGCGCACGATGACCTTGCTGCCCACGCTGGTCACAAAATCCAGCAGCAGGCCGCGGAACGCCATCACTTCCACGTTCGGATAAGGGGCGGCGAGTTCCTGGGCGATCTGCAGGCGCTCATCGATGGTGAACAAGGTGCGCTTGTGGTGGCCGGCTGCCACGCCCAGCACCAGGCGGCGGAACATCTGGCTGGCGCGGCGCATCAAGTCCTCATGACCCAGGGTCATGGGGTCGAAGGTGCCGGGATAAACGGCGGTGGGCGGCGTCAGCATGGTTGTCAGGGCCGGTTCGTGTGCACGAACGGCAGTTTATGCGTTTGGCTCCACCGGGGTCGGGCGCAGCAGGTGGAAGAAAACCCGGCCCGCCTGATCCGACCGGTGCACAGCCAGGCCGAACGGCGCCAGTTCGGCTTCGCCGAAAGGCCGGTCAGCCTCCAGGTAGATGCAGCCGTGGGCGGCCAGCAGAGGCGCCGCGGCCTGGAGGGCCCGGCCGAAAAGATCAGCCCCGAAGGGGGGGTCGAGCATCACCAGGTCGAAGCCGGCCGGCTCGGCGCGGCCCATCCAGCGCAAGGCATCGGCCTGCTCGATGCGCAACTGGCTGGCCTGCAAGCGCTCGCGGCTGGCGTGCAGCGCACGCACCAGGCCCGGGTCGGTTTCCAGCAGCAGCACCTCGCGGGCGCCGCGCGAGGCCGCCTCGAAACCCAGCGCGCCGCTGCCGGCAAAAGCATCCAGCACGCGCCAGCCGCTCAAGTCCTGCCCCAGCCAGTTGAAGAGTGTCTCGCGCACGCGGTCCGGCGTGGGGCGCAGCCCGGGACGCTGGGGCACGGGCAGCCGGGTGCGTTTCCAGGTGCCGCCGATGATGCGCACGAAGCCGGGGGGTGGAGAGGTCTTGCGGGCAAGGGTCACCCGGCCATTCTAGGAAGCCGGTGGCAAGCAGCCCCTGGCCGGGCCTCTCAGCCTCTCAGTCGCACCGCGCCTGGCTGGGCGGCACCAGCAAGGGCATCGGCTGGGACTCTTGCCAATCGGCGCGGGGATGGCCAGCCGAGGCACGCATCTTCCTGTCGATGAAGAAGAATCGGGTGCCCGGCCACGAGGCGCGCCGTTCGGCGCGCATGCCCAGTCGCTCCGCCAGGCGCAGCGGCCCAGGGCTCGGCGCACTCATGTCGGCCAGCACCAGGGCCACGTGCAGTTCGTCGAAGGCATAGCGCAGCAGGCGCTGCCCCATCTCGGTGGCATGCCCGCGGCCCCACGCAGCGGGCGCCACGGTCAGCAGCAGTTCCAGCGGGGTGTGCGCGCTCAGGCGCAGCAAGGCCCCGGTCCCGACGAAACCGCCGCCGTCCAGGCGCGTCGCCACCCACAGGCCGCCGTCGTGCTGCTCGGCCATCTCCTGCGCGGCGGCCACCAGCCGCGCGGCGAACTCCGGGCCCATGTCGCCCCCCTCGAACAGGTAGCGCCGCGCCTCCGGCTCGTTCCAGTGCGCCAGCAGGCCCGGCACGTCAGCGGCGGTCACCAGGCGCAAGCGCAGGTGTGCCGTGCGCAGCGGCACGACGACATGGGCCCGGCGCGATGGCGGCGTGTCCTGCGGCACCGGCGGCAGCGCGGCCAGGCGCGCGGCAAGACGCGGGTGCGGCGTGGCAGGCGGTTGGCCGGCCATGGCGGATTCGCTCAGTGCCATGGCCAACCCTTCCGGCCGGCAAGCGCATGCGGTCCACCTGCCCATTCGATGACGATGACTGCTTTCATCGGATGTCTCCATGTGCTGCGAAGCCACGCGGCCAGAGGCCGCGCGAGCCTACTTACGGAGTCCGCGGTGCCCCAGATGTGCTGGCCCTTGCGGCAGCCCACAGGGGCCGGGTTTCAGGATGACAAAGGTCACTCGGCGCGCTGCCAGGCACCCCGGCAAGGCTCAACCGAGATAGCGGGCCTCCAGATGCGCCCTGAAGTGCGCCGGGTTCAGCGTCTCACCCGAGGCGCGCCGCGTCAACTCGTCAGTGGTCCAGCGGCTTGCGGGGTTCCAGATGTGCTGGCCCAACCACTCGAACACGGGGGCCAGTTCGCCACGCGCAATGCCGGCATCGAGGCCGCTCACCTGGCGCCGCATGCCGGCAAACCACTGCGCCGCGTACATCGCGCCCAGCGTGTAGCAGGGAAAGTAGCCGAACAAGGACTCGGGCCAGTGCACGTCCTGCAGGGGCCCGTTCCTGAAGTTGCCGCGCGTGTCGATGCCCAGCAGTTCCATCATCTTGGCGTCCCACAGCGCCGGGATGTCCTCGGGCTCGATCTCGCCTTCGATCAACGGGCGTTCGATCTCGTAGCGCAGGATCACGTGCGCGGGGTAGGTCACCTCGTCGGCCTCGACACGAATGAAGCCGGGCTTCACGCGCGTGAAGAGCCGGTACAGGTTGTCGGCCTCGAACGCCGGCTGCGCGCCGAACTGCGCCGTGATCATCGGCGCGAGCAGGCCGACGAAGCCGCGGCTGCGCGCCAGCTGCATCTCGAAGCTCAGGCTCTGGCTCTCGTGCAGCGCCATCGAACGGGCCTGCGACACCGGCTGCGCCAGCAGGTCGCGCGGCCGGCCTTGTTCGTAGCGGGCATGGCCGGTCTCGTGGATGGTGCCCATGAGGCTCTGCGCGAACTCCTCCTCGCGGTAGCGCGTGGTGATGCGCACGTCTTCCGGCACGCCGCCGCAGAACGGATGGGTGCTCACGTCCAGGCGGCCGCCTTCGAAATCGAAGCCCAGCAGGCGCATGACGCGCTCGCACAAGGCACGCTGCGATGCCACCGGGAACGGGCCCCTCGGCTCGACCACCGCTTCACGGGCCTGCCGCTCGCGCACCTGGGCGATGAGCCCGGGCAGCCACTGCCGCAGATCGCCGAACACGCGGTCAACCACGGCGCAGGTCATGCCGGGCTCGTAGCGGTCCATCAAGGCGTCGTACTTGCGCAGGCCGGTGTGCTGGGCCAGCAGCCCGGCCTCCTCGCGGGCCAGGCGCAGGACCTCGCGGAAGTTCTCCACGAAGCCGGCCCAGTCGTTGGCCGGCCGCTGTGTGCGCCAGGCGTGTTCGCAGCGCGAGCGCGCCAGCGTCTGCGCCTGCACCAGCGACTCGGGCAAGGCATTGCTGGCCAGCCAGTCGCGGCGGATCTCGCGCAGGTTGGCTCGCTGCAGTTCGCTGAGCGGCTCTTGTTCGGCCTGGGCCAGTTGGCTCTTCACCTGCGGCTCGGTGCGCAGGCGGTGGGTCAGCGCGGCCAGCTCCGCCATCGCGGCGCCACGCGCTTCATTGCCCTTGGGCGGCATGTTGGCCGCCTGGTCCCAGCCGGCAATCGCCTGCAGGTGTTCAAAACGATGCAGCCGGGCGTAGGTGGCGGCCAGTTGGTCGTAGGCGGGCGTGGCGGCGTGGCTCATGGGCAATGTGCAGCACGCGCTCATGACACGCGCTGTCGACGAGTTGGGGTCTGCACATTGTGACTGCGCGGGCCCCGCGCAGTCACCCTCTCCGTGAAACCCAGGAGCCGGCCGCCCCGCGGCTCATTCCGACTTGGGGTCGGGCGCGTGGTGGGTCTGTCCTTCGGTGATGGCGTCGAGCTGGAACTTGCCGTTCTCGGTGACCAGCCAGATGTCCTTGTAGATCACCTTGCCCTGCTTGGCCGCGGGCGGATAAGGCTGCGCACCACGGATCAGCGACACGATCCAGGGCGTGGCTTCCTTGGCGATGGCGGGCTCGCGCACCACCTCGATCTTCTCGACCACGCCCTTCTCGTCGATGGTGGTCTCGACGATGGCTACCGCGTGCAGCATCTGCGGCAACACCCCGCGGTACACCAGGGTCGGATAGCTGTAGTAGAGATGGCGTGCGCCATCCGGGCGATAGGCCTTGGGGTCATCGGCCTGCGAAGGCGCCGGCTCGCCCAAGGTCAGTGGAATCGGCGTGGAGGCGAACTGTGCCTGCGCGGCGCCGGCCGCCAGCCCCCCCAGAATCAGCAGACATCGCAAGCTCGCCACGACGGCCCTCGCACGATGCCCGTCACGCACATCCACGGACCCGCGGGCCCCGCTGCTTGCCTTGGTCATACTGCACCTTCTGGGGTAACGCCGCCGCACGTTGTGCGGCGCTGCGTACCCATCATTGAGGCACAGAGTAGTCCCGCGCGATAGACCGTGCTAGTAACGATTTGACGAATCATCACCACGATGCAACCGCCGGGGCACTCGATCAGGTGACGCACGGTAGCGAGGTTCACACGTATGCAAAGCAGCAATTTTCCTAGGGCGTGAACCACTGCGGAACCAGCCACAGCGCAGCGGCCGTGAACGTGATGTAGCGCACGCATTTGCCGATGGCCATGTAGGCCACACACGGCCAGAAGGCCAGGCGCAGCCAGCCGGCCACCGCGCACAGCGGGTCACCCACCACGGGCAGCCAGCTCAGCAGGCAAGCCGGCGGCCCGAAGCGCTGCAGCCACACCAGCGCCCGCGCCTGCACGGTCTTGTGGCGAACGCGTTCGTAAGCACGTTCGGCGCCGTAGCCCATCCAGTAGGTCACCATTCCGCCCACTGTGTTGCCCACCGTGGCCACGATCACGGCCGGCCAGAACAATGCCGGGTTGAGCGACACGAGGCCCAGCAGCGCCGGCTCGGAGCCCAGCGGCAGCAGCGTGGCCGAGACCAGCGCGATGACGAACAGGGTCACGAGACCGACCTTGGGCAAGGCCAGCGCAATGAGCAGGGAGTGGAACCAGGCGTCCATGAGGCGCGCATTGTCTCCGCGACCGCCCCGCTATACTCCTGCCTCCTTTTTCGGCACCCCCTCTGTTCGACCTCCTATGCGCATCGGCCAGATCGAGTTGCCGAACAACTTGTTCGTGGCGCCCATGGCCGGTGTCACGGACCGCCCGTTCCGCCAGCTCTGCAAGCGGCTGGGCGCAGGGTATGCGGTGAGCGAGATGGTCACCTCGCGGCCCGACTTGCGCGACTCGCTCAAGACCTCGCGCCGCCTTGACCATACCGGCGAAACCGCCCCCATCGCCGTGCAGATCGCCGGCACCGAACCGCTGATGATGAGCGAGGCTGCGGCCTACAACGTGGCCCGCGGCGCGCAGATCATCGACATCAACATGGGCTGTCCGGCCAAGAAGGTGTGCAACAAGTGGGCCGGGTCGGCGCTGATGCAGGACGAGTCGCTGGCCTGGCGCATCGTGGAGGCCGTGGTCGCCGCGTGTGCGCCGCACGGCGTGCCGGTGACGCTGAAGATGCGCACCGGCTGGTGCAACGAACACAAGAACGCCGAGCGCATTGCGCGCGGCGCGCAGGCGCTGGGCGTGGCCATGCTCACGGTGCATGGGCGCACCCGTGAGCAAGGCTATCGCGGCCAGGCCGAGTACGACACGGTGGCCGCGGTGAAGGCTGCCGTGAGCGTGCCGGTGGTGGCCAATGGCGACGTCGATTCGCCGCACAAGGCCCGCGAGGTGCTGGCGATCACCGGCGCCGATGCGGTGATGATCGGCCGTGCGGCGCAAGGCCGGCCGTGGATCTTTCGGGAGGTGGCGCATTTCCTGGCCACTGGTGAGGAGTTGCCCGCACCCGCCACGCAGGAGGTGGGCCGCTGGCTGGTGGAACACCTGCACGACCATTACAGCCTGTACGGCGAGTCGCTGGGCGTGCGCAGCGCGCGCAAGCACATCGGCTGGTACGTGCAAGGCCTGCCGGGCGCGGCACCGTTCCGCGCCCGCATGAACACGCTGGAAGACGCGCCGGCACAGTTGGATGCCGTGGCCGGCTACTTTGAAGAACTCGGTGCCACGCACCCGCGCCTGCCGCTCGCCCCGGCAAGCCTGGACGATGGCGCCCACGAACGTGAACGATTGGCCGCATGAGCAAGAGACACATCGACGAATGCATCCGCGACAGCCTGGAGATCTATTTCAAGGACTTGCGCGGCTCCCAACCGCACGACATGTATGACATGCTGATGCGCGTGGTCGAAAAGCCGCTGCTGGACGTGGTGATGAACCACGCCGAAGGCAACCAGAGCAAGGCCGCGGAGTGGCTGGGCATCAATCGCAACACGCTGCGGCGCAAGCTGCTGGAACACAAGCTGATCAAGTGAGCGGACTGCCGCTTCCACACACCCCATGACCACCGCACTGATCTCCGTTTCCGACAAATCCGGCATCGTCGAATTCGCCCGGGCGCTGCACGCCGCCGGCGTCAAGCTGCTGTCCACCGGCGGCACCGCCAAGCTGCTGGCCACGCACGACGTGCCGGTCACCGAGGTGGCCGAGGTGACCGGCTTCCCCGAGATGCTGGACGGCCGCGTGAAGACGCTGCACCCACGCATCCACGGCGGCCTGCTGGCCCAGCGCGACAAGCCCGAGCACATGGCGGCGCTGCAGGAGCACGGCATCGGCACCATCGACCTGCTGGTCGTGAACCTGTACCCCTTCGAACAAGCCATCGCGCGGCCCGAGTGCACGCTGCTGGACGCGATCGAGAACATCGACATCGGCGGGCCGGCCATGCTGCGCGCCGCGGCCAAGAACTGGCAGGACGTGGCGGTGGTGATCGACCCCGCGGACTACGCGCGCGTGCTGGGCGAGCTGCGCGTGGGCAGCATCCAGCGCGACACCCGCTTCATGCTGGCCAAGAAGGTGTTCGCGCACACCGCCGCCTACGACGGCATGATCACCAACTACCTCACCGCGCTCGACACCGATGCCGAAACCGCCGTGGCGGCCGTGCCCCGGCGGCTGGAATACCCGGCCGTGCTCAACCTGCAACTGCACCTGACGCAGGAACTGCGCTACGGCGAGAACCCGCACCAAAGCGCCGCGTTCTACCGCGAGCCGGTGCCCGCGCCCGGCACGCTGGCGCAGTGGACGCAGGTGCAGGGCAAGGAACTGTCCTTCAACAACATCGCCGATGCGGATGCGGCCTGGGAGTGCGTCAAGACCTTTGACACGCCGGCCTGCGTGATCATGAAGCACGCCAACCCCTGCGGCGTGGCGGTGGGCGCCACCCCCGCCGAGGCCTATGGCCGCGCCTTCTCCACCGACCCGGTCTCGGCCTTCGGCGGCATCATCGCGTTCAACCAGCCGCTGGACGGCCCGGCCGCGCAGGCAGTGGTGAAGCAGTTCGTCGAGGTGCTGATCGCCCCGGCCTTCACGCCCGAAGCGCGCGCCGTGTTCGCTGCCAAGCAGAACGTGCGCCTGCTGGAAGTGCCCTTGTCGCAGCACACCAATGCGCTGGACTTCAAGCGCGTGGGCGGCGGCATGCTGGTGCAGTCGTCGGACTCGCAGAACATCGCCGCGGGCGCGCTGCGCGTGGTGACCCGCAAGCAGCCTACTTCGCAGCAGATGCAGGACCTGCTGTTTGCCTGGAAGGTGGCCAAGTTCGTGAAGAGCAATGCCATCGTGTTCTGCAACGACGGCATGACCTTGGGCGTGGGCGCCGGCCAGATGAGCCGGGTGGACAGCGCGCGCATCGCCGGCCTCAAGGCGGCCGATGCCGGGCTGAGCCTGCAAGGCTCGGTGGTGGCCAGCGATGCGTTCTTCCCGTTCCGCGATGGCCTGGACGCGGTCTGCGACGCGGGCGCCTCCAGCATCATCCAGCCGGGCGGCTCGATCCGCGACGAAGAGGTGATTGCTGCTGCCGACGAACGCGGCGTGGCGATGGTGCTCACGGGCATGCGGCACTTCCGGCATTGAATGGGGCACCCGGCACCGGAGTACCGGTGCCACCCGCCGAGCGGGTGCTCAGCCGCCTTGGGGCGGCCCGGCGCCGGCTGAGTGGGGCACCCGGCACCGGAGTACCGGTGCCACCCGCCCAGCGGGTTCTCAGCCGCCTTGGGGCGGCCCGGCGCCGGCTGAGTGGAGCACCCGGCACCGGAGTACCGATGCCACCCGCCCAGCGGGTTCTCAGCCGCCTTGGGGCGGCCCGGCGCCGGCTGAGCTAGGGCGGAAGCGGCAGTTGCCGCTACGATGGCGCCCCATGTTCCTCGCCAACCTGACCGGCCTGCTGATGGCCGCGCTGGCCCGCTTGATCACGGGCGCGCAAGGCCACTGGTACGGCTGCCCGCCCAAGGCCGAGCAGCGCCTTTATTTCGCGAACCATCAAAGCCACTTCGACTGGGTGCTGATCTGGGCCGCCTTGCCGCATGACCTGCGCGTGCGCACCCGGCCCATCGCGGCGCGCGACTATTGGGGCCGGGGCGGCTTCAAGACCTGGCTCACCACGGCTGTGTTCAACGCGGTCTACGTGAGCCGCCAGCGCAGTGCCGACGAAGACCCGCTGGAGCCGCTGGCCGAGGCCTTGCAGAATGGCGATTCCCTCGTGATCTTTCCCGAAGGCACGCGCAACAACAAGGGAACCCCGCAGCCCTTCAAGGCCGGCCTCTACCACCTGGCCCGGCAGTTTCCGGAGGTGCAGCTGATCCCCGCCTGGATCGACAACGTGCACCGCGTCATGCCCAAGGGCGAGGTGGTGCCCGTGCCCAT
>Ga0307516_10002260_pt1 | contig 25992 bp, 20 predicted proteins | sample 19_EM_MG_FD_203310 | JGI IMG/M metagenome (GOLD analysis project Ga0307516, IMG submission 203310) | Populus trichocarpa ectomycorrhiza microbial communities from riparian zone in the Pacific Northwest, United States - 19_EM | ecosystem: Host-associated > Plants > Roots > Unclassified | place...
CGCGTCGCCCAGGGGTGCGGGCCCATATTTCACGGCTAGCTCTCCGATGGTTTCGCCTTCGTCTGGTGCGAAGGCGTTGATGTAGACGAGGGCCTTGACGTTGGGGTTGTCTGGTGCGGCGGCGGTCATGGCGGCGCCGCCGAACGAATGACCGACGACCACTACGGGCCCTCGAGCCGCCTCGCGTTGGATCGTGCGCCTAGTATTGGCAATGTCGTCCGCGAGGGAGCTGAGCGGGTTTTCGACCGCGACGACCTGGTAGCCGCGCTCGAGCAAGAGACCCGTAACGCTTTGCCAGGCCAGCGCACCGGCCCAAGCACCGTGCACCAGCACGATGATCGGACGACTGCGCCTGATGGTTTGTGCCGAGTCTTGCAGCGGCGCGCCGTCAGCTTGGTCAGACGCTGCGGAGGCGCAGCCGAGCGTAGTGAATGAAATGAGTGAGCTTACGACGGCGAGATTCACGATGCGACGATTCATCTTTCGGGCTCCTTGGATGGAGCGACCCATCAGCAAGCGTCGTGCCGCGGCGCTCGCGAACGCATTGTCGACCTCGCTGTAGGGAGGGTCCGGCGCCGCGGGGTGCACGGGCAATTACGTGGCGCCTGACACCGGGTAAGACTTTGTTCCAGGTGTCCAGTTCGACGCCGACGGCGCGGCAAAGGCATCGCGCAATTTCACGCAAAACGCATCGGCCTGCGTTTGGTACGCCACTTGCGAAGCGCCCACGAATGACTTCAGAAGCCAATGCTCTACAATCCTCAACACAAGCCAAAACCGAGAAAGAGGCGACGCCGAACGCGCTCGTCGATTCGATCAACGCGGCGTTCGGTCGCTATCCCCGAGCCCGCGCCGTTCACGCCAAAGGCACGGTAGTCCACGGCTCGTTCTCGGCTACGCCGCGCGCCGCCGAGCTGAGCGTGGCTCCGCATCTGCAGGGCTCACCAGTTCCGCTGACCGTTCGTTTCTCCAACTTCGGCCCCGATCCAGCGACCTCCGACGTCGCGGAGCATGGCGGACCGCGCGGAATGGCGATCCGCTTTCACCTGTCCGACGGTTCGGAAGCCGACATGGTCACGCACTCGTACAACGGGTTCCCCACGGCCACCGCCGCCGAGTTTCGCGAGCTGATGCTAGCCATCGCGGCAAGCCGCGTTGCCGTCGGATCGCCAACGCCACTCGAGACTTTCTTCGAGACGCATCCGGCGGCGCGCCCGTTTCTCGAGGCACCCAATTGGCCACCGGTCAGCTACGGCACGATCCAATACTTTGGCGTCAACGCCATCAGATTGACCAACCCAGCTGGGCGCAGCACGGTCGGGCGGTTTCGCCTTCAGCCGCGGTTGGGCGAGCAGTTTTTGTCCGCCGAGCAGCGTCGTGTACCAGGCCCCGACTACCTGCAGGACGAGCTGCGTGAGCGTCTCGCCCGCGGTCCAATCGAGTTCTCTTTGACGCTGCAGGTTGCGGAGCCGGGCGACGCCGTGGCTGACCCGTCGATTGTGTGGCCGGAAAGCAGGACGCTCGTGGACCTGGGACGGCTGACGCTCGACCGCGTGGCAGCGGATTCTGCCACGCTCGAGCAGGCTTTGTTGTTCAACCCAGCCGCGCTTCCCTCCGGCATCGAGGCGGTGGACCCGATGCTGCAGGTTCGCAGCAAGGCATACCCTGAGTCCTACGACCGCCGTCACCGTTGAGTCGATGCGGAGGTGCGCGCGTTACGCGCACGCGTCTCGAGGGCTTCGACGGTGAGCGGTCCCATCTCACCCAAAATCGCCTGCGAAAGCTGCTCCAGCTCATCGAGTGAGCGTCGAGCCTCGATCAACTGGGCGCGTTCGGCTTGGTCTTCGAGTGCGGACGCGATGCTGGCTGCCGTGCTCGAGACGGCGGCCAGCATGCCCTGCAGACGATGGCCGGCCTCGCGAAGCGCGCGCGTGTCCTGGCTCTGCCAGCTCTGGTTGGCTCGCCGCAGCTCCTGGGGCAGGTGCTCGCGCAACGCTTGTGTGAGTCGCCCCAAGAGCACGGCTTCGCCCCCGCAACTGTCGAGTAACACACGGGCGTCGAGTAGCTCGTGGTCGGCCCTTTTCGCTGCCTGGGGCAAGGTGGTGAACGGCTCCATCGCCTGCCACAACGCGCTCGAGCGAAGCGGCTTGGGCAAGAAGCCGTCCATGCCAGCGGCCAGGCAGCGCTCGCGGTCTTCGCGGCGCGAGCGTGCCGTCAAGGCGATGACCGGCAGGTGCCCGCCGCTGCGTAGCTCGCTCTGGCGAAGAGCACGAATGACGCCGAAGCCGTCCATGCCCGGCATGTGCAGGTCGAGCAGCAGCAAGGAAAACTCGCCGCTCGTGGCTCGCTCGAGCGCCTTGATTCCGTCGCCCACGACCTCCACACCGTAGCCACGCCTACGCAATAGCTCGCTTACCAACTGCGCGTTGAAGTCGTTGTCCTCCGCAACCAAGACGCGCGGGCAATTGTCGACGCTGGTCGGCCGAATGGGCTGCGGCGGCACGTCGCCAGCCGAGGGTTCGTTGACTGCCGGACGCTGCGCGAGCGCGTCGCGTGTAACCTGCGTCCTGCATTGAAACGGCGCGACGAACGTGAACTCTGCGCCCTGTCCCACGGCACTTTCGACTGTGACCGTGCCGCCCATCAGGTTGGCGAGGCGTGCGGCGATGGTCAGACCGAGGCCGGTGCCGCCGTACTTGCGGGTCGTCGATGTGTCTTGCTGAGTGAAGGCCTCGAAGATGAGCTGATGCTTTTCACGCGGAATTCCGATGCCGGTGTCCCGCACCACGAAGCGCAGTCGCAGCTCGGTGTCGCGCTGTGGCGACCCACCGGTCGTGACTTCCAGCGCTACCGAACCGTGCTCCGTGAACTTGAGCGCGTTGGAAAGCAGGTTGAGCAGAATCTGCCTCATCCGGCCCGCATCACCCAGCAGTTGGTCGGGCACGTCGTCGGCCACCCGTAGCGACAACTCGAGGCCTTTGCGCTGCGCCCGTACGGTCAGGGCACGTAGGACGTCGTTCAGTTCGCTGCGCAGGTCGAGCTCGATCGGATCCAGCTCGAGCTTGCCTGCTTGCAGCTTGGAGAAATCGAGCAGCTCGTCGATGATTCCGAGCAGATTGTCGGCTGCAGACTTCACGGTGCGCAGCCACTGTCGCTGTTCGTCCGGCAAAGAGGTGTCGAGCATGAGATCGGTCATGCCCAAGATCGCGTTCATCGGCGTGCGCACCTCGTGGCTCACGTTGGCCAAGAAGTCATCCTTGGCGTGGTTGGCGGCCTCTGCCAGCTCCTTCGCGCGCCGCAGCTCGGCCTCGAGCTGTTTACGATCGGTGATGTCGCGATCGAGGCGTTCGTTGGCTAGTCGCAAGGCCGCAGCCTCCTCTGCCAGCCAGCGCTCGGTGACGTCGCGAAAGACCAGCACGCTGCCGCTCTGGTCGCCGACGTCGTCGACGATCGGCGCTCGACGTTCGTCAACGGGCACGCGTCGACCATCGCGGCCTTGCAGGATGGAGTGCCCAGACTCGTCGGAGATCACGAAGATTTCGGCTAGAGGCCTGGCCAACGACTCCGCCTGCGACAGGCCGGTCAACGCTTCGGCGACAGGATTCATGAAGGTCACTCGCAGCTCGGCGTCGGTGGCGATCACGCCGTCCGCGATGCTGGAGAGGGTCACGGCGAAGCGCTGTCTCGAAGCGCGCAGCTCGCTGTAGAGCCGCGCGTTCTGCAGCGAAATTGCCGCCTGAGAAGCCAAGATCCGCAGGATGGCCAATCGCTCAGGCGTGAACGCGTGCGAAGCGAGGCTGTTCTCGAGGTACAACACACCGACCAGCTCGCCGTGATTGATCAATGGCAGGCACAACAGCGAGCGTGCGCGACGCTGACACAGGTACGGGTCGGAAGAGAAGCTGTTCGCCGCGACGGCGTCGTCCACGATCACGCTATCGTGCGTTCGCACTACGTAGCGCAAGATCGACTCGGGGAGCTCGTTGGGCGACACCAAAGCCTGGCGAAGCTTGACGGTCACCCCGCTGGGATCGGCGGTGGACTCTGCGGCGACATGGTAGCCCTCCGCCACGGGTAAGACCAGCAAAGCGCGCTCCGCCCCCGCATGCTGCGCGGCGATCGCCATCAAGCGCTCCACCAGTCGCTCAAGCACTATCTCGCTTGAGACCGCGCGCGAAATCTCGATCACAGTCTCGACGTCGAGCCGCTGGGACGACGTGTTGGGGTTGCCACTTGCTCCCAGTGCGCGCTGGCCTGCCTCGGCGTCGAGCGACGCGAGCTTCGCGTGCGCGCCCCAACGTTCGTAGCAGTAGCGAGCGTTCGCTCGAAATGGCTGCGCCGCCGTGTGCAGGCCGCGCTCGGCGTAGAAGCGGTGCGCTCGCTCGCCGCTCAGCGCCTGCTCGTTGATCAGCCCGCCGCCGCGCGCGGCAGAAATCGCCTGCTCGTAGAGCAACTCGGCGTCGCTGCTGCGACCCTCGAGGCGCGCGAGCTCCGCGCCGACGAGCGCGGCGCGGCTAGTGAAGGCGTCGGGGCCGTCTTCTTGCCACGTCAGCAGCTGTTCGTAGTGGGGCCGCAGGCTGACGACGTCGGCCGCGCCAGCGTGGGCGAGGGCTGCATAGTAGTGGTACTCCGCGAGCTCCCAGAAGGTCGGGCAAGTCCAGAGCAATGGTTCGGCCTTCGAGCGAGCGGCGAGCGCGCCAGCGGTGTCACCCTGGAACACGCACAGCTCCAGCCGCCGGATCCAATAGAAGCACGCGGCGATAGCGACGTTAGGGTCGCTGGCTAGTCGTACTTCGTCAGCAACGACCGGCTCGCCCAGCCCGCATAGCCCTTGAATGAGTTGCAGCAGGCCGATCAAGCAGTCGCTGATCAGCCCAAAGCGTGCGCGATCTGCGAAGGCCAGCGCCGCCTTGGTCTCCTCGTACAACGGCTCGAGCGCATCGCCCGCAGCCAGCGCGAGCGAGATAATGTGAACGATCGTGTAACCCCAGTACGTGAGATCTCCACCTTCGAGCGCCACGCCGTTCGCGCGGCGCATCAGGCTCTGGGCTTCCGCAAACGGTCGCGTCCACGGCAACACGTGGTAACCCACGACCGTGTAGACGCGTCCGCGGAAGCGCTCGAAGCCTCGGCGCTCGCTCAGCTTTCTCCCGACCCCGGCGAACTCGAAACCGGCGTTGCGCGCGCCGAAGCGCTTGGGCAGCGCCATCGCAAGGTAGGCGTAGGCCATGCACGAATCACCGCAGTTGCCATGGGCAATGCTTAGGTTCGCCATGCGAATCACCAAGAAATCGAAAAAGTTCTTGTTCGAAAAGACGCCTGCCGGTGTCATCCCCTGCAGCACTTCCATCGTCGCCAACCAAGCGGGATCACGGGCTTCCGACAGGTCGAGCAGGCTGGAGATGGCTTTGCCCTGGAGCGCCTGCAGCAGACGCTCGTACTCGTCGCGCACGTCCTGGTCGGTCGGGTCGCCCTTGAGCGGAATGTCGACGTGGTGCAGGTACTCACGGCCAACTTGCATCGCGCGTTCGTGCTCGCCGCGCGTGATGTGCAGCGCTTCGAGCAAGCTGGCCACTCCGGCGAGATCGATGTGGCTCCGCGCCTGCGCCCAGAGGCCGGTCAGGCGACGCTCGGCCAGCTCCAGCTCGCCGAGCAGAAACTCGCACTCACCGCGCCGCAGCTCGATGGCGAACGCCAGGTCGTAGTCGGCTTGCCAAGCATCTTCCGCTAGCAGGGCGCCGCCCGTTGTCAGGTAATTCAGTGCGGAGCCGTAGGCCGTCGCGGCGCGCGCGCGCTTGGCGGCGACCAAGTTCAGCTCTGCGACAACACGCCGTTCGGCCGGCGAAGTCAGCAGGCCCGCGGCGCGATCGAAGTGATTGACGATCTCGAAGATTGTTTCGTCACGCTTGGCGGGCGTCAGCTCTTTCGCGAGCTTCTCACCGATGCGCAGATGAAGCGCTACCTTCTGTGGCTCGGACAGCAGCGCTTGCCCCGCCTCTTGCACGCGATCGTGTAAAAATTGGTAGCCCCCCTCGACCCGCACGACCAGGCCCGCGTGCACTGCGGCCCACAGCGCTTCGTCCAAATCTGCCGGCGATTCGCCGGTGATGAGGCTCAAGGTCGGCAACGTCGCGCTGTGGCCTAGACACGCCAGTTGCGACAGCACGTCGCGCGCGCGCTCGGGCAGCCGGTTCAACCGACTGACCATCAGGTCCACGACGTTCTCGGTAAAGCCGCGGGCCCGAATCGCCGCAGCGTCCCAAAGCCACAGACCCCGCCGGGCCTCGAAGCAGAGCAGTCCGTCATCGGCCAGGGTGCGCAAGAACTGGATGGCGAAGAACGGGTTACCCGCCGTCTTGTCGTGCACCAGCTCAGCCAGCGCTCGCACGTCGTCGGCCTTGCCTCGCACGGCATCCGCCAGCAACTCCTCCACGTGCGCTGGCGAGAGCGGACCTAACACGATTTCTCGCACTGACGAGCGCGCACGTCGAATGTCGTTGAGCGTGCGCAGCAGCGGATGGGTCGGAGCGACTTCGTTTTCGCGATAGGCGCCAATGAGCAGCACGTGCCGAAGCTCGGAGCGATCCATCAAATGCTCGAGCAAGTCGAGCGTAGCCGCGTCCAGCCACTGCAAGTCATCGAGGAACAGGGTCAGCGGATGCTCCGGCTTGGCGAACACCGAAAGCCCACGTGCCACCGTGAACAAGAAGCGAGTCCTCGCCTCCTCGGCCGCGACTTCCGCTACCGCCGGCTGGGGTCCGATGAGCAGCTCTAGCTCGGGCACCAGGTCGACTAGAAGTTGCCCGTTGGGACCGAGTGCCTCCAGCAGCGCTTCGCGATACTGCTGAACCTCCGCGTTGCTTTGGTGGAGTGTTTGGCGAACCAGGTGCTGCAGCGCCTCGGCCAGCGTGGCATACGGAATGTTGCGTTTGTATTGGTCGAACTTGCCGGAAGCGAACAGGCCCCGGGAAGGCACCAGGGCCTTGTGGAGCTCGTCGACCAGCGCGGATTTGCCCACGCCGGAATAGCCGGAAACGAGCAGAAGCTCGGGGACGCCGCTGGTCTTCACCCGCTCGAAGGCTTCCAGCAGGAGCTCGGTTTCGGCGCGGCGCCCATACAATTTTTCGGGGATGATCAGCCGATCGGATGCGTCGAGCTTACCGAGCGAGAACGTATCGATGCGACGACCTCGCTGCCATTCGTCGCGGCAGCGCGCCAAGTCCGCCTCGAGGCCAGCGGCGGTTTGGTAGCGCTCGTCGGCCGTCTTCGCGATCAGCTTCATCACGATGCGCGACAGCTGCTGCGGCACGGTGTCCCCGAGCGGCGGCGGTGGTCGCGCAATGTGGCAGTGGATCCACTCCATCGGTGAAGAAGCGTTGAACGGGAGACCGCCACTGAGCAGCTCATAGAGCGTGATGCCTAGGGCATACAGGTCACTGCGCGAGTCGATCGACCGGTTCATGCGCCCGGTTTGCTCGGGTGCCATGTAGGCCAAAGTCCCCGCGATTTCTTGCACCGGACCGGGTGGGTGCCGCTCGCGTGGCAGCCGAGAGGCGACGCCGAAGCCGCTCAACCAGGCGCGCTCGCCGTCAGGCGTGACCAGAATGTTGCTGGGCTTGATGTCCTTGTGAACGATGCCGCGGGCGTGCAGTTCTCGCAGCGCTGCGGCGAGGCCGAGCGCCACGCGCAGGAAGGGTTCGACCTCCCAGGGGACGCCGACTCTTCGAGCCAACAGCTCGGCTTGGACGTCGTCGGCGATCAATAGCAAGCGTCCCGCCCGATGACTCAGCGCGCGTGGGACCACCGCCCAACTGGAATCCAGCTCGCCGCGTAGCGCGAAGGCGCGCTCGAGCCGAGCCAGGGTCGCCGCGGTTGGCTGCACCGACACGGCCGTTAGGGTCAGCGCGGCAGACTGGCCGAAGCGAGCAGGCTCGCGTCGTAGCACCAGCTCTCCGTCGTCCCACAACGGCTCGCTCGGGCTAGCTATGGACGGCTCGGTGGTCATCGTCATGTCGGCGTCGCCAGTGTGACCAAATTTTGCGCACCCGGCTCAATCCATAGCTCGCCACGGGCGTGTTTCGAGCGGATTGTAAGGACTTCTTGGAGCACGATTTCCCGAGCAGGAAGGTGGCAACATACGTGCCGGCCGGATGCGGGCCCCTGGCGCAATCGATGCTATGCGCTGGTCGAGCCCTGCGGCATCCTCGCTGCAACAGAGAGCCGCGCCAACACGATGGCCAACATCCTGCTGATTGACGACGACCCTGCCATCATCAAAGAGCAGGTCCAGCTGGCGTTCCCCGCACCCGAGCATCGGGTCGAGATAGCCCACAGCGCCGAAGCTGGCCTAGCGCGGGTCCGTGCCGCTCCTCCCGATGTCGTGCTGCTCGACTTGCGCCTGCCCGACGGGTCGGGCCTCGACGTGCACCAGTCGATTCACGCTGTAGACGCGCGCATCCCGGTGATCTTCGTGACGGTCTCCAAGACCGCCGACTCGGCGATCGAAGCCATGAAGCAGGGCGCATTCGACTACCTGCAGAAGCCGCTGCAGCTGGCACAGCTGCGCCGCGTGGTAGGCGAAGCGCTCGAGGTAGCCAAGCGCATGCGCTCGCGCGTGGTGCTAGCCGACGCGCCATTGCAGACCGAGCCCGACGGCGCCATGTTCGGCGCTTGCCCGGCGATGCTCGAAATTTACAAGGCGATTGGGCGCGTGGCCGCGCAGGACGTGACGGTGCTCATCACCGGCGAGAGCGGCACCGGTAAGGAGCTGGTCGCGCGCGCCATCTACCAGCACAGCGCTCGCTCAAAGGCGCCATTTTTCGCGCTGAACTGCGCGGCCATCCCAGAGAATCTTCTCGAGAGCGAGCTGTTCGGTCACGAAAAGGGTGCATTCACGGGGGCCGAGCGCCGTCGCATTGGTCGCTTCGAACAGTGCAGCGGCGGCAGCATCTTTTTGGACGAAATCGGCGACATGCCGTTGCCGCTCCAGGCCAAAATCTTGCGCGTCCTGCAGGAGCAGACCTTCGAACGCGTGGGCGGCACCGAAACGATTCGCGCTGATGTGCGGGTGATCGCCGCGACACATCGAGACTTGGGCGCACGCTCGACCGAAGAGAAATTTCGCTCCGACCTCTACTATCGGCTCGGCGTATTCACGATTCATCTGCCCCCGTTGCGCGACCGTGGCGAAGATTTGCCCATGCTCGTTCAACATTACCTGCAGCGCTTTGGCCGCGAGCTGGGGCGAGACGTGCGTGAGATTGCGCCCGAAGCCCTGGCCACGCTCCGAGCCTATCGCTGGCCTGGCAACATTCGCGAGCTGCAAAGCGTGCTGAAGCAGGCCCTGCTGCATGCGGTGGGCGCCGTTCTCTTACCGGCATTCCTGCCGGAGCTGCGCTGGCGGCAAGATTCTGCGGCGAGCGTGGGCGGCGCCGATGGGCTCGATCTGCCAGCCTTCATTCAGCAGCGACTCGGCGGAGGCCAAGGTGACCTGTACGCGCTGGTGCATGACCAGGTCGATCGCTTGCTGTTCACAGAAGTGCTGGAGTTCACGCGCGGCAATCAGCGCGAAGCCGCGAAGGTGATGGGAATTTCACGGCAAACGATGCGCGTCAAGCTGCGTGCGCTCGGTCTGCAAGTGACTCACGGGGTCGAGGCCAATGAGAGCGACAGGCCCGGGGGCGCGCTCGAAGAGGTCGAGCGCGCCTGACTCGCACCGAGTTATTTCGGCTAGGCGACGCGAGCGTCCGACGCCGGTAGACGCGCGTTCAACCAGGTCAAAATGTCATTCATGACCAGCTGCTTGTCTTGATCATTGAGCAGGTCGTGGAAGAACCCCTCGTACAGCTTGAGCGTTTTGTCCTTCGAGCCGGCTTGCTCGTAGAAGAACTGACTGCCGCTCGGCTTGGCAGCCCGGTCGAGCGTGCCGTGTAGGATCAAGACTGGCAGCTCGATGCGGGGCAGCTCTTTGGCCAAGCGCTCGTCCGCGCGCACCATCGCGGCCACCGTCTGAGTTGGCTGCGATTCGTCCGCAATCAATGGGTCGGCGTCCATCGCCGCCACAGCGCGTGGATCGCGCGAGAAGTCCTGGTTGTGCAACTTCAAGACGTGCGCCCGCGGCAACAGGTGACTCAATCCCTTGAGCACGGTCAGCGCGAAGTCGGGCGCCGGAACCTGGAACGCGAAGCTCTCGCAGATCAGGCCCGAGAGCTCGCTCTGGTGTTCGAGAGCGTAGGTACACGCCACTACGCCGCCTGCGCTGTGTCCAAGCAAATACACTGGTAGTCCCGGCTCCCGGGACTTACCGAGCGCGATGAACTTGGCGACGTCCCCGACGTAGTCCGCAAAGGACTCCACATAGAAGCGCTCGCCCTCCGATTGGCCGCGCCCACGCAGATCCAGCGCGTAGACGGTCAAGCCGTCTCGTGTGAGCTGCTCGGCGACCCATTCGTAGTAGCCGCTGTGTGCGTTGAATCCGGGAACAATCACCACGACGCCCCGGGGGCGCTCGCGAGGATGCCAGGAGCGGAAGAAGAGTTTCGTACCTTTCACGCCATCGAATGTCGACTGGTTCATCAACCTGGCCCTCGCACGAAGTATGCCGCACTCACGTGCGAGCCTGACGCGCTCGCTGCCCGCGCTGCCGGCGCCCGAACGCGGTGCAGCTAGCGACGCCAAGGCGTGTGAAGGAGGCCAGAGTTTGGTCGTCGTGCTCAAACGTCGTCGTTGGCGCGAGCGCCGTCGATCCGGACTCGTTCGCGGTCCTGCGTTCGTCCCGCTGGTACGTGGCTTGCTGTGGAGAGCAAGCCAACTGAAACGGCAAGCGAAAGGTAAGTGTCATGACATCAATCGTGAATTCGTCGGAAAACGACCGCGAGCACGCGCTCGGGCGCGTAGGCGCACGAGTAACTCTCATTGAGTACGGAGACTTCGAGTGCCCGTATTGCGGCGCGGCGTACCCGATCGTGAAAGCGGCCGTTGCGCGGTTGGGAGCCAAGCTGCGCTTCGTGTTTCGGAATTTCCCTTTGCGCGAGCTGCACCCTCACGCCGAGCTTGCCGCCGAGGCGGCCGAAGCCGCGGGCGCGCAGCATCGATTCTGGGAGATGCACGACAAGCTGTTCGAGAACCAACGGCAGCTGACGCCGGCCGCTTTGCTTGGCTACGCGGCCCAAGTGGTCGCGGACCCGGCACGCTGGGCCGACGACATGCAGCGGCGGGCGTTCGCCTCACGGGTGCAAGCGGACCTCAGAGAGGGCATTCGCAGCGGCGTCAACGGCACGCCCAGCTTCTTCATCAATGGCCGCCGACACGAAGGGCCTTACGACGAAGAGTCGCTGGTCGAGGCGCTGGAAACGGCGTTCGTCAGCACGCGGAAGGCGGGCGGGTGGTGAAGCGAACCTGGCACGCGCTGCTCGCGCTGCTCGTTCCGTTGCTGGGCGGCGGCCGCTTGGAGCTCCAGGCTGAGCCCACCATCAAGATCGTGGCGCACGACGTCGACGTTGAGGGTGCGCGCCTTCACTACCTCGAAGCCGGTAGCGGCGAGGCACTGCTCCTCATTCACGGCTTTACCGAGACCTCGCACATGTGGCGGCCACTGATGCCGATCCTTGGTCGCCGCTTTCACGTCATTGCGCCCGACCTGCCCGGCATCGGCGACTCGTCGGTGCCCGAAGCCGGCGACGACCTGAGGGCCGCAAGCATCCGCCTGCATGCACTGCTGTGCTCGCTGCACGTGGAGAAGGCTCGTGTCGTCGGTCACGATATTGGACTGATGGTAGCGTATGGCTACGCGGTCCAATTCCCGGCCGAGGTCGAGAAGCTCGTGGTGATGGACGCTCGCACCCTGCCTGGCGTTCCAGGTTGGGCCAACGCCTATCAAAACCCCGCCATGTGGCATTACGGGTTCCACGGGCCGACGGCGGAGGCGTTGGTCAAAGGTCGCGAGCGCACCTATTTCGAACGTTTCTGGAACGACTTTGCTGCCGAGCCTTCGCGCTCGCTCAGCGAAGCCGACCGACGCCTCTACACGGCCGCCTACGCTCGGCCTGGCAGAATGCGCGCGGCGTGGGCCTACTTTGCCGCGTTTCCCGAGACTGCGCGCGAATTTGCGTCGCTTTCGCGCAACAAGTTGACGATGCCGGTGTTGGCGCTCAGCGGCGAGAAAGCGGCAGGGGCCGCGCTTGCCGCCCAAATGCGATTCGTAGCGACCACGGTCGACGCGCGAATACTGCCCAATGCAGGGCACTGGTTGGTCGAAGAACGCCCTACCGAAGTGCTGACGGCGCTCGACGGCTTCCTTTAGTCGTCTGTGTCCCGCTCGTCGGAGGGAAGGGGCATCCAAGCCGTGGCCAGCACGAACGCCAATACGAAGCCGATCTCGAGCGCTACCAGTGCGGCCAGCGGAGAGTCGGTGAGGAACGAGCTCTCGTTGCTTAACGCGAGCAACGCGAAAGAAAGAAGGAGCGCGGTCGAGTGCTTCATGCTCCTCACCCAAGCATCGAGCGTGCCGCACGCGTTGTTCGTGATTTTCGTAGCGCTGGCTCAGCGCGAGGACGAACACTGGTCACGTTGCTCAGCTTCCGTCGCCGCTAGCTACGACGACGCCCGAAACGCGCCGCGATCGCTCGAGCAAGCCAGGGCACACTCTTTGCGTTGCGGTGGAGCTGTGCCTCAAGATCCCACGCTCGACGTCGCCGAGGGTGAAGGCGATGGCGCCGCGCTCACGGTCGACTTCACGCACTTCGTCGCGGTTCGCCATGGGTTGAGTCCCACCACGGCCGCGGAGCGCATTGGACAGTGGCTAGTCGAATACGAACCAGTCGAGGCTCGAGCGCGTCGCGCGGCGCAGCTTTCGGTCTCGGAATTTCCCACGATCGTGCAGATTGATTCTTCGAAACGGATGAATACACACTATGAACAAATCCACCGCTCAACATCGTGTCATCGACCCTGCGCAGCCGATCGTCGGGCAGCGCGCTCGTGAGCTGCAAGCGTTCGGTTCGCTGGCTCGCTACCCCTTGGGGCTGAGCGATCAAGCGCGCTCGACAGCGGTCGAGGCGCTCAATCGTCTGCTCGCCGATTCCATCTCGCTCCGCGATATGTACAAGAAGCACCATTGGCAAGTCTCCGGGCCCACGTTCTATTCACTCCACCTGCTGTTCGACAAGCACGCCTCGGAGCAAACCACCATCGTCGATAGCTTGGCAGAACGTATCCAAACTCTCGGCGGTGTCTCGATCGCAACCGCCGCGGATGTCGCGCAATTGACCCAAATCGAGCGGCCGCCACGTGGCCGCGAGCAGGTCCCGGTCCAGGTGTCGCGCTTGCTCGAAGCTCACGAGCACGTGCTCATTCAGGCAAGAAGCGTGGCGCATCGGGTGGCTGAGCTCGGCGACGATGGCACAAACGATTTGGTAGTGAGCCAGGTCGTGCGCACCAACGAGACGCAAGTCTGGTTCATCAGTGAGCACCTCGTTGACGGCCCGCTAGTAGTCGCCGATCAGACTTAGTCGGGCGCAACATGGTGCGCCGCCTGTCCGGTGCGCTAGGCACGGGCCTGCCTCGGATCGCCTCCGGCTCAGGTCCGGGCCTCAGCCAGCATTAGCGTTCCATGGTCGAAGAGCAGCCTCATCGCATGCTTCTCCCCTGCGGACTGAGCGGCCTTCCGGTAGCGAAAAAACGCGCTCGACGCGAGACCTCGCCCGCGTTGGGCGTTCGCGGTAACCTCTTGGCATGGCCAACGCTGCCTCTACCGGAGTCCTCCACGGGAACACCATCACCCTCGATGCCCCCGTCCCTCCGATGGATGGTCAGCGCGTTCGCGTTCTGATCGCCCTGGCGGATGATGAGGCGCAACTCAGCGCGGTGGAACAGGCCCAGGCCTGGAACGCGTGGGTGGTGCGAGGACCGCAGGGACCGATTGGGGATGACGAGGAGCCGGAGTTCCCGTGATCCATCGCGGGGAGATTCGTTGGTTTCGCTTCAACGCGCCCGACAAGAAACGCCCCGTGCTCGTACTCGGTCGGGACGACGCTTTGCCGTCGCTGTCTCAAGTCCCCGTCATCCCACTTTCCACGCAGGTTCGCGGCCTAGAGTGGGAGGTCCACTTGGCGGAGGCTGACGGCCTTCCCAGTCCTTGCGTTCTGAAGGTCGAATGGATTCGAATCGTCGACCGAAGCCACCTCGGTCCCGTCATCACCCAGCTTCCCGACCAGCGCTGGGAGCAGGTCAAGGTCGCGTTGCTCAACGTACTGGGATTCTAGCTAGGCGCGAGTGCTCCGGTTTCAGGAGCGAACCGCGGGAATAGCGAACCCATCACGGCCACGCCACGCGCGGCGCAGCTGGGGAGGCTTTCGAGGTGCACTCCTGATGACCGTTGGTGCGACAAACAATTCATTTGGCTCCGAACTATTTTGCAGCCAAATTCCGCAGCGGCGCTGGCTCCGACTAAGAGTTTACGGGGGCGATTCTTGAGTTCTTGCTTTGCGATCTGCCATGACCGAGGGGGAAGGCAGGGCAAGCATGTCGAAGTCGCTTTCGGCCAGGCGAACGCGTCGGCCAACGTCGGCGGGCCGCGGAGGTGTGCCCAAGAATCGGGCTGAGATTCAAGAACCGGAAGCGACCCTCTTCGGATCGTTACCGTCGCGGCAATCCCGCGGCGCGCCGCGTCATGTCGCGGCCGGTCTACGTCTGGACCGCATGCCGAGCGCAACCCAAGCGACCTCCTTCATGGCCGCCACGGAGGCTCCCACAGGCTCGCCGGCATCTGATCCGGGAACGCCGGACGCTGCTGCGCCGTCGCCCATCCTGACAGTGGACGAGCTGGCCGCCCTCCTGCGCCTGAACCGCAAGACGGTCTACGACGCCCTTTCGCGCGGCGAAATCCCCGGCGCGCGTCGGGTCGGGAGCACGTACCGCATATTGCGCGCGGTGGTGATAGAGTGGCTGGCGTCAGGTCAAGGTCGCGTTTCGCACTCGAAGAGGCTCAAATGAGTGTGAGGCGCGAAGAACGCCGCGACCCGGTGACGGGCGCGGTTCGGAAGTATTGGATTGTGGACGTCAACTTTCAACACCCCGACGGCAAGCGCGAGCGCGTGCGAAAAGTTTCGCCCGTACAGACTCAGCGCGGAGCCGAGCACTACGAGCGTGAGCTTCGCTCCGCACTGCTCGGCGGCAGGTTTGGGAGAGAGGAGCCGGCAGCGGCACCGACCGTCGAACAGTTTCAGCAACGCTTCATCGACGACTGGTGCAGGGCCAACAAACAGAAACCGAGCGGCATCGAGGCGAAAGCGTCGGTGTTTCGCCGCTATTTGGTGCCCATTTTCGGAAATCGTCGCTTGGACACGCTCTCGCCAGCAGACGAAGATCGACTCAAGAAGCACATGATCGAGCTTTCTACGTCGACCTACAACAACACGGCCTCGGTGATGAATTCGACTTTGAAGGTGGCCGTGCGCTGGCGGGTCATCCCGTACATTCCGCATCGGTTCGCTCTGCTGAAGCGCGACAAGCGGCGCGCGAAGTTCTACGATTTCGACGAATACCAGTGGCTGGTGGATGCGGCTCACAAGATCGATTCGCGCATCCATGTCGCCGTGCTGCTCGGCGGCGACGCCGGGCTCAGGCGCGGCGAGATCATCGCGCTCGAGTGGTCGGACGTCGATCTCCGGCGCGGCCAGCTCACGATCGAGCGTTCGGAGTGGAAGAGCGAAGTCACGGCAACCAAGGGCATGAAGGTTCGGGTGGTCCCGATGACTCGCCGCTTACAGAAAGCCTTGGCTGCCTTCCGCCATCTTCGAGGTGACCGCGTGCTCTACGCGGACGGAGGTTCGTCTGTCACCGCCAAGGTCCTCCAGAAATGGATGGCCCAGGCTCAGCGACGGGCAAATCTACGGGCGACGGGTGCGATCCACATCCTTCGCCACACTTTCTGCAGTCACCTCGCCATGAAAGGCGCCCCAGCGCTCTCCATCCGACATCTTGCCGGCCACGAGGATCTGCAGACGACGCTCGGCTACATGCACCTGGCCAAGGGCGAAACGGAGCGAGCGATCGGACTACTCGAAACGCCGATCGCCGGTTCGATTGTGCACGGCAACGGCAACCTGACGGCAACGGAGCACTCAGCGGATCAGAACACCGCGAGTTGATTCAGGAAACAGGGTGGAGGCGCCGGGAATTGAACCCGGGTCCGCGAGGCGTCCAGTCAGCTTTCGTTCACGTGCGTAGTCGGATTACCCAACCGACGGGGTTCGACATATTCGGTTGCCGAGCCTAGCTCCAGATTTTCTCAGCCCTGCCACCCAGAGCATTGGCGGGACCCAGCTTTAGTAATGACGCCCTTCCGATACCAAAACTATCTCTCGGTTGGACGGCTTCACTGTTCTTTAGGCAGCGAGAGCGATTGCATTGTCGTTTGCAATTGGTACGGCCCGATTTTGGAGAGGATCGGGTGCCTCCACACGCAAACTGACCTTCAGTCCCCACGTCGAAACCGATCGCCCCCGAAGGGGTTGTGGGTGGCCCCAACATAGCCGCTGCTGCCCGAAGGTCAAGCCAGCCAGCGGGCCTGAAGTCCGGCGGTTTTGGCTTGCGCCGACGCAGGTCAGGCGCTGGCTAGCGTACTCTTGGCACGAGCCGCAGGGTGCCGATCGCGGGCCTCACGTAGTCAGGATCGGGCTCTTGCGGCGTTGGTAGCTCGACTTCGCTGGGCGTCAGGTCCTCGTACGACACCATGCTCAAGAAATGCGAGATGCAGTTGATGCGCGCGTGCCGCTTGTCGTCGGCCTCGACCACCCACCACGGGGAGTCTTGTAGGTCGGTGTGCTGGAACATTTCGTCCTTGGCGCGCGAGTAGTCGAACCAGCGTTTGCGCGATTCGAGATCCATCGCGCTGAGCTTCCAGCGCTTGATCGGGTTCTTGTTGCGGGCCTCGAAGCGCTTCTGCTGCACCTGGTCACTCACCGAAAACCAGTACTTGATCAAGATGATGCCGGAGCGAGTCAGCATGCGTTCGAACTCGGGCGCCGAGCGCATGAACTCGCGGTATTCCTCCTCGGTGCAAAAGTCCATCACGCGCTCCACTCCGGCGCGGTTGTACCAACTGCGGTCGAACAGCACGATTTCGCCGGCAGCTGGCAGGTGCGCCACGTAGCGCTGGAAATACCACTGAGTTTTTTCGCGCTCGGTGGGTGCAGCCAGCGCTGCCACTCGGCAGTAGCGCGGGCTGATGGCCTCGGTAATGCGCTTGATGGCGCCGCCCTTGCCGGCGGCGTCGCGTCCCTCGAACAACGCGACGATGCGCAGGCCTCGCGCTTTGACCCAGGCGCCGAGCTTGACCAATTCGGTTTGGACGCGTGCCAGCTCTCGTTCGTAGACGACTTTCTCCAGCCGCTTCGCTTGGCTCGGCGCCGGCGGCTTCTTGCGGAGACGTGGCTTTCGGATTTTTGTGGCAGCCATGTTCGGCATTCAGAATGCACGTGCCGTGCCCAGCAGTCGGCTAGTCAAAATGAGCCCGAGACGTTCAGGCAGGCGCCGGTGCACGGGCCGCCTGGCTTGAGAGAGACGCTAAGGTCGGTGTGCGGGCGCGAGTAGTGCAGCAGCACCGGCACCGCGTAGCCGATGCCGAAACCGACGCCAAAACCGGCCAAAACGTCGGTCGCGTAGTGGCGGTCGGCGGCGATTCGCGACAGTCCGCTGGCGACCGCAGCCGTGGTGCTGAACACACAAGCTGCCGCGTCGGCGACCGGATGTCCCCACAACGGCAGCCGGCTGTGATTGGCGCACACCAGTCCGGCCGAGGTAGCCGCGATGGTCGTGTGCCCACTGTAAAACGATTCGGTATCCACGGCGCAACCGTGCCCATCCGGATGAAGGCGCCAGCATTCGGAGGAGTCGGGGCGCTCGCGGCGCGAGATACGGGTCGATACGAACGAGGCGAACCCCGAGTAGCTGAAAGCCTCGATCGCCACGAGCTCGAGATTGACGGCCGCCCTCGCGTCGCCGTGGCCGAGCCACGCGACAATCAAAGGATCGACCAGCAGGGGCAGCACCGGTGCCGCGAAGTAAGGCAGGTCGCCCCAGCTGCGCACGGTGCGACGAGCGGTGTCGGAATCGAGGCGCAGGTGCCTGCGCACGGCATCATCGAACAAGATGCCGCCTTGCCAGCGTGCGTCTCGTGGCGGCTTGATCAGAAGCAGCGCACCGGTGCCGACCCCTGCCACGATGGTGGCTACCCCTTCTTGTCGCGAGAACGTGGGCCAACGCCACATCGAAGTCGGGGCCGGTGCGGGAGTGCCCGCCGCGCTGTCAGTCTGTGCTCGCGCGATGCCGCTCAGACATACGCAGGCAAGCGCGGTCGACGCGACGAGGGAGCTTCGACTACCCACGAGGGGCAATTTCAAAGACGAGCAACTCGAAGACGGTCGAGGCGACGCTGTGCATGGTCGACGGCGTTGCAAGGCATGAACCACAGCTGGCCAGCTTTCGAGAAAGCGGCGCATCGCTCGAAAAAAACGTCGCGAGCCTGCTGGAGCTGGTCGGCCGTAGTCGGGGCACCGAAACGCCACGCCACTACAAGGGCGCCCCACAATTGCTGTCTGTTGCGGTACGTGGGTGGTCGCCGCGGCTCGATTCCCGGCGCTCAGCCGCTGGTGCATGTCTTGCACTGGCGGTTCGGCTTGGGTCGACCCCTCGAGACTCCGGGAGCTCAGGCCGCCGCGGTCACGTCGCTGCTGCTGATCGCACAGCAGGTGGCCGGAAAAGCCGCGCGCGATGCGCTATTTTTGTCGAGCTTTCATGCCTCGCACCTGCCAACGGCGATGGCAGCCGGCGCAATCCTTTCGCTAGCGGCGGCCTACTGGGTCTCGCGCTTGATGGCGCGACATGCGCCCGCGACCATCATGCTGCTGCTGTGCGCGACGAGCGCGAGCGGGTTCACCTTGGAGTGGGCCTTGGATCTCAGCGCCCCCAGAGTCGCAGCTGTGCTCGTGTACTTGCAGACGGCGCTGGTCGGGCCAGTGATCATTTCGACGTTTTGGGCCCTGATCAACGAGCGCTTCGACCCGCACACGGCCAAGCGCGCTGTCGCCCGCATCGCCGGCGGAGGGACGCTCGGCGGGGTGCTCGGCGGGCTAGCAGCCTGGCGCGCATCTTCGCTCGTGCAGCCGGGGACGGTGCTGCTCTTTCTGGCCGCGTTGAACGCGCTAGCGATCGGCGGGACGCTGCTGACCCGAGCGCGCAAGGAAGCAGCGCCCGCGAGCGTCGCGGACACGGCTCCGGCTGAAACCGTGTCGCCGTTCGTCGTGCTACGGGCAGAGCCCTTTCTGCGTAATCTGGCGGTGTTGATTGCGCTGGGCGCTGCGCTATCGGCCCTGCTCGACTACATTTTTAGCGCTCAGGCAGCCGCAGCCTTCGGTAAAGGGCAGCCGCTGCTCTCTTTCTTTTCGCTGTTTTGGCTGGCAGTGGGCGTCCTGTCGTTTCTGCTGCAAATCTCGCTCGGGCGCGTGGCGCTCGAAAAGCTGGGTCTCGCGGTCAGTATCGCCGTTTTGCCTGGCATCATCATTTTGGGCGGAGCGTTCGGGCTCGCCATGCCGGGTCTGCTCAGCGCGTCGCTGCTGCGTGGCGCTGAAGCGGTGCAGCGCAACACGCTGTTTCGCTCTGCCTACGAGCTGCTGTACACGCCGCTGCCCGAGGAGCGGAAACGCGCCACCAAGGCTTTTATCGACGTGGGCTTCGACCGGCTCGGAACCTTCGTCGGTAGCGGCGTTGCCCTGATCGGACTTTACGCTTTCGCGCGCGGGCAGGGGACGTTTCTGCTGGGAGCTGTCGTGGTCCTGGCGATCGCCACACTGCCTGTAGCTCGTCAGATTCACGTCGGGTACCTCGCGGCGCTGCAGCAAGGACTGCGCGACGGCGCGAAAAAACTCGAAGTGTCGCACGACCGAGATGCCGCCTCGAGGCACTCGCTTGCGCCGCAGCACGTCGACAGAGAGAAGCTCATCGAGCGTATCGAGGTCATGCAGCCTGGGGGGCTCACGGCGTTGCTTGAGGCAACTTCGGTCCAGCCGGCGTCGCTGGAGGCGCCGGGCAGAGCGCTCGCAGCGCTGAAAAAACCCGAAGCTCTGCTGTCCAGCGCGCGCGACGTGCTTTTCGCTCAGAGCGAGCGACTGCAGCACGCCTTGGAAAGCCTCGATGCTCGGGGACCCGCGGTAGCTTGCGCAATTTTGCTGTTGGCGCACGCCGAGCACCACGAGCGGGCACTGCAAGCCTTGCGCAGAAGCGCCGCGTCCATCACCGGCCAGCTGATCGACGCTCTACTCGATCCAACCATGGATTTCGTCGTTCGGCGCAGACTGCCGCGCGCCCTGAACCAGTGTTTGACCCAACGCGCGGCCGACGGCTTGCTGCTCGGCATCGGCGACGAGCGTTTCGAAGTGCGTTACGCCTGTGGACGCGCGCTGCTCCGCGTCAGCGACGGCGATCCGCAGCTGAGCATTTCGCGCGAAAAGGTGATGGAGGCGGTAAAGCGCGAGCTCGACAGCGAAAAGCGCATGCTGGAAGGCACGAGCGCGGAGTTCGAAGAAGATCCGGGCGCCGATGCCGAGAGCTCGCTGCTCGACGGGCTGAGGCGCGATCGCGTTACCCGTAGCCTCGAGCACGTGTTTACGATTCTCTCACTACATCTGGAGCGCGAGCCGCTGCGCATGGCCTTCAGGGCGCTCTATCACGAAGATACGCGCTATCGTGGCACCGCACTCGAGTACCTAGACACGGTGCTCCCCGGCGAAATTCGCGAGATTTTGTGGCCCTATCTGGGTGCGGCCGCGCCCCTGACAACGGCACGCGCTGCGCACGAGCTCTTGGCCGACTTGGCCCGCGTGGGCGAAGTCAGCTAGCGCCTCGTGGGCAGAAACTGACGCGGCTCAGCCGGCGTAGATTTCGACGCCGATCGTGACGCGGTACTGCCAGTACGAAAATGGCACGCTATGCAGCTGCGGCACCGGCAGCGCGAAGTTCAACGGATTGAGCACCAGATAGAAACTGCGCGAAGCCTTGTACTCGAGCCCCAAGGGGCTGAGGCCTGCGTAGATTCCGGTGGTGCCCTTGGGCGCACCGTACAAGTCCATGAGCAGTCGGGACATGCCGGCATTCAACGTGGTCCGCAGATTGAATTGCTCGTAGGCCAGCGGCACGCGATAGATCACGGTTCCGTAGCCGTTGAAGGCGCCCGCGCGAACGGTGGTGGTGCCGTTGACGGCGACCCAGGGGTTCCACTCCGCATCGAGACCGAACGTCCAATGCCGGCTGAAGCGCAGCCGGGCGCCCAGCGTCGCAGCCAAGGCCTCGTGATTGACCGAGCCTGACGCGCCCAAGTAGGCGCCAAAGGCCGCCTTGGACGGATCCTTTGGTCCGGGCTCTTTTACGGGCGTGACGACGGGCGGCGGGGGGGCGTGCGTTTCCGTCGAGCTCGACGTAGCGGCCTTGGTCGTGCGGTGCTTGGTTTGGGCCGAAACCTGAGACGAAAACAGGCTCGAGCCGAGCAGCGCGGTCAGTCCCAGCAGGCTGCCGCCTCGGCGCCAGCGCCTTCGCCCGAGTAAGCCGAGCAAGCCGAGCAAGCCGGCCCAGCCGAAGCCCGAAGCTCGCTGCGCAGGTCCGCTGACATTGCAGCCCAGTCCTGAACCGTTGCCGTACTGGTGCTCTGGCGCATCGCACCAGGCGTTGGCGTAGTTGCAACCGGGCGAGTAGCTCAGGTACTTGTCGAGCGTCGCGTCCACCGTCGCCATTTTTTGAGTGGCGGTTTGGCCGGGCTCGAGCGTCGCGCGAAGAATTGCGCCGGCCGCATCGATGGCGAGCCTGCGCCGCTGTGCTCTCAGCTCGTCGGGGTCGTCGCAGCGGTCCATTTCGCTCGAGTGAGGGGGACCGTCGCTTGCCTCCGAGAGGCTGCCGTTGGCTTCGTCGACGTAGTCGAGCACGGTCGTGATTTGCAGGCCGTCGGGGGTGCGATAGGTGTGCGTAAAGCTGTCTTCGAGGGCGTGAATCGCCTGTCCGATGCGCACGTAGTAGGTCGGCAGCGATGCTTTCACGCCGTGCCGTATCGACAGATAGAGCGGCAGCAGCACGCGCTTGCCGAGGTCGGGCTTGCCCGTGGCATCGAGCCCTTCGAGCGCCTGGCCGATCCGTTCGCGAATGAAGGCGCGACAGTCGCGGACGGCCATTTCCGAGCCGCCCGGCTCGTTTTCGTGGGGGCTACGCAGGCAATGCTCGCGCTGCGCGTTCGGGTCGCCATGAACCAGGGCAAGCTGCGATATGTCGCCCGAATCGCGGCCTTTGAGGTCGTTGTCGCGCACGCCCACCAGCAACGTCGCGCCGCCCAGGTCGGTCATGTCACTAGCGGGCGCGAACTCCAAGTCGTTGATCAGCGCTCGTTCGTTCCTGTCGGCCGGCAAGGGCGCGGCGGTCGCGAGATCGAGACGCACCGCGCGCAGCGCCTCCGAGGTGATCGACTCGTGGCAGCCAGTCGTGACGACGCTCGCGATGGTGTAGGCCTGGGCGGGGCTGGGCGCAAAAGTGACGCAGCCCGCGGCAATAACGCCCCGACGAAGTGCCACGAGAGCTCGTCCGCTGCGCAAGAAAGTCGGTGGTGTCATGTGATGGTGGCGACTAAGGCAGGTTGCGTGCCGAAGCGACGGCTGCATTGGGTCCCGCTCTCGCCAATGCCGTGAGCTGTGACGGCCGGGGAGCATCGGCACGCTTCGTGCTCTCACGGCGACGCAGATGCGCAATATGTTCCTTGGCAGCCTGGCGCTCAGCGCGGCTACGCTCATTGTCGGCTGCTTCGGGCACGCCGGCGTTTACGCGGAAGCCGACGCGCCGGTGGTGTTCTCCGAGCAACCGACGCTCGTCGCAGTCGAGCCCGACGTTTGGGTCGTGCGCGACTCCGACTACGCCGTTTACTACGTGGGCGACTACTACTGGGTCGACCGCGACGACGTCTGGTACCGCTCGCGATCGTACGATGGCGGCTGGGCCACAGTCGAAATGAGCTTCGTCCCAAGGGTGATCGTGAGCCGCGACCACCGCGCTTACGTCCACTATCGCGGCGCCCCCACTGCCTCTACGCGCCAGGCACCGCGCGAACACGGCAATGATCGAGAGCTGGCCGGACGCCCCGACGAACGTCGCGAGGCCCCGCCGGCTCGAGACAAGGATAGCTCACCGCGTCCGCCGCAGCATCCCGATGATCGCCACGATGCTCCACCCGAGCGCGATGACAAGCGCGATGACAAGCGCGATGACAAGCGCGATGACAAGCGCGATGACAAGCGCGATGACAAGAAGGATGCAGCGCGACCTCCGGAACGCTCCGGCGATCACGATGACGACAAGGGCAAACCCGACAACGGCAAATCCGACAAGGGCAAACCCGACCAGGGCGACCACCAAAGAGGCGACCACGCACAGGGGCACGACAAAAAATGAAATCTTCGATGCTAGGCCGAAAGCGTTTGCTGCTGCTCTTGTACCTGGCCGTGGCGTCGGCGGGCTGCTGGGTAGGGACCGAGCCACGCCACGTCGAGCACCACGAGCACGAGCATCGCGCGCCCGCTGAAGACGACGACAATCACCACGACGAGCATCACGAAGAGCACCACGACGAGCATCACGAACACGAGCACCACGACTGATGCGAGAACCCGCGCCTGCGGCGTCTCGGCCGCCGGATCCGCTTCAGTCTTGGTTCACGAACGTGACCGGGACCGTGATGGTGCTGCTGCCTCCGGCGGGCGGGTCGAAGCGGGCCAAGGCGGCGCGGCGCAGCAGGCATTCTACGGCCGTGGGCGGCAAGCTGGGGCCGTTGGCTTTGACGGCAGCGACGCGACCGTCGGCGGCGACGCGAATCACCAGCTCGACCTTGCCGGCTAGATCGTAGTCGTCGGCGAGCGAAGCTTGGTAACAGGCGCGAAAGTCGGCCTGCATCGACGCCAGCTCGAGCGCGGCCTTGTCGCTGCTCGGGCTCGTTTTGGCAGTGCTCGGGCTCGGCGCGGTGGAGGCGTTGCCCGCTGCCGCCGGGGGCGACTCTGGTCCGGCCGTCGCATAGTCCGCCAGCAGCTCTTGCGCGCGCCGCGGCTCGCCTGATTCTTCGTAAATTGCCGCGAGCGCTTGCGCGACGTTGGGGGCCAAGGGCGCCGCCTCGGGGCTGTGTTTGGCGACCTCGAGCGCGCGCTCGAGCGCTTTGGTGGCAGCTTGATGGCGACCCAGTGCTTCCAGCGTTTCTGACAGCTTGAGCGAGGCTTGCACGAAGGGCGGCGAGAGCTCGCGCGGGTGGCGTGAGGCGGCTTCGACCGCGGCCGTGAATGGATCGACCGCCGCAAGCGTGTCGTGCTCGGCTCGGAAGGCTTCGGCCTTGGTGATCTGTAGCTCGAAAATGCGTCGATCGTCGACGAGCATGCCTGGCTTGGTCAGCGCCAGCGCTTGTGCCACCGCCGCGCGCGCGTCGGTCGTGCGTTGCTGCTTGACCAGGCAGTGGCCGAGCGAGGTCAGCGCTTCGGCTCGGTATTGAAGCCAGGGCTCGGCAAATCCCCACGCCAGCCGGATGGCTTGGCGGAGCTGCATTTCGCCTTCTTGCAGGCGCTTTTGCTGCACGAAGCTGCGGCCCGAGCGCAGCAAGGTCGCGACCTCGGCGGCGCGCGCTTCGTCCGGCGTTGGCTGAGCGACGCTGCGGGCATTTGCTGGCGCAGGGCCGGTGCTGCCGGCGCAACCCCACGCCAACGCACTGCCAACAACCACGAGCCGCGAAAACCTGACACCACCCATAACCCGCTAGGCTTAGCTCATTCCGGCGCCCCGCGGTAGCGACGGCCAAGCCCCGCGAAATCTTCCCCGATTCGCCGCTATTCGGTTGCCCAGCGGTAGCGGACGCCGAGCTCGGTGAAGTCGCCGCCGACGAGACCAATGCTATCGGGGCTGCGCACCGTCGCAATGAAGCTACCGCGCACGTCGACGCGGCGCGATAACGCTAGGCGCAAGATGGGGCCCACGCGAATCGTCGGGGTGCCGCCACGTTTGGGGACGTCGAGCACGTCGACGGCGGGGCCGAGCGAGTGCTGGTCGCGTGAGCCGAACGTGAAGACGTAGGCGAGGCGGGTGCGCCAAACCCACGGCGGGTCGACCATCACATGCAAGGTTTCTTCGAAGACGCTCTCACCCTTGGGCACGCCGGTGACGTACGACGCGCTGCCACGCAAGAGCAGCACGCCAGGGCCCATACCGAAGGACAAGTCGAGCTCGGCTTCGTAGGTGAGCGTTCGTGCTTTGGCGCCGGAGTTACCTTCGATGTCCAAGCGCGAGTAGCTCGCCTGGGTCGGCTGGTAGGTGTGGCTGAACGACGAGAAGTAGCGCGGGCCCACGCGCAAATCCATGTGCGGGATCTCGATGCGCCCGCCGCCGTAGAGGCCGAGGCCGTTGGTGGTCGCGATCGGGTTGGCGTCGAGACCGATCCATTCCGTGAAGGGGCGGCCGTAGCCGAAGGACAGCCGAGGCCGCAAGTAAACGAAGCCTACGTCGACCGTGGTGGCCCAGAACCTGCGCGCCGGCAGGGTTCCCCACGACCGCGCCATGCGCGGGTCGACCAAAGCGTCGGGCGCCACCGGCAGCACGCCGAGCGGCGGCTGCGCGTCGGTGAGGTGCTCGCCAACGGGCTCAGCGGCGAACAGCGAGCCGCTAAAGGTGAGCGAGCCGGACATCAGCCACAGCGCGCGCAGGAACGAAGCCTTGGCCGTCATCAAAAAATGCCCAAGAGCCCGACGCCGTTGGGCGCAGGGATGAGGTGAAGCTGCAGGCTGGTGTTCGTGGCCTCCGGCTTGACCACGTTGCGGTAGTGCAAGAGCGGCACGCCGAAGCCGACAAGGGTACCGAACAGCGCCCCGGTCAGCACGTCGCTGGCGTAGTGCACGTCACTCACGACGCGAAACGTGGCAGTCGTCGCCGCCACCG
>Ga0307516_10002261_pt1 | contig 25983 bp, 31 predicted proteins | sample 19_EM_MG_FD_203310 | JGI IMG/M metagenome (GOLD analysis project Ga0307516, IMG submission 203310) | Populus trichocarpa ectomycorrhiza microbial communities from riparian zone in the Pacific Northwest, United States - 19_EM | ecosystem: Host-associated > Plants > Roots > Unclassified | place...
CGACTTGCACAAGGAAGGGAGAACTTCCTGTCGAACCGGTAAGTTTAGCTCGAAGAAGTAAGAGACTGGAAGGAGTACGTAGGCAGTATGTAGTTGCAGAGTTGTTCCCTAGTATCAGTGATACTGATGACGATGATGGTGTGGAATTCTGTTGGAGAGACGAGGCATGAGGCAGCATGTAGTTACAAGACAATATCACGGGGTTTTTTTACGCTAGTGAATCTGATATTTACTAAGCGCCAAGCGCGCTGCGGTCGCGCCAAGACCGCCAAGAATGGCGCTAACCGCTTATGGGGGGAGGACTCTTATCCGGGATAATACGGTACGAGGTTTGTTTACATGTAAACAAAGGCTCTGATTGGCTAAACACAGCATCAGCTGATGACCACGTGACTTAAATTGTCTCGAAAAAAAACATCGCGAGAACGTCTTCTGCCTACTATCACCACAACCACCTCCGCCATGCCGCGATCGCGCACTGAGAGACGACGAATTATCGCCGCTCTCGAGATGCCGGACTCTACCACCTCATACGCCCTCATACATCGCCAGATGGTCAGTAACCATGTAGCTGCTCTCCTATGCGGGCCTACACAGGTGATCAAGGAGGCACCTCCACGTCGACAATTCGAGACGAAAAGTTTGATCTCGACGATTACGATGACAATTGGAGCCTCGAATTGGGGGTGGATGATTCTGGGATGGGGCTAACGAAAAAAAATTCTATAGTTCAGACAACAACCACAAGACCGCCAAACCTCCAAAACTACCACTGCCAACTACATCTCGCAACTTGAACTAGCCATTCCTAATTCATCACCCCTGCTAGGGCGTTTATAGTGCACACTACTTTTGCAGAACCTCCCTATTTAGAGTAATTGGAATTATAGCGGGGTCGAAGAGCTGGGGTCATCGGTGCATGGAACAGCACTCGGCTTGCCACCCATCATCCATTGGATCCACGCCGGCGAAGGAGATGTTGTATAGTATGCACGTAAGCTCTCGCGCACGGAGTATTCTTGGCTTTCGTTAGAATATGTCGCTCCGGAGAAAACAAACTCCGGTGCGGCCTATTATTGACGCTGCCGTCGTGCGGCAGCTCTATGCGGCTACAGCCGCACCCCGGATGCTAGTTAGCTGTCCAACCTCCGACACCCCGCAACACACCTCACCGCAGCCAGGAGGCGACGATAATGGGTCCAAAAAAGCTCATCCCCACCGCTACCCCGTCTTCTCGATCGCTGCACCAATCATCTCCCGCCTTGCGAATTATTCTACCAGTTATCGTCTTCGGCGTCATACTATACACACTCATATCTCTCAGACCCGCGCCCGCATCCTCGGCAGCGACTCCCTTAGATGTAGCTTCTCCAGCATACACCACCCTCCGCGAAGCATGTCAACTGCGCTTCTGGAAACGCAGGGCCCTCCCATATTGTGAGCGGGCTACAGCCGATTCCTGGTTTGAGGGGGAGCAGAAAGAGGCCAAGAGGGCACCGTTGGAAGTGTTTCAGGTATACACGCCGCCACGAACGATGGCAAAGCTGTTGGCCGGTACGGTCGAGGAGCAGGCGACCGTAGCGGAGAAAAGTGGTGGCCAGAAGAAGGGGCAGTGCCAAAATGTGTTGATGCAACACACCTTTGGATGGAGCTACAGGAAGCCATTTGTTGGTGAGTGCCCACAGATCAGTTCCTATTGACAGTGGTGTATGTACTGATGTATTATAGGGGAATATGAGCCCCCGAAAGACTGCGAATGGACGAACGTGATCTTTAACTTGACCATGACATCGAAGGGTCGCCAGTTTGATCGGCTGGGACACTTGTATCTTGGAGATGTTGAAGTGTGGCGGACATCGACCGCTGAGCCAACATGGTTCGGAATTGTGTTTAGGTATAGGAGATTCTAGACTGCCTGCAACGGAACTTCGCTGATATCAAGTAGCTATGTTAAGGACATGACGCACCTGACAGCGCTCCTACGACAGCCACAGAAGATTATTTTCGACATGGGCAACCTCGTCAACGATGTCTACACTGGCTCGTTTAACGTGACTCTGACAGCCACCTACTACTCGCCAGCCCTCATATCGCCTTCTCAGCCAGCAGATATGATTCTTCCCGTCTCTGCTCAGAGAAGTGGCCAAAACCAGCCATCCCACTTTCACCTCCCGCAAGATAAAGCCATTTCCACACCTGTTTTGCCGGCCAACGCAATCCGTGTTGTAGTCTCGATCTCCGCTTCCGGCAACGCAGACGAAGAGTTTTGGTACACACATGTACCCAGCGAATACACGCACACGTTCCAGGACAATCCGCTTCCCGGTCACGGCCCCTTCCGTGAGCTACAGCTCTTGATTGACGGCTCGCTCGCTGGCTTCGTCTGGCCAGCCATCACCGTCTTCACTGGTGGCATCGTTCCATCCCTCTGGCGACCCATTGTTGCACCGGGCGCCTTTGACCTTCCAGAGTACGAAATCGACATTTCACCCTTCCTCCCACTTCTGCTTGATGGTAAGAGCCACACAATTGAGCTTGCAATGTTCACCCACTCCTCCGCTGCTGGTGGGATCTCACGCTCTCTCGGCAACGACTGGCTCGTCTCTGGACGCCTACATATATGGACCGACCCTCTCCCGACTTGGAAAACCATTGGGACACTGCACCAACATTACACTTCCGACCTGATGATTCGTATGCATCCACAGTTGATCCAAGACCCTAATAACGGCAGTAATTCCACCCTCTCCCTCACCCATCGCGCGGCCAGAAATATAATCGCGATCTCTACACTCACCACTTCGACCGGAAACACCACATCCACCTGGATGCAAGGCGCGCACTACGACTCGATCACTCGGCTAACAGCAGGAGGCAACACACAATTCGTTTCCACCTCCACAAGCGGATCAGAGGCCACCGCACACTATGGCGGGAGGAGTTATCGCCACCACCCATTCCTGTTGGAGACTACCTTCGTTCCTCGTAAGGATTATTTTGCGCTGGAGGCGACGATCCGACAGGGAGAGAGTACCGCTGGTAATGGTAAGTGGGTTGATGGCGTGATCATTAGGAGCGGAGGAAAGATGGGGACTGTTGTCGAAGGGAAGGCGAAGTGGAGGAGCAATGGTGGCGCAGAGGGAACTACTGAGCAGGTGTTTGCTGAGATTAGGAGTTTAAGAGATGCGGAGGCTGTTGCGAGTTATGGACGGCGGGTTAGCGCAGCTGGTGGGGAGGTTGTGGGAGATTGGGAGAAGATCAATGGGGTACCGGTAACGACGCATATAGGTATAAAAGGAGAGGCGGACCGGGGACAGTGGAATGGGGTTTTGGAAGGGGATTGGAGTGTGTTCGATGGTCAGGTTCATGATCCATATTTGTAGGTAGATCCAGGCCTGGAGCCGGGCGAGTACCGTAGTGTGATAAAACGCTTGTACAGTATCATACTTCCCCACAGAAAACGCCTTTTGCTATTGCTAATCTGATAAACTGTACTCGGTATCGCTCTCCTCATCACCACTCTCCTCCTCTCCTCCGCCACCCTTCTCCATCTTTTCATCCTCCTGCTCCTCCTCGCTGGCCTCCTGCATAAGCATGGCAGTCATGCATGTAATTCTCCTCGCCGTTTCATACATGCCCACCAACTTGCCCACCTGTCTATCGCCTTTCTGCCTCTGATCCCCTTTCTCGGTCTTTGCCCTCTTTCCAGCACCGCCCTCGATCTCATCCTCAGCCACCTCGATCCCGCTTCCCTCGCCACAGAGATCAAAAATGCGGACCACACCATCGCTTCCGGCAGTTATTACGAATATTCTTCCCTCGACGCGCATAACGACGAAATCCTTGACGCGGCCGAGCATGCCCATACTCCTTCCGCCCAGAGTCCCTAGCAGGATGGGAGAATCCAACTCGTCGGCGGTGATGGAATAAAATAGCACCCTTCCGTCCTCTGTGGAGAGAACCAGAACCTCATCTGTTTTCTGCCCAAGCAGTCCCTTGGGGACCTGGACAAATCGCATCATGTGGATCTTACTCCTTCCACTAGTCTCGATCCGCACCTTCGGCTGTGAGTCCTTACCGAAGACAAGGACACCACGGTCAAAGGCGACAGCATACCACTCACCATTGGCTGCCCATTCGACCTTCATGCCTTCTTTCCCGATCCTCGGTGGTAGCACTTCCTTTCCAAACGTAAGAACACCCGCTTTCCGTCCCGTCATCAGATTCCACATACGCACTGCTCTTTCACCAGCGCCCACGGATAGCAGAATCTTTTGTGACGGATGAAGGGCGATATCGTTTACGGCGCCGCTACCACCGCCGTATCCTTCGCTGCCAAAGGTATCAATGCGCGGGCCGTAGCCCTCGCCATAGTCCTTGACATAGTTTACGGGCTTCGCCCTGGGCTTTGGGACTTTCAGTGTGGACAGCACATCCCAGTCCCGAGTTCGCAGGATGTGGATCTGGCCATCGGCGCCAGCGCTTAGGAGTTTGCTGCGGTTTGGGGTGAAGATGAGAGAGGTCGGTGTGTTGAGATGATTGTGGAGGGTTCCCAAGTGGCGGTTGCGCCCGGAGAGGGGCTTGGGGAGGGAGTTGGTTGAGGCGGGTGGGAGAAATGTGGAGAGAGTGTAGAGGTTTATCCGCTCGTCGGCGGAAGAGGTAGCGAGGATGCGCTTTTTGGTGTTGGGACCTGCTGGAGAGATGGCGAGTGTGCGTAATGGGGAGGTATGCGCGGCGAAGAGGAAGGTGTCCGTAAAGATGGCGGGGAGGATGATGTCGTTACCAGTCGAGATGCCAGAAACAAGAGTGCTGGTGGGGGGTGGGATATTTACGATGAAACCGTGGAGAGTCTTTTCGTAAGTTCCTGTGATGATCTGGAGGTGAGTGGCTGCACTGGATGGAGTGCTACTTTCCGCGTTGATGGGGACTGGTTCCGCTGTAGCAACAGATGTGGCCGCGTCCGCCGTAGGCACGACATCTCTCTTTCTCTTAGCCATTGTGGTGTGTAGTGTATATTGCGAGCTGTGAAGGATTGTCGACTTGAATTTTGAGGTGCATGCGAATCCAAACTTTTTTCTCGAAGCGCTTAACCCGAAAAAAAACAACCTAGACTAAGAAAGGAGCATATCTACTGGGTGGAGATAATCAGATAAGATCAAATTTTGCCTATCGTATCGATCTTCACGTGCTCCGGCCTCGTACTCGCATTTCGCCCCCCAATACAACGGCCCCCCCCCAACTCAACCTCACACCCAACCCACTCTGCCTGCAAACAAGCCCCTCCTCGAACTCACAGCGGCGGCTCTTCAGTCCTTCCACTCACAACTCAGCTAGAAACCCTAACCCTCATCCGAAACGTCACCGTTCCCCCGCTTCTTCGCCTGTCCGCCCGCCCTCAACCAAAACGTCGCTAACCACGAAAAAACCACTCGTGAGTCACTCCAACGTGCCTCCTCTGCCCATCGCCCTCGAAATCACGATGGCTTCCGGTGCGGTAGTGCCTCAGTTGCTGATATATCTGTTCTTTTCAGGGGGGCGACCTTTGCCTCGCTTAGCGACCACCGTAGCGACATAGCGACATACTGAGAGCGACACAGCGACATAGCAACGATCTCTTCTGCGGTTCTACCCAACAACTCACGCTCTCTTCCTCTCGCTCTCTTCGTCGCGTGCACCCACCCCATTTTCTGTGTGCATATAATCTCGTTGAAAAAAAGGGCGTGCGAAAAGGCACATCGGCTTTTTATACGCAAAACCGAAAACCCAAACACAGCTGATCAACCACAAGAACAAAATTGAGAAGAAAAGGATCAGTTTTCAATAATTGATTTCTTTTTTTCTTTTCTTTTTTTTCGCCTTCGTTCTTCCCACACCCTGCCAGAGCCCCGGAAGATACTTGATGTGTCTCGCTGCTCCGCGGAGAGGGTCTTGATGGAATCTGCGTTGATTGAGACTTTGCGCGCTGATGCTGTCGCAGCGCGTCTTGATGAGCTTGGGTATGAGTTATCGCCTCCCCCAGCCCACCTTGGAAGTGCGGCTTCTTGATTCCCCGCGGTCGCGTTCCGCCACACGCGACTGTATGCACTTGATATTTTTGCACGCGATCCTTTATTCGATGGCTGGGCTAATTGTGCGCTTCGCGGTTTTAATTATAGACGGTTAGCACAGTCGCGGAAACGGAAGCTTCAGGAGCTCTATTCTGTGTCGTGCCACCTCGGCCGGGCGAAACCGCTTCCTAGTTTCGATGCAGTGTCAAAATGGGGAATGCGCGATGGGGCTGCGGACGAGGACGAGAGACGGTTTTTGGAGGAGAACGATTTGGAGAAGTATGGCTATTGCTTGGGTTCCTTCTGCGGTCGTTAAACCTGTCTAAGGGCCGCCCGCTGATGGCGCAACGAGCAGGTCGTTGAAGTTTAACGAATCCTCACTGTTTTCGGTCGCACTTCGTCCTTCGCAGGTTGTAAGCAGGGAGGGGAGTGTAACGAGTAGGACATCGACACCATCCACCTCTAGGACTTCGTCGCCGTCTAAGAGACTGCGCTCGCAGACTCCTCGCGCCCCACCATCACCACCGTCTGCCACCGCCGCCACAGCGCGCGTAGTCCCCATCGCCCCGCTCGAGCCTGTTTCCTCTCCCTCCTCGTCTAAATCCCGGGCGGATGCGACGCCACCACTTGATTCACCCACTGCAGTTGCTGCGGCACATCTGCCTGCCCCGGCACCTCCAGGGCGTCACGTTACACCTACGGCTACGTTAGAGGTTCGGACGAATGGATATACACACGAATCCTCCACTCTAGTGTCTGCAGAGAAGCAGCGCGAGTCAACACCGAAGGAGTCGCGCACAATCCCATCGACTCCTTCGCCGGCCCCGCTGTCACAGCCGGCCTATTTGTCCCCACCAGCACCAGAGAAGGAGGAAGAAGAAGACAGAGATGTGGCCGCGCCAGTGGTGGATATTGGTGGCGTACCAGTTGTTCAGGAGTCTGGCACTGCGATTCCGAACGAGCGTGAAAAAGCCGCTGGAGTCCATCCTCCCCCGGTCCCGCTAGAGCTCGACAATGTTGACACGCACATATCTGACGCCGAGCAAGAAGCTCCACCGAAACCGTTGGTGTGGAAAAAGAGGAAGGCAGCTCCCAGGAAAACAAAGGCAAAGCGGCAGTCTCCTCGTCTAAGAGATTTTCCGGAGTCGAAGGAATCACTACCTCCGGCAAAGGATTCATCATCAATCTCACCTCCGTCGCTGGGAACCCCGCCTACTCCTCCCAAAACCGGCCCGCTTCCACAGCTTGCATCACCACTGGCGATTGTTACCGATCACCCTGGCAAGAGTGCTACGTCTGCACAAGAATCCTCACAGCCGGAAGTGTCCTCTCCGGCCTCTTCGGTCGAAGGTGATGTCTCTACTCCTGGAAACAACATTTCTTCTGCAACGAGTCCTGACCCACACCACATTCTCGAACCTGCAAAGTCCGAGGTCGCCCCGGCAACGGAAGAAGATGAAGAAACGGTCGCGGAGGCGACGGGGATGGATACAATGCGGCAAAATGAAGAGAACGATCCAAAGGAAATGTTGGTTGAACAGGGTGCGGATAAGGGTGTCAGCACCCCAGTTGAGTCGACACTGCCTTCCATGGAGTCCGCAAATGAGATAGTAGAGGCTGAGAAGGAGGTTGCAGTTCCTTTACCGACGGTTCCGTCGGATAAAGTGCCACCAGATGCTTCAGCGAAGGTAGAGGAACCGCGGAAGGAACGTGAACTCCCGGTGGTCGCAGAGGTTGAAGCTGAGGTCGAAGGATCGGAAATTGAGGCTACCCGGCTATCGACGCCCAAACCAGTGGAGGCTGGGTCCCCGGTGTCTCCAGACCCATCGGCTCAGCTCAGGCTTGAGAATCAATTGGCGAATGGTGTCGTGCGTGCCTTGCCACCTGTTGCCGAGGAACACGCAGTGGCAGAACAGCAGAAACCACACGCACCGTCGCCGAAACAAGCTCCATCAGTTCAGGCTTCATCACCTAGTCCTACTCTATCTTCGCCGGTAAAGAAACCATTTCTCGGTGACGAAAACGAAGCGGAGGAAGAGCATGATGAAGGGGACGAGGATGGGGATGAGGATGAGGAGGATGAAGAATTTCCACAGCCGATTCCGGGCGCTGAGCCTTTTGACGTCGCCAGAGCGCCCTCTGCAGCTGCAGTTTCTACTCCCAAGTCAGCCCCCGAATCAAAGCCGAGAGAAGCGGCAGATGAAGCAGTAGTTGCTGTGGAGAAATCGCCGTCACCGGAAGCAGAGCTAGAAGAAATCGAGAGGGAATCTGAGGTTTCGTCTCCTGCGAAACTAAACCCAGTTGTTGAAGAAACATCTAAGAGACACCGGCTCGAAAAGCTGAAGCCAGAGACTACTGGGGATGCTGCGTCAACACCGCCTATGCGTCCACTCTCTCCAGTCGAGAGTCTCCCCGATTCTGTTATGATACCCGTCGATCATGATTCGGAGCTCGAGGACGATGAGGAAGATACCGTGATGGACGATGGGGAAGATACCGTGATGGACGATGTTACACTTGAACCTACTCTGGAATTGGCGGCCACAGGGACACAAGCTGAAGGACTAGCTTCTAACAAATCAAATGCAGAAGCCGAGGACGAAATTGAGATTGGCAAGGCAAAGAATGCCGATCGCGCACATAGCATAGTTGATCAGCCTGGTGATATCGACGAGCAGAATCCGCGAGGCACTATTGAATGCATTTCTTCGCTAGGGAGCCTACCTAGAGAAATTCGGGCCAGGTCTGAGTCCATGGCACCAGGAGTTGCCGTGCCTGTATCACAACATAAGCAACCAACTGCAGGGGACTTTGCAGGTTCCACCCAGGGTGTACGTTTTACCGAAGCTGAAGATGCCGAACTCGTCACCCCCACGCTCCTCTCTACACGAGCTTTCTCACGATCAAAGAAGCCAGCTCCGCACGCGAAAGCACGGCTGTCAAAGGTTGTCATATCGTCTGCGCATCATGCAGCAGCAGCAGCTGAGGCTGAGGCGAAGAGATTGCGCGAAGATCAAGAGCAACAAGGCTTGATAGTTGTGGCACGCCGAAGAACCCAGCAGGCTGCCGCTGGCGCGGCAAGAGGTCGACCTTCTGCATTTCCGCCTGGTAGTAAGTTGGAGGCACTCGCACGATATAGCGTCGATGACGATACTCAAAAAGAACCCAAAATTCCGGACTACTTCGATCAGTGGTATACCGTCAAGACCATGCCCACGTCAGTGAATGAGCTCCTTATGAAATCGTCGAAGACTGTTTCAACTGCAGATCATAACATCAACCGCCAGGACGCGATCATCACGAAAGTTTCCGAGAGGATTCACGAGCTGCAGGAGCAAGGCCTGTGGAGTTTGCAACAGATCCAGAAGGCCCCCGAACCGCCACAAGCGCTGTGCCATTGGGACTATCTGCTTAAGGAGGTAAAGTGGCTTTCGACTGACTACCGGGAGGAGAGGAAATGGAAAATCGCTCAATCCCAACAATTGGCGTTCATGTGCAGAGACTTCTACAGCTGTCCCGATGAGCAGAAGGTTGAGTTGCGGGTCGATCGCAAAACCATGGGGAGAGTGCCGAAGGGAATCAGGGAAGAGCGCAAGTCACGGGCTATGTGTGAGAGCTCCGATCACCCGACACCTGACCTTGTCCCAAGTGGCGGTACACCGGACGGTGAAGATAACGAAGATTACTTTAAGGAAGGAGTACAAGGTGTCATGAAACTTGGTGATGAAACGATGATGTACGATCACCTCCGGGATCCCCCTCCGGCCACTTTGTTCTCTCTCAAGCCGAGTGAAACTGTGTTCTTCATGCCCCCGACAAAGGCAGCGCAAGAACTACTCGACCAGCTGCCTTTGTACGCACCACCTGCTCCACCAACTCAGCCGGAATATGTTGAAGAGATGTGGACGAGGGATCCAGTCATTCCAGTGAGTAAATACTCACAAGGAAGAATGGTATTTGTTGATGAAGACCGTCCACTCCGGAAACGCGGAAGGTACGAATTTGATCCCAACCTCGACATGTATGCGGACGAGTCGGATGAAGAGGGCGAAGTGGTCAATGGTGGTACCTTTGATGCTTATGGACGCCCACGCAATCACGACAAGACGAATAAGCCGATTCCGCTGCATCCAGAGCAGAACAATGTCGCGCTCTTCCGGCCCGAATTCAAAACCACACTCCAAAGAATCAGAAATCACCTCTTCCGACCTCCGATGGACCAACCCCCATCCGGCTTCTTCGAGAATCGTGCCCCGAGTCTGTGGACTCTGGAGGACGACGAGAAACTGCGTTTACTCACAAAGGAGTACAACTACAATTGGCAGTTGGTCAGCGTGTACATGGAAGTTGAGGGCGACTTCCATTCCGGCGCCGATAGACGAAGCCCTTGGGAGTGCTTTGAGCGATGGCTGTTAATTGATAGCGCCCAACAAGACTTCACCAAATCGCCGTGGTACAAGGGCGTCCAACAACGTCTTGAGATCGCGCAGCGAGCCAGCCAACAACAGATCAACAATGCCGCAAATGGCGCTCAGCATGCAAACCAGCTTAAGAGGCGAGGAACATTGCCTACGAAGGTCGACAGGAGGAGAAATACTAGAACGTTTACGCAACTAGAAGCGATGCGTAAGTTGTGTAAAAAGCGGGAGACTACTATGAATAAACAAGCGCAGAGCAATCGAGGTTAGCCCCCCTTTTCGACTCGTCCAGCGTTTGCACCGGACCTCCCCCCTCCTCTTCGCCCGTGAACCAGAACTGGCAGTTACTGACACTTCACTTAACGCAGCTGCTCAAGTTGCGGCGATGCGTAAACAGGCAGCTAGTCCTAACCCTACCCAGCTACGGACCCCACTGTACTTTTCGACCATGAAGTACGAGAAGGAACTGAAGGCTTTGGAACAAAAACAACTGATGGCGCAGATGGGTCGCACACCGGTTGGTGGTGTAAGTAACACCCTTTATTACCAGTACATTAATTATTCTAATGACATCCTCAGCAACCTTCCCAACCCGGTCGCCTCCCGAACGGCGTTCCGATCCCTGGGCAAGCTGGTCGAGGTGCCGTGCCTCCCGTTCCAATGCCTGGCGGAGCAGCTCTTCAAGGCAGCCTCGCTGTTCCTCCTGCTGCTGCCCGCTCGCCGAACATGCAGCACCCGCTGCACCCGCAATACGCAAGCGCAATGCGACACCCGGCAGCTGGTATGCAACCAAACGGAAGCCGCCAATACACCGCACAGGAGTTGCAGACAATGCGTATCCAAGCCTTGCAGCGCCAAACCCAGCAACAGCAGCACCAGTTGCCATCACAGGCCGAGATGGTTGCACGCGTCCAGCAGCTGAATCCCATGCTTAGCGCCGAACAAGCTCAGGCCCAAGCTACGAAGCAATTAGCGCATTACCACGCTCAAGTAAGCTCCAACATGGCCTCCAACATGGCGGCACAGGTTCGACGTCCTGGAGTTGGCGTCGTTCGTGCTGGGACGGGAGGCACTGGCGTTCTTATCGGTGCTAATGGGCCTATTGGACCCGGTGCTGCCGCTGCAGTGGCTGCCGCTGCCGCTCAACAGCAAAGCAGGAGTGCTACACCGGTTGGAATGGCACAAAGTCCGAGGATGGGTCAGATGCCGCCACAGCAGCAGCTTGTGGGCGGCGGTCTGCAGAGTCCTCGGCTTCCACAGCAGGGTATTGGTCTCGGTGTACAGATGCCTCAGCAACAGTCGCCGACTCAGCAGTAGTAGTAGCAAGCTAGATGGGAGGGGAGGTTGGTACACATTTCTCACTTTGGGCTTTTCATGTCTTTTCATGTTTTCTTTTCAGGGTTCATCGTTACTAGGGTCTGTCTACTTTTTTCCTTTTTTGTTCCATAACAGTTTTTCTTTGGGGGTTCGGTCGCAGGCTTTTTTTTTACGTACTTCTTAGCAAAGGGTGGTTTTGATTTTGTATGGTAGCGGGTTGCTTGTGTGTGTATGCATTTCGTTTCCCGCGATATGTTCTCTCGGGCGATTGGGCAGATAGGAAGCCTTTGTTTTATTATTAGAGTTATGATAGGCTGTGATTAAGTGCTCTTCATACCTCGACACTACGATCGGGGAATCATGTCTTTGGTAGTTGGGGTGATTAAAGGATTTGTTTATGCGCATGGAGTTTTTCTTCGATTCTGTTAGGTATGCTATGGGGGGTAAGGGAAATAAACACACTCTGCTTTCCAGATAATCGTTTGTTTCAACACTAATTGTGTGCGACTGTTCGGACCATAGCAGTGTATGAACTTATTATATCTACATATGTAGTGCAGTTCCTGTCCATAATCTGACCACGACCCCGATCAGTCCACAGGTGGCTCATTGTGGCTCCCCTACTCTCTGCCCTCCGCCCTGGCCTATAGAGAGCACACCATGGAAATAACGAATGAACGGACGCAGGAAAGCAACCCCTTAAACCTCTTCTGCTGAATCCAGGAAGGAGGGCGTAGGGAAGAACTGCAATCGTTCCTCTACCTCAGCCCCTAGCTCCTCAGCCTCCAGCCTCCTCTCGTCTGCCCTCTCTCCCCCGAGTCCCCACTGACACTTCATTTTCGGCGTCTGGCTGCACTGCTCTTCTGCGAAGATGCCACGGATCTGGAATCGATCCTGGCCCCTCCCCGTCTCTTTCCGCACCTCTACTCCACAGGATATTCTGCTGGCGCTTCTACTGGAGACGATTCTTGAAGAGGTGCTCCACCAACATTTAAGTTCTTTGTCCACTGGAGGTACTGTCCGGTGAGACAGTGGCCCGTCTTCAGCTGGTAGACACTCGAGGCGAGGCGCTTGTTTCCACTGGCTGGTACCGGGCCCATCTTCTGTCCGGCTGTGCCAGTGTTTCCTGTGAGTGGGCTTCACGGTCGCCCACTCCTTCGCCTCTTTCCTCTTGATCTCGGTGAGCGAGAGCTTCGGGGGGGGGGGGGGGAGGCGTCTTCTCCCGAGCCGGTCTCCGTAGTCCAGGACCTCGCTTGCAGTGGTTTTGTTTTCTCTTTGTTTGTTAACCGCGTGTGGCCTACCTAGGTCATGGCGATACTAAGTACTCGCTCCTTTGCGGTGATTTGGACTATGTATGTGGGATAGCCCAGTTAATGGCGAGTGATAGGCGGTGGGCGCGCGACTGGGGTATCCATCACTCTGCGGGCAACTTCCTCCCACCGCCGACTGTGCACCACCGGCTAGTCTCCATCCACTTCCGTCCGGCGCCTCAATTTTAAGCCATCGCCTCTTCCTCCGCATCCCGCGACCGCCTGCCGACCTCCTCCCCCGAATGCCACCACCTACAAAAGTCCCTCCCCTCGCGCCGATGCGGCACCCGCAGGGCAGTGCCACATCCCCCGGCGGTGCGGCGGATGAAACAGTACGCTTTATTTGGCGGATGGAATGGCTGCCAGCTGTAGTAAACCGGGCTAAGCTATCCTTGCACGCCAGCCGGACGGGACGGATTGCTTATGTATTCTCCGGACGTGTTCCGCGGGCGGTGGGAATGCCAGGTGACTGACGGTGGGCGCCATATCGAGTGCGGCGCCATGAACCTGTGCCCAGCAGTACAGAACCCCGGCTGGCAGTATTATGGCTGCATAGGGAGTAACTATGTGCTTAGGTATGTACTTGGGTTCACGGTATCTCCGCTGCTAACCACTCGAGCGCAACCACCATGAGCAAGCAGTAAGTCGACGGCCGCTTACGGGATGGGCAGCCGGGCCGTAGGGCCAAGGACTTCTTCAAACGATGAGCCCTCCACGCAATGGGCCATATCTTTGCTTACTACTCCATGGCTCTAGGCATGTTATAGCAATAGATGCCGCTGTGTATCAGGCCGTCCTTGCGTAATTACCTGCTGCTCCGCCCAAGCCTTTCCCGCCCCTTTTCGGCGTGCCTGGGACTCGCACGGCCTGCCCCTAGAGGCCGTCTCTTCTTTAGGTGTAGTCCTCATGCCGATGGTGCCTCTAGGATCTGGGACGCTATGTGTGTCCCTAGGAGACCCGCCGTTTCCTCAGCCGAGAAGTGTAGATTATATATTTGCAGACGCGGTGGTGGCTACATGGGTCAGTTGGCGACGGGGTCGTGTATATGAACGGATGTAGGTAAGTACATACATATGTAAGCAACTCTCGTCTCTTTCTTAGTGCACGCGACTTTCTGCATGATGTGATGTCGCGTGGGACGAACGCTGTCGCCTGCGCCATCCCCGCCGACTCGGTAGTACATACTTTGTATATACATGCTTTGTACCGTACCGTGCTCCAGCAACCCCTACTCCTCCTGCACCACCGTTCTGAGCCCGACCCACACAACATGCATTCCGATGTCCTCGCCCGAAGCCGACGTGGAAGTGCTCGTACACATCACAGCGCCCACCACTGCCGGGCACGATAACGTCTACCGTCTGCAAGCCGAAGAGTCGCTTGGGTTCGTGCCGGTGAGCCGGGTCGAGGTTGGCCGCGTCATCTGGCCGCGTACCAGGACGCTCATGGTGGAGGAGGACGAGCTAGGGAGGCTCAAAGAGCTTACGGCAGATGGGTCTAAGAGGGAGGCGGAAGCCGAGGGGCAGGAGGAAGAGAGGCCGGCGAAAAGAGCGCGACGGGGTGGGTTGAAATCGTTGGCGGACGGAATGTGGCGGAGGTGCTGACGACAGATAGTCCCGATCCCGACTCCAACTCCTTCCAGTCGACTCCGGAGCAGCAGTCGCCGCTCACAGGCTTCCGTTACCTCCAGTCCGACAGTGCCTTTCTCCCACCACGAACCGTCGTCACAGGTCTCACCTCTCCATCCGACCCAGACTCGCACTCTGCGCAAGTCCTCACAACTCCAACAGGAGATACTCGTACCGCAGACAATAGAGCGCCCGCCATGGCGGCCACAGAACGCGCAAGAAGAGGAGGAATATACGGACCTCGCCCAAGCTTTCGACTCGTTCTGTTCGGACTTGAGCGTTCCCGACTCGCAATCCCAGGTTCAGCCCTCGGTTGTGCCCACGACCCCGTGGCTACAGGCAAGCGTGGGTCTGCTGTCATCTCCGAGAGAAGATCCCGAGCAGTCGCAGCAGACAACGGCGGAATCTCGGAGTAATAATAATACACCTTCACAGCAGGTCCGGCGCAGCCAGCGGCTCCGCGGACGTCACCAGCAATCTGCCCCGGAGACACCCGGAGCTGCAAACAGCCTGGTCCAAGTCCCTTTCACTCCTCAGCTCGCGCCCATTTCCTACACATCCGCCTTCGGTCGGCAGAGCGCAGGGCCTGTCTTGACATTCGCCACACCTGCGCCCAATGCTTCCTCACTGGTCATCCCAGCCCCCTTCTCCCCCGTCCCCGCCTCCGAAATCAGCGATATCCGATCCACACCGGTCGCGCCGCCTCCCTTCGATTGCGTGTGCCCGCTCCCAACACTCGTGGAACCACCCTACATCGTCGTCACGCCTTCGCCCGAGACCTCCTCATCACCGCCGCAAGTCTCGGATGGCCTCTACCAACTGGTCAAAACCAAGATGTCCGGCAAATTCCACTCCCGCATCAGCTCCATCACCCGTCCGCTGTCCCGCTGGGAGCGCGGCCACTGGTTGGTCGACATGGCCGGCTGGGGCGACCCTTTGCACAAAGCACGGTTCTGGCGTGCTATGAAAGATGGCGTCCTCAAGGGCCGGATGGGCTGTGTGACCATGGTGCTGGAGACCGAGGAATACGCCGACACGACCGAGATGTGGGTTCAGGGCCGGGAGTGGGAAGCACCGGGCAGGAGGGAGATGGAGAGAAGGGGGAACACGGTCAAGGTGTATTGCTGGGGTGCTACGGCGGAGTTTGTGTGGTGCGCACTCTACATCTTCGGCTATCGCGGCGTCGATGGAGTGGTGTGGGTGGATGCGGCAGGGCAGGTGGTGGTCAGGATGGCTTAACCGACCAATGATCTACAATTTTTTTTTGGTGTTTGGAAGGCGTAATTACTGGATTGTTGACTATTTTGCGTGGTGATTTCCGGGAGCGGATCGGATACGCTACAACGTGGTGCAGTCGTGAACTCTGGTCTGGCTTGTTCACTTGTAGATGGAATGGACGCCGGAAACCAGAACAAAAAATCTGCGTCTAAGCAACTCGCATCCGTGTCTCCTCGATACTCGTGCTTCCGGTTGCATCCATTGTCTACACGATTTCCCACAGCCAAGGGCATAAACCCCCACCAGCCATCCGCAATCACTCCGTCTTCCCCAGCTCCCTATCCACAACACCCTGAATATCCCATCCGTTGAGGCGTCCTACACCAGCGGTGATGTACGTCGCAAAGCCCAGCCACGCAAGATACGGCACCATGAGCCTGCCGGCGAGCGCGTCGACCTCGGCGAACTCCTTCGCGCACCACGCGGCGACGCCGCTGAGGACAGCGATATCGAGCATCGCGGCCTTCGCGCGCCTCGCGCCGAAGAATAGCGGCATCCAAGCGAAGTTGAGTCCGAGCTGGAGCGAGTACAGACCCAGGGCGCTCGGCGACGCGGAGGAGGAGGAGGCGAGCGAGACCCGGTGCGCGGCGTAGCCCATCCCTGCGTACAGCACCGTCCACACCGGGCCGAACAGCCACGCCGGCGGCCGCAGCGGCGGCTGGCGCAGCGCACCGTACACCGCCTTCGTCGACCGGAGCCGGTTCGTCGTGTACCCGATCACGCCCCCGCAGACGACCGGAAGGAGGACCGAGAGCGCGGGCGACTGCAGCAGCGGCAGTGGCAGCGCGAACGTGTGCAAGCCGAGGTGCGACATCGTGTTGAGGCCGGATTGTGAAGTTTTGGGGACGGAGAAGCGTGGAGAAGCGTGGAGATGGGAGGGGGACGGAGAAGCGTGGAAATGGGAGGGGGAGGGCTTTATGATATGGATGTAACGGTGTTGGGCGGGAAGAAGTGCGAGTACATACGTGTGAGATTGGCGGGAAGAATGCATGACGTAACTACCTATCTGCCCTCATCGAGCTCCGAGAGCAGCCCTGCATGTGCCGAATGCGGAATAGGCAGGCGCCCACGTGCCAGCACAGCGATTCTCCGACATGAGGATGTGGGCCCGAAGGTGTATGTATCTTCACATCGAGCTGCTCCTCGCCTCACTCAACTCTCCCATCCGTCGCCAGGACTACCGCCATCCAGTTCACAGAGACAAAGCGGTCGGACGCACCGCATCCCACCGCCGCCGATCGACCCATCCCAATTGTCCACCTCGACCGGAAATAACTCTCAAGCGATCAGATCACCTACCTATATATGTACACAGACTCCAAGCATTTCGATCAAATCATCTTTCCGTCGCTTAGACAGCACTGTGCACTTGCTGACAATACATGCAGACGGCCACAGCTCGGTCTCAGGCCTCCCGCACGTGCACAGATATCCATGAGTGTGATTCCCTTCAGTCCCACGAGAAACACCGCAGCCCCTACTAAGCACCCCCACCCCATGCACATGCGCACGCACTGGTGTCTCCCACGCAACTGGCCGTGTGCAGAGCACTCCTCTTCACCGGAGTAGAGATAAACACACCGATGTAGTTCCTACGATTGGTTTCTTTTGGGCGGCTTTTTTCGTGGCTGTGTTTGTCTTGGCGTCGCTCCCCCAGCGAGAATCGCCAGGCGAAACTGTCGTCATCCACGCCGCAGCTGGGCCGTCGATCGTAATCAATGGAAACAAGTCCGCCGTGTCCGTCGTTCAGGCGCGCGCCACAGTCCATAACCAAAGCAAGCGAACGGGCATTGGCAACTGCACCCCAGCTCTATTTGCAGCCCACGCACATACTCCTGAGCAGAGCAACGAGTTGCACATGCCACTGCCCAATCCAAGGCGGAGCAGGTGTCAAGTGTGGGGAGATAGGCTGACCGGACAGCAAAAAAGAAAATACGTCGGGCCGACCATAGAGAAAGTACAAGAGGCAGCGAGGGGACACGGCCGAAGGTGATGAGAGCCACCGTCAGCTCGCTCCTCCGATTCCATCGCCGCGTTCCACCCCTGACCCCTTTTGACCTGCAAACAGCTCCAGAGTCTCAACAACAGGCTCGTCCGAAGTCAAAGCCGCGCACGAGACCTTCAACTCGCACAACTGTTGCGCAGCTGCTACTGGTCCGGACAGAACCTTACCTCCAGATCCCACGCGTCGCCCCCCACCATGCCGCTCAAGGACATATTCAAACACCATCACCATCACCACAAGGAGGGCCGCCGCGGGAGCACCGACGGAGCCCCTCCGCAGCCTACCGTCGCGCAGTCGCCCGTTGCGCAGTCGCCCTTGGCCACTACCGCTCTTTCGGGGGTTCCAGAATTCAAGTTCATCCGTAGCGACACCGTATCTCTCCCCCGCCCTCAGTAGCTTCTGCAGATCGCTAACGGACCAAAGAACTCGCAGGACGTGATCTATCCGCCCACCGGCTTCTCCGCGCACGACCGCGGCGACACCACCAGCGACGCCCACAGCGATCCGGGACCGCTCTCACCGACGCCCGGCCGGCCACGCTCCGGCAGCAACGCCAGCCGCCTCCGCGAGTCGCTCTCGTTATCGCACCGTCGCAACCGCTCGAGCTCCAACCACAGCACGCACGTCCCCGCCGACCTCCCCATCATCCCCGACTCCGCCGTCGACAAGGAGGAGCAATGGGAGAAGCGCGCGACCATCCTCGTCGGCGCCCCCGTCGTCCCCGTCCGTCCCGCGCTCCCGGCTGAAGACCCCCAGGCCGACGAGAACATCCAGGAGGCCATCCGACTGCACGAGGCCGGCGAGCTCGAGAAGAGCACGGCCATGTTCGGACGGCTGGCGGACGCCGACAATCCGCTCTCGCAGGTGCTCTACGGTCTGGCGCTGAGACACGGCTGGGGCTGCACCATGGATAAGGAGAAAGGCCTAGAGTACCTGCGGAAGGCGGCGAGTAATAGCGCCGCCGTCGAACAGGAGGCACTGAAGGCGGGGATGAAGAAGGGAGGCAGCGCCAAGGGAGAATTGGTGCTGGCGATCTACGAAGTAAGCCCTCCTCCTGATACACGCTACTGCCTCCGAGCGAACGCTGACCTGGACAGCTGGGCAATTCCTACCGCAACGGCTGGGGTGTGCACAAGGACCCCGTGGCCGCCCGAGAATACTACGAGACGGCCGCAAACCTGGGCGACCCGGACGCGCAGAACGAAGTCGCGTGGTGCTACCTCGAGGGTTTCGGCTGCAAGAAGGACCGCTTCAAGTCGGCGAAATTCTACCGCATGGCCGAAAAGCAGGGGAACAAGACGCTAGGAAACTCATGGTATGTCACCCGCCCACTCACGCATCGGCAGCGGATCGACTGACGGGGGGCAACAGGATCTGGAAGGATAAGTACAACGAGGGTGGCGAGGAAAAGGAAAAGGAAAAGTGCAAGAAGTGAAATCCTGCAAAAAAAATCAAAAAAAAACAGATGGTGCGCGTTATATATCTATCCTTTTAATGTTGAGTGTTTGGGGGTCATTTTGTTTGGAGTGTGATAATACCATTGTGCTTGAAGCTTGGGGCTTTCGTTTCTGTTACGAAGTCATGACTTGTTTGTTCTAACTGTATCTCTTCGATCAAGTACTATCTACTTTAATCAATTACTTCCTTCCGTGTGGCCGGTCGGGTCTTGTACTGCGGGATAAGGGACAAGAACGGTCCCCTTGCTTTACGACCAGAAATGCCCCACGTGGCGAGTCACGTCACACACCGTGCCAAGCAGCCGACGCATACAGCTCTTATCGACGGATCTAATCTGTACGTCAGCCAGTCTACGTAACATCAATCAAGCTGTCCTCAACACCTTCCCCCGCCACAAAAAAAAAAATGCCATCCCACAGTGCCGCGGCAGTCCCGGTCGATACACGGGTGCAAGACTACCTCAACGACAAGTTCCAGACGCTCGCGGACCTCGACTCGCTCGATTCGCTGCTGTCGTCGGTGCAGACACAGCAGACGCAGTTGCGCACGCAGCTGGCGACGGCGGACGCGCGGGCGAACGACTCGCGGCGCAGGCTCTCGACACACGATGCGCAGCTCCGCGCCGAGATCGACGCCTTCCAGCGGAAGCAGACGGCCATCGACCGCCGCCTGCTCACGACCACCACCGCCGACACCGCCATTGAAGCTGCGGAGCGCTTCGAGGACACCATCGAGAAGCTGCGCAGACTCGACGTCGCGAACAAGTACGTCGACCTCCTCGGTCAGGTGCAGCGCCTCGACGAGCTCGCGAGCAGATGTGTCGGCGAGGGGGATCCCGAGGCCGCCCTGCGGCCGTACACCCGGCTGCAGCAGCTGGCGCGCGCGCTGCACGCGCGGAACGAGGCCGCGGAGGGCGCCGCCGTCCATCTGGTCGACTACGTAGAGGCCGTAACGAAGCAGCTTTGGCAGCGCATGCGCGAGAAGCTGGCAGGGGGACTGGAAGAGGCCTTGGCCAAGATCGAGTGGCCTGCGGAGAAGGTCGTCCTGACGGAGGCTGTGGCGGGGGAGTTCAGGACGGCGTTCGAGAAGCTGCTGGTGCTGCAGGGACCGTGAGTCTGGTGAACCCGGGGGGGGGTTTGTCGCGGGGGTGCTTTTGCTGATGACGTCGAAGGGATCTGGAGGGCGCGAAGGGCACGGCGACTCCGCTGTTGCCACTCGAGGTCCTGGTTAAGCCGCTGGCCTTGCGGTTCCGGTACCATTTCGACGGGGATAGACCGACGAACCGCATCGACAGGCCGGAGTGGTTCCTGGCGCACATAACGGGCCTGGTGACCACGTACTCGGATTTCCTCCGCGAGACCGTCCAGCCCATCCTGTCGGGGTCGGAGAACCCCCTCGTCAACCAGCGCGACGCCGTCAACGAGTTCGTCACGGCGCTTTTACCCATCGTCATGAGGAAGACGAAGAACCTGCTGCCGCAGATACTGGACCAGGCGCAGTTGTTGAGCCACTTCATCCATGCGATGATCAAGTTCGATGCCGAGCTGCGCGAGGAGTACTATTACACTCCGTTCGGGAGCGACGGGCCGTGGAAGGGCATGACGCACGAGGTTTTGGTCGTCGAGAACGGCTTTGCGGGCTGGCTCCGCGTCGAGAAAGAATGTAAGCCACCGTGTACAGTTTGCCAGGTGGATCGCTAATGGGCGCAGTCGCACTCTCGCGCTACCATACCATTCTCGCTGCCCCGGACGCGTGGGTCCTGGACTACGACAGCGTCGAGCCGGCGGACTCGAAGCCTACGAAGTCGGCCATACGGCTGAAGGACCTCGTAGAAACGGTCACCGACGGCTACCGGCCGCTGATCTCCTTCAGCCAGCGTCTCCGCTTTCTGATCGACATCCAGATCGCGATGCTAGACCAGTACCACGAGCGCCTCAACGGCAGCGTGGAGGCGTTCAGAGTGCTTTCGTCGTCGATCGCGCGCGCGGTCCAGGGCACGAGCAAAGAGGAGGTGGAGGCGCTCAGTGGGCTTGCCGGTCTCGAGCGGCTGTGCAAAGCGTACGGCTCGGCAGTGTTCATGGAGAACTGCATGCGGGACTGGGGCGAGGACATCTTCTTCCTGGAACTCTGGGAGGACCTGCAGTCGCGCGCGTCGAAGGTGAGTCCCGACAAGTCTCTCGCGGGCAATATGAAAATCCGCGATGTGGCCTCGGTGACCAGCAGCGCGCTCGTGTCGGGCGACGACGACGACGACGGCGCGCTCTTCGACGAGACGGCGGGGTCGTACAGGGAACTGCGACGGAAGACGGAGGAGACCATGGTCGACCACCTCGTGAGCCTGTTGAAGAACGAGCTCAAGGCGTACACTAAAATGTGCTCCCCCCCCTCCCCGCGATACGCGCGCGGTGCACTAACGCGGCCAGAAACAACTGGGCGTCCGTGGACCCGACCCTGACCGCCTCGTCGATATCCCCTGAGCTAGTCTCGGTCCTCACGACGCTGTCCACACACTTCTCGTTCCTCGCGCGCGCGCTTGCTCCGGCGGTGCACCGCCGCGTCGTGCGCGCCGTGGCCACTGCCCTGCAGACGCACCTCTGGGACTACGTCCTCGCGCGCAACTCGTTCTCGCTCGCGGGCGCGCGCCAGTTCCACGGCGACATGGCGGAGTTGTGGAACGCCTGCGGCGGGCGCGAGATGCTGCGGCTGCAGGAGGCGTGCACGCTGCTCACCCTGCCGACGGTCCAGCCGGAGGGCGACGCGGACGGCGCGCAAACGCTGCTGCTCGCCGACATCGTGAACCCCGTGTTCGAGAACAATGCCAGGGCGAGGGAGGCGATGGAGAAGCTCGCCATCGAGCTTCTGCAGACCAGCGAGGTCCGCGCGGTGCTGCAGAAGCGCGTGGAGGCGTTCGGCAGCGGGTAGTGCCAGTGTTACATAACTTCGGCCAATCCGTCGAGTGCGAGCTTGTGCCCCGTAATCGTGATTTCTCTCGCAGAGCACAAAACAAACACGTGAATTCTATGCACACGGCGATCTGCCCACACTTGTGTGCGTATCTACATAGTCTGAGCCGGCGGCCGAATCCCGGGGCGTCGTGCCGTGCCGTGAACAGCACACACGTCGAGCGGGGTCCGGTTTTTTTCTTTTCTTTTCCGGGCAGCCAGCCGCAGTGTGCTTGCACATACATACCTCATCAATCCGCCAGCTCAGCGAGGGAGAACAACAACAGCTGGCATATCACAGCCATTTCCATCCCCCTTCCTCTCCCGCCCCACCGCCCTAGCCACCGCCTTTTAGCCACCGCGGAACAGTGAATCCCCCCCCCCCAACGGAGCAGATACGTAGCAGATAGAAAGTGTATGTGCCATCACTCGCCACGCCGAGCACTACCTACTTACATACCTACATACGTAGCAGAATGCAAGCAGAAAGGCCAGCGGACCCGGACCCGATGACGTCCGCGCGCACGCACGCACGTACGTATACATATATATACATATACACGACCGATCGATCCTCCACGTATGTCCGTCTGTCCATCCGTCCATTTTTCTTTCTTTTTTTTTTCTTTTTTTTTTTCTTCCCCCACTTCGCACGCCCTGCCATGCAATGCCAGACCTTGACCTGACTAACCCTCCCAACTCCACCCCCCCCCCCCCCCCCGGTCACCCCACCGCTCTCGTAACTACTAAACTTAACTTAACTTTAAGTACGATACGATACGATACGAACAAGAAAAAAATACCGGTGAAGGTGGTGATGTGGCTAGTTCCCTTCCCCCTCAATTGCAACCTACATGCTTCGTACATGTATACATACATACATACATACATACATACATACATACATACATACATACATACATACGTATACATATATAACATAACATACATACATACATATATGCATATATAACATAACAACATACATACATATATGCATATATAACATAACATACGTAACATAACATAACATAACATAACATAACATAACATAACATAACATAACATAACATAACAAAACTATACACAGAAGTAAATCCCGGCATTTACCGATGCGCTATTCCAGCAGCGGCGCGGAAGGAGGAGGAGGATTTCGAACTGCACTGCGTCGGACTGGGACCGTACTGGTGGACACGTCTCCTCAGCGGCCGCCGCGGCGGTGGGAAGGGGGGGGGGTAAATGTATGTCTGTCTGTTCCTGGATGATGACGATGACGGTGACAGTGATGATGGGGAAAAATCGAACATTTGCACTTGCACGTTCATAACTATCCCTGCAGCGATCTGGCCCCCCCCTCCCTCTCTCCGGACTGGAACGGAAGGCTTCTGGAAGGAGAGAGGTGATTCTTTCTTTGTGGTTTACGAGAGAAAAAAAAAAGAAAAAAAAAGGAAAAAAAAACTTTCTCTATGTACTGTCACTCATAATCATGCGGTCACGGTTGTGCTTGTGCTTGTGCGAAGGATTGCTGCCGCGATCCCCGCAGACAAAAAAAAGCAGTCCACATACATATGTACATGTCCACTACCACACACATATGTACTTAATGCGACTGCTACCGCGACTGAGACTGCACACTCACGGGGATAAACAAACGACGCGGACAACTTCCCGTCGGGGAAATAATGCCAATGCCGCCTATCGCATTCGCATGACACTAGGGAGGCCTCGCGACGTATGTAAGCTCGAATGTCGAGATGCGGTAAGAGAAAACAAACGCCCGAGGGCGTCGGCCCCCCCTCCCCCCCCAAGACTCGAGATTGCTCGGGCGGCAATGGCGGGGACCCGTGGAAAGAGCCTCACCCGCGAGAGTGGCTCGTAAATCTGGCGGCGTTTGCTCGTCCCCCCCCCTTCTCGCCTTGTAACCAACCGACTCGGTGGAAAGAAGCACAGAAAGCCTTCACGCCGAGTCAGGTCGACTATCCGACACGAATGTCAGCACCGTCACGACAGCGAGGAAGAGGCCGGCACGTACGGACAATATCGGTGTCTCCGGTACGGTTGGCTACCACCCGAGTAGCGTGGAGTGGGGCTGATCACGAATCGCAAACAACGGGCGGTCATGCATGGCCCAGGCACAGTCTCATCGGCCTGGCGTCAATTTCGAGTCCGCCGTCACCGTGAGGCACAGCTTTGTTCCGGATGCAGGAATGCAGGAGGGCCCTGCCGTTAGAGCTGAACCCACTCGAGGGGGGAGCGAGAGCGACGGTGTGCCATGTATCTAGCCCTCCGTCTAGAGTGCAGCCGCAGGCCGCTGGAGCCAGATATTGCGGACAGAACTGGCTGCGCTGGCTGGCTGGCAGCCCAAGCATCTAAGGACCCGTCGACGTCGACGTCGTGTCCCCTCGTCGTACGTGCTAGTTGGCTGGCGGATGAGCTCGCGACGACAGATTCATGGAGGGGGGGTACTTGATGCTGTTCATCGCTGCCATGTTTCCGTTTCACCTCGGGGGAAAGCGCAGCGGAGCAGGATGGGGACGGTACTATCGAACACCTACCGCAGCTCCGTTGTTGTTGTTGTTGTTGTTGTTGCTGTTGTTGTTGCTGTTGCTGCTGTTGCTGTTGTTGTTGTTGTTGTTGCTGCTGCTGTCGTTATCGTTGCAGCGGCTGGCCGTACGGGCATATGCACTGCACAACTATAGCATGCCGTGCATTATCTGTCGTCCTGGGCTGAACACGTTGCATTTTCGGCTGGCCCATCCATCCGTTTCGACCGAGTCGTCGGATTGGCCGAGGGCGTCGCCAGCCGGGATATTGGAGCTGCGCCGTGAAGATGTGCCCTCCCAGCGGCTACTTGCTGTCGTCGGAGTGGGTGGGAGACATGGAGGCTGGGTATGGGGCCGCCGACCCTTGGTGGGGCGATTCCATTGGCGGACGGATGATACGGAGGACCGGCTCATCTGACTCGATGCCCGTGGATGGACAAGGACGACCCCGTCACGTTTCGGGGCTGTGGCCCGTCATGTGCACCAGCGTGACCGGGGCCACCTTCCAGGCTGTCGAGCTTCACCATCGTACGGCGGCCGTCGAGGCGAACTAGCGCATGGACGGCTTGCCGAGATAGACGCTCGACGGGAGGCCGGGTCGCGGGGCGATACAGCGAGCTAGGCCGGCGACCCAGGGCGGCGGGCACTGCTGGTGGGCGCCAGCTTCTTGCTCCACCATGGCAGAGCAACAAGGATGGAGGCTCCGCTTCCGACGGTAAGGGGTGTATCATGTGCTATCCTCTATCCACGAAGCCGTTATCTCCACTCAGTTTTGATACGACCCACGCCGGCCGATTCGTCCCTCGCTGGTCCAAACAGCATCCGACGATCTCCGATGGATTCACTCGCACCGGTTTTGCCCAGCCATGTGCCGGTCTTGCCACCGTCGGATCTAGCTTGACATTTTCCAGTTGGGAGGGGCTTTCCATCCAATCTATCCTCGTTCCCAGGGAGAAGACTGTTGGGCAAGCCGGAGGCGGGGAGGGGGGGGGGGGGGGGGGGGGAAAAAAACAAAAAAACAAAAAAAAAAAACAAAA
>Ga0307516_10002262_pt1 | contig 25982 bp, 23 predicted proteins | sample 19_EM_MG_FD_203310 | JGI IMG/M metagenome (GOLD analysis project Ga0307516, IMG submission 203310) | Populus trichocarpa ectomycorrhiza microbial communities from riparian zone in the Pacific Northwest, United States - 19_EM | ecosystem: Host-associated > Plants > Roots > Unclassified | place...
GACCCTCCCCGTGGGCGTCCGCATCCTCCGTCAACTGGCTATGACGTATTCCCACCGCAACCGTTCCTTGTGTAAAAGCAAAAACGAGCAGGCCTGCATTGAATGCCCTTCCGGAATTTGTAATCGGCCTTGCGGACTGTAAACGCGGGGGCTGTTTTAGTCGTAAACGTGTAAACGCTCGTGATCCCCTTTTACCCCACATCCGACTTGAAAGGGACCAAGTAGCGAATGAAATAGGAGCAAGCAAGGAGGTAGTAGGCGTGCGCGTCATGGGTCACAAGGCCTCCTACAGGGATTATAGAGGCCGTAATCAGTTCCCATCCACCCCGCCTTCAACAAAGACATTACACCCCACTTGGTCACCATACTACGTGTAGCGGACGAGGGCTCTAGACTCCCCACACGCCGAACTACGGAGTCAGCGACAGGTATAGATCACATCTGGCCAAGTAGAAATCCAGCGTTCTGGCTCGCAGAAGTTCTGCACCTGTGTGGAACTGAACTATGTCCGAACTTGAAATACTAGGCATGCCCCGGAAAGGCTGGAAATCAAGGGGAAGTTTCAAGTCGAAGACTTGAGCGAGGTTCTCGAACTTCAGACCGTCTGTTTTAATCACGACCGACCAACACGGCATATGAATCCCCAACTATCTCCGCCGCCTCCATTTGGTAAGGAGAACGGAATAAAAGAGAGATCCGACGAACGAGAGATCAGCAGCGACCGCGAAAGTAAACGCATTAGTGGATGACTGCTCTCTGGCTCTTTGGGGATCAATGTGGGGAGGAGCTGAGGCCCGAGGGATTGTCCCTCGTAAATTCGGAAATGAAAGCCTAGCCTTATGCGTCTCCGATTCCGAGGAAAAACGCTGTTCGACTCCAAGTTCCACTCCTGCGAGCTAAGTAAGAACGTGAGATCTCTGATAGAAAGTTGAAGGGGTGCGACAATATAAATTGACACAGCCGCACATGACCCCAGAGGTTGGCCCCGTTCTAGTCCTGTACATGCCGTAGGACCGGATGGGTGGTGAGAACCGTTGATTAAATTTCAAGGAACTTCCGGCAGAAACGCCTCGTCGATGGAATGCACTATAGAAGCTGGCCTGCCTGAGAAAACTACCATTGCAGGATTGACAGAACTGAAACGGTGGGGTCTGGGGGAATTCAAAATTCGTTAAAGCGACGCACCTTCAGGCTGCAACGTTGCCTGGGGCAGGGTACGGGCTGACCAGCTCGAAGGGTCCAGAACCAAACCAGATATGTACTTCGCAGGACAAATTACTGAAGGGCCATCATGGAAGCGCCAGAGTCACACGCCAAACCATGCGCGGTCACCGACGTCAGAATGGTCATGCGACCCGCCTGAGACTCGCGAGCTTAGTTACCGAAGTACCAAGCACCGAGAGAACGCAGGTCCCACGGGGCTGCCGTGAGGCCCGACGGGCGACTTGGCGTCCAGATCCGGGACAACGAGAGGGGTAATGAGGAGGACCGTGGCAGGGTGAAGCCTTGGATCGGCTGGGTGTGCCATCCGCCTTGCGTAGCCACTGAGATTCGACGGCGACAATCAAACCCCAAGAGCGCCAAACGCACATCGGTCATCCACTCATCCTCGTCGAGTTGAGAGCTGTTCCAATCAAAAATCAGCATCAATTCCATAATTCGGATCGGGCTTCGGTGGGACCGAATGTTTAGATCTCTTTCTCGGCCGAGGGAGCGACACAGGTTGAAATATGGGCCGCGGAGGCCAGGAAGGCGTGAGTAAAAATACAGGTCGTGTGCACGCCGGGGCGACAACTGCGGCAGCGGGTCTACTGCAAGTGGAATGACCGTGTCGCCTCCGGAGGGAGGTGGTGGCCCTCGATTTCGAGCCAGCGAAGGCCCGAAGCACGCGCGGAGATGAAAGTACCTGTACTATTAGCGCATGGGGCTCCCAGCCTTCAGAGTCCGCGTTTTCCAATCCAAATGCCTCACACCCCCACGAGGCACGAGTAAACTAGCTTCCGTGACATCGATCAGGAGTCTCATCTCGCTTGACTTTGATGAAAATCTGGGGTAGGTTTGTATTGGATGTGGGGAGGGGGATGAGCTAATCCCTTTCTGCGCAGCCGATTCAGGTCCAGGGGTCGGATGTTGAAGGCAAAGCGAAGCGATGGGGAAAAGCTGAGGGACAACTACCCACACGCGGAGACAGCATTTCGTTTGACATGCTTCTAGAATTTGACTACGGCTGGACGGTGAAGAAGAAGGGGTACCCAATTGTCCATCGAATAGAGGAGAAACTACCTACCAAACTTGAGAAATAGGCGAACGAAGTAAGTGTAAAGATAACAGTATCCACGGAGCAACGAATGACGGACAATAGTTCAAGTTGGAAATAGATACAGGTCCGAAAGTTATGGGGAGAATAAGTGAAGCTGTAAGTAATGGGGAGGGGGATATGCCTGGGGGATGGAATATGGACGGTGAGAAAGGATGAATATGATCGGATTGTTGCAATGCCAAACGGGTGGCAGTCCCCATGTAAGGGGGAGAACATAAAACAAGCACGAAAGCAAACACAGGAAGGATACATCCCAAATCGGATGCGCCTGTCGGTAAAGAAGTGCCGTGTTTGGATATCCAGACGTGGTCATACAACTTGCACGCAAGACGAGGCTAATCGGGAGGAGGGTCGTGCCAGTTGTGGCTGTGTCGTCGTCGCCATCGTTGTGGAAGGTTTTGGGGGTGACCGCGGTCGTCGAGGTGGATAAGCCTATAGTGAAATAACGGGAGGGATGAGCCACAGAGCAGGAAATATCAAATGGGATGTGAAGAGCGCACATGTCGTGACATTATGAGTTTTGCCATAGAGATCGGTGGTCTTTGCTGTCGTGGTTGATAATACGGTATGAGACTCCTGTACCCTCGTACTCCGGGATCATTCTGCACAGGCCAAACGAGCTGGTGATGGGTCTGGAGGACCATCGAACGAGCGGCGTTGGCAACGGCTTCCTCTTCTTCTGCGTCCCTCCCCAGCAACACATCTACCCACCACCACCCTCTTCTGGGCGCACCTGTTGACGAGGGTTGTGGGGCCGATTTTTCTGTGGGCTGGTTCTGTTCTCGAAGTTCGCAGAGCTCCTTATCTCCAACTGCCAACCCACACGAGGACGAGGTGGAGCGGGTGCCCGCCCGGGAGTGGCGCAAGGACCTCACCACGTGTAGCGACAGACAGAACAGGACCGCTGCGCACAGTGACAAGAGCTGGACGTAGGTGACGTGAAATCCTGTGGGTGTCCAAAGGCCCGAACTGCGCTCGAGGTCGACAGGCACGTGTGTGCGCACTTCGACGGGTGGTGGGGTCATCTCGAGGAGGGCCTTCGTGCCGTTTGTACCGAGACCGATGAAAAACCCGGGGGAAGGGGACTGCTCGAAGTCCTCGGTTGTACAGGGGTGGATGGGTGGGGGGTGGAAAAGAAATGAGGACGGTGGCAGTACTAGGGCCCAGCTCACCGCTCGGGAGAATCGGGGGCGAAGCGACTGATAGAATTCCCTTTTTAGGAAGTACCATCAGAGACCGTAACCAGCCTCCTCAGTCCCGGTCGGCCGCCCAGCGAACGCCCGGTGGGGAGGGTGGAAGATAGGTGCTGATACCAACGGGAACGGTCGTCAAAGCGGGTCGCAACCTTCGGGGTGCGTTAGCAGAGAGTTACTCAGAGAGTGACCCGCGGCTCGACCTGCACGCCACCGTCGCACCCATCAACGCCACAGGGCCCCGATCTGGATCTGATGTCCACACCGCCAAAGCGAGCGACACTCATCGCATGCAGATGGTAACAGTGCACACACCGACATGAGGTCAGGGTTGACCTTCATCCCCGCACGTGGGAGGACAGATAATTTTGATCATACAAATGGAGAACAACTTCGATGTGTATGTACTTAGATGTCTCCACCACATAATTGTCCACCAAAAGTCCATCCCACGACCGTATACGTGAGCCTTGATCGTCCCTCTCTGAATACGGACCATCATCCCAAAGAAAGATCACGTCTTGTTGCTAACCCTGGAACGATACACCGGTCTTGCTAGTCTCCGCCAATCCGCCGGCAGCAAAGCCCGTTCCTATAGAAGATGCCAGCGGACGATATGAGCCGCCGAAGGTCGATTGGATAGCGATGAGAACGAGTTCCGGACCTTCTCTTTTCAATTCTAGGACATCGACCCCAGCTTTAACTTCATGATCGCACACTACGCATTGCTTCGAAGGGTGGACCAATTCATCCACGCAAGTCTTGCAAACGACGTGAAAGCACGGCTTCATAACTGAATCGTGATCCTCGTGAGGTGGTCGTTCCATCATCTGGTAAGAGCACTTACAGAATATTCTACTGCTGTTGGTTAGTTCCTTCCGGCATGAGGGGCAGATGGGGTCCTCCGTCTCTTCTACTTTTCGTGGGTTCGGCGGCTCTTCAGTGGGAGCGGTCGGCCTCGGTTGTTTATGCCACTGTAGGTCAACGGTTGATGGGTAGGAAAACCTCACGCTGAGAAGGTCTTTTTTCCTATAGAAGGTGTTGAGACGATGCAAGTCTTGTGGCGAGTGACATACGAGAGTTTGTGAGACGGGATTCCCCCGCGACAAGTGGTCTGCAACTTGATTTCTGTTAGCGACCTCGGTGGCCCCTTGGAGGTGTATGTGGGGGTGAGAGACGGTAACCAAAAGTCGGGAAGCTTTGCGCGTAGGGCTTCAACCTGTTCTTTCTCCAGCTGCAAGAGGGCATCTTCCTCAGCTTCGCGAGCGAGGCGTTCAACCTCCGTGGCGTCGAACTCGAACTTGCGTTTCTTTCCACGAGCTACGTGATGGGATTAATCCATCCGGAGAAGGCACGCTGCGGAGGGCGACCTACCCGGATCGGTCATCGAGGGTGTAGCTACCCCTGGTGTTGGCGTGGAGCTCGGTGACTTGGCCGATAATCCCAGGTGGGTTTTCTCAAAATCTTTCAGGACGCGTTGTCGAGCAGCTTCGACCGCGCGTTTCTTCTCTTCCTCAGCCTCAGCTCTCAAAGCAGCCAACTTGGCCTTCTGCTTCTTGATATCTCGGCTCTGTGTGACTTCAAAGCTTCAGTATTCGGAGGTACGCGTGGCATCATCCAAGCAACGCACCCAAGTCTGTGAAAACGCATTCGGTACAGAACAGATGTCCTTCGCCGCAGGCTAATGGGGTGCGTGCTCGTTCGAGGCAAAGGCAGCACGCATTGAATGGCCGCATCGATTCATTTCCGAGTCTTTGCCGCTTCGTCCCATAGTCAAGTTTCTTGTACTCCGCGTAGGAGAAAACCGAAGATGCTGTATTGTTCTTGGAATGTTTTGTCATGGCGGTTGAGGACTGGGGCGAGTGTTTCCGAGTTGAGTGCTCGAGTCCCACGGGTGGTGACCGAACTCGATTGGCTTGAGTGATTACAGCATCATAGTTACACTTCGACTTGGGCATTGGGGGAGCCTCGGGACCGTGGTAGACTGGAGAACCAATCTGTACACGCGAAAATTTACACTTGCGTGCACCTTGGCAGCTCAATATAACGAACTCGAAGTTCGATTACTTCTGGTACGGGTTTGTGTTGAGAAGGTAATTGGGCTCACGTTCCGCTGGGAGATTTGCAACCCAGTCGGCCTAGTGGGCGGGCGGTAGTGAGGTCCAACCGATCCCATGGATGGCACGGATCGCCTGATGTCATCATGAACCCGTTCCGCCCTTGAGGGCCCATAAGGACCCCACGCAAACCCCACAAAAGACGAGCGAGATCTTCTGGGTGTTTACCACCAACCTACTCAGTGGTTCACGAGCAGCCTGGTCCCACTGGACGGGCGAGGGAAAACAGAAGGAACGTGTCCAACGACATCTTTATTGGATGAACCAGGACCCGACTCGGATAGGTTTAGAATGTCCGTCGGGGAGTCGCTCCCAATTCTCAAAAGGTTCCACCCCACAGAACGCGTGATCCCTCCGGGCTCACGGCAGGACAAGTAGAACACAAAGGCTCCCAGCGGTCACCACAGATTTCAGCGGTCCCGGGGGGGCACCAGGTCCCCGTTCGCTGCAGATTTCTGTTGGGGTCAGTAGCGTCGTGGGTAACCAAGGCCACAGGTTGGATAACGTCCAACAAACTTCGGTTGGAGTGTATTGAGCTAACCCGATGGTGGAGCCTCTGGAAGGGGGAGGACGAAATCCGCCTGTTCTAAACTTCGGCCAGTGTTTCAAGGTGAGAGTCAAGTTCCCAGCTATGTCATGACGGCTGGAAATTACATCCATGATGAAGTTCAATTGGTAACGGAAGAGTTGGGCGCTTATTACTGCGCTGCCAAGCGGAGAATGGGAGCTTGAAGTTTGGACGGAACGAAGGGGTTGGCGAATCTCGCGTGGTATGAAAGAATGATAGCGAGTACTGCGGAAGGCGAGGGGCGCGAAACCCCCGGTTCCACTCAGTTGGAATGAGACCGCTCGAAGCCCGAGACCAGAGGAATGGAATACTCATGTACGACAGGGGAATCATTGGGTCACCTTATGGAAAGTGGGTCCGAAGCGGGGGGAACGGTATCGAGACTTGGGCCTCTGGAAAATCCGGGGAGAGTGGTAGGCCTTCGTAAACACCCTATGGGGTCGTTGAATGCACCCGAGGGCAACAGGAAGAGGTTGCCGACCGGTCACTAGATATCGGATTGAGGAGATTCAATTGCGCGCTGGTAGGACCGAACAACACGTGTGTATGTAAAGGAGGTGGCGCGCTGGGGTCTCGGTGTGAAAGCGGTCGGCCGGAGTACGAACAAGCTAGCGCTTCTCGTAGTGATTGCACCCGGAGGCACACGAGAGTGTCCGTGCGGGGAACAAGCAAAGAAACGGTTTAGACTGGTTTCACCGAGAAGTCAATCATCAGCCTGGAAGGCGAAGAACGGAGGCATTTGCGGAAGAAAACCGTTTTAGCGAGGCCATCCGTGATGAATCAAAGGAGTTCCCCGTCCTCAAACCAGGTCGGAACAGCGGCCTGCGGCAAGTGAGCATTCAAACGACCCTCCCCGTCCGCTGCTGGCAACAAAGTCATTCTACGGTGCCGGACATCGGCACTATGCGTTCGCTTTCGGCCGGTCGTTCGCGTTCCTGTCGCTCCCATGCATATAAGCACCCTCCCTCCTCCGCAAATCCCCCCATCTCCAGCCATCCACCATGACCGTCGCTCTGCAGTCTGCCAGCCCTTGGCCATCCTTCGCCACTTCTCCCCCATCTCTGTCTCACCATCCGAAATACTATTTCCAGGATTCGCTCACAACATTCCTGGTATGCCCTCGCGCAATGTGGACCGTTGCATGTGTTAACCACGCGATTCGAATCTCTTTAGGTCGAGAGCCAACTTTTCCGCGTTCATCGATGTGAGTCCTGGTGACCCCGGTGAATGCATGCGGACTCAGCATCTGACGCCGGGCAACAATAGTCTTTTTTGAATGGGAGTCGGATTTTTTCAAAGCCCTCTTCTCCCTCCACCCTCCCACCGACTCGGGGTGTCGCATGGTCGAGGGCACGGGGGATGATAATCCCATACCACTTCCGGTTCGTGCATCCAGCCCACCTTGGATTTCTACGGTTAACCTCGGTTTAGGGTGTGAGCGTCAAAGAATTCGAAGCCCTCCTTGACTGCTTCTATCACCGGTGAGACCCACCGTCGCCACCCCCGGGTCCTTATCTAACCATTCTTCAATGGCGACAGAGACACCCAACTTCCTCGTGAACACTGGATTCACCTTCTGTCCATTTCTTCACGCTATGACTTTGACGACATCCGGGAACGTGCCATTCGGGAGGTTTCCTCGTTCAACCCTCCCCTGGACCCAATCCTTCTCGCCGACCTCGCCGTCCGCCATGATGTTGACGGATGGCTTGAGAGGGCTTACGTATCCCTCTGTTCCCGTCAACACCCCCTGACCGAATCAGAGGCCCGTAAGATCGGACTTGCCGTCGCTTCAAAGATAGGTCGATGTCGGGCAAAGCTCATCATGGCCAGCCGAAATTCCTGTACATCCCCCAAATCTTGCCCTTCCACCAGAGACGAACTGACGAGGAAAGTCGTACGGGAGACCTTCTGGCCATATGGTCCATCGCTTTGAATTCCGTTATCCATCACCATCATTATCAGGGTGTGTCTTAATTAATTGACCATGCTCTTCGGCCATGCCGCCCGTGTATAACAGCCAGCGTTTCGATATTCTTTCTTTGTCCCTATTCGCGACTAGACACGTAGACTTCGTTGACGCGCTCTCCTTTTTTATCTCAGTTTTCGCCTCGGATTTATTGTTATTACTACACCCAGGTATAATGCGCAGTTCTGTACATTCTTCCCACCTCGAGCGATCGAGCATGGCGATCGCGTGGATCAATGGGTAGGTGAATCGTTGGGGAGTTTGGGTCTGTTGGCGGTCCCCCCAAATCCGGGGATCTGCGCCGAAGGTTCATCTGAACGGACCTTTCAATCATGGAGACCAAGAGCATGTTTACACAAACCACGAAAACCAGAAGTCACTTGTTCTCTGGGAAGGTCGACGAGCTACTGTGGCAGGTCATCCAAACGGGGACCCGCAGGGTTTTACTCTGCGCTCCCACTACAAAGGGTGGGACCAAACGCCAGGCACGCCCCACTTATGGATTCGGATGAGAGAACTCGAGGGAGATGTATATATGTACATTCCGCGGTTCGACGTGATTGCACTTGTCTACTGGGAATGCCTGATTGGCAGGATGATCAGAACATCCATACAAGACGAAGGGGGCTGTTTGCCGTCGTCGTGTATATTCCAAGATCCGGGGCTTGAGCGACGATGATGGGTGGCCAACCACCAAGGGGAACAAACTTGCCCAAAGCAGGCAAGGTGGGGTGCCACCCAGCAGCGCCCTTGAACTCGAAACGGCTCCTATACACAGTACAGAATGTGGTCAGCTGTCAAAGACCAACATAAAAGCTCTCATGACGCAGGGCACACATATGAGAAGGCGCACGCACAATCATAGCGCTTGGGCACCTCTACGTTTTCGACTGACTTCAGAATCCGTTGCCCCCGCACCAAAACGCGTAACCTCATCCCTTCTTGACCGAGTAAATCCGCCTTTGTATTCAGCAAGTAGTTATCCAGCCCACCACACTGAACAGGACCGTCCCCAGTCAGCAGCCGCACGCGGAGAAGTGGACATTGAACCTTACCCTCTTGATTGTCTTCAAAGCTCTAGTCGTGAGCTTCAATTTCACGCTCTCTCCCAACACCTCCGAATGGAGCCGTTTCTGCTGGACATTAGGTAGCCACGTTCGCTTCGTTTTGTGCTTCGAAAACGGGACGTTGTTTCCGGACTGTCGCATTTTCCCGTGGAAGAGACCAAGCTGAGAGCGTTTGAAAGGAGTGCTGAGAGAGGCGAGCAAGACCCGCGTCCCGAACATGTTGGTGGAGGGCGGAATGGGAGGGGGCGCTTTCCGACCTACCGTTCCGGTATTTTTTTTCCCGCGACTTCACCGAGCGTCATAGCATCGATCGTTAGCCTGCAAGGATAAGTACAGGGCATTAGGAACGTGATAGCGGTCTTACACAAAAACCAGAGACAGCGTAGTAAAGGAAGAGTCATGTCCGTGATGAAAAATGTCGTATGCTCGTGTGGGTAAACTACAATAACGCATGAGTGGTATCAAACTTGAAGTTTGAAGAGCTATGGCTAAGGCTAGGGGAGAAAACACTGTCCGTCCGTCGTGAAGGAAACAAGAGAGAGTTCGTGACAGTATGCGGGGCCAAGGGATGGGAACGGAAAGGTCGATGACGAGTCTATATATTGCGATATGATGAGATCCATAGATGCAAACGCGGTGTCCATTTACAACGAGCGGCAGATGCTACAGTCAATCTTTGTGACCTTGAGCAAAATCAACGGCGTCGCGATCAAGGCAGCGAACACCCCAGCCGTCAGCACGAACACAACACTGTACTTGATCACCTGTGCCCATGCTCCTAGTTAGCGATACTTATGGGAAACTCGGAGAGATGCTCACAATCCAACGTCGTTGTCTCTTTTGCTTGACCGAGAAAAGTGGCGCGTGAATTTGGTTAGAGGGACGCAACCAGACTAAGGAGCGAGTCAGCTCTGAAGGGGGGAAAGAATCCACGGAATGAACTCACAAAGCAACATCGAATGCATCTTGTCGACGTAGGGAATCAAGATGGGCGGTGCCAACATGAACAGCAGAACGTGCCCTATCAAGAAGTCCGAGCTCCACAACGAGAGCTCAATGATCTTGACAAAGAATTCTCGAGCTGGTTGAGACATGACGTGCACGCCGAGGTTCCTTCCGTACCACCTTCCAGTCCACCAAGCCTTGTTGGTCTCGTCGTGTTTGAACTCTCGGGTCAAAAGAACCGAGATCAAGATCTTGTGGATGGCACGCTGGATGAAAATCACGGCAACAAGACCGAGGATGGCGTGCGAAGTATCCCAAAGTTCTAAGAACCACTGAAGGTGAAAGCTTGGTCAGAATGCGTTGGCGCGAGAGGAGCAGTGTCAAGTCCATACCAGGAACTCAAAGAACCCTATCATCCCAACCAATCCGAGGGCGTGAGCGACAAAGGCCATGGTAGAACCGAACTTGGGGAACGTGGGGTCGAGCATCGGTCCTAAGAATAAGGAGACGAGGAATTGGGCAACCAGTACGCCGGCATTCCAGACGATGGGTCCAACCGAGATCACCGCAATACGAATCAAGGGGCTAGGTGGTTGATTACCATTACGATCGGGGAACGATTTGACGAACATGTATGCGATCGTAAAGATCACAGCCATGATAACGGGCCAGACGATCTCAGAAAAGAAGACTGCCCTCCAACTCGCACGAGGGACGTCGCCGGAGAGTTTCTCGGACGGATGTCCTAACCTCTTCTTCTTATAACCGGTGATCATAGTCCTTGACAAACGACAGTACCCGATCCACGAACTGTTGTGTGAACGAGAGTTGCCCCGCGACATCCACCTCAGGAATTCGCTTTAAGGTGGTTAGGTTATCTGTCTGAGGTACGAGAACAGGAATCTTACCGGTAATCAATGAAGAAATCCGCGAACGAGAATTGATGAGGGTTGAAGAGGAACGGTGAGCCGCAAAGGGCCAGAATTGTTACCCAGAAGTATATGATCCACGGTGTCCATAAGGTCATGGTCACGTAGAGGAGCATGATGAGGGTCCTCATCCCAAGGTAGATGCTCGGGCCGGCGAATCGAGAGAAGAGGATGTTGAATGAGATCCTGGTCGTTGCGAATCCTCGACCGGTAGCGATGTAACGGGCCCCACCGAAGACCAGGTTGCTCGTGATGGAGTGCGATGAGATGCGGGTTGCAAAGATCTCGAATGCAGGTGAAATCGACAGGAATTGTTTCCCCAGTCGCAGCAGTGCCTTGCCGGCGCCTCTTTCCGTGAGTTCTGAGAGAGAATTAGACCCGGAGGGTAGGGTACCAACGCTGGCCTCGGCTTACCTTGAAGGAATAGTGGAAGGAAGGCAATCATGAAAACCAAGAAGATGCTGATGATGCAGCGTGTGATCCAGTCGAAGACAGGGGTGAGGAAGTAGCAGCCATCTGACCCGTTCAACAGTAGACCGTTGTCGTCGAATTCACATACAATAACGGACGAATTCAACGTCCCCAGGAAGACCACTGGAGGCGAAGGGGTTAGCGAAGAATGGAACTGAATGGGGTCGCCACTCACTTGTTACCATAAAGACCTGGACCGACAAGATGATCAAAATGTTGTTGATTTGGAACCCAGGGTGGGCGTAGTAGAAGGTGAGGAAACGGTCGATGGGTAGTTGCGTGCCGAGGTAATAGTACTCTCTGCTCAGCATCTGTTCACCCATCCCGGTTCCAATCTTGGTCATGAAGTTCAAGATCGTCCCGAAACCAAGATCTCGTCCCTTGCCGCACTGATAGTACTCCGTATGCTTGATGCGCCCTCCACGCCCGAATGCGGTCATACCGGCGTAAATATCCTCGTTGAGATGGAGCCCCTTCTGCGCCTTGGAGACACCACCTCGGGTAGTCATGTAGACGGCGTTGAGGAAATCGGGATGGCCATAGTGGAGCTTCCCACCAAGCCACGACAGAGAGCGAGCGGTGAGGGTACCGAATGTCTGTTCCTTCCCAGCGGCCAGGTCTCCTAGAATACCAATGTTTTCGGAGAAGATGTATTCGCGGGCACCAATGATAGCGACGGGCGATCTTTTGAAGTCCTTATGACCCCAGTGAGCGTAAGGGCTTTGGCTGGATACCTCATACTCTTCGAATTCGCCGAGGACATTGCGGATCTTGAGACATTCCTCCAGATAGTTATCCTGGTTTGCGTCAATCAACTGAAGGTATTCGCCACGATAGAAGATGATAGCGTGGTTCTGGTTGTCCGACTTTCCGTCCCCAAGGATTGGGTTACCAGGGAGCTCGATCCTGAACTTCGGCCGCCTTTTTCCAGTCTGAATATCGAACTCGGAGTGGCCATCGATCAACGCGGAAAAGAGTCGTGGATCTCCGCCCTCCTTCTTGGACGGTTCCTCCTCGAGGTATGCAATCTGGAGCTCAGGGTACGCACGGAGAAGGAACTCGGCGTTCTCATGCTCCTCCTTGTTGAACTTCGAATACCGTTGCATGGAAACAATGAACTTGAACTTTCGCCGTGCCATCGATTCCAACTCGCGTTCAAGCTTTTCGGTGTTCCCTCCAAAGGTTTGGACAACCTCGGGGTTTTCGACACGGTAGAGAAGTTTGATGGCTTTCCCGTAATTCATCATACCGGAAACCGTTCGGTAGAGAGTTTGGGCTCGGAGCGAGGACCAGATCCTGGTGCGAAGCGTGAACTCCGGAGAAGAGCTCTTGAAACCGATGCAGTAGAAGGGAAGATCATCGGTCTTGGAGACCTTTTCATCGCCAAACGGGGTGGGTCCACTATACATCGCGGATTCTTCTGCAAGGATTTTCGTGTCCTTGACGAAGTTGTCCCACTCAACGGAGTGTAGTTGCTTCAGGTACTCAAGGAGTGTGACCCTGGTGTTTTGGTCCTCCTCGCGAATGATTTCTCTCAAAGATAGCAGAATCTTGAATGATGTCAGTGGGTGCCTATGATTAGGGATAAATAACCCTCACCTTTTCGCTGTAATGAGGTGTGAGGACAGTAAATGTCGGCATGGCATCGACGGGAATCGATTCGGGTATTGCGGTGGTGAGAGATTGGGCGAAGAAAGAGATGCGGCGTTCAGCTTCTCCATCCTTCGGTAGAAACTCGCCCTTGAACCCAGGGTCTGACTGAGAAATGAAGAAAGGTGGGGCCCTTAAACTACGCCGGCCGTCGGCGGTGTCGACCTGGTGGTAGAGAAGCTTTTGGACGTGGTCGATGGAAAGGAGGTGCTCTCGGTACATCGAGATGATGATCGCGTTCCAGATCTGCGACACAAGGACCTGAAATGGAAATGATAATTAACGTCTAGAGTTCAAGGCTATTGAAAGGGCGCGAACCTTGGGTTTGTACTTGATCTCCAAATCCGAGGTCGCGAGGAGTTTGGAATAAATCCTCTTCGGCAACCGGGTATAAATCTCGCGCCATGGTGTCCAAATGGAAAGGCCGAGGTAGAAGGAGCGTGTGATGGAGAAGATGACGTTCCAGATGATCCACCACAGGAAGGTATCCAAGAAGAAGAGGACGAGATCCATCAGATACATGATGGTCAAGGTGAAAGCAACCTGGTTTCGGCAGAGAGCATCACCGAAATACTTGTCGTTACAGGAGTGAACTTTCATGCCGACCATGGCATCGATGGATTCTCGGAAGGAGAGGGTCAAGAACCAATAGGATTCGGTGAACTTGCAACCAAAGACGAGGAACCAGAGAAAAACGGAGGACACCCGTTGTTTCGTTGTCATGGAGGGGTAGCTGGCGGTGAAAGTTTGGCTGGCGAGATACTTCCTTGACTTGCCGGCGACACGATCTCCGAACATCCGACCAGATGGCACAACAGCGAAGATGAGAGTTGCGACAACGGATATGAAGAACTGAACGATTCCGAGGATTAGGGGCACCGTTTGGTTCCGCGTTCGGCTTTCCGCAATTGCTATGTAAAAGGTCGGACCGGCTGTGAGACCAAGTGTGACCAGGAGGAAAAGGAGACGACGGGTGAGGTGGGAGGTGTTGTTCCAGGTAGTAGGTATGTAGGAAAATTCAGCGATGGTGGCGGCGATCATGATTATGGTGGCTACTGCACCGCCAAGAGCGGTTGCCGACCACCTCAGAGGTGTAGAACGAGTGCCATCGTAGACCTTGGGGGAGTTGTAGGAGGTGTAGAACCAATAAACCGCAATGTGGATGACCCATATGCGGTTGAAGTTGACCAGCCAATGTCCGAATGACCGTTTCTCGTAGTACGTCTTGAAGAACGCCCGACTCCATTGGATCCTATCAAACTTCATGAACCTCTGGGATGGGGGGAGGTCCACGAGGCGAGTCTGTTAGGAGACGAAATTAGTGTCCGCTTGGCGAGACTGCGGAGGAGGACTTGCATTGTCATTCAACACGATCCGAGCAATGCCCTCAGGATACCAAAACAACTGATTGACATCATCGTAGCCAATAATATCGGCATGGTCCTTCTCCCTGCGAACAAATCTCCCGTCGACGACTTCATACCCCTGATCACGGATAAACCGGTAGAGCGGTTTGATGACGGTTTGTAGATAAAGGCCTTCTTTCACCGGTTGTACGCGGTTCTGGCACTCAGGTGATCGATAGTAATCGTCTGCGCACTTGAAAATGAAACACAGGCATTCGGAAACGAAGCGGACCTGGGCCGCCTCCCCCCAACAAAGCAGGTACAGCGCGATCTGTCGCATCCTGTCGTACTGGCTCATGTTGTTCATGGCCTGTCGCCACCGCTCAGTGGCGGTAGTGAGGGATTTGACAGAAGAGCCTTTCTGAAGGTCCCTCTTGTTGGACTTTGTGGAGCCGAACCTTCGGAGACCGGGATTCTGAGTTTGGCCAACGGCGTCGTCCAGGTCGAGTTGAGCGGCGAAGTACCACTTGCGGTAATTGGCGTTCTGGCCACCGATGTAGTCCGCATGGAGTGTGAGGAGCGCCTGATTTGGGGACATACGGGACGCCCGCGAGTCGAGAAGTTGCATAGTGAAATCAAACTGATAGGGGTGGGAAGGCGGTGAGCGGCTTTGGTTTGGCGCCAATGTTGGAACGTAAGCTACCCACCATGTTCCTCATTGAATCCCTCTGAAAGCCGAACTTCTGAGTAAGATCCAAAAAGATGTCCTCGATTTCTTCCTTGGATAGTGGAATCTGACGTTCGGTCGACCAGGCGGGGTACGCATCCCGAGCGCCACCGCCAAAATCGACTATTGTTGGTGTTGAGGACTCGGATACCCCCATGCGAGGAGCGGCGAGCGATTCAGACGAGGGTTCGTAGCGTTGAGGGTAGATATCATTCTCCGAATCGGTGTCTAGATGGGGTTGCAGGAGTGTAAACGGGGATGTCGTGTAGTGGCGGTTGGCTCCGAGGGAAGACGTACTATAAGCATCGTAGCCATTCTGGTCGTAATAACGTTCTCCATCCTGGTAGTTGTGGACGCTGTTGTCCGAGGGGTAAGCGTCGCGATGGGTGTAGGGTTCCTCGGAACCGTCGTCGTAGTATCTTTGGTGGGTTTGTTGGGAGCCAAAGGGGTCGTGTGGGTCGGAGGAAGGGGGGGAGGAGTTGTAGCCCTCATGACTGCGATGCCCTGAGGAGGCCATCGTCGTCGTTGAGAAAGGGGGGAATAATTTGCTCTGCCCAACTACACGCTGTGAGGCCGTCGGTCTCTGAAACAGAACCACAGAAACGAGGTGCTGCGTTTAGGACGCGGATTGCCGGCCGCCGCTCCCACGATTTTTGTTTGCCTTTTTATGACGCAATTTTTCATCCGATTTCTGTACCATAGGCAACGAATCGCCATCCATGGAACGAACCGTGAGCTCGGTTTGAGACGCGAGCCGGGTATCAGGAGGGTGGGTGATTATCCGTAGCCTAGAAATACGCGCGTTCGCTTCAGAAGGGCTCTGTGACCATGTTTCATTCCTCAGAATATTAATCTGGATATTCGCATAAACTCGTTTGTACAGGGTGTCTATGGGTGGTCACGTTTAGGGTCAGTGTTCGATTAAGGGGTATACGGTTTGTTGCCCGCAGCACCATCTATAGCTTCCAAAGCCTCCGGTCCCTCATCATCCATGCAAATAGGCAGACGCCGATGGAGTAAACGCTTAGGATCGTCATCGCGGACGCGTCGCTCGCGTACATCGTAGGAAAAGCCAGGTTGACAAAGCCAGTTGCCACGTTCGCCTGTTATCCCGGTTAGTTCCGACCTATCCAAGATCACGAACCACTCACGAGCAAGAAGACCGAAAGACCGTTCTGATTGGTCGCCTGCAATAACGCTGGGGCGTCCTTCATGGGTGGGGTCTGGGTTTCTATGGGGAACTTCCTCCTCTCCTTCGGTACCTTCAGTTTGGATGTCGGGGAATAAATCGACTTTGATAGGGGTGATGGAAAGAAGAAAAGGTCCAACAAAAAATATGCGAGGATGAAGGAGGTATTGAATGCCGCCACCCACAGAATGTAGGGTAGGTTGACCTATCCCAAGCATTAGATACCCTAAGGACGAGGAGCAAATGAGGGGCCTACCAATCTCCGCGAGACACCGGCGACACTAGGGAGGAACGAACTCAGCCCTAAGAACGTCCACCAAAGGATTGCGTATGCAGCAAGCTCGGTCGCAGTTTTGTCATCTTCGCGTTGTGGGCCCGTACCAGGTCGTGTCGTCGGTCCAGCGTCACTGCCTCTCCGGGATCGAGCCTTGAGAGTCTCTAGTTGTTGTCTGCGGAAATACGAAGGTGAGGGTGGGAGTATCATCGTCCCAGTCGAGAGACCCAAAAGATGTATTGCGAGGTATCCAAAGAGGGAAACAATCCCCTCCTTGTTGGCGCTGAGGAGGTTTGTCCTAGGAGCAAAGAGCACGAACTCTCGCCACCCCGCCACAGATAATGCCACCTGGTGAGCTAGATATCGTGTGTCAATACGACGAGAAGTATGATGAGTAGGAGTAGCAAGACCAACATAGGGTGATTGTAATCGCGATCATCGAAACGGGGGCGAATGGCAGGACGGGATGCAGGAGGACTTCGAGAATGGGGAGTGTACCCATCGTAAAGAAAAAATTCCAGTGGGTGCCATACTCGGTCTCGTGTTCCTAAAGTATCCCATGAGTGTTAGGGCGATGTTAGGGTGTGGCGCTGACTCACGGGGTAATCGGACAGTTTCACAACGATGAGTCGTAAGAACCCCAGCACCCATATTGGCAGGGATTTCCGTAGTACCCTGACAATCTTTGGTCTCAGCGGGGAGGACAGATGATCCGGAGACTTGATAATTGGTATTGCGGAAACTACCCCTTGCGAAAATACAAATGATCCCACACCTAGGTCCATCTATGGATTCCAAACGGTTAAACTTGCCGTTGAGTGAAACTACTGGAGTGAACCTACCAGGGAGACCCCGTATGTCTCACACTTGGCCAGTGAGCGGGGGAACACGGGAAAATCTACGGCAAGAATTGAGAGGACCGTCATCAAGACCATGTGGGCTCTATACGTCGTTAGAGCTGGAAGTTGGATGATCGGTGACTGTTGACTATGAGGTGGGGTTGGTGCGTAATGTGGCCGGTTGGGAGAAGGGGCCCTTAAGGTAGATGGTAAAGGTGTCCCCGACTCACGACGGGGGACCAACATCAACAACGCAGTTGGGAAGAGTAAAACCAACGAAAGCGCCCCGGGGGAGTTTGCGAACAGCGTCATTGAGAGAAGGAGCGGTGCCACCAGCAACAGCCATTCTGCGGGAAATACCAGAGATTTTGTGGGAGGTATGCGGGACCTCAGGGCTGAGTACAAGGCGATAGAAGACTAAAGGGCGCTCTGGTTAAACAATACTGGAAGGAGTAAGCCAGCGAGGATGGGAGATGTACCAAAGCTACTGTGGAGATAATGTTGATATGTGTTATGGATGAGCCAGTCATTCCGGAGACGAAAGCCTCCTTCGAGGCTTTGTAGTCCGACATGGTCTATCGTCGTCTTGGACGGACCGGGTCGTCGCTGTTGGGCGGTGGCGGCGTCGTCTTGGCGAGTGCGGATCTCGGCTCACCCGATCACAGAGGATTTCAAGCTTGAACTGGTTACGCCGATTGGGGAGGTGCCTTGTTGCCTCAGAGCGCCACACTTGGCCTCTCGCTTCTCCTCTCCGTATCTCGACGCGATGCCCTCTCGCCCTGGGGCGGCGTCGAGGCCACCGACGCCGGCGGAATACTCATCCTCTACCGTCTCAACGTACTCAGCGGGTCCTTCTCTCCGCTCTCACCTCTTCAACATCCTTCCCAAGCACGCGCTCTTCAAAGTCAACCTACACATACGCCAAATAAGCAACGTGCCCCTCCTTGGCGGCGAGTTCGCAGTCAAGTGGCGATTCAGAAACGTTCAATCCCCGGCCGGAAACCACAGTGGGTTCTTGTCCAAGATGAAGGCCAACTCGTCGACCACCACCATGACCCTCAAGGGCAAGACGAGGGATTACTTCCCAGACAGCGAAGACTCCCCTAGCACTCAGTCCGGTTATCCGTGGGCAGGGAATGGTCTCAACGGTCGGGGCACCCCAGATTCCAGTAACTCGCCGGATTACCCCTCCCTTGTTGGTACGAAATCATCGTCTTCCTCGTTCTCAGTCATCTCTCCCGGTGGGATGTTATCCCAGACGCCGGCCATGCCTGGGGTGCATTCCGACAATCGCGGAATTACGACTTGGACCGAACTTTCCGACCACACGGCGACCTGGGATCACCACGTCGCGCTCATCGTTCGGATGGATGTGGATCGTGAAACCCTCGATCTCCACGAGAGTGAGCTGAAGTTGACTGTCCTTCAGGTATTGTACCTTCATACCCACCGGCACACTCCAATGACCTAAGAGATTTGTAGAAAATCATCCCGGGTGACCAATATCAGCCTCAACACCCGCGTTTCGGTGTCGTCTATCTCAATCTAGCCGAGTACGTTGATGTCGGTCCCGTCACCCGCCGGCATTTGTTGCGAGAGAGTAAGACCAACGCCACGTTACAGGTACGTTTCCCGTTTGGGCGTGTGGAGCTTCCTCAAATCGCTCTTCCCCTAGCTCACGATTGAACTGGAACACGTGGGAGGAGAGAGGGGCTACAAGGCTCCCCCCCTTCAGAAAGGAGAAATTCTTGCCCAGGTCACAGGGCTCCTTGCCAACCCCGTCTTCCACCGTGCTCGGTTCCTTCGCGAGTTGGAGTCCATTGAGGACCCGACGAACGATCCGGAAAAGAGGTACAACACCAACAAGCACGCTCCATCCTTCAATGGTCTCGCTTCTTCCGGTGGCATCCGAGAAACCGAGTTCCTGATTGAGACGTTGTTCAACCCCATCCCCTCCAAGACAATAACCCCTTTCACTCGTGATGTCGGGTCCTCCCCAACAATGGAACAGCCCTCGGCAGAGTGTGACCAGGCCTCGGTAGAACTTGCACCGTCTCTCATCTCGACCCACAGCGAATGCTCCGCGAGTTCGAGCACGCGCACCTCAGACAGGTCGCGCCCTTGGTGGAGACGGGGGCGGGTGAGCAGCAGTAAATCTGATGCTTCCAGTGCGAGCTAGCTTCCAAGGACATGTTCCCATTTGTGATTCGCGCATGTTCTCACTTTGACGGCGTTCGAGCCCCTCTATCTTATTCACCCTTTAGCACTCCCTAGTAGCCTCTTCGTAGTAAACGCACCAGTACATATATGCAACTGTAATGACAATCATAACGATCCATAGAGGTCTGTACTTCCCACTCACTGTCCTATGGCTATCTCTCCCGTCTTTCGCCTATGCCCCACCAACGAGCCATACCTGACGTTCCCCTCGGTTGATCCTGTCGTAATTTTCGAGCTTGGCATACGCACATTCGGGGGTACAAGTCTGCATGCGACATAACCTTCTGTGTGGCTTCCGATTGCGTACACAGTAGGGGTATCATGTGCTCCCGTTCGTGATCCCGCGCGAGGTGAATACAGGAACGACGTCTGAACGCGGGTCATACATCACACCCGCGGTCTCTTCTTTGGGCGTACTGTCTGTTGTCCTCCACTCAGACTCGCGAAACTTGCGCCACTCGCCGGCATGACCGAGTGGGACAGCGCATGCATCGGCGGAGGGGCGGCGGGATGGGCCTGGGTTTGCACCACTGATTGCGTATCCTCCTGGGTGATTCGGCGATGTGGGGGGATGTGGTGGCCCTGTACGCTTGCGAATGCGCTGGGTGAATAGGAACCACAGGGCAGTCAGTAGACCGGTGGTGGGGTGGCATAAAAAGGGGGCGTTTCACCCACTTTCTGGTCGGTTTAGGGTCTTCCTCAAACCATTTGTGCATCAGGGCCGCGCGACAATTCAGGCGTTTATCTGGGTCATAAACGAATAGGTGTCGGAGCAGATCATAACCCAACGGTGTTCGTATTTTTGAGTTGCACCATGTCAATAGACGATTCTCGAATCTGAATGATAGGTTCAGGAACGCATTGGACGTATGATGCTTGGCTTACCTGTCTAATTTCTTAACGCTCTGATACTCAGGCATATCAGCAAACCCAGGCCAATCTTTCTCTGTCGTAGATGGGTGAGGTTAGAGAGTTGGATATTGCCCCTCCCGGACGCACCGTCAGGAGTGCCAACAACCTCGAATACTTTGATCAACTGATCCCTCTGAAAGGGAACGTTCTTCTTCCCATCCATCTTTGCCTCCTCTCCCTTGAATATCGGTCGTAAGCTCGCTAGTTCTGCTACCACGCAGCCCACCGCCCATGTATCTACCGCCCAATGGTAGTGACGCGCCCCCATGAGCAGTTCCGGCGCGCGGTACCAGATTGTGACGACGACCTTATCGCCGGCGAATAGAGGCTGCAGAGGTTGGTATGTGATCCGGGCGAGGCCGAGATCTCCGATTTTAACAGTGCCAGAGGAGTTTATGAGTATGTTTGCGGGTTTCAGATCGCGATGGATGATGTGAGCCTCGTGCAAGTACAGGAGGCCGTTGAGCAGCTGATATGTCAGGGATTTAAGAACAGACATGGAGATTGGCGTCCGTAGTGTCTGAGCATGATGGTGGATAACTTGCTAGATGAACTTCATGTCAACCGCTTCGATCTCGGAGGAATCAGAGAGTCGAACCAGAAAGTCATGTTCAGCGTATTCAAAGACCATATAGATGGACTTGTCCTCGAGGATAACCTCCTTCATAGCGACCACGTTCTCATGGCTGATCTCCCTGTTCAACTGCATTCGTCGTCAAGAGACCGTCACGTCAATAGGAATGAAGACGCACTGCAATTTCCCGTATGGCACTCTGGCTGATTCCAGTGTAAGTGACAACATCACCCTCTTTGTCGGGCTTGAACTTTTTGATCGCGTGTACACTGTCGGTGCCGTCCTTGCTGATAGCCTTGTACACGCGACCGTATGTTCCCGAGGAGATGAAGCCGACAATCTTGTATTTGGAAGTGACTGTTTGGTGTGCAGCATCGCGCTTGGACCTGTAATAGCGCATAGGGTCTGGTTGCCAGCTATTTTCACCGTCCATCGTTATCGTGGGCCGAGCCCAAGGTCATCGCCAGGGCTATGATGGACTCTCGGAGAAGGTTGAGAGGTGATCGATTCAGTGACGCGCCTCTCAACTCCGGACCTCCACGACGATGGCACCGCCTCCTTCCCAAGAGAGCTTCACCTTCACCGTTGGAAAACTTGGTGAGGTTTCCGTCAACCGCGATCCGAGATTTTCACTGATTCTACTTGTTCTAGATGCCGGAATGGCTGTAGGTCTTGGACCGTTCAAGGAATTCGCCAAGCTGAACTGTGCTTCTGCGCCTCGTGCGCTTAGATCCTCCTCGGCGAGCGTGCCCACCTCATAGAGTTTCCGTCGTTGTTGTTGCCGCCTGGTGTGACCGCCGGCTCAATCGTGAACATTGCCGTCCACCAGAACCACGCGGAGGAGAAGAAACGGGATGACGAGTTCTGGTCATTGCAGGACGAAATCTTGGAAACTTTTGGTAAGCACTCCCCAGAACCACCAAAGTTGAATGTGCGTGAGGATTCCTTGACCTGTACGCTCATACCGCTTACCCTGAACTCTCAAAGCTTCGGAACGTCACACAAACTTCCATTACGCTCGAATGGTCACCGTTGGAACTCGCCACTTCCAAGTTGCGTTCTCTGGATATCTACAAGAACCGGCAGCGCCTCGCATCTATTCCGAACCCGCTCCAGAATACTTCTACCAAGTTGTCTGGTCTCGAACTGGACACTGAATATTCGATTCAACTCGTGTTGCGAACAACCGGGGGCACTTTCCCCTCAAATCTCGTCCGCGTCAAAACACATACTACGACGAACACATCTGGTATCCGCGTCTGTTTCGGGACAGTCCAGGATGCAGAGCTTTTGGAGAGCACGGAGGCGGCTCTAGAGGAGATGGGCGCGGGCTGGAGCAACAAGATCCAGATTGATACAACCCACTTCGTGTGCACCACGCCAGCCGCGACTCCCACGGCCGCTCAAGCGAGTGGGGGGGCTGTGGGCGCCTCCGGTCCAGGAGTTGAGTACCAGAGAGCGTTGCAATTGAGCATACCAATCGTACAACCGCAGTGGATCCTGGCATGTCTTGCGGAGAAAAGGTAGAGAGTTTCACCAGTCACGAACCCCCAGTTCTCCTTGGTTGACGTACTGTCATTTTCAGATTGGTACCGATCCAACAGTTTTATCTCGGGAACCCTCAGACACCTTCCTCGTCCTCGTATCCTCGGCCCCAATCGATGTCTCAGGCCAGCCTCACGAGCCCAAACACAAACACGCAACCTAAGACCCATGTGAATCATCAATCGGTACCCGCGGTGCACGCTTCGCCAACCAGTCCAACCACAAACCAATACACCCCACCGCCACAACCGCCACTGGGACCCATGCCAGAGGAAGCGGAGGGGAAATCGGACAATGATGAAGAGGGAACGTCGAAACAACCAAAGCGAACGGGTCGGAGGCGGGAGGGTACGATGAACAAGTCGTTCAAGTTCCCACCTGACCCCACACCATCTGGGGCTCCTCCAGTCCCAGATATACCCAAGGACCTACCAGGGGTGGCTCAGAGACAGGAGCCAAGTGCTGAAGGTAGGGGTACGAGGAAGATTGTGGGGAGTGATGAGGTAGTTACGGTCACGCCATCAGATGTAGAGGTTCCGCCTCCGCCTCCGATAGAGAAGGAGCGGGCGACTTCGAGTGTCTCTGATCTGGACGAGGTTGGTGAGACGGAGGAAATTTCGCTGAACTAGTGTGCTCAGTGGGTCTGTATTTACATTCACGAAATTTATACGCGTGCGAGGAAGCATCGCCGGCTATGGCAAAGATCGGACATAACTTGTACTTTCGGTGTTAATGCTGGTTACAACTCGATTCGTGGTGGGGGGGAGCCTTCCAACAAGAACACCTCCCTGACAACATCTGCTACACGCTGGGGATCAAATCGCTCCACGCCGCGGTGCAGTGTACCAAACACATCATCCGAGGACCATAATGGTTGTACCGGTCCACTGTCCATTAGGTGCTGATGTATGCCGACCAACCCCGAGTGTGCAGACGTGGAGGACATTCTAGGGGTCCGATTCATCCTGGAGGTGAACGTTGAACGCGGGTCGCGGAGATCAGACCCAGAGAGTAGTATCTCTCTTGCTTTCATCAATTTTATCACCGCCGCCAACCCTAATCTCTCCCCTTCCTGCTCTGATAGTGAGTCATGGCGCTGACAGAGCTCTTGATATGCCCCGCTTAGCCACTGAGGGATATTGTGCCGGACGGCCAGGACAATGCGCTCGATTGGGTCGACCCGGGATTGGATCGCTTCGAGTTCGCGAATCGAGCGGGCGCGAATCTTATCGCAGATGAATCGGGTCGAGAAGGAGAGGAGGGAGACCCAAGATTCTAGTGTGAAGGTGTATTCGTCATGCATCCTGTGTTGTGGTTGGAATCATCAGAATGCCTGGCAGGTTTCGGTATCCGAACCCGGGCAGTGCGTACCCGAAGTACACAAAGCCAAGGAAGCTCTCCATCTCCTGCTTCGTTACCCCCGGGATTTCGATTGGTGAGGTATCAGATTTTCCCTCAGTCGTCCCCGAGGATCCACCGGCTCCCCCGACAGGCAAGGAGAACATGTCTGCGAATATTTGGGATTCCCTCGTAAAGTAGTATCGGTGGACACGAAACAGCGTGCCATCCACCTAACGATTGAACAGTTGACGATAGTCGCCACAACCAATTAGTTGCCTGAGCGGTTTGTTGATGATGTGAAGCTCACGAGAAGGACAACGGATCCGTCGTCGAAGTAATATTCCTCATGTCGTTGGGACATTGTGACTGGGCGGGACACTGGGATGGGATACGGAGGGCGGGGTGTAGGTTGGATTGGGAAGGATCGATGCCGTGTTCCGTTTCCTCGGGCGCTTAGTGTAGGGTCGGGCCGTTTGATCGCCGTCACTGCGATATATGTACATCAGCAAACCCTACTTAGTCTCGGCACAAGACCGGATCCGGCCGCGCGGGATCCACCTCACGCTCCGCGTGAGGGTCTTGTGGCAAAGTACCACTTTTGGTAATAGGGGTCCGCCGTGACGAGTCAATTTTGTGATCAAGACTACAAAATATGTGTATATGCTTTGGTTAGATTACAACGAGATAACAAAACTAATGTAATGTAATGTCACGCTCGGGTAACTAAGACGGCTTCCACTGTGAAAAGTATGGCGGCTGAAATTCAGTGGTCAAAAGTGCCTTAATCTATGCTACTTTGTCACTTAGATAGAGCAAGCGGGGATGAAATTCAGATACCGGGGATATCTGAGATCAAGTTTGTTTATGTCGCCTTTCATGGCCCCTGCACAACTACGTCTCAGCATCCCCCTGACTGAAATTCAGCTGGCCAAGTCGGAGGTTCCCGAGCACGGGGTGTGACATCCGATAGCAAATTCATCCACTCCGCCAAGCCTAATCCAGCTAGGCTCTTCTGTACCGTCATCAGACCACCGCGCGTCGGGACTAAAGAACATGTGAGGCTGACATCACCCTCAATCTCAGATTTTCCAGATTCCAGCTTAGGGGGCCAATATTCCATACTTGGTGAACCCAAAAATACATGTTTGATAACAAGGAAATACAAAAATAATGATTCCCCTAAACCTCCCTCGCACGGGCCACAGGGGTAGGGAAGACGGCCTAGACGGTTGCGATAGCGGCTGGCGTTGGCGGCGGGTGTTAGTGGTGGGCGAGCAGTAAATGGGGTGTAGGGATCGGTGGTGAAGGTGGGGGGGATTGGTCGTGGGGGGTTGGGTTGAAATCAGGCTGTGAAAGCAATGGACATCAGCTTTAGTCCGTGAAATGAGGGGCGAGGAAAAGTCACCACCATCCACCACGCCTCCCCTCTTGTGCTAGAGCTCCCTGGAAACGAAGACAGGTCAGCCAAGGGTGGGCAGAGCAATGGAGAGGGGGGTACATGCCTCAGATTTGCAAGGACGCTAGATAATAAGTGGGTGTGAGCGCATATTTGAGATACCGAGGCCGACGAGCCTACCAGCTTGGTGCTGAACCTATGGTGGTGATGGTGTGAGTCGGCGGGGTCCGCGGTGTGGGATGGTGGGTCAGTGGTGAGAATCACAGCTGTGGTAACCATTTTTTACATGAAACCCCTGGGAAAAGTGGCACTGGGTACACTGAGCTCATGGGAAGCCAGTGTAACAAATTGGAACATAAAAACAGTGGGAAGCCCCATAGGGGGGCGAGG
>Ga0307516_10002263_pt1 | contig 25980 bp, 24 predicted proteins | sample 19_EM_MG_FD_203310 | JGI IMG/M metagenome (GOLD analysis project Ga0307516, IMG submission 203310) | Populus trichocarpa ectomycorrhiza microbial communities from riparian zone in the Pacific Northwest, United States - 19_EM | ecosystem: Host-associated > Plants > Roots > Unclassified | place...
CCGGGTGACCGTGGCCGCGCGCGGCAGCCAGCGGCTGATGGTCGGCTTCCGGGCGGGCATCGCGCTCGCCCCGGCGGTACGGCTGTTCGCCACCCGGCACCCGGATGTTCTGGTGGACGTGCAGCGGATCGAATGGGACGACCAGGCCGCGATGCTGCTCGACGGCCGCATCGACGTCGGCTATGTGCGGCTGCCCATCGACGAGGCCGGCCTGCGCGTCACCCCGCTGTACACCGAGCCGCGGGTGGCGGTACTGCCCGTCGGTCACCGATTGGCCGGCAAGGAGCAGATCACCGAGGCGGACCTGGCCGGCGAGCCGCTGGTCTGGCATGCGGACCCGAGCACGCAGCCCACCAGGCGCCCGCACCCCAACGCCGGATACCTGGTACGCGGGGTGGACGAGACGCTCGAGCATGTCGCGGCCGGCCGGGGCATCTCGTTCCTGGCCCGTTCGGCGACCGTGTTCTACTCCCATCCGGACGTCAGCTATGTGCCCATCCCGGATCTGGCGCCCGAGCAGGTGTGCCTCGCGGTGGCGGCATCGCGCGGCTCGCCGGTGGTCGACGACTTCCTGACCGCGGCTCAGGCGGCGGCCGAGATCACGGCAGAATGTGGGAACTACGAAATGTGGCAGCTTGGCGGCGGTGCCGTTGCACAGCACGGCTGAGCAGGTCGACTGACAAACAGCAGCGCCGGCAGAGGGCGCCCGGCCACATTGAGCTCAGGGGCGCAGGCCGGTCGCGTTGGCGGTCAGGATCGCGGCGGTTGCCTCGTCGGCGGGGAGGAATGCCTCGAGTTTCAGCTCGGCGATGGTGATGTCGAGCGCGGTGGCGAAGGTGGTGATCGTGGTCATCAGCCGTAGCTCACCGTGGGTGGTCCGCAGCCGCAGCGGCACGGCGAAGCCGAGGTGGTCGGGCGGCAGGACCTCTTCCGGGGCGTACCGGTCAAGCTCGGCGAGGAGGTCGGCAAGCTGGTCGTCCGGGTTGCGCTGCAGCTCGTGACGGAGCCGTTCGAGGATGTGCCGGGACCACTCGGCGAGGTTCTCGATGCGTGCCGCCATACCGTCGGGGTGCAACGCGAGCCGGTAGACGTTGGTGTGCGGGCCCAGCAGCCCGGCCGGCACGCCCTCGGTGAGCAGGTCCAGCGCCGCGTTGGCGGCGACCAGGTCGCCGCGCCGGTCGACGATGATCGCCGGGTAGGGCAGGTGCCCGGCGAGGATGTGATCGAGTGCGGCCCGCACCGGGGCGAGGGCCGGGTCGTCCAGGGCGGACTGCGGATAGGCGGGTGCGTAACCGGCCGCGAGCAGCAGATCGTTGCGCTCGCGCAGCGGCAGGTCCAGTGACTCCGCGAGCCGTACGACCATGGCCCGGCCCGGTGTCGAGCGGCCGCTCTCCATGAAGCTCACGTGCCGCTGGGTGGTCCGGGCCCGGACGGCCAGGTCGAGTTGGCTGAGCTGTCGGCGGGTCCGGCGTTCGCGCAACGCCTGTGCGAAGGTCACACCTGAAGTTGTAGCCCGCCTGCCGGGCGGCCGACGATTCCCTGCCGGGAATTGTGGCTGGCCCGCGCGGTGCGCACGATCTGCGGCATGGCAGACGAAACACGGGTCGGCGTGCTGCTGCCGACCGGCAGGACACAGTGGGGCGAGGGCACGGATCCGCGTGAGCTGCTCGACTTCGCGGTGCGCGCGGAACGGCTCGGCTTCGACTCGCTGTGGGTCAACGACTCGCTGGTCAGCCCGCGGATCGAGGCGTTGACGATGCTGGCTGCGCTGGCCCCGGTGACCGAACACGTCACCCTCGGCACGGCGGCGCTGCTGCCGGTGTTGCGCCGCCCGGTGCAGGCCGCGCAGGCGATCGCCTCCGTCGACCTGCTGACCGGCGGGCGGCTGGTCCTGGCCGTCGGTGCCGGCTTTCCGGGTCGGCTCGGGCAGCCGATGTACGAGCTGTCCGAGGTGCCCTGGCGAGACCGGTTCACCCGGCTCGACGAGACGGTGGCGTTGTGGCGGCGGTTGTGGATCGCCGACGAGCCGATCTCGTACCACGGGAAGCTGCTGCACCTCGACGAGATCCCGGTGAGTACCGCGCCGTACCGGCCCGGCGGGCCGCCGATCTGGCTCGGCGGTGCCACCCCGGCCGCGCTGGCCCGTACCGGTCGGCAGTATGACGGCTGGCTGCCGTACCCGCCCGATCCGGCCGACTACGCGGCCGGCTGGAGCGACGTACGCCGGGCGGCGAGCGACGCCGGCCGGAACCCGGCCGCGATCACGCCCGCGCTGTTCACCACGCTGCTGATCAGCGACGACCCGGACGCTGGCCAGCGCGCCCTCGCGGACTACAGCGTGGCCACCTACGGGCTGCCGGTGGATGTCCTGCGGACCATTCAGGTGGTGATCGCGGGTACGCCGCAGCAGGTCACCGCCCGGTTACGCCCCTACCTCGCCGGCGGCGCCCGGCATCTGGTCTGCCGGATCGCCGCACTCGATCTGCAATCCCAGCGCGACCAGTTGGAACGGATCGCCGAGATCGCCCAGACACTGCGTCACCCGACTGCTGGAGAAGGAGACCGCTGCCGTCGGGGACCTGGGATCGGTGCCGTGCATCCGGTCAGGAAGCGAACGAACTCTTGAGTATTCTTCCGCCGTCGCCGAGCGCGCCGCTGCCGATCGGCTCCGGTGCCGTACCGCCGGAGCCATTTCACTCCCCCGTAGATTTCGTCCGCGTCGCCGCTGGCCGACAGTGCCGGCCCGATCTTCCGCATGAGGCTGACCACCGCCTCGCCCGCGGCCGGCATGGTCGGCGTCGGCCGGTCCTGGCGCAGGCGCACCTCGCCGTGCGCGGCCGTGTTCAGGTGCGCGTCGACCACGCTGGCGGGCACCGGCGTCGTCGTAAGGCGCCGGTGGGCGTCCGTGATCAGGCTTCTGATCAGCGCCCGCACGATCCCGGCGAAGACGACCGAGTCCTCGACGGTCAGGCAGGCGTCCGCCACTCGCACTTCCACGATCGGCTGCCCGGCGGGGACCCGGGCCAGGAAGTACACCGTCGATTCGTCCGGAGCCGCGCCTGAGCGGATCAGCGAGCGCACCATGCTGTCGTACCGGTCAGCTCCGTCCCAGGCGCCCGGCGGCCGGAACGTGGGCCAGCGCTGCTGCAGGTGGTAGCGGTAGCTGGCCCAGCCGGTGTCCCGGCCGTCGGCGAACGGCGAGTTGACCGTGAGCGCGAGCAGGGCGGGCAGCCACTGGCGAATCCGGGCCAGCACGTCGACCGCCTGGTCGCGGTCCCCCACCGCGATCCGCACCTGGCAGGCGCAGCCTCGGCCGGCGACGACGGCGTCCGGGAACCAGCCCGCCAGCTCGCGGTACCGCGTCTCGTCGGTGACCGCGCCGAGCGGTCCGGCCGCGAAGGGCGGGGCGCCGACCGAGACGAGGCTGACGCCCGCCCGACGCGCGGCGTCCCCGGCCAGCAGTCGAAGTCGGGACAGCTCGCCGCGCAGCTCGTCGAGACTCTCGCAACCGGCCGCCTCGGTCACCAACTGGTACGCCAGGAAGCCTGGCTTGATCCGGTCCTCGTCCTGAGCCTGCCGGGCCACGAAGGGCGCCGACGGCACCACGGCGCCGTCCGGCCCCAGGAGCAGAAACTCTTCGGCGACACCGATCGTCAGCATCCGGCCCCCTCGCTGGAGTTCATGACCAGGAGGCTGCCGGAACACGGCACCGCCCGCCTCATCCTCCGAAGGTGAGCAGCGAATCAGGCGAGCACCTGCTCGGCCTCGGCGCTCGTGCGGAGCAGCACCTCGCGGCTTTCGCTCGGCGAGCCCGACAATGCGACCGCGACCGCCCCGATCTGGTCGGCGCTGATCCAGTCGGGCTGGCCGGGCATGACGCGGGTGCGCACCGGGCCGAGCACGAAGGCATTGACGCGCAGTCGTTCGCCCGCCTCGGCCGCGAGCACCTTACGCATCATGGACACGGCGGCCTGCTCCATGCTGACCAGGCCGCTGCCGGGAACCGGATACGTAGCCGACTCGCCGACGATGACGGTGAACGCGCCGCGACCACTGAGCCTCGGCAGCACCGCCCGCGCGACCGCCATGTGCGCCGTGGCGAGGCCGGTAAATGCGCTGGTCCAGTCGCTCTCGTCGATCTCCCCCAGTTGTCTGCCGGCCCACCAGCCGCCGATCGGCGACACCACGTCGTCGATGCCGCCGAGCCGGTCCACCATGGTCGCGGCGAGCTGTTCGGCTCTGGCGAATGTCGTGTAGTCGTGCGTCATCAGGTGCAGGTGAGCCGTGGCCGCGTCGCCCAGCAGGGTGCGGAACTCCTTCTCGCGTTCACCGGATCGGGTCGGAACGACCACGTCCGCGCCCGCGGCCAGATAGGCACGCACCACGCCCTCGCCGACCGCACCAGTACCACCGGGGACCAGCACGCGCCGGCCCGTCAGGTCAGAGATCTTCATGACAACTCCTTGGTCACACCAACGTTGGTGACACCAACATAATGCTTGGCGTTGGTGTCACCAACAAAATATGATCAGCGTCATGACCGACATCGGGCCCCCGGCCGCCCTCCGCAACCTGGCGAGCTGGCAAGCAAGCCGCGTCGCCACCCTGGGCGCTCGCCTCACCGGCGCGCGGATGCCGCTGGAGGCGCGATCCGATTTCGCGGTGCTCGCCGCGCTCGACGAGTACGGCGAGCTCAGCCAGGCCGACCTGGGTCGCCGGCTGGGCCTCGACCGGAACAACGTGAACGGCATTGTCACGCGCCTCGAACGGGACGGACGGATCGAACGAGGCGCCGACCCCGCCGACCGCCGCCGCAACATCGTCGCCATCACCGAGGCAGGACTGACCCACCTCGGGCGGCTGCAGACGCTGGCGACCGAGGTGCAGGACGAACTGCTCGCCGCCCTCGGCGCCCCCGACCGCGAACGCCTGCGGGCGCTGCTCGAAAAGGTCCTCGCCAGCCATCCGGCCCAGCCCGCCTGATCCGTGCGGGTGCGCCCGGTCAGCGCTGAGTGGGTTCCCACCACATCAGATTGGTGGCCACCTGGGCCACCGGCTCGATGATCTCCCACGCCTCGGCGACCAGCCCGTCGTCGATCCGCACGATGTCGACGACCGCGATCTCCGGTCCCGCTTCGGGAAGCCAGCGCCGCGAGTGCACCACGACGTGATCGCCGTCGGCCAGCACCTGATGGATCTCGATCTGCTGGCCGGCGAGCGGCACCAGCGCGGCGCGGACGGCGGTGAGCCACTCCCCCTTGGTCGATGTGATTGAACCCGGCCGGTGGTGGACGAAGTCGTCGCTCAGGAACGGCGCGAGTGCGTCGACATCGCGCGTCTCGATCAGTCCCGCCAACGCCCGCTGGACAATGCTCTTGTTATCGGTGGTCATGGAGGCAGTGTTTCCGCGACCGCCGCGGTTGTCGATGAACTCGGACTTCATGGCGTCCGGCTCGGCGATGAGTACGCTTCATGATCGTGTACACAGTGGGGGAACTCTTGCGGCAGTGGCGCCAGCGCCGGGGGCTCAGCCAACTGGACCTCGCGATCGCCGCGGACGTCTCGGCCCGTCACGTCAGCCTGGTCGAGACCGGCAAATCCAAGCCGAGCGCGGACATGGTCCTTCGACTCGCGGAGTGGCTCGACGTGCCGCTGCGTGATCGCAACCGGCTGCTGCTCGCCGCCGGCTTCGCACCCCGGTACGCCGAGCGCCCGCTCGACGACACCGCGCTGGCCACGGCCCACGACGCGCTCCGCAGGGTGCTCCGCGCCCACGAGCCCTATCCGGCGCTGGTCTTCGATCGCCGGTGGAACATCGTCATGACCAACAGCGCAGTCGACCCGTTCTTCGCACAGGTCGCTCCCGACCTGCTGCGGCCGCCGGTCAACCTGCTGCGGCTGGGGCTGGACCCGCGCGGGCTCGCTGCCATGGTCGTCAACCTGGCCGACGTGCGTGCGATGTTCCGCACCAGGATCACCCGCCAGCTCGCCACCGCTCCGGACCCCGAGCTCACCGCACTGTACGAGGAACTGCTGGCGCCCGAGCCCGACGACTCACCAAGCCGACGGATCGACGCCGACGTCGTGCTCCCGATGATCCTCCGCGTCCACGGGCGAGAGCTGCGGCTGTTCTCGACCATCACCACCTTCGGCACTCCGATGGACATCACGCTGGACGAGGTCGCGATCGAGTCGTACTACCCGGCGGATGCGGAGAGCGCCGCCTACTTCACGGACCCCGGAACAGGCGAGGTCGCGCACCCACGGGATGGTCAGCAGGGAGACTCGGTGTAGTCCTGGTGGGAGGAGCGCACGCCCCAGCCGTAGCTGTCGCCGGAACAGCCGGTCACCCGCTCGCCGACGACGGTCGTGTAGGTCGAGTCGCTGTAGTAGATCGAGTGGCAGTACCAGTCGAGCGGGCAGGCCCGGGCCTGCGCGGGGCCGGCGGGGACGGCCAGGACGGCGGCCGCGACGAGAGCGACGGTCATGAGCACGCGACGGAGCATGGGGGACCCTTTCGTTGCGCACGGAATAGAAGGATTATCCGGCGGCGGTCCACCATGGACAACGGGCTTTCCTGCTCAGGCGTGCGTATTACGGCGGGCGCGACATGTCACGCGTGTGGTATTTATGTCCACCATAGAGCGTTTTGCCGCCGGCCCGCGGGCGGGGCTATTCGACCGTGACCACGATTTCGACCGGATCGCAGTCGGTTGCGGAGGCGCGAAGGTGGATCCTGCCGGGGCCGGTCGGGCGGAGGACGGCGAGGGCGCGGCCCTCGTAGCTGCGGCGTTCGGTGGCGTTGAAGGGTTCCTCGGTGGCCGGGTCGGCGGTGCCGAAGCCGGCCAGGACGCCGGCTCCGGAGACCTCCACGCGCACCGGGCGGTCCGCCGCGGTGTGCGGGGTGCCGTCGGAGTCAGTCAGGGTGAGGGTGACGTAGGCGAGGTCGCCGCTGTCGGCCGTGATGATCGGGCGGTCGGCGTCGGCACGCAGTCGCACCGGGCCGGTCGCGGTGCGCAGGGTGTGGCGGCCGGTTTCGGCGCCGGCGCGGTAGGCGATCGCGTGGAGTTCGCCCGGCTCGTACGTGGTGTCGAACTCGGCGCGGAAGCGGTGCTGCTCGCCCACCGGTCGGCGCCCGATGCTGTGGCCGTTGAGCAGGAGTTCGATCTCGTCGGCGTCGCTGTAGACCTCGACGGTGATGGGTTTGCCCTCGAAGCCGGGCCAGGTCCAGGTGGCGACGGTGTCGCTCCAGGCCCAGGGCGTGCCGGAGAAGGTCTGTCCGTGGTGTTGCGGGCGCCGGACGGCGAGGTAGGGCGGGGTGCGCAGGCCGAAGACGATCTCGCGGTAATAGGAAGCGGGGCGGCGGTGGCCGGTGATGTCGATGTCGCCGCAGCCGGCGAGCAGGTGGGGGTAGGGCGCGGTGTGGGCGGGGCGGGGCGTGCCGGGGGTGAGGTACTGAGGGCGTCCGATGCCGACCTCGCCCAGGTAGTCCCAGCCGGTCCAGGTGAAGTCGCCGATGACGTGGCCGTGCCGCATGACCAGCCGCCAGTTGCCGTCGATGCGGGTCGGGAAGGTCTCGGTACCGAGGATGATCCGGTTGGGGAACAGGTCGCGGTCCATGCCGTAGCGAGCCTCGGCGTAGTTCATGCCGGCCACGTCGAGCACGGCGAAGGACTCGGCGGTCTTGTGGGTGACGAGGCCGGAGGCGCTGATCGCGTTCATCGCGTCCCCGGCGTCGGCCATCAGCGCGTTGATGCCTTTGCCGTCGTCGGCCGCCTTCTCCTCGGTCTGCTGCCGCAGAGCGCCCAGGTCCGCGAGGACGGCCAGCATGCCGTTGACGGCGTTGGTGAGGTAGCGGGTGTCGTCCAGGGCGCGGACCTTCTCGGCGAGCTTGCGGCCCCAGGCGGCCCCGGCCGGCGAGCCGGTTTCGGGGATCTCGTTGCCGATCGAGTAGAGGATGACGCTGGGGTGGTTGTAGTCCTTGGCGACCATCGCCTCGATGTCGCGCTCCCACCATTCGGGGAAGCTCAGGCTGTAGTCGAACGGGCTCTTCGCCGAGGTCCACACGTCGAACGTCTCGTCCACGACGAGCATGCCCAGGCGGTCGCAGGCCTCCAGCATCGCTTTGCTCATCGGGTTGTGGGACATGCGGATCGCGTTGAAGCCGGCGTCCTTGAGCAGGCGGACGCGGCGTTGCTCGGCGCGGGCGAAGGTCGCGGCGCCGAGGATGCCGTTGTCGTGGTGGATGCAGGCGCCGCGCAACTTGACGGTTTCGCCGTTGATCCGCAGCCCGTGCTCGGGGTCCAGGCGCAATGCCCGGATGCCGAAGGTGACCGTCTCGGTGTCGGCCTCGCGGTCCCCCTCGGTCAGGGTCACCGCGGCGGCGTAGAGGGCGGGTGTGTCCGGGCTCCACAGCTGTGGGCCAGGGACGTAGAGGCGCTGGCGTGCGGTGGCTGGCTCGCCGGGCAGCACCGTGAGCTTGGCGACGTCACTCGCGACGATGCTTCCGCCGGCGTCGCGGATCTGCGTGACGACGTCGACCGTACGGATCTCGATCGAGTCGTTCTCGACCCTGGTGGCGACCTCGACCACGGCTCGCTGCGTGTCGATGTCCGGGGTGGTGACGCGTACGCCGTCGGGTCCGATCCGGACCACCTCGCCGACGAGCATCCAGGTGTCGCGGTAGATGCCCGCGCCGGTGTACCAGCGCGAGTCGAGATGGGTGCGGGCCTCGACGCGGATCTCGTTGTCCTGGCCGAAGCGCAGGAAACGGTCGGCGTCGACATAGAAGGTGGAGTATCCGAACGGCCGCTGCCCGGCGTAGTTCCCGTTGACGTATACGACGGCGTCGCGATAGACGCCCTCGAACTCGAAGAGGATCCGCTTGCCACGGTGCGGCTCGGGCACGGCGAAGGTCTTGCGGTACTCGTAAGCCCCGCCCGGGAAGTACGCGCCGGCGCCACCCTCCATCGTGGCCTCGCCGCCCGGGGCCACCCGCTCCCGCTCGATCATCGCGTCGTGCGGCAGCGTGACGGCCCGGAACGGCACCACGACGCCGGACAACTCCGCGAAGGGGTTGACCTTGGGCCGGGTCTGCCAGCCGTCGTTGAACGATGTGCGGATCACTGCTGCTCCTCGGGGGAATGAGAAGGGGGCGGGCCGGCCAGCCGGGCGCCCAGCCAGGTGCGGCCGCGGGCCAGCAGGCCGCCGGCGATCGCCGTGTCGGCTGCCCACGCCTCGAAGCCGTGCGGGGCACCGGGGATGACGTCGAAGGTGCAGTCCACGCCCGCGTCGCGCAGGCGCCGCGCGTAGTCACGGTCCTCGTCGGCGAACAGGTCGATGTCGCCCACGCTGATCCAGGCCGGCGGCAAGGCCGTCAGCTCGCCGCGGCGGGCCGCGACCGCGTAGTCCGGGGCGTGCGGGCCGCCCGGATCGGTGCCGAGATAGGCGGCCCACCCGATCCGGTTCGCGGCGTTGTTCCACACCCGGTGCCGCGCCTGGTCGAGCTCGCGACGCCCGGCGGTGCGGTCGTCGAGCATGGGAGAGAACAACCATTGCGCGTACGGCTGGGCACCGCCGGTGTCGTGCAGCCGCTGCACCAGGCAGGCGGCCAGGCCGGCGCCGGCGCTCGCCCCTCCGACGGCGATCCGGTGCTGGTCGACGCCGAGCGACGCGGCGGACTGCCGCAACCACTGCCAGGCGGCGAAAGCGTCATCGAGCGCCGCCGGGAACCGGTGCTCCGGGGCGAGACGGTAGTTCGTCGAGACGACGACGATGCCGAGGTCGCGGGCCGTCGCGGAGCAGAAGGCGTCGTCCTGGACGGCGTCGCCGATGACGTACCCACCGCCGTGCACCCACAGCAGCGCCGCCCCGGAACCGCCGCCGGCCGGGACGTACAGGCGCAGGCCCGGACCCTGGTCCAGCACGCTGATGTCGACACCCTCGACCGGCTTGCCCAGTGGGCGCCGGCGGATCAGGGCCCGCACCACCAGCCGGCCCCAGCTGCGGTGGATCGGCATCCGCGGGATCCGCCTGACGCCGCGGCGTAGCTCCGGGTCGACCAGGTCGAGCTTCATCGGCGTCTCCTCGAATCCGGCACCCGGGGGCGAAGGTAAATCGTATTACCAGCGGATTGCGGTACTGTAGCCAGCGGAAACACACCGCACAAGCCCGACCCCTTCCGCCAGGAGCACGTGAGTGACCAAGTCCGCCCGCGCGACGGCCAAAGACGTCGCCCGGGTCAGTGGCGTCTCGCAAACCGCGGTGAGCTTCGTCCTCAACGGCACGGCCGGGCACGTCTCCCAGGAGACCCGGGACAGGGTGTTGCAGGCCGCAAGCGCGCTCGGCTACGTGCCCAACGGCTCGGCGCAGGCGTTGCGCAAAGGGGCGTCCCGCACCGTCCTGCTCAACGTCGAGGGAATCCCCACCGGCAGCAGCCTCGGCAGCTACATCCGCGGCCTCGACTCCGAGCTCGCGGCGCACAACCACGTGCTGCTCGTGCTGCACGGCCACCTCTCCTCGCAGGCCCTCTCCGACGTGGCCCAGACCGTGTCCGCCCGAGCCGTGATCGACCTGGGTGACGCCGGCCGGGCGGACGCGGTCGCCGCCGACTCCACGACGGCTGCCGACGCCTTCTCGGCGCAGGCCGACGTCCCGGTCCGGTATCTCGCCCAGCGAGGGCACCGGCACATCGCCACGGTCCTGCCGGATATCCCGGAGTTGCGGGCTCTCGCAGGTCTGCGAGAGCGGCTGGTGCGGCAGGCCGCGCGGGCGGCCGGCCTGGCCGGCTGCCTGACACTCGTGCTTCCCAGCCGTCTCAGCGCCGCCGAGGAACGGCTCCGGTCCTTCCGCGCCGACCACCCGGAGGTGACCGCCGTCGCCGCCTACAACGACGACGTCGCACTGGTCATGCTTGCCGCGATGCGAGAAGCCGGCCTGCGGGCACCGGCCGACCTCGCGGTCATCGGATTCGACGACGCCCCGCACGGCGCGCTGTTCTCGCCCGCGTTGACCACCGTGCACGTCGACGCGGAGGCCATCGGCCGGATCGCCGCACGCAACGCGCTGGGCCTGCCCGCGGGTGACTTCAGGCCCGAGCCGGCGCGGGTGATCGTTCGGCAGTCCGGGTGATCCGCTGACGGGCCGGAGGAGCCCGTGGAGACGGCGTGAGAGCCCGCCTTTATGGTGGACCGATGGCGTTGATCAGGCAGTTCCAAGTCACCTTCGACTGCGCGGAACCTGAGCGCGTCGCTCGTTTCTGGTGTGAGGTGTTGGGGTACGTCGTGCCGCCGCCACCGGAGGGGTTTGCCACCTGGGACGATTTCGATCGCTCGCTGCCGTCCGAGCGCCGGGGTGCGGCGTTCGCCTGCGTTGATCCCACCGGTGTGGGCCCGCGACTGTTCTTCCAGCGCGTTCCCGAGGGCAAGGTCGTCAAGAACCGGGTGCATCTCGACGTGCGGGTGGGCACCGGGCTCGTGGGTGAGGAGCGGCTGGCCGCGCTTGAGGCCGAATGCGCACGGCTGATCCCGCTCGGCGCGGTGCGCGAGCGGCTGCTGCGTGCCGACGGCGTGTACGAGTCGTGCCTCGTCATGCAGGACGTCGAGGGCAACGAGTTCTGTCTCGACTGAGGGGCCGCGGGTGGCCCTCGGCGTGCCGGTGGCGGTCAGTCGAAGAGCTGGCCTATCCGGTCCTGGAAGGTGAGCACCGAGAGCACGCCGAACAGCACGAAGGACCAGACCAACGCGCCGAGGCGGACGCCGCGGATCCGGATCGGCTCGGGCAGGATCCGCCGGTTGATCAGGATCAGCAGGGCGGAGTAGATGAACATCATGAAGCCGCCCACCACCGCCGAGATCACCAGCAGCACGATGGGTTGGCTGAGGCCGACCAGCAGGACCGCGATGCCGATCAGGACCAGGCCCCAGACCAGTGCGGAGTACACCTTGCTCTCGTTGGCGTTGCGGGCGTACGAGGTCTTGATGACGTCGGCGGCCAGCCGGCTGGTGTAGTCGACGATGCCGAGCGCCGCCGCGAAGAGTGAGAACGCGCCGATGATCCAGAACAGATACTGGAACCATGAGCCGACCCGGTCCGCCAGGATCTGCCCCTCGATCTCCAGGAAGCCGATGCCGTTCTCCAGGCCCTCGCGGCCGAACACGGTGGAGTAGGCCAGCAGCGAAGTGAACAGGATCGTCACGAAGGTGATCAGCACGAACGTGGCGAGCTGCTCGACGTTGGCGAACTTCCACCAGCCGCGCCAGCGCCGCAGGTTGTCCGGCGTGGGCTCGAAGGCGTATCCGGTGCTCGGCGCCGCCTCCGGCTGGCCGGTCACCGGGCTGACCAGCCGCGGCACGTAGGTGCCCATGCCGTAGCCCTTGTCCCGGATCCAGTTGGACTGCACCAGGTTCTGCCCGCCGCCGGCGCCGGCGAAGGCGAGCGCGCCGAGCAGCAGCGCGAAGCCCAGCTCGTCGATCGGAAGCCGCGGCTGCGTCACCACCTGCGGCAGGTCGCGCCAGGCCGCCGCGCCGATCGCGAAGATCGCCGCGACCACGAAGAACGTCAGCACCGCCGCGACCTTCAGCATCTGCGTCTTCTCGAGGGCCACGTAGACCACCGGCGCCAGGGTGAGGATCAACCCGATGGCCACCAGCATGCCGATGGCGATCGCGGTGCGGTTGCCGCCGAAGATGTACGTGGTGAGGGTGGCCGAGCTCGTCACCCACCCGGGCCACAGGTTCGCGAAGTAGGTGAGGATCGCGAAGACCAGCCCCCAGTGCCGCCAGTAGCGGCTGAACCCGGTCAGCGCGGTCTCGCCGGTGGCGAGGGTGTACCGCTCGATCTCCATGTTGAGGAAGTACTGCGTGACCAGGCCGACCAGCCCGGCCCAGACGAAGACCAGCCCCACCTGGGAGGCGATGTACGGAAACAGCACGAACTCGCCGGAGGCCAGGCCCACCCCGGCGGCGATGATGCCCGGACCGATCAGCCGCCGATAGCCGCGCGGCTCATCCGGCATGTCACGGATCTGCGGGCCGGGAAGGTAGCGGGTGGGAAAGGCCGCCGCTACCCCGGCCGGTGTGCTCTCGCCCGCGTTGCCTACGTCGTCGGTGGTCGACATAGCCGCTCCTCGATCGGGATTCCCACCCTTCCCGCGACCACTTCGGTGTGTCAAGGCCACAGTGGCGGGAGTAGGCGCCCCTCAGGGCAGGGTCGGCACCCAGTCGTTGAGGGCGTCCGGCTCACCGTCGAGGGGGATCTCCCGGGCCCAGGTCAGCGTCGGCCGCCGGGCCTCGCCGGGCTCCAGGTAGGGCCGGCGGTAGGCCTCCATGTCGTCCTGACTGAGCTGCCGCTGCGTGCCGGCGGGCAGCACCTGCTCGACGGACACGTTCTGCCGCAACACCAGCCGCTCGCCCGCCTCGGTACGCAACGGCCCGAAGAAGGCGGGGTCGGGGGCGTTGGGGCTGGTGGAGGAGATCGGAGCCACCAGGGTCTCCAGGTAGGCGATGCCGCGCACGGCCGCCGGGTGGCGCCGGGCCCAGTCCACAGCCAGCACGGCGCCCCAATCGTGTCCGACCAGGACGACCCGCTCCGTGGCGCCCAACGTCTCCAGCAGGGCGTCGAGATAGCGGCGGTGCTCGACGAAGCGGTAGCTGTGCGGGCCGGAGCCGGGCAGCGGCGGACGGCGCCGGTCAGCCGCCCACGATCTCCTGGGGGCCGGCGACGACCACCTGCTCGACGCCGGCCTTGGTGAGCCCGAGGCCGGTCAGGACGGCATCGTCGGATTCGAGCAGGGCGAGCAGCACGTGCCCGGTGCCGATGGCTTCGTGGGACAGGCGCAGCGCCTCGCGGAAGGTGAGTTCGAGGACCTTGCGGCAGCGGGCGTCGTACGGGACCAGCGTGGGCACGTCGCCGGACGCTTCCGGCAGGGTGGCGGTCACGGCGGCGCGGACCGCGGCGACGTCGAGGCCCTGGGCGGTGATGGCCCGCACCGCGAGACCCTCGCTCTGGTCGAGCAGGCCGAGCGTCAGGTGGCCGGGGACGATTTCGGTGTGGCCGAAGGTCTTGGCATGGTTCATCGACAGCACCACCGCGGTGCGGGCGTGGTCGGAGAACCGGTTGAAGCCCTGGGACGGGTCGATGCCGTCCTTCGGGACGAACCGTTTCTGGGCGGCCTGCTTGGTGACGCCCATGCTGCGGCCGATCTCGGTCCACGAGGCGCCGGAGCGGCGGGCCTGGTCGACGAAGTGGCCGATCAGGTGGTCGGCGAGGTCGCCGAGGTGGTCACCGAGGATGACGGCGTCGGAGAGCCGGTCCAGGGGGTCGTCGGGGCGGTTGGTGGTGATCGCCGAGATGAGGTCGTCGAGGCGTACCGGCGGCACGATCTGAGTCATGCCGTCAACCATAGGTTGACGGCATGGGTCCGTCAACCGCAGGTTGACGGTGAGCTCACCCGGCCAGGGACTGGACGATCTGGATCGGGTTGCCGTCGGGGTCGCCGGTCCACGCGATCAGCAGCCGGCCGAGCCACACGTGCGGCGCGGCCAGGGCGGGTGCCCCGGCTGCGACGAGCTCGTCGTAGGCGGCGGCAGTGTCGTCCGTCCAGAGGATGACGGCCGCGCGCTGGCCCTCGGCGATGGGGTCCAAGCCGTGGTCGTCGCGGGTGGAGGCGGCCGAGGCGATGCCGATCTTGTATCCGTCCAGGGCGAGATCGACATGAATCGGCTCACCGTCGGTGGGGACCCGGAAGGTCTCGGCGAATCCGAGCCGGCGGTAGAAGGCGACCGCCCGCGGGAGGTCGTCGCTGAAGAGAATCACCTGAGGCGATCGGAAGATCGACATGGGGCGAACCTACCGCTGCTCCGCCCGGCGGCGACGTTTCAGGACGCCGGGATGATGCGGCGCGTCTCGTAGGCCCACATGGCGATCTCCACCCGGTTGCGGGCGCCGAGCTTGGCCATCAGGCTCGCCAGGTGCGTCTTCACCGTGCTCAGGCTGATGTGCAGGGTGTCGGCGATCTCGGTGTTGGTCAGCCCGCGGGCCACGGCGAGCACCACCTCGTCCTCGCGGGAGGTGACCGGGCTGATCGGCTGGACGGCGGGGCGGCCGACCGGGATGTCCGCGAACGTCTGCAGCAGCCGTACCGTGACGCTCGGGGCGATGAGCGCGTCGCCGGCCGCGGCCGACCGCACGGCCTGGGCCAGCAGTTCCGGCCCGGCGTCCTTGAGCAGGAAGCCGCGCGCCCCGGCGCGCAGGGCGCCGTAGACGTACTCGTCGAGGTCGAACGTGGTGATCACGACGACGACCATCGGATCGGCGACGCCCGGGCCGGCGAGCAGCCGGGTGGCCTCCAGCCCGTCCAGCTCGGGCATCCGGATGTCGAGCAGGCAGACGTCGGGCCGCAGGTCGCGAGCGAGGCGTACGGCCGCACGCCCGTCGGACGCCTCGCCGACCACCTCGATGTCGGCCTGGGCGTCCAGCATGATCCGCAGGCCGGTGCGGATGATCGGCTGATCGTCAGCGACGACTACGCGTATGGACACCGCTGTCCGCCCTTCCCCTTGGCAGCTCGGCGGCCACCTGCCAGCCCCGGTCGGCGCCGGGGCCGGCTCGCAGCTCCCCGCCGAGCAGGGCAACCCGCTCGTGCAGCCCGGCCAAACCGTATCCCTCCCGGCCACGGCCGGCCCGTGCACCGTCGTCCTGGACGGTTATCCGTACCCGTTTGGGCTCGCCGGTGACCCGGATGACGACCTCGGTCGCGTCGACCGCGTGCCGCATCGCGTTGGTCACCGACTCCTGCACGATGCGGTAGACCGCCGCGTCAACGGTCGGCGACAGCGCGTCCAGCTCGCCGTCAAGGCCCAGGTCGACGCGGAGGCGACCGGCCGGGGAACGGATCAGGCGCTGCAGGTCGCCGACGCCGGCTTGCGGGGCGAGGTCGGCGCCGGCGCCGCTGTGGCGCAGCGAGGCGACCATGGCACGCATCTCCTCCAGGGTGCGGGCGCCCTCCTCCTCCACCCCTTCCAGCGCCTCGACCGCGGCGGCCGGGTTCGCGCCGGCGAGAACCCGGCCGGCCTGGGCGCGGATCACCATGGCGGAGACGTGGTGGGCGACCGTGTCGTGCAGCTCCCGGGCGATCCGCTCGCGCTCAAGGGAACGCGCCCGCTCCAGCTGCCGCTCGCGGGAGGCCCCCCAGAACCGCACGGACGCCCCGGTCGCCACGGGCATCATGAGGAACACGAAGCCCCCGATCTGCTCACCGACCGGGGTCTCGTCGGTGAGCACCGACAGCGCGAAGGTCGCCAGGATCAGCACACCGCCCAGGACGATCTCGCGTCCCGACCCCCACCGGGTCAGGGCGTACACCAGGATCAGCACGACCAGGCCGCTGTACAGGCCGACCGGCTGCGGCGGGGCGGTGACCAGCGTGGCCAGCTGGAGCAGGATGGCCGCGCCGAATCCGAGCGCGACCACCGCCAGCGGGCGGGTCCGCCGCCACAGGGTCAGAGCGACGAGCCAGACAGCGAGCAGCACGGCCACCGGCCGCCAGGCGACATCGGTACGCAGCGCGGCCTCCAGCGCCACGCCGCAGAGGCCCGCGGCGAGCAGCGCCCCATCACGCCACACCCGGGCCGGGGCGTCGGGGGGCCGCGGTTCGGTCCAGAAGGCTCGCACGTCGTCTCGCAGCACAGTCTCAGCCTAGGGACCGCTCCGGATCGCACATCGGCCGAAAGAACGGGGCCCGGCTCCGCCCGGGGACCGACGGATCCGCAGCTCGCGGGCCGATGCCCCGGGACAGCATCGCGACGAGCCTCGTCATCGACGCCGACGACTTGGAGAATCAGATGCTTTCCCGAACCCTCTTCCGACTGGGTGCGAGCGCCGCGCGCCGGCCCTGGCGAGTGATCGCCGCGTGGCTACTGGTCGCGACGATCGCGGTCGCCGCCGCGGTCGCCTCCGGTGGCAAGACCGCCGACTCGATGACCGCGCCGGGGCTGGACTCCCAGCGCGCCGCGGAGCTCCTCGAGCGCGCGGGCACCGGCCAGGAGGGCATGACCGCCCAGGTGGTCGTGACCCCGGCCGACGGCGCGGGCACGTTCCTCGCCGACGGTGCCGCCCGTACCGCCCTGGCGCGGCTGCAGGCCGAGATTGGCACCCTTCCGCACGTGCTGTCGACCAGCGATCCGGCGGGCGCGCTCGACCGGGGCCGGGACGCCGCCGGGTCCGGCGGCCAGATCTCGGCCGACGGACGGATCGCGGTGATCCGGGTGCAGTATCCCGAGCAGAGCCGGCTGTCGGCCGACGACCTCGACGCCCTCGTCGGCCTCGGCGACCGGCTGCGCGGCGAACTGCCGCTGCGGATCGAGATGGGCGGGGACCTCTTCTTCGTCTTCTCCGACCCCGGTGCCGGCGTCGGCGAGCTGGTCGGCCTCCTCGCCGCCCCGGCGATCCTGTTCCTGGCGTTCGGTTCGTTCACGGCCGCCGCGCTGCCGATTGGCATGGCGCTGTTCGGGCTGACCGTCGGCGTTTCCACCATGACGGTGCTCGCGGCGGCGACCGAGATCCCGACCTTCGCGCCGGTGCTCGGCAGCATGGTGGGGCTCGGGGTCGGCATCGACTACGCGCTGTTCGTGCTCGCCCGGCACCGGGAGTATCTCGGCCGTGGGATCGAGCCGCACGAGGCAGCCGGGCGGGCGGTGGCCACCGCCGGGCGACCGGTGATCTTCGCCGGTGCCACCGTCGTGGTGTCGATCCTCGGCATGGCGGCCGCGAACGTGCCCTTCATGACGATGGGTGGCATCGCGGTCTCGATCGTCGTCACGGTCATGGTGGTCGCGTCGGTGACGCTGCTGCCGGCCTTCCTCGGCGTCGCCGGCCCGCGCCTGGCCCGGGTCAGCCGGCTGGCACGACGCCGCGCACCGGCGGCGCGCGCCGTACCGGTGGGCGGATGGCAGCGCTGGATCGGGCACGTCAACCGGCACCCGGTGCCGTACGCACTGGGCGCGGCCGGGCTGCTGGTGCTCGCGGCGCTGCCGGTGTTCGGCCTGCGTGTCGGCCTGCCCGACGACGGTTCGCTGCCGGCGAGCCGCACCGAGCGCCGGGCGTACGATCTGGTCGCCGAGGGGTTCGGCCCGGGCACCAACGGCCCGCTCGTCATCGCCGTGGACTCCGCCGGTGACCCGGGCGTGGTCGACCGGCTCGCCGCGGCGGTCGCGGCGGACCCGGGCATCGCGTCGGTCGCGCCGGCCCGGGTCGACCGGGCCACCGGGATCGCGAGCCTGGTGGTGTTCCCGACCACCGGCCCCCAGCAGCGGGCCACCGCCGACACCGTCGCCCGGCTGCGCTCCGCCGTGCTGCCCGGAGCGGTCGGGCCGGGGCAGGCGAGCGCCCATGTCGGCGGCGCCGCGGCCAGTCTGTCCGATGTGGGCAAGCGGACCAGCGAACGGCTGCCCCTGTTCATCGCCGCCGTGCTGGCGCTGTCGTTCATCTTGTTGATGCTGGTCTTCCGGTCGGTGCTGGTGCCGCTGAAGGCGGTGCTGCTGAACCTGCTGAGCATCGGCGCGGCCTACGGCATCATGGTCGCGGTGTTCCAGTGGGGCTGGGGCGCGACGCTGATCGGGCTGGAGTCCACGGTGCCGATCGTGTCGTTCATCCCGATGTTCCTGTTCGCGATCCTGTTCGGGTTGTCGATGGACTACGAGGTGTTCCTGCTGTCCCGGGTGCGCGAGGAGTATCTGCGTACCGGAGACAACGCCGCCGCGATCGTGCGGGGCATCTCCAGCAGCGCCCGGGTCATCACCTCGGCCGCGCTCATCATGGTCACGGTGTTCCTGTCCTTCGCCGTGGCGAACGACCCGTCGACCAAGATGTTCGGCTTCGGCCTGGCCACCGCGATCTTCGTGGACGCCACGGTGGTGCGCATGGTGCTGGTCCCGGCGACCATGACGCTGCTGGGCCGGGCCAACTGGTGGCTGCCGCGCTGGCTGGACCGGATGCTTCCGCACAGCCCGGAGAGCATCGACGCGGACGACGTCGGCCCCGAGGCCGGCCGGGTCCTCGCGGCGGTGCGCTGAGCCCGGCGGCCCAGGGCCGCTTCGGCGCGCTCATCGCAGCGTCAGGGAGGCCGGCGTGCGGCCGGTCTCCTGCCGGAAGACCCGGTAGAACTGGGCATAGCTGCCGAAGCCGGCCGCCAGCGCGGCGGCCAGCGCGGTGGTCCGGGTGCCGTCGCCGTAGCCGGACAGGAACCGGTGGAGGCGCTGCTGGTTGCGGTAGCGGGTCAGCGACACGCCGATCTGGGCGGCGAACAGGCGGCTGAGGTGGGTGGGGCTCAGGCCCACCCGCCGGGCCAGGCCGGTCAGGTCGACCTCGGCGTTCGGCTCGGCCTGCAGCAACCGCGCGGCGGCACGCACCGCGGGGTGGACGTCCACGCTGTCCACCACGTCGGCGCTGTCGAGGAACGCGCGCCAGGCCATGGTCAGCAGGTAGGCCAGCCCGGCGTTGGCCAGCGCCCGGTCCCGGCGCTCGGCCCGCGATATCTCCTCGAACAGCAGGCGCAGCCGGCGGACACCGGCGGCGCCGAGGTGGCGGGAATACTCACCGCCCGGGTCGTCGGCCCGCAACGGCGCCAGGTGCGGCGCCACCGCGAGCCGGGCGACCAGGCCCGGCCTGAACACCGCCCACCACAGCTCATGATCCGCCGACCGGTCGACCAGGATGTGCTCCTGCCCCGGGAACAGCCAGGTCAGCGTCCCCGGGGTGAGCTCATAGCGGCGTTCACCGAGCAGGTAGGTCGCGGTGCCGCGCACCACCAGGTTGACCTCCAGCTCAACGTGCCGGTGCGGGCGCGGCCGCACCTCGCCGGCGACGTGCCGGACCACGCGACCGTCCCACTCCGCGGGCAGGCCGAGATCTTCGAGCATCGCAGGAAATGATAACTGCCCGCGTTGAGGTGAGTAGACCGCCGCACCCGGCCGGACCGAGTCTGTACTGGTCGATGCCACCCACCCTGGGAGAAAACCCATGATCAGTACGACTTCCCCGGTCACCGCGGAGCACGTGCGCCGTTTCCACGACGACGGCTTCTTCGTCCTGGACGGGATCCTGCCCGCGCAGGATCTGCGAGGCCTGCGGGGCGAATGCCAGCGTTTCATCGACGCCCGGGACGCGGAGATGGACCGCCTGGGCGTGGACGTCCTGGACCTCGACCACCGCGGCCGGCGCTACTTCCTGCCCGCCTACCAGCACAGCGCGGCGATCCAGCGCTTCCTGGCCGGCGATCTGCTGGTCACGCTCGCCGCCGCCCTGCTCGGCGACACGGTCTACCTGTTCAACGAGCAGTACGTGGTCAAGGCGGCCGAGCGGGGCATGACCTTCGGCTGGCACCAGGACTCCGGCTTCATCGACTACCCGCACCGGCCCTACCTCACCTGCTGGATCACCCTGGACGAGGTCACCGAGGCCAACGGAACCGTGTACCTGCTGCCCTACGACCGAGCCGGCACCCGGGAGGTGGTGCCGCACCGGTGGGACGAGGAAACCCACGACCGGATCGGCTACCTCGGCGCCGATCCGGGCGACCCGGTCCACGCGCCGGCCGGCAGCATCGCCTGCTTCTCCAGCACGGTGCTGCACCGTAGCGGGGCCAACACCACCGACCGGATGCGACGGATCTACCTGGCCCAGTATTCGGCCGAGCCGATCCTGTCCGCCGACGGAACCGGACCCCGGCATCTGGCCCAGCCGCTGCTGATCGACGGCAAGCGAGTCTCGACACATTTATGAGTATCACTGTGGTCTGGTAATTCGAGCGTTTTCCCGCCAGGGTGGAGTGGTCGCGGCACCGGCGCCGACGCGTGGGAGGACGGGCGATGACGGGTATCAACCGGCGGGAGTTGCTGGCCGGGGTCGCGGGTTCCGCGGTGCTCGGCGGGGCGGCGCTGCAGGCCCCGCCCGCGGCGGCGGACGCCGTCGGGACATCGGCCTCGGTGCGGCTGCGGCAGGGCACCGACATCGCGGCCCGGGTGTCGCCCGACGGGCGCCACCTCGCCATGGATCTCGCCGGCGTGCTCTGGGTCCTGCCCTCCTCCGGCGGCCCGGCCCGGCGGCTGACCGGCGACCTGGTCGACATCGCCCAGCCCGACTGGACGCCGGACTCCGCCGGCCTCGTCTTCCAGTCGTACCGTGACGGGGTTTTCGACCTCTGGACGGTCCGCGCCGACGGCAAGCAGTTGCGGCAGCTGACCCGGGGCAGTTTCGACCATCGGGAGCCGCGCTTCTCCCCCGACGGGTCGCGCATCGCGTTCTCCACCGACGAGTCCGGCAGCTACGGCATCCGGGTGCTCGACCTGGCCGGCGGCGCCGTGACCACGCTCGCGGACTCCACCGACCAGGAGTACGAGCCGGCCTGGTCCCCGGACGGGCGGCGGGTCGCGTTCGTCGTCGCGAACACGCGCATCGACGTCGTGGAGGTGGCCACCGGGGCCCGGGAGACCCTGGTCAGCGTGCCGGCCGGGCAGGTGCTGCACGCTCCGGAGTGGACACCCGACGGCACCGAGGTGATCTACCACCGGCTGGCGGGCGGGCGCAGCGAGCTGTGGCGGGGCGACTCGCCCGAGGTCACCGGCGAGGACGTCTTCCCGTTCCGGGTCTCGTGGCGCACGGACCGCGAGTTCGTCTACGCCTCCACCGGCGGCCTCCGGCGCCGCACCCTCGGCGGCGCCGCCACCGGCAGCATCGGTTTCGTCGCGCCGGTTTCGGTGACGCCGGCCCGCTATCGCAAGCGCCGGCGTGACTTCGACTCGACGACACCGCGGCCGGTGGCCGGCATCGGCAGCCCGGTCCTCTCCCCCGACGGCGGGCGAGTCGCGTTCCGCGCCCTCAACGACATCTGGACGATGGCCATCGGCGGGCGGCCCGCGCCGCTGACCCGGGACCGGTGGTGGAAATCCGACCCGGCGTGGTCCCCGGACGGGCGCTACCTGTCGTACTCCACCGACCGCGGCGGCAAGCTGGACATCTGGCTGCGCGACCTGCGTACCGGATCGGACCGGCAGTTGACCGCCCTGCCCGGCGCCGCCGCGGTCTCCGGAAGCTGGTCGGCCGACGGCCGCGAGCTGGCCTTCCTCGACCAGACCGGCGCGCTCTACACCGTCGAGGTCGCCACCGGCGCCGTGCGCCAGGTCTACCCGGCGACGTTCGAGCCCGGTCGGCCGACCTGGTCCGCCGACGGCGCCACCATCGCCCTCGCCGCGATCGTGCCGTACTCCGCCCGCTACCGGGAGGGGCTGAGCAAGATCCTCCTGGTGGACCGCGAGACCGGGGCCGGCCGCTACGTCGACCCGATGCCGCACCGGTCCCTGCAGACCCGCGGCGACGACGGCCCGGTCTGGTCGCCCGACGGCACCCGGCTCGCGTTCGTGGTCGCCAGCGTGCTCTGGGTCGTCGACGTGCACCCCGACGGCGGCTTCGCCGGGACACCGCGGCAGCTCACCGACGAGGTGACCGACGCGCCGAGCTGGAGCGGCGACTCCCGGCAGCTGCTCTACCTGAACAATGGCAGGCTGCGCCTGGTGCCGGCGACCGGAGGCCGGCCGCGGACCGTACCCGTGGGGTTGAGCTGGAGCAACACCCGGCCTCGCGGGCGCATGGTGATCCACGCCGGCCGGGTCTGGGACGGCGCCGGGCCCCGGCTGCGCGATGACGTGGACATCACTGTGGAGGGTCACCGGATCGTCGCCGTCGAGCCGCACCGCCCGGGACGCGACGGGCACCGGGTCGACGCGCGCGGCTCTGTGGTGATCCCCGGCCTGATCGACATGCACCATCACCGGGAGATGCAGGGCTACTCGTACGGGGACCGGCAGGGCCGGCTCTGGCTGTCTCTGGGCATCACCACCACCCGGTCGCCGGGCAGCCCCGCCTACCACATGGTCGAGGAGCGCGAGGCGATCCAGTCGGGGGCCCGGACCGGGCCCCGCTACTTCGCCACCGGCGAGGCGATCGACGGCGCCCGGATCTTCTACAACTTCATGCGACCCACGTACGACGAGCGCCAGCTGGCCCGCGAACTGGAGCGGGCGGCGGCGCTGGACTATGACCTGACCAAGTGTTACGTCCGGCTGCGCGCGGCGTGGCAGCGCAGGGTCATCGACTGGTCACACCGGCACGGCATCCCCAGCACCTCGCACTACCACTACCCGGCCCTCGCCCTCGGCGGCGACGGCATGGAGCACGTCGGCGCGACGAACCGGCTCGGCTATTCGCGCACGGTCACCGCGCTCGGCGCCGTCTACAGCGACGTCGCCGACATCTTCACCGCCACCCGGGCGGGCCTGACCCCGACGCTGTTCAACGCGGTCACCCTGCTCGCGGAGGACGACAGCCTGGTGACCGACGAGCGGGTCCGCACGCTGTACCCACCCTGGGAGTACGCGAACCTGCGGGCCCTGCTCACCGCGGCCCGCACGACGGGCCAGACCGCGGTGCGCGCGAACCTCGCCCGGCAGGTGGCCCACCTCCGCACCCTGATCGACGGCGGCGCGCGGGTGATGACGGGCACGGACTCCCCCATCGCCCCCAACGCGGTCAGCACCCACCTCAACCTCCGGGCGATGGTCGCGTACGGCCTGACCCCGTACGAGGCCCTGACGACCGCCACCCGGACGGCGGGCGACTACCTGGGCGAGCCGCTCGGCAGAATCGCGGCGGGCCACTACGCCGACCTGGCCTTCCTGGCCGGAGACCCGCTCGCCGACATCCGGCAGGCGGCGAACGTCCATCAGGTGATGGCCAACGGCGAGTTGATGACGGTGCCGGAACTGCTGAAGCCCTTCGCCGGGCGGCAGCCGTCAACCGCGTTGTCGCAGCCGGTGCCGGCGCCCAGGCACCCCGCCAACGACGAACACTGGTGGGAGGACCCGCACTACCTGGCGGAGAGCCGACACGCCTGCTGCTCCGACGGCTGACCCAGGACGCGGCACGGTCCAGATCTTGGCCAAACTAGGCTCTGCGGTCATGAGCCGCCAGATCATCCTCGATGTCGACACCGGGACCGACGACGCCGTAGCCATCCTCCTCGCCGCCCTGCATCCCGATCTCGACCTGATCGGTGTCACCACGGTCAACGGCAACGTGCCGGTCGAGAACACCACGGACAACACCCTGCGCGTGCTGGACCTCGTCGACCGGTCCGACATCCCGGTTTTCCCCGGGCTCGCTCATCCGATCGCCCGGCGCGGGTTTCCCGGGCAGCGGCATTTCCAACAGGGTACGAAGGCAGACATGCACGGCCTCTCGTTGCCGTTGCCCGAGGCGCGCTCCCGTGCGCGGTCGACCAGCGCGGTCGAGTATCTCGTCGAAACGCTCCGATCCACCACCGAGCAGCTCACCCTGGTCGCGGTCGGCCCACTGAGCAACATCGCCACCGCGGTCACCATCGATCCCTCCATCCGAGACGCGGTGCGCGAACTGGTCATCATGGGTGGCGCGCACGCCTGCGGCAACGTGACCGCGTCCGCGGAATTCAATGTCTGGGCGGACCCCGAGGCGGCGCACATGGTCTTGTCGGCCGGGTTTCCCCACCTGACGCTGGTCACGCTCGACGCCACCCACCAGGCGCTGATCACCCGCGCCGACTGCGAAAGGCTCGCGGCCCTGGGCACTCCGGCGGGCCTGGCCGCCGCGGATCTGATCACCAACAGGATCGACGCCTACAGCGCGAACCACGCGGCGAAGATCGATCAGACCGCCCCGGTGCACGACGCGGTGTGCATCGCCTATCTGCTGCGGCCGGAGACCGTGACGACGCGGCATCTGCATGTCAGCGTCGACACCGGAGGCTCGGCCACCGTCGGCCGAACCATCATCGACACGCGGCCCAACCCCACCGGTGCCCCCAACGCCCACGTGGCCTTCACCGCCGACCCGCGCAAGCTCGTTGACCTGCTCGTCGAGACCTTCACCCCAGGATCGGGCGGTGGCAGTCGATAGGCGCCTCCCACTGCCGTCGCGCCACGAAACGGGCCGCCGCCTCGCCTGCCACCAATACACCTGAAACCCTCACATACCAGGATCTCAGCAATTCCACAGGCGAACCATCGCAGAGCCCTTGTGACGCTGTTGACGAGCACCGGGCGCCACCCGGTCGAATCAACGAAGGGTTGGCTGGCGAGGACCGCGGCCATCTCCTTCCACAAGGGAGAATTGCATGATTTCCACGAACGCGAATCGCGACGGCGGCCCCTCGCGGGCCCGGCGAGCGCTCGTCGGGCTCGGCCTGAGCTTGGCAATGACTGTCACCGGCGGAGTCATCTTCACGAGCGCGGCCAGCGCCGTGGTCGACACCGCGCTGGGCGCCGAGGTCGGCAAGGCCGCGTATTCGCAGGGGGTCACCTCGGACAGCGAAAGCGTGATCGCCCGGCGGGAAGAACGCGCCGGCAACTGCAACTTCTACACGGGTTTCTGGTTGGACAGCCGCAACGACTGGAAGGCCCCCGCTGCTGGCGTCGAGACTTCGGAGAGCAGGTGCAATCACGCGACGTCGGGATACATGCACCGCGACGGTGAGAGCAAGTGGTCCTCGATCGGCTGGGTGGGCCGCAAATGGTGCGCCGACTTCGCGAAGTTCAACTTCAAGTGGGCCGGCGCGAAAACCGCGGGCCTGGACGCCCGCGCGGCCAGCTTCAAGGAATACGGCCAGGCCAACAACACCTGGCACCCCGCGGGTAGCTACATCCCGCGCCGCGGCGACGCGGTCATGTACGACTGGGACGGCGACAATCACATCGACCACGTCGGGATCGTCACCTCGTGGTACGCGGACAACCGCGACGGCACATTCGGCTCGGTCGAAGGCAACCGGGGCTCCAACCCCGGCGGGGTTGTCCATGTGACCAACTCGGACAACAACGGCCCCAACATCTCCGGCTTCACGACGCCGGTGGACTGACCAGAACGACGAAGGTGCGGCGGGTCACCCTGACCGGG
>Ga0307516_10002264_pt1 | contig 25979 bp, 34 predicted proteins | sample 19_EM_MG_FD_203310 | JGI IMG/M metagenome (GOLD analysis project Ga0307516, IMG submission 203310) | Populus trichocarpa ectomycorrhiza microbial communities from riparian zone in the Pacific Northwest, United States - 19_EM | ecosystem: Host-associated > Plants > Roots > Unclassified | place...
ACATCCATGGACCCCCCAACCAAATTCGTGTCTCCACCATCGTCACCGAAAAAGGATCCTATACACGTGGCCAAAGTCACTCCCGCTCCTGCCAGCCCTTCCTTGAGGTCTAGCTCCGGCTTCCCCCATTCAGCACCAGAAAGGCGGGAAGCGAGTCCTGGCGAACAGAAGCGAGATCTGTTTGGAGAGAGACTCAACAGGGTCGTGCAGATGACAGCTGCATCGCGGTCCAATACCGCCTTGACGTCAGCTCCACCGTCCGTCTTGGGAACGCCACTTGCATCATCGCCGACGGCATCTTCCCAGACGTTCAAGTCCACACTGCCGCCTCCACGTACTGCCTCTATTTCACCTCACAAGACGAACAGGACTTCGCCTCCTTCGCGCATCGCGTCACCGACGAAGAGGATGTTTTCGCTGCCTTCGAGTCCTAGCCCGCCGGATGAGGAGCTCGCGAACATGCTTGGAGGCGGGATTAGCCTCATCTCGCGTACGGGCGAGTCTGATGAGGAAGAGGAGGAGGAGGAAGAAGAGGAGGAGGACATGGATGAGGATACGACATCTGGGGGTCGTCTGCCCCAGATCGCGCCGATCCTGATCAAGCAGCGTGCGCCACCGCCGGCGTTTAGTGTCACCTCGCGGCCACCGCTGAGGAGAACCGGGGATGGGGCTGATACGGGCGGCACGAGGTCATCAGTGTTTTCTGTGGAGGCGAGGTCTGCGCTTGATGCCCCCCCGTCGTCCGGGAGTGAGTGCAGGGGGAGACAGAGGAGCGGTACACTGGTTCCTTCAGTGGCGGCACCTCCAACTGCGAAGCCTTTGGTTGACAGGAAGAAGGATGGGTACCATACCAATACTTCTGAAGAATCATCGGATGCCAGCGAGGAGAGTGATGCCCCGCCGCCGGTGATGAAGGCGACTTCGTCGTCGTCGAAGCAGAGAGGCAGCATGACACTACCCAATTCTGGGCCTGGGACGACGATGACGACGAGACCATTTGCTAGTGGAAGGAGACAGAGGGAGAGTCCGGCGAGCTCTACGGGGGATTCGAGCAGTGGGCGAGCGCCGGGCACTCCGAAGGATGGGAGCGAGATTGGGAGAGGTGTGAATGGTGCGAAGGAGCGTGGGTGGGGTAGTGGTGTCAGTGGGTTGGGTGGACAGGGAGGGAGGCATTTTAAGAGGCAAAGTGTTAGTTTCGAGGATGATATAAGCCCGGCTGGGGATGGCGGTGTTGGTGGAAAAGCGAAATCTTCTCTCGGGGATGAGGAGAGGAGAAGGGAACGGAGGAGGAGCGAAGCCAAGGCTGCTATTGAGGTATGTTTCTTCCTCTTGTGCTCAGAGCGCAACCTGATGGAGCATCTCGCAGCTCGGAAACGTCATCAATGGACGTGGACCTGTGGTCGACGAAGACGACGAGGAAGATCTGCCGATCAACCAGACGCTCGCAGGGGGCCCGCGCATGTCCATGTTGAACCCCATGGCTGGACTGGGCAATCCGCTTGGCGTGGGCTTTGGCACGCCGATGTCCGGAAGTTGGACCAACCTTGGGATGACGGCCAACATGCAAGGGTGGCCACAACAGCAGGCGTCTCAGAACCCACATTTGCTGTCCCCGGCGCAGTTCATGCCGCCGTTGCCTGCAGACCCTACTTTTATGGCGGCACACCAGCAGGCGATGATGTTTGCGAAGCAGGCGTACCAGATAGCTGTTGCGCAGCAGGCGATGGCGGCTGCTGCGGATGAGTGGGAGCGCGGTTCGAGCGTTGGTGGGTTTGGAGGGGGTGGGGGGAGCGTTTATGGGGGTGGAGGTGGTGGTGGTGGCGGCGGTCCTCCCTCTGGGATGGGACCGCCGTTTGGGATGATGGGGATGGGGATGAGGATGGGTGGTGGGATGGGAATGCCAGGAGCGAACGGGTGGTCAGGAGGCTCTGTCATCTTTCCACCCTCGTCGAGGTCGGCTTATGGTGGGATCAGTGGTGCGCGGAGTGATTATGGTGGTGGTGGAGGGGGAGGAGGGGGAGGACAGTGGAATTCGTCAAAAAGTTCGTATGGAGAGTCGTTTGGGCCTTCGAACCGACACAGCAAGCGGGATTCTGGGTTTTACCCACCAGTCCCCCCTATACCCCAGAGCAAAAAGGGGAGCAGCAGCGGTCAGTCATCGCCGAGATCGCGGACAGCGAGTCAACCTGCGACTCCGGTTCGCGGGGTGCGGAAAGCTCCTCCGCCATCGAGCTGGAAGCCTGGCGCCTAAACATGCTCGCTCTATTGTTCCCTTCGTTTATCTACATATCATCATCATCGTTCACTCTTCTCCCGACGCTTTTTGCATTCCTCCTTTTTTGGCATCTCTTCGGACCATGAGACCTGAATCACTTTCCATCTCAATTCTACTTCGCAATGCAACACCCCAAAAATACTTTTTTCTACTACTTTATCATCCATCAGCATACCGCCGTCTACAGACGTCTATCTAGTACCTCACCTTCATTGTACTTCTTGTTTGCATACATACTCACGGCATGTACTCTTCTTTCCCCACGTTCTACGTAGTCACCACGTACGCGTCTTGCGCGCATGAAAGAATATCAAGGATTATTATATCTCTGTCGACGGAACTCCCGTTGTGGCATAAAGATCGCCAAACCTCGCCCAAACTAGGCCGTTACTTAGAGTGTGCAAAGGGACTGGCTGATCATGAAATTTTCAGTCCTAGGTCAACAGATTGAATTTTATGTAACTGCATTATGCCATCTATCGATCGTGATTTCCGGATCCCGCTGTTCAAAATTATGAACCTTGTTGGTGTCAGTCAGTTGAGAGCTCGGGATCGGCCTAATCGATCCACGTATACACTTGGTTCCGATTTGAATCCCATGGCAAAAGTTTGGATCTTGAGAACAATGTTAACGTGTCAGCCATGGTTGCAGCATCTCAATGACAGGAATTCATCATCACTCGAGGTTCATCGTCATGTCTCTGACAGATTTTTTCCAGGTACTTGATCTGCTGTCGATCGCGCTTTCCCCAAGATCGATACCCCCAGGCGGATAGACCGTATATGAGCCTTGTTTGTGTCAGTCAGTTGCTGTAGGTTGCTGTCAGTCGAGAGCTCGGGATCGGCCTAATCGATCCACGTATACACTTGGTTCCGATTTGAATCCCAGGGCAAACGTTTGGATCTTGAGAACAACGTTAACGTGTCAGCCATAGTTCCAACATCTCAATGACAGGAATTCATCATCGCTCGAGGTTCGTCGTCATGTCTCTGACAGATTTTTTCCAGGTACTTGATCTGCTGTCGATCGCGCTTTCCCCGGAGGAAGATCGATACCCCCAGGCGGATAGACCGTATTCGAGGAGGCAAATATATGGAATCGCCGCCATTGCATAGACAGAGACCACTTTCACGGGAGATTGACAGTCATGTTCAAGAACTCCTGTGCGACGCCAACGTCAATAGGAATCGCCCCGATATCGTAGGGGTCGAAACGGCGGCGAATCGCAAAGATCGATGGACGCTGTCCGAATTTGACGTATGCTGGCATTGCCACGAAAGATGGTGTCCAACTGCAAGATAAAGATCTCCTGGCCTTGGGAAGATCGATTCGAATGTATTGGAAACGACAGGAAGATCTTCGTCGACGGGCAACTTGTAGCTGTTACATTAGACAGAGACAGGTTTGACAAGGACATCCCCTTATCCCAAGAAAGGCTAAATCCGAAAAAGTCGTCGACGCTGTCCGAATCGACTTTGGCCAAAATGAGGTGCTTTTGCCATGGCTCCAGCCTCCGTCCAAGCCATTAGATTTGCCCGAACCGGCATCCTGCCTCCGAAAAGGCCCAAATTTATCTGGCGCTACCCGCACCTTCGAGCCCCGTCGATGTGAATGTGCAGTGTCTTTGGATGCAGTCCCCCAAAACTATTATGCTTCTGAACCAATCTGCCAATCGCAAGCACCCTCTGGCAGGTGCACCTCTCTGTGCCTCATGTCTGAACCTGCAGCGGGCTAATATGCCTGAACTTGGATCCGGCTGTTGGCCAATTCTGGCGCAATCTTGTCCGAACCGGGACTAAGCTAGGATGTCCTGGGATAAGGGAGGGCCCTGTTTGACAGAGTGGCAGACGGATTGGAAAAGGCTCATGTGCAACACCCGGATTGATACAAATCGATGGCATGTCGAAGTGAGTAAGTTGGGACCCTGGCAACTCCAGTGGCAAGGGGAAACGAGGGGAAGGGCAGCCAATCTTGACGGCGAGTGGGACACGGACTCGGAAAGCCACCAGTGCAATGGCCAGATCAATGCGAACCGATAGCATCTCGAAGCGAGTCGGTTGGGACCATGGCAAATTGGCAACCCTTAGTGGCAGGAGGAAACGAGGGAGGGGTGGACAATCAAAGATACCAATGAGGTTTATGAGCTTCCAAACCGCAACTTCGGTCGCGAAACACGACTGAATGCCTCATTGCTTCTTGCATTCACGTCAGAAAATGCGGATCGCCTGAGAAATACATAGATCGATTCCCAAAGGCACCGGTTCATTCGAAGCTAAGCCATCTGTCGCTATCTTGACAGACATGGCAGTCCATGGGATCAATCTGATGGGAGAACCAGTGAATCCCCCAATATTCCATCACTGGGGCATCAAATGAGAAAGACTACGTGGAATGCCACTGGAATGCCTCCGACGCCTACGTCGAGGACGATTTGGGGTGCGACTGCAGGCGGGGGCTCTATCCATGTGTGCCGAATGTCGCATCGGTACTTGTACTTATTGTTCAGATCAATAAGCCGCCATACGACCTCTGCAGTGCATTTCGGGCTCAATATCGTAGAAAGCTCGGGTTGGGCATCGGACGGGACATCGGGGGCGCGTGCCCGCTGAGGTACCGGCATGATTTCAGAAATCATTTGTTGTTTCTGAAACCGCTGTCGAGGATGGGGTCAGTCTAACTTATCGGTGGTCAGTTGAATTAGAAATGGGTTCGCGACCGGAGATTTTTATGCACACCTTTATCTGAAGGTCCTTCCTGTCTTTACTTCGCTGGATTATGTCGACTCTCAAGGCCCAACGTTCAAGCCCTGATGCGGTCATCTGTGCGATTCAGACACGCGACCATGAGTGAGAGGCAACCATGTGCAGCTCAACCCTATGTCATAATGCAAGCAGTGCATTTCGGGCTCAATATCGCAGAAAGCTCGGGTTGGGCATCGGACAGAACATCGGGGGCGCGTGCCTGCTGTGCACGCGGAGGTACCGGTATGATTCCAGAATCATTTGTTGTTTTTGAAATCGCTTCCGAGGATGGAGGCAGTCTAACGTATCTGTGGTCAGTTGAATTAGAAATGGGTTCGCGACCGGGACGGTTTATGCACACCTTTATCCAAAGGTCCTTTCTGTCTTTACATTGCTGGCTTGTGGCAACTCTCGAGGCCCGAGGGGTTACGTTCAACGCCTGATGCGGCCATGTGTACGATACAGACACGCAATCATGAGTTGAGAGGCAACTGTGTGCACCTCAAACCTAGTCAAGGGTGCATGCGCAGACAGTGCATTTCGGGCTCAATATCCCAAAAAGTTCGAGTTGGGCATCGGACAGGACACCGAAGGCGTGTGCCCGCTGAGACTCGTCGTAACCGCTGCCGAGGATGGGGTCAATCTAACTTACCGGTCGTCAGTTGAATCAGAAATGCGGGACCGGAGAGTTTTATGCACACCTTTATCTAGAGGTTAGTACTGCGCTGGCTTGCCCAATGCCGACCTGACGCGGTCACGTGTACGATACAGACAGACGCGACCATGAGTTGAGAGGCAACGTTGATAGTGTACACCTCTGGCCTCAGACCTAGTCAAGAAATGAGCTCGTTGGATAAAAATCAAGCCGTTTACCAACATCTTGTGATTCTGGCCCAATCTGCCGGGTCGAGTGACTTGAGTTAGAAAAAAAAAAAAGGGACACACGGTCACTGCACGAGGTTTTCCCTGACTTTCCCATGACATAAAACATAAAATCCGGTCACCAGGGAGAACCCTGAGAGAGAGCCCTGACGGAGCAAGATCCCTTTTGCAGAATCTTGAAACGGCGCACCCACGAGTGGTCGTGGAACACCGTGGGTCGCAATGGTGATGGCTAACAAAATGCGAGGGCGGCGGGGTGGGAGAGCGTGAGACGAACAGAACCTTGCGACGATGTGACAGAAAGATGATTTCCAAGCCAAAAACTCAAAAAAGGGTCCTGCGACTCGGGGTCGCCCGATCGCGTGTTCGGAGGTGTCCGGAGTCGGCCGCCGACATCGTCGAAAAATGGGGGGGAAGGGGTGAGAGTAGGTGCCTGAAGGTAAAGGTGTTTGTGTCACCGGGCGGGAAGGCGAGGAAAAACGTGCCGCCTTCCTTGGGGCCTAGGGTGGGGTATGGATCTATATCTGAGATGTATGCATAACTAGAGGCTAAATCTTCGATGGGCTGTGACTGCGAGTCCATCGAAGTTGGACTCTGACTCTGATGCATCTGATTCACCGAGAGGTTCGTTCGGTTTTCACCGGCACCTTATGGCATGGTAGGGTCCGCGGACTGAAGGCGGCGCGCTCATGCTGGTCGATGGGCACCGGCATCTGGCAAGTGTTCGCATAACAAGCTTGAGTGGCATCTGCAAACAAATCGATCGATTCAACTGCAACAGTTTTCGAACGTTCGGGCAGAGTCGAGGCTTGTGTCGTATTTTCCCCCTGATTCTGTCAGATATGTCAAGTGCGAGATGTCGGCATGTATTAAGAAAATCTCAATTCTGAAAATCAGACGTGGGTGTAAGATCTTGGTGAACGTGGTATTGTGGAGTGATCTGTGATTTTGTTGTTGAATCAGCTGGAAAATGGAAGTGACAAGTTCTATATGGGGGTTTACTGACCATAGTCTGAGTTCTGGAAAGGTGCTGAGAAAGGAGGAGAAACTTGTATGGCGATCACGAGGTAAGTTACTTGGGCGGTTCGGCGGGATGGTTGAACGATAAGTTATATAAGGTTATTTTAAAGACCTTCTAGAAATATTGAACGCCCATACCTTCTAGTTCTTGATTGGCGCGAGGGGGCGCTTGACGGAAGAACGTGACGAAGATGAACACTGTTCAGTATCAAGGATCAGTGAGACTGGTGGATGGCTTACATCACTGACGTGGGCCTTGGTATGCTGCGCATCTTGGCATCCGATGATAGCCCGAAAGGATTGAAAGCGCGGCGGGCAATGGACCGGAGAGAGAGAGTTGTGGCCGCCGGTGAGGAGTTGTTCCGCTCAAAGCCCATCGGTTGTAGTTGCCTCGAGGATGGACCGCGGTGAAATAGCCGTCGATAGTGACGGCAATTTCACGTTGGATAGAACTTTACTCATATCCGCGAGGCAAGTCTAGCGATTTAATGAACGAGAAATGATCTCTCGAAAGAACACATTGATGGAGGCTATTATCTGCCGGCGCGCATAGTGAAAAGGGGCAAGATGATGGCTGGAAATGGAAATTGGGTGCGGAGGTAGCTAACGGACGGATAGTTTGTAATTCTGAAAAATTTCGAGAACATGAGGTGTCCGCGGTGTGACCTGACCTAATAAATTACGGCAAAGCGCCTAGCGTCATGATGTGGAGGCCGGATGCTGCCGGCCGGAGCCCATGTTGTTGTCGACTCTCCTCTATTGTTCAGTCCGCATTCTTTTCTATTGTTGAATAGTGGAGACGTAAGATCCGTCGAGATCAAAAGCGGAAAGACGTGGTGACTGTATTCCGTCCCGATCGTCCTGAAAAGGAAGGAAAGACCCGATCTTCCCACGGAAGCTTTAACTCGTGTGGTTTTTGTTTCAAATCTGAGATCTGCTCTTATGGACGCGTTTCGGTATAAATACGACATCGTCCCTCTGCCCAACCCCCCGACGCCTCCCAGCGACTTCCACCCATGGGTCTCCTCGATTCCCTCCTCGCTGTCTCCCTCGGCGTTCGCCCACTCCTTTCCTCCATCCCCATCGTCGCCTCCTGGGCCCTCCCGGCACCCTCTTCAAAGACCATCGAACATGACGTGTCATTCGACCTGACAACACCCCACCCCCCACGAAAGACCTACAAACGTGCTCTGCCACCGCCTAAACCCGTTCATCTGCCCCTGGAGGTCGTGCTTTCCATCATCGAACTAGCCTGCTACGACAACGCCACCGCGGACGAAAGCCTACTCAAGCAATGTGCTCTCGTGTGCAGAGCGTGGTCCGCCCCTGCTCAGAGACTATTGTTCAGCCAGGCTACTCTTCGGAACAAGGTCGCATGTGACGCCTTTTGTGGTGCCATAAACAGGTCGACGGAGCACGGTCGCGTGCTCGGGGATGCTGTCACGCGCCTGCGTGTCGTCATCGATCACAATCAACCATTTGGCATTTCCCAGTATGCTTTCGCCAAAACTGTCGCCACTTGTCCGAACCTGTACGAGTTGAATCTCTCCCTCCATGGTTGTCGTGCACCGGGACAAGACGTCATCGGTGCACCTGACATGGCACGCATGTATTGTTCAGCGCCTTCATTTGATGGTGAAACCCTCGCTCTTCTCCGCGACGGACCCATGATTACGGCTCTCGAGGTCAACAACTGGTCCGAAAACCAGACGTCCGTCACCCAGCTCCTCGACGTCTGGCCATCCCTCAAAGCGCTGAGCATGAGTGGGACTCCTCCTCAGCCTCCGTCCCCACTAGTGGTGCCCTTTCCCTGCAGCCTCGAGGAAGTTCGCATGAACTTTCAGAAATCACCTTCAGCCGACTTTGTCAACTGGCTTCTCCACAATTCTGTGGATTCCTTGCGCATTCTCGAACTGGACCGTGAGCCGTCTATTCACCTGCTGCAGCATCTCACGAGCACGCACGGTGCTTCGTTGCGCTCGCTCTCTCTTCCGTTGTGCAGTACAACAGAGCAAGTGGCCGCTGTCCAGAGATGCGAGCAGCTGAAGGAGCTCCGTGTCGAACATCCCGTCACATCTCCCAAGTTGTTCAAGGCCATTCCGCAGGGTGTCCAGCACATCGCCCTCGGACTAAGTCGGAGTAGTCACTTGCAGGCCCTCGTCGAGACCGTCAGGTCAAGCGAGTGGTTGACAGACTTGTCTGTGATTTTGTATGACGGCGGTGACCAGCATCCTCTTCTCCCCGTTCTCAAAATGGCGTGTGCACGCCAAGGAGTGGAACTGAGAATCATGCGGGATATTCAATTGTTTCGATCTGCCATGGTCAGTTTTATAAAAATTTTATTGTTGTCCCACTTCTAACATTGTTTTGCGTTTACAGAGAGGTGACCCGGTTCGAACATCCACCTTTCCCCGCACTCAATCTCTCGAGAATTTATACATCATGCGCTCATCATAATTATTGCCTCTGCATCTTCTTGCTCCGCCTATTTTATATTCGGTTTAAAATTCACGCCCCAACGATTTGTCGCACACGCTGCATACATCGCTGATGATGACGACACGAGGATTCCATTTGTATATTCCATGGCCACCTTCCACGACATTGTCTTGCTCATGCCTATACTACTGTTTCCATTGGACGTTTTTAACATATTAATGCTGAGACGATCGACTGCAGCCTAACTTAACCACACACTTACACCCTCTTTACTACCTTGACACTTTATCTATAATCGTTTCCCTATGTAGCCAAAACTCGCAATCTGACTTGTCTTCATTTGAGCTCGAACCAAATATGACCAAATCATTCAATCACTTGTTCTTTACCACTCAGCACCACCGGTGTTTCAGCTATTAACGCCGCCTCTCATGGCTTCATCCTCTCTCTCATCCGTCGTCTCAAATCTCGTCCGCGCCTCAATGGGCACCACAGTCTCCCCCATGGTGACGGACGCAGACCTCGACAGGCATATCGCCGAACTCATCCTCAAAGAAGCCAAGAAGAAGGCCCAGAAATACAGCGAGACCGGCATTCGCGCTTTTCTCCGGAACGCTTCCCAGTAAGTTCTTCTTGGGAAGAGACAGCGATGAGTTTGCTGACGTGGGGGTTTAGGCCAGATAGCAATGCACCACGGGCGAACAAGCGATTTCTGTCGTCTATCATACGGAGCACGGATGACCACAATAAGATTATATTGCGTGCACAGGCCGTCGCTGCGCAGGAAATCAAGCGCGAGCGTGCGGAGCAAGAGCGCAGGGAGAGGCGCGCTCGGGCGGAGGAGGCTGTGCAGGCTAGGAAGAGGTCGCATAAGGCCCATTGGTCGTCGTCGTCGTCGTCTTCGGCGGCAGCAGCCGCGGTTTCTTCTTCTTCCAGGAGAAAGAAGTATGACGACGGTGGTGATTATGAAGATGGGGGAGAGTGTTGGGATAGATGGGATGGACGGACGGCAGATCGAAAGAGGAAAGCGAGGGATTGGGAGACGTGGGATGGTGAGGATGAGGATGAGGAGAGGGAGGACCGGAAGAGGGGGTATAGGTCGCGGAGTAGAGAACGCAGAAGAGAGAAGGACGGTCGTTCCGGACGGTCGAAGCGAAGTAGGCGTGATAGGACCCGATCCAGGGAAAGACGGAGCAGAGAGCGTACGTCGCGTCACTCGCGCAGTCGCAGTCCGTCGGTGGATGGGGAACACGATGAACGGAACTCCAAGAAACGCAGGAGCCATCATCGTTCACATAAATCACACCGGAGGTCCTTATCGACGTCTCGCACTCGTGCGTCGCGTCGCAGTCCGTCAATGGACGGAGAACACGATGGACGGAGTTCCAAGAGATGCAGGAGTCATCATCGTTCACACAAATCACGCCGGGAGTCTATCTCGATGTCTCGCAACCGCTCCTTGTCCCCGCCGACTTCCCGCAGGCGGCCTCCCAAGTATGCGTTGGACGATGACTTTAGCGACGATGAACGAGGAACGTCACATACACCTAGAAGATCACCCTCGCCTCTACGAACGTTGCAAGATAATATCGAAGATCGAGAGGCTGAGCTGCGTCGAAAACTCTTATCGACCCGCCGACAGGAAAAACCGTCCTTGACAACACGTTCTTCTCGTACACGGGCCGCCCCCTCGCATTCACGTTCACCCTCCCCAAAACGTCACAAAATCAGTTCCTGTTCTTCGCAGACCATCAAAACCCGCTCTCCCACCCTCTCCCGTTCGTCGACCCCAGGCCCAGCCCCGTCTATGCAGCCTCCGTCGAAGATGGACAAGTACTTTACGGAAACGTACGACCCGCGGCTTGACGTGCCGCCCCTGGCCGTCCCTCAAGTCCCCGCGACGGGGCTTATCAACAACGCGGAGTTTGAGGGGTGGGATGCGATGCTCGAGCTTATTCGGGTGCGGAGGGAAGACAGGGAAGAAAAGAAGAGGCTGGAGCGCTTTGGTTTGACCAAGGAGAAGGTTAAGAAGAAGGTAGTGGTAGGAGATAGCGGCGTAGAGAGTCGATGGAACGGAGAGGGGGTCAGTATCATGGACATTGAGTACAAGAAGAGGGGCACGGTGAGGGAGTGGGATCTGGGAAAGGAGGGATTTTAATTTAACTTGTCGCCATTCTGATTTGGATCCTTGGAGCTTTCATTCTTCATCTAGCATCACATAGATTTATCTATTCGGAATGTCCAGTATTACAGAGTATTCGTGTCAGTCAAATCATGCATTCAAGATGTTGCGAACGACCAAGGTCTCCTCCACCGTGAGCTGATTCACCACATCCGAAAAGTCATTCGTGTTATGACCTGCGCATTCTCGAATAAAAGCAGCGAGATGCGCCTGCATATCGATTTCGGAAATGGGGTCGTTCTTCAAATCTTCATCATCACCGTTATCTAAAACGTCCTCGTTGTCGAAAGCCATGCCCTTGGGTCCGAGCACATCAGACAGAAATTCGAATTCATCTTTTTTGAACCCTTGATTCATCTTTTCCTCTTCGGTCCATTCCTCGTCCTAGATAGATCGCGGAGCTCAAATTCAATATGAAGAACCCCGCGAGGGCTTATCAACTCACCCCATCGTCCGAATCGATATCGTCATACACCCCAGCTTGAGAGTTGATGGTGGCCGATTCTCCGCCAGATTGTACATCATGAAGGAGGATCTTGAGCGCTTTCACGGGGAAGGGTATCGAGGTAAACTCGTGTGGTGCTGTAAAGACCGTTCGTCAGCCTTTTCCATAGAGATAAGAACAAGGCTGGAAATCGTGCTGCGTACTGGTCTTCGTCCGCGACCGTGTCATGATCACTGACGAAGGCAGTGAGCACGGGAGAGAACAGCCGGCATGAGAAACGGTTTTTTTTACCATCTTTGTTCTTCTTGCTGACAATGATGTCGCCCTTGACCATGAGATTCTGGAGACTTGGCCTTCCAGAAACGAACAATTGTGTCAGGGCCAAAGTACTAATTCTGGACGGCCAGAACCCTTGGAACGTCTCGGCATTCTCGCACCACGTATGGATAAGGATATCAAGTGCAGTACGGCCCTGCACGTCCAAGGTTTCCAAAAGGGACAGAACCGAATCCCGCTGATTGTGAATCAAGAACGCAAAGGGGATCACTAGGCTCTGCGGAAGATTCAGGCTAGGCTGCAGACATTTTAGGGGTCAAATACCTGCGTAAAGGTCGCCGTCTTCGCATTGGTCATGCGGCTAGCCATTGCTTGCAGGAGTTGTGGCAGGACCGAAAGCACCGATTCACCTGCCTTTCGGAGAAGGTGAATTATCAGATCACCCATTACCAGTCCACCAGATTCGTCTGCATTCTCCAACTGCTTGGCGATCAGCGCCAAGACGTAGTCGAGACCGCTGCGTCCGCCGGCATCCCGCCAGGATAAAAGTTGGTTGCAGTCTTTGCGAATAACCAGGGTCAAACATTCCAGTCCGTGCTAGGAAAACATTCAAAGACCCTTCCATAAAATGGTCCATGGAAATTCTTACCTGGAGAGTGTCTCTGTCTTCCACCTCGGCCAAACATTTGAAGAGATTGGGTGCCAGAAGTGCAAAGAAATTTGCCCCAATACCACTTTCAGGTGCGCCTCGTATTAGACTAATAACAAGCTCGATAGCGCTTGAGGCTCTCCAAAACTCTGTATGAACTGCAGACCCAATCGCGGCCGTCAACCGGGGTAAAGCTTCTGTTACGACTGTCTCGTAGAGACCGGGTGTTGAGGAGAGCGTCGTAAAGATATCCGTGAGGATTGAAAGGAAGATCGGATCTGGAAATGTATGCGGTTAGAAATCTCAAAAGTTAACGATGAAAATGGACCTTTGTTGTTTTTTTCCCAGACATCAAACAAAGCCACGAGTAGAGAACTAGCCAGTTCAGTCCCGAGCCAACTGCCTCCACCCACCTCAAGAAGGACCGAGAGAGTTTCGAGAACGAGACTCAGAGTGTCATCCGATGTCATGAGTAAGAACGGCCCAAGGTCTTTCGTGATTCGGGGGACGAGGTCGATGATCGCTGATTCTTCTGCACCCTGACAGAAACTGTTCAGGTACTCAGCCACTCAGCCTTGTTGCTTTTAAAACAGAAACTCGGTTCTCACTTGTGAACGGCTTTGACAGCCGAGACTTTGACTGGAACACCAGCATCCGCGGCTTCTATGACTTGGACAGCCGCATCCAGGTATTGACCAGCCAGTCGCAGAGGTAAGAGCTTAGCGTATTGGCTCGCAAACACGAACCCCCTTCCTTGAAGGAATGGATATTCTGAAAAGATATTCTTGTCTCTTTGTTGGCGGTGGGAGAGAATAGTAACTCACCTGACATCCCAAGAATGGATGGGAGGACGCTCACGAGGAGAGACTCGATATCTATGGGCTTTCCTCTCCCAGACTCTACCTCGTCGTCGATGCAGTCGAGCACATCTTCTGCTTGTGAGCCGATTGCAGCTAATGCAGCTTCCAGAGGCCGCCACCTTGCAAACGTGGTTCATACGTATCGGCTGGTGTTTGAGAGTGTCCAAGTTACACATACCACTCTTTTGTCCCATTCGACTGCTCCACAAGAGATGAATCAAGAACCTGTCGGATGGATGACTGGAATGCTTTTGTTGTCCGCGCTGCATCTCTGTCTATCAAAGCCTGCGGAGAGTTAACAAATGAGAAACGAGGCAAGATCATCATACATACTCCCAATAAGTCAAAACCTGCGACTCTGACACTATAAGCTTGTGTCTCATCACTCTCCTGGGCGATGAATACGTTTGCATCGTTAGCCCACACTTCCTCCTAGAGAGCATGATCAATGTATAGTGTCTTATGACAGAGAAACCTTACATCGTCATGTGTGATTTGCACAAAGTTAAAAACAGCAGAAATCAATGGTTCCAGATTTCCGCGATCGAGCCATGTTTTCGACTTTCCTGCTCGTGAAACTGCGGCAGTGAAGTCTAAGATAGGACATAGTAGCTGAGGTAATTCGAGGGTTTCATCTTCAGAGGACCGGGGGACAGAGTCAGAAGTCCGGAGATAATATTGGTCAAACGTGTAATGAAGAGCTTGCAAATGCGTGAGAGAGGCTGACAGGAAATCAACAAGGTACGTCGTCAATGCTCGAGGAAAGGAGATAAAGATGGTATCGAGAGCCTATAGCCATGATCAGCTAGATGAGAATGAGAGGAAACATTGTTGCCTACCTTGAAGACTTGAATTCGTATGGCCAGGCCGTCCCAGTTGTCCTTGTTGACGACATCCATTTTCGGGTCGATGTTCAGTAAAACTTTGAATGCCTCCAACCAGACGGGAAGAACAGATGCAACTGCCTCCTTCGTTGCCTCTGGATGCTGATCTTTGACCATGAACAATGCACTGACACATTGACGAAACACTGAGATGGTGCGCGCTCGGGTCAACGGAGAGTGAGTCTGGAAATATGCGTCACAGAACCACTTGGGAGGATAATTGAGAAAACTACTTCTGTGGAGCCAAGAATAGATAAAAGGACAGGTAAGAGTTCACGGAGAACCGGGAGGATTTGGTCTTCCGTCAAGTCAGACTTGATAAATTCGGTGAATACTTGCATTGCGCCATGTACGGAGTCGGGTGAACTCGACAGCAGTCGGATGAGTGAAGACAGCAGTTCGGGGTATTCATCCGGCCAATCGCTATTAGCAATGGAGGAAAGAGTGTGCGCCTGTGAATGGGTGTGAGGACATAAAAGGTGTTCTCTATTCGTAAAGCTTACGCAAAGAGACCGAATTTTGCGATTGCCATCTGAGAGTCCCTGAAAGACGGCTGATCGTATCTGGGTCTTAACCTGCCGCGAGGAGTGTTAGCGTCGGGTTTTGGAAGGAAAGGTTTTCTTACTTCCACAGAAGGAGCAGACCCTTGAAAAGTTGGAAAGAAGGGAGACCATCGCTCTCTCACGTATTTTCGCAAAACAATGCTCGCTGAGTGCTAGTTCGCAAGAGTCAAGACACGCGAGTTGGACAGCAAAACGCGTTGCACTCATCTGGCGCAGCGACATGTCGGCATCTTGAGCAAGAATCAGTTGAGATAATGCTATGCCCGTGTCTGAGAACGCGATGGATGAGATCGCTGGGCAAAGTCGTCTTTGGCAAAATCAACGTACCGGGAGAAGCAAAGGATTCTGCCAGCCTGAGCTCTGCAGTAATTCTGGTGTTTGGTTCGGGATTGAGCGTGGCAGCGAGGACCTCTGCAATCTGGGCCGCCATCGTGGACGTCGAACGTTCAGACTTTGGTCTAATGGGGGGTGTGAAGGCGCGTGTGCACGTGTACGCAGTGCGCGTTTTGTTATCAGATGATTTACGTAAGGTAGCGACCTTTCATATAGGCTGTCTCCACTCATAACAGCGACTGGCATATTCTCTTTGACGTGGCAACTATGGACGCAGAATCCAGCAAAATAGGCAGTAGGAAATCTCTGCGTGCACCCAAGAAACGTAAACTGCAACCAGGGGCCACCGCAGAGGACCGAGACAAAGAAGGAGCTGTGGTGGAGGCAAGACACAAAAGAAAACATGGAAAATTGGCCGTTCTCATGGACCTCCCAATCGACGTGCTCTATGAGGTTGGTTATTCTCGTCCCCCTATACCGCTTTGACTCACGTTTCTTGTTCAGATTTTTGGGCACCTTCGACCATTCGATCTTCTTAGGATTGCTCGTGTGACCAAAGAGTTCAGGCGGCTCTTAATGAAGAAATCATCACGTACAGTATGGAAGAAGACCCTAGAGAGTGTTCCGGGTCTGCCTCCCCCACCTGCTGGCATGAGCGAGCCGCAGTGGGTCAACCTCGTTTTCGATCCCCATTGTCATGTCAGTCGTTCAGATAAATCACTGCGTGTCAATTCTAAGCATGTTCATGGACAGTTCTGCTTCACGACAGGTGTTCGCAACGTCGAGTGGCAATTTCGTATACGCATATGCAGCAAGTGTGCCAAAGAACAGTAGGCCTTTTTCGAAATCAATGTTCCTACATTCATGTTGAACCCGCGTTAGAATGTCGGACTTCTATGTCCCGCCTGGAGCCCTTTCTATGGACCCCCCTCCTCCCCTCGAAGCTTTACTTCCATCTCGCGCATCTAGTAACCCTCCTTTTCTAATTGATCCCACCCCGCGCTCAGTTTTTGCTAGAACGCTCTCGACGAAGCGTTTTGAAAACTGAACACTTCAGTATCAGGCGCGAATATGGTGCCTTGGATACCGCAGAAGCTCGCCAGATGTTCCTGAAAGAAAAGCTGAAAATCAAGGCAGAACTCGAGAGCGTTCGTTCTCTCAATTTCATCCTTGGAAAGCTCACTGAGGTCTGAACAGCATTCGTTTTTATGTGAAAAATGGGCCCAAAATCAAACGGACGATCGAAGCCAGGAGCTTAGTACACTCAGGAGGGAGAGGTTTCTCGCGTAAGTTAGTCCTCCCTACGAGATACTTTGACCTTAGATTGGGCTTCAGCATTACCAAGAAATTAGAGGATCTTGGGTGGGGACCGGATCTTGCCGCTATGAGATATCCGGATGCTCTGGAAGACCACGAACTGGTCAAGAAACCTCAGCGTCTGACAGAGCGCAGTAAGTCATCATACCCCCAACATCCGAAGTATTCTCAAGTTCCCTGAAAAAAGTCTGGATTAAAATCGAAGGACCCATCGTCCAGTTCATGGAGAAGATGAAAGCTAAGCGGCTCGCTCGTGAACATACCCAGCTTATCTTGCAGCGTAAGCTCGTCGCGGCTAAAGTACTTCAAACGTACAAGAATGCACGTCTTCCTGTCACGGAGCTCCTACCTGAAGTCATGGACTTTTGCGAATTTCCTCCAATCAAAGCGATCCTCGAGCATCCGACCGACGTCACAGTGGATGAAGCCAGCTTTTCAAACGCTCTAGTCCTTGTCCCAGACTTGATCAAGGAATGGAAAACCGACATCATTCGTCAGCTCATTTGCCTCATGCAGAAGCAAGGGCGAGACGCACGGTTCCGCACATCTTTGCTGGCCTCGTGCTATGGATTCTATGACGAGGATGATGACTGTTATGAAGACTCTTTTGCTCGAGACGTTGACGACGAAGACATCCCGTCCGATCCGGAGCAGCTGCTGGCGAAGCTCAACCTGGCTACAACCACCTTCGAGTGCAAACGGTGCGGAGGAGGGAATATCAGCGCAGGAAGTGATTATGATGAATTCTATGAGATGACTTCCCCTACTACGGAACCGCTATACTTTCCCCGGGTCCTTGGACATTCATGCTTGACACGCTCATCGGAGATGCCCTGGATCTGGGCACCTCCACCCGAGGCAGAACCAGTCGCGCGTCTCGACCATGCCAGTGGAGAATCGCGGAAGAAACTCTCGACCGGATTGCTTGTATTGAATCAACACCTTGGTAAATGCGTCGCATCCATTGTGACCGCGGCGGGGATGGACCCTGCAACGGCTACCATTGCGGAGATGAACGCGCTCGATGTTTCGTTTGCGTGTGTTCATTGTGCTGCTGCCAATGATGACATCGACGAGGCAGAGTTAGCTACTCGGTGCTTTGGATGGCGTGGTGCTGTACGTGACTCCTTCCGAATCCTCGTCTATCGAATGAATATTAATTGTATTGTGTCTTGTCGTCGTAGGCGGTACATCATTTGCATCGTCATAGCTCCTCCGGCTACAAATGGTTCCTACTCGATGCGGAATCACGAGACGCTGCTCTAGTAGATCAAGCTCTGCCTTCGCCTGATGTGGATGATGCAAATTGGTCTTGTGTGCATTGCAGGGATCTCACTAGTGAGCAAGATCCAGACGAGCTTCACGTCGTCCAGGCCCATCTGGCTTCCGAGTAAGTTATTCCTTTGGCTTGTCGAGGCCCTAGTAATGCTACTTGTCAGGCATGATATTACCGATGGCGAGATCAATCGGGACTATTACAGGGTTTATGAAGCAGAACCAATGTTCCTTGAGTACACCGTTTATATTCCAAAGGACGTCATATCTCTTCAGTAAAACGAATGCTGGTACCGTTTTCTTCGTCTTCCCCCAAGTCTTTTGATTCAGCAGAGATCATGAACTATCCACCTTTGTAGTATTGCAGATCCCTTTTTATGATACTTTCAAAGTAATTGATGACAAGCCTATTATATTAACGGATGCTAAACATATTACATTACCAACTCTCCCTCAACGCTCTCTGGTTCTAAAGCAAGTCGTTCTAGAATAGTTTCGTAACGATCTTGGTCTACACTCTTCAAATATCTCAAGATCTTCGCTCTTTTGTGAACGAGTTTTCGAAGTCCTCGCCGATTGCCAACGTCTCGTCTGAATTTTGTCAAGTGGCTCCATAAGTTCCTAATTTTATAGGTAAGAAGCGCCGCTGGAATCCGAATCATCAGCACCTGTGATTTGGCTTGGACTGGAAGCGAACGAACCTTGCACTTCGGAGCGTCCGGGGTCAAAGGGATTTTCGGATGTAGAAAAAGCCTGAATAATCCGTCTACGGTTTTCATACGCGATCCCCCCTGCATTCGCATTTCGCAAGTCGATCAACTTGGCGAAAGCGTTCGCCTTGTGCAGTTCTCTGGCCTGCGACGCCGCGGCTCTCCGTGCCGCAGCCTCAACGCTTTCAACATCCCAGACAGGTATGTCTGTACTCTGGGTTGACAAGATGGGCAAGTCATGAAGCAGCATCTTCTTCTCCGCCTCGCCGACTCCAAAGGCCGTCTCTGGAGGAAGATTCACAGTCCCTACGGGTAGCTTGGCGGGTATCATGTTTGTGCTCGAGATGAGCTGGTCGACGTCGATGATGACTCTACGGAGGTCGCTGTTTTCCCATTTTCCTTCGTCACCAGGGCGTGTTCCGAGGACGACGCTAGGCTTTCGTGCTTCGGCTTCTTTCCAGCGTTGTTCTTTCTTTAAATTGTTGCGTTTTTTAACGGCGCGGGAGGTGGCGGCGGTGAAAGCCGTGCTGTGGAAGGAAGAATGAGGAAACGGTCGTAAGGCGGACTGCGAGCCTGGGATTACAGTCAGAAACGCGCGTTCGTATTATCTCTGCATCACGTACATCGCGCGAAACAGGCCCGTAACATCACCACTGAGGGTTGGTGCACAAGCCTTGTCTTCGGCCACTGACGGCTACCCACCTGACCGTGCGAAACTCTGTTCACAGTGTATATAACGTTGAACTGCTGCTGGACTCGTTCTTCACGGGGGATATGCCACGCTGACCGATGTTAGCTCACCGACCGTCGAGCCAGTGCCAGTGACTTGTTCTTCAATAAGTCCTGTTCTTCCAAGAGAGGGCCTCCAGTCTAGGAAGTGTCGTATCAACATCTCATGAGGATTCGGCATGTCGATTTTTACTGGCACATTTCAATACGTTTTTGTATCGTAAATCGGAGCAATGAAGGATCTTTTTCCCCCTCTCAAACAGCACACTCATGTCAAGTCTCGTCGGCGACGTTTTTATTCTGCGTCTTCGTCGCCCTCGTCAACGACCAAAAAAGACTGGTTTGTCCGTGGGAACTCGATCAAGATTTTTGCCAAACGATAATAGCATCTCTTGAGCATCTCATCATGGCGCCCACGAAAAAAGGGATTTCTCCCGGCAAACCAAAATCGTCATCGTCTGGCCCAAAAATCTCTCTTGCTCGGGTGAAAGGAGAAAACTTTTACCGCACCGGGAAACAAGTCGCGCGACTAAAGCTCCTCAACTCCGGGAAAGCTGTTCGGGACAAGGATGGGAAAATCATTCAGGCCGCTGCGTTCCAGAAAGGGGAGGACGAAACGAAGCCAGGACGAGTGCAGCCTGATCGCAGATGGTTTGGTACGTATTCTGTTTATAATATCTGCTCAAGTTGTAATTTTATGTGAAGGGAACACTAGAGTGATCTCTCAAACTGCTCTTGATCATTTCCGCACAAGTCTTTCAGAGAAGAAGACTGACCCATATTCGGTCCTTCTTCGGCGCAACAAACTTCCAATGGCACTTCTGGACGATGCTCAAAACCCACATACCCTTAAGGCAAAGGCTTTCTCAATTTGAGGGACCGATAACCTGACCGAGTTTATAGCGCCCTCACATCGTTGAGACCGAGCCTTTCTCAGAAACGTTCGGGCCTAAATCGCAGCGCAAGCGACCGAAAGTCAACGCAGGGTCTTTTGAAGAGCTTGGGAAGCTTGGTGCAGCCGCTGCGGACGAAGCAGACACGAGCGCTCTTGCAATAGGTCATCATCCAGTCTTCAATCTTGCCTTCTATTTATTGACAAGTCTACAGAGCCGTTAGCTTCGTCAATCGTCGAAGCACCCACGCATGCCGACTTCAACGAGCCTATATACGCCAAAGGAACTTCTCGTCGAATATACGGGGAATTATACAAAGTTATTGACTCCTCAGATGTTATTCTTCATGTTTTGGATGCGAGGGACCCACTGGGTACCATGTGCGATTCAGTTCTTGAATACATCAAGAAAGAAAAGTCCCACAAGCAGGTTGTTCTTGTCATCAATAAATGTGATCTAGTACCCAATTGGGTAACAGTAAGTTTCGATCCACTCTTATTGAAATGCGATGACCTTCACTTGGTGTCATGCAATAGGCACGTTATATCCAACATCTGACTCCTCGCTATCCCACAATTGCCTTTCATGCCTCTCCAAATCACTCCTTCGGAAAAGGCTCCCTTATTCAGCTGCTCCGCCAGTTCGCTCAGTTGCATTCCGACAAGAAGCAGATATCTGTCGGTTTTATCGGCTACCCGAATGTCGGAAAAAGTAGCGTTATCAACACACTGAAAAGCAACAAAGTATGCACAGTGGCTCCTGTACCCGGTGAGACGAAGGTATGAATTTTTTTCAAGTCTCGATTTTGGTTGGCTTGACAATCCCCGTAGGTTTGGCAATACATCACACTTACACGCAGAATTTACTTGATCGACTGCCCGGGAATTGTGCCTACTTCAGCACATGATTCGCATACATCCACCGTTCTGAAAGGTGTTGTCCGAGTTGAAGCTCTTCCGACACCCTCCGACCATATACCCGCCCTGATGGAACGCGTCAAGCCAATATACCTCTCCCGTACCTACGGAGTCCCGCTTCCAAATCCTGATGATCCCACCACAAATTGGGAACCCGAAGCATTTCTGGACAAACTCGCACGCATGAAGGGAAGGTTACTAAAGCAAGCGGAACCTGATCTCGAGGCCGTGGCGAAGATCATGTTGAGTGATTGGGTCCGAGGGCGGATACCTTTTTTCATCCCCCCTCCGGAGAGGTCTGACGAGCTGAATCGGCTTGAGGCGAAAAAGCAGAAGGGTAAGGAGCAGGCTGCGAAAGCTAGCGCAAAAGGCAAAGGCAAGGCGGCGGCAGATGAGCAGACAGGTGTTCCAGGGGTGAAACAGAATTTGGGATCCATCATGCAGAAGAACAATTTCTTGCCAGAGGATGTCCAACCTGTGGATGAGGAGTTTGGGCCTGTAGGAAATGATGGTGCTAGTGTGGAGGAAGAGGATGAAGATAGCAACGACACTCTGGAGGAGGAAGAGGAAGAGTTGACATGGAATGACGTTTTTGAAGGTATCAAGGATGAAGGAGTTCCAGACGTTGATGAAAACGGAGATGACATACAACCCAGTGAGTATATGTGCCAGCAGACGTATCTCAGCCAAATAATAACTTCTTTTCCAGTGGAAGACGTGCAAAATGAAGAAGATGTCCCTCCCTCAAGCAAAAAGGAAGCGCGCATGAAAACCAACAAGGTAAGAGTCATAGTGTTAAGTTCTAAAATATTGCTCTTATCATGATGCAAAAGCGAAAACCGGAGAATTTCTATTCGAATTCGAACGTCAAGAACAAGAATAGACAACGGGGTGCCTTGTTGAAAACCCTTCCGGTGGGAAAGAAAGGTGAAGGGCGTAGACGCGGAAAAACGGCACGATGAAAGTTTCCGCTCGATAGCAGCCATACGAATGGTACATACTCGCCTCATTTTACGCCGAGCTTCGATCTTGACCAGGTCATTTAGCTGCTATGTAGCTAGGATGTCGCTGGATCAGGTAAGGGGCTGTCATGGATTTTTGAGTCGGGGCTTAGAAGATGTTCAAGATCATGACATACCGTAGCACTAAAAACTTGAGCCAGTCTTGAGCCTGATTTCACCCCACGACCGATGACGCGTGACGCTGTACGTAATAAATTTGCTGATCGATAACATCTTGTCCTCAACTCCCATAACCATGTCCGTCACAAAAGTTCACGCTCGCCAGGTATGCTCTCTCCATAGCCAACGATTGCGACGATGAGCATGTCACGACCATTTCTCAGATCTTTGACTCCCGTGGTAACCCCACTGTTGAAGTCGACGTTCACACTGCAAAAGGTGACAGCCATATCGAATTCAGGATCTCAATGCGCTGACCCAATCGTGTGGAATTCAGGTCGCTATCGCGCCGCAGTCCCATCTGGAGCATCGACAGGCATACACGAGGCCGTCGAGCTTCGCGATGGCGACAAATCTGCTTATCTCGGGAAAGGTATTACCTCCGTTGATCAACTTTCCACACACCCACTTACAAAATTTCTACTCTCTTAGGTGTCAGCAAGGCTGTCGCCAACGTCAACGATATAATCGGCCCCAAGCTCATCGCGTCCGGCCTGAGCGTCACGTCCCAGGCCGAGATCGACGACTTCCTCATCAAGCTCGACGGCACCCCCAACAAGGGCACACTCGGCGCCAACGCCATCCTTGGGGTTTCCATTGCTGTAGCGGAGGCGGGTGCTGCCGAGAAAGGCGTTCCTCTCTACCAGCACTTTGCAGACCTTGCAGGCGTCAAGCCGCCCTTCGTCCTCCCTACGCCTGCATTCAACGTCATCAACGGTGGATCGCATGCCGGGAACAAGCTTGCTTTCCAGGAATTTATGCTCCTTCCTACGGGGGCGGAGTCATTCACCGAGGCCATGAAGATCGGCACCGAGACATACCACACTCTCAAGAAGGTCATCACTGCCAAGTATGGTATCGATGGTACGTTGGAGTATCTACTACGTCGATCTACTCTGAAATCTTCGCAAAGCCGTAAACGTTGGTGATGAGGGTGGTTTTGCTCCCAACGTCTCTGGTGCTGAGGAGTCTTTGGAGCTGCTCTCCGAAGCTATCAAAAAGGCCGGCTACGAGGGAAAAATCAAGATCGCGCTCGACGTCGCGTCATCTGAATTCTACAAGGAAGGGAAATATGATCTAGACTTCAAGAATCCCAACTCGGACCCCAGCAAGTGGATTTCTGGCGTCGAGCTCGCGGACCTCTACTTGAGCTACATCAAGAAGTACCCTATCGTCTCGATTGAAGACCCCTTCGACCAGGATGATTGGGAAGCATGGACTCACTTCACCAAGATCAGCGGTATTCAGATCGTCGGTGATGATCTGACGGTGACCAACCCCCTCCGCATCAAGACTGCGATCGAGAAGAAGGCTTGCAATGGTCTGCTCCTAAAGGTGCGCATATAGCCAATGCATACATTCACGTCGTCTCATGCTTGAATCAGGTCAACCAAATCGGGACCATCTCCGAGTCCATCCAAGCGTACGTTCTCGAAGTTTCACAACTTGAGATCTGTGAAATAGCTGATCAACCTCCTTTCCAGTGCTCAGCTCTCGCAATCCGATGGTTGGGGTGTGATGATCTCTCACCGCAGTGGCGAGACAGAAAACACTATCATCGCGGACCTTGTTGTCGCTCTCGGTGTTGGTCAGATCAAGACCGGCGCTCCTGCAAGGAGCGAGCGTGTTGCCAAGTACAACGCCCTTCTGCGCATTGAGTAAGACTTCGTGTCTTGCACTTCTCACAGTCTATCTGATTATCACCTCTTTTTATCCTTTAGGGAGGAGCTCCAGGGCAGCGCAAGTTACGCAGGCGATCGCGGCCTCTCTGCAGGATCGACTCCTCCGGCCTTGCTCAAAAAATAAAGCAAAGGACTTTTCAGCGCAAACCTGGTAGACTTTCTTGTACTCATGCCTCATAAAGAGGCAAACCAATTCATGTAAAATATCTCCTCGGCTCATTAATGTGAGTTTGGTATATCAGAGGTCTCTGATACGTCATGCGACCGCGAAAAGCTACTTCGAAAAGCTACTTTTCTTCGTCACTCTAGAAGACAAGGGATTGGCGCAGGATTGCAGGAAGGTCTGTTGCACAAAGTCCAACTGAGCCTCTTCGTGCAGCACGAACCATTTTCTTGGAAAACAGGACTCAAAGTAATCTTCAATTTGATTCCAATGGAGGGTATGATCTGTTAAGAAGGTGCTTTTGCCGCATCAATCCGAAGGATGTCGTTGCCAGACTAGTTCAGTCCCATGATGATATCATGCTCCATGCCATGCCCTTAGATCGAGAACGCAATAGTGCTATTTTGATTGGCGGAGACGTTGACGGTTGAAGAAGTGTTTAATGTGGGGGTCCGGGCGACTCGTGATCAGGAAACGGACAGGCAGATGGTACTTTGTTGTCAATTCAGAAATGTGAGATAGAATCTGTAATTGGTTTTCCTCGCCCTCGCACTCACCTAGACCGTCGATGACGACTAGAGAAGGATTGGACTGGGAGGGAGTACGAGATCGCAAGGGCTCAATAATCAACTTCAGGAGTTGTGTTGATGTCGGTCTGTGAAGAACGCGTTTGCCGTAGATCCGTTCTCGACATCCTAACTTGAAATGCTAAAGTCGGGATAAAATTTATAATAGTTCCTCGGTCGGGCGAACCCCGACGGAAGAAGCTGGCGAACAGGTGGATGCGTTCGACACTCGACTCTCGCAAATCGTTTGCGCGATCGCAGATTTCCCTGCACCGGCAGGGCCATGGAGCCAAAATAAGCCCGGTTCTGCTGTATTCATAATCCAACAGATGATGGTCTATATGATATTGAGTCGCGTCCCAGGATGACACTTGGATGGAGGAAGACGTCTTAACGAATCGTACGCCGCATCCCTCGCCGATCCCTGGAAGAGCCTCACGAGTCCTACGGGTAGGAATGTAGGTTTGACCTGATTCGTGGAGGTTCAAATTGATGCTGCCGTTATAGTTGCCATGGATCTCATTTATCGAACTTCCGTGGATGAAGAGGTTGGTAGTGGTGTTAGTAGAGAGCATGAGATGCGACACGAGTCCCACGGGGCATTGGAGGGTCAAGATCTGAGGAGATGGTAGGAATGTAGCCTTAGGTTTGACCTGGGAGTTCAAGTTGATGCTGCCGTTATAGTTGCCCTGATGGATCTCAGTTACAGCTAGCCGCGGAACTTAGGGCGGGACCCGATTTTTCCCCCCGAAATTTTGAAAGCCGATAAACAAACAACTGAGAGCAGTTGCGGCCTCATATCTTGTGAACGATGCATTGTATGAGCGAGAGAGTAATATCAATAGATTCAGTGAAAATAGAGCTGCGACATGACATACATTATATGGGGGATAAACCAGAGCTGGCTGTGCACGAAGCAGATTTGTCGTCATTTGTTGGGTGTTTGCTGTATCTTGATCACAACTTTCTGCCCCCTCTCTTGACTACACTTGTGCC
>Ga0307516_10002266_pt1 | contig 25959 bp, 32 predicted proteins | sample 19_EM_MG_FD_203310 | JGI IMG/M metagenome (GOLD analysis project Ga0307516, IMG submission 203310) | Populus trichocarpa ectomycorrhiza microbial communities from riparian zone in the Pacific Northwest, United States - 19_EM | ecosystem: Host-associated > Plants > Roots > Unclassified | place...
GGGGGGGGGGGGGGCGCGGCGGGGGCGCCCCCGCGCCCCCCCCCCCCCCCCCCCCCCCGCCGGGGGCCGGGGGGGGGGCGGGGCGGGCGGCGGGGGGGGGGGCGCGGGGCCGCCTCATGGCTTTTCCTTTGTTCTTTCTTTTGTGATTTCCTTTGTGCGCCCCGATATCTTCGTGGGATAGGCCTGGGCGGAGGGCAAGGGGGAGCCTGCACTATGCCGCCACGCGCGGACTGCGGCCGGGAAACGGACTGTACATACTCCTCGCCATGATCTATCTAGGTCGCATGCGAGTAATGAACAAACACACCAATGCTTAATTATTCAACCCCCCCCCAAAACGACTCTAAGCATTAGAAATAAATAGATTAAAACGGGATGAGTGACCATTTATGGATATTTCTGGCCAACTCCCGTGACACCTCTCGCTCGGTGATGAGCTATTCCGCCACGACAATCCCAACAACCGGGGCACCTATGTTGATGGGTGCATGGCGCTGCCGAAAGGAAGTGAAAACGAGCAGAAAGTCAACGCTCTTATGGCTGTGCATGCATGTGTATGGAGGGCCATCTGTAATCCTATCAGTCATGATGGAAATGGTGGTGATGATGATGATGATGATCAATCCACGAGTATAAGCTATTTGGAGATTCAGCGGTGCCCGGTAACATGTCCTTGTTATGGTTTCGTATTATAAACTGCTTGGAATCAGTAGAAGTACATGGTTTAGTTATATCCGGCTGTATGTAATTGGTTTGAAGTCATATCCAACGCGCGGTCAGGTTGTTCGGGGGTCACGGATTTTTGGCTGGTGTTTTTCCATGGGGCAGAACCTATTCTCACTCTGCCACCACCCTGTCTTCACCATTGCCATCATTCCGCTTGTGTGACTACTTTCTCGAGAAACCCTAATTACCCAATTCCCACCTCCGATGGCAATAAGGTCCTCCTCTCCAATTGCTATCTCTGGAGACCCGCCGTCTCTCCAAACTCTCACAAACTTTGCACAGTTGCTCTCTAACAATCCTGCCACTATTCCCCCAAGAAACCGCCATCATCTGCTTCTCCCTCCCACCCCTCGTTATCCTCCTCACAATCCTACTCGTTCATCTCTTTCTCCTCGCGTTCCCTTAATCCTCACCACGAAGCCACCAACCTCACTTCATCTAAAACTCCTTCCCTCCATCTTCCATACCACATCTTGACGACTCCGACGACATGTCGTCCGACACACCCCACATCATTTCGACCCTCAATATCGAAAACTGGACTAAGCAGAACCATACGTCGCCCATCCGTGGTCCTCCTAAATCACCAGTAGCCGGACCTTCGAACGCCGGGGTCGTATCTGAAGCGGCTGGACAGTGTTGCGCCCTCAGCGACGCTGAAGCCCAGCAATTCATCGATGATGTTTTAGCCAACATGGCCCAGGAAAATGCGGACCTCCAGGAAATCATAACTCCTAGGAGCGAGGCACCCACGACCGACGCAGCCGTCGAAGTCGCACTGGTCAACGGAGAGAAGGGAGAAACGGAAGGACTGAAGACGACCCGTCGATCTTCTAACATGTCACGCTCTCCTCCGTACGACGGACGCCGACCCTCGCCCCGGAACAGGAGCAGAAGCCCAGTTCGCATCGCCGAAGACAGGATCCAGACTACAATCCCCGGTTCGAAAGCTAATAGACGCTCCAGGGACAAAGTCTCCAAGAATGATCTGCATAGGCACCCCACGTCTCGAGTCGGGCGTGATTTTTACCGCAGACGTTCCCGCAATGGCGGTGGCACGAGTCACCAGCGCAGCAGCCCTGCCAGGAATGAGAAGGGAACCTCGCATGGTACAGACGACGAACTTCCGAAGACTGATCGCCTCAGCGGAAAATTCACCAATGAAAACTCCTGCAGTCGCGGAGTAGTCTTGTACGGAGAGCTCTTTCCACGCTGGCGGAAAGAACGTTCCGCTCGCCGGAACGTTTCGCCGGCGGATGGACGCGGCCACACCCCCACGCCTCAGGAAACGGAAGTGATACCGGATGGCGCGGAGACAGCCCAAAGTGTCTACAACCATGAGGAGTACGACCCTAGCAAGGCGAATGGCGATGGAGACCAAAGCCGCAAGAAGGACGGCCGCAAGAGATCGGACACCACGAAAATCAGTGGCAAACGTCATGAGGTAAGTCCAGCGATGGAACCGCATAATCGCCCAATAATTTCTAGCGCTGACGCACGACCCTGCAAGAACCTGGCTTCGGATGGAAAGAGAGATAGAGCTGGCCTCTTTACCGGCGAGTATGACGCACTGATGCGCAAGGCGAAGGAGCACTGGGAAAAGAAGCAGGCCGTGATCGACAGGAACCTCGGGGTGCGTGGGAAACCCCCATGAAAATGAAAAGATCGTCAAACTGACTGGTGTGTTTTGTAGCTGCAACGGGAGAGGATTCCTCGCCGTGTGAAAAAATGAGCTTTTCCACTGTATCAACGAGGTGGCCGTGGGACCGGGGTTTCATCTAAGTCTCGATCCTCGTGTTTTGCGCATTAGTTCTTTCAGCAACGCCTATCCCCAAAGTGGGTAATAAAATTTGTTTCGTTGCACGTTTCTTGATGGCTTTGTAATGAAGTTCGCGTGCTTCTGGAAATGCAAATGAAGGTCGATGTCAAGTTTCGTCGTCCGAAAAGTTCGATCAGGCTTACACCGCAATGCTCACAGTGACGAGAGTGGCTAGGAGAATAATTCGATTCCTCATCCAGCTATGCTTCCGCTATTGCCTGGCGCGCAACTTCGTTCTTGTATGTTGGGCCGGTCATCCGGCGGCGGGGTGATTTTCCGAGCACGTAGGCCGGCCCACCTGGCAAACATACCTCCGCAGCTTCAAACATTGGCTCGCTGACCCAGTACTCTACAGTCCGGGCAGCACTGTACCCTTACTGGAGTGACTGCCGCGATGTTGTCAAGTCCAGCCGTTGGGACGGAGTAATTAGTTCAGTCCATTGGAGCGGGGACTGCGTACGATTACAATCGACTGCGGTTGACTGCAGCCCGGAGAAGAACATATTCTTGCGGGTTAGACTGTATTTCTCCTTCGTAACCCCATGCCACACGATACTCGTCTACATAACATCTCGTCTATACTTCTGCCAGCATCCACACTACGGCACCGGTGCCGTTAGCGCTGGGAATGGTCCGTACGACCTGTAGTCCAACAGTCGCCTAGCGGGTGGTCACGCTCCGACTGCGCCATTGGCGGCTTGACAACTTTTTTTGTCTAAGAACGTGCTGCCTGCTACCCGGTCAGGGTAAACAGTCGCACGCCTTCGCCAGTAGACGTACTATACCTAGGTAGGTCGGATACCTTGTTCCTACCGGATGAAGTTTCCGGGAGAATTATTCCTAGCTAGATACTCTATACGGCTTGTAACGCAGGTGCATGAGATCGCTTACCTGCTGCTACACGTTATACCAGAGCCCAAAAGCTCCGTATCCCCTTGGCAGCGCGAACACCGTTTGTGGTTGTGGTTGTTGCGGTGGTGTTGCCGACCCGCTTGAAGAAGCTACCAGTGAATCAGCGTGCTCTGATTTACTTCTATGCCTGGTCTCCCTGCGCTAATACGTTACCTGATTCGGTTGCCATGCCGGAGGGCTGTTATCCCCGCATAAGCCCTCGTGAATGCGACTACCTACCTGGCTTCCTCAGAAGTTCGCCACTGTTCGGAACTAATGTTAGCATCTCTGCATCGTGAATCCGACTTCAAGGTGCATTCATCTAATTCCAGCACTGATAAAGCCTCCAATTAAAGGCGTCGTGCAACTAACCTAAGCTTCATGCGCAGACGCAGTCACTCGATAACAGCACTAGTTAGTACGGTAATTCGTACCACGGTAGGATTGCTCCCACATCAAGAACCCCCGTTTTTGCTACATACCCTATCCCCTGTAGACCCTGAGGCTGGAAGCGAAACCCCTCCAGGTTCCTACCAGGTTTGAGTCCTGCCGTTTCTCAGCAAAGCTTCTTGGGCGCGATATAAGATTGTATTATTACCCTCCCGGACTCCCGGAGATAACTACGCACGGCTTGAGGCAGGAGAAGGGTAGACGGAAAGCTCCAAGAGGTTGCTCGAAAGAATTTCCGGCGGCCAGTTATTAGCTGTTGATACATGATGTACATCATGGGTATTCGCAAAAAAAAAAAACCGTCGGCATTAGTTAACAACGGGTTTTCATTCATTGGTCAAACAAAGAAGACGACCCCATTACGTGACCCAATCACATGCGCCCCGGATCGCTGCCGCGTCGACAAGACCAGTACACCGTGAAACGCCAATAGTGAAAGAAATGGAAAAGGAAACAAAAAAAACCGGTAAAAAGGAAGTGAACAGCAGGTGGAGTGGAGTAATTCCATGATCAGGAGGTAGGAAAGGAAACTAGCGATACGGCCGCAATCCACCCAGAAACTGGAAACTCCCCGCCCCGCCTCCGCCGCAATCACTCTTTCCCGTCTCCTTACGGGCGCGGCATCCCGATGTACTCGTTGGGAGCCGCAGGGTCGTGGTTGAGCCCGATACACTTGAAGTCCCAGCCACGGTCATCCTGCTCGGCTTCATCGTCGGACTCCTCCTGGAATGCCAGCACGGGCTTTCCGGCCACCGCGTCGGCGGGGTAGTGCACGGCCTCGATGTCGCCCAACAGCTGCTTCGCCTTGTTGGCTGCCATGTCGTATACTTCTACCCGCGCCATCAGCTCCTCGAGGCACGATTCCGACGGTGCCGTCTGGCTCCTGTGCAGGGTGCGAGCGCGGTTGCGGCGAACGAGGCCCGGGACCAGCGACTGGGTGATCGGTGCCCCGCTGGAGGAGTGACGCAGCGGGCTGGAAGCATTGTTGGGAGCGCGCGCGAAGGGCACGGTTCCTCGGGCGGGCAGCTTGCTCGAAGGAGAGAACGAGACCGAGCGCGAGCCGATTGTGATGGAGCGAAGGCGGTCGGACGACTGTGGAGAAACGCCGGCTCGGAGCTGGTGACGATGGAACAGTCCTTGCGGTATTACCGTGTGCGAGCGGGAGCGGTTGGGCCGTAACGGCTCCGAGGAGGGCTCTGGTTGTTGTTCTGTGAGTAGACAGAATTGACGGTCGGGGAGAGAGGAATTGGCCGAGGGTTTGGAGAACATACCATGGCTGGCATTGAGCGCCATAATGTGCTGGCCGGGGAATACGGTGTGGTCGTGGAGTGAAGGTGCAAGGCAGAGAAGGCGAGCAGCGGTGGTCGACGAGGTGCTCGTAGTTCCGCTAGTCGATTGAGTGACTGCGGATGCAGGGACCAGGCTGAACAGCCAAGGCACAAACAAGATTACCGAGACACGCTACTGGGAGAACCAAGCCGATCCAGCAGACGGTCGCTTACGTACACACCGAAGATCGAAGTGGGAGGCCCAGCACAGCGGACCCGAAGAGGCGGCAGGGGGATTGGCAAAGCAGTATCGAAGCGCCACTTGCATCCAGCTCGATTCCCCGCCGAGCGTCTAGTCTCACGGATCGATCCCTCGGATCAAACGCTCACATACCATCGGCGAGCACAGTGAGGGCTCCATGGAGGGGCGCAACATGCGATCCGCTAGTAGAAACCTGGACAGGGGTCGTTCGTTAGCGAGAGTGTCACCCTGGGAGACGATCATCGGAAGGGCAAATCACTCAAGCAACCCCCCCCCCCCCCCCTACAGTAGAGCGGGGTTTAATCGCCCAGTGCTCGCTGTTCACGGCGGCCGTTCTGTCTGTGAGCCGTGTCGTGACTTGTGAGCCATGCACAGTCCTTTGCTCAGATCTATTCCCTCGGTGGGGGTCAAGCCTCACGCAGCCCCCGGCCGGAGTACACCTCACGCCCCCTACCCGGCATCTGCATTGTCACTGAAGCAAACGGGTATGCAACAGAGAGTGCTCACATTTTTTTGTTTAGTCATCAACCGCAGGCGACCTGGCTAGACCATGGCAACATGAGTAGAGTACTGCCCGTTTCCGTCTGCAGTCCGCTCCGGAGGCAGTGCTTGCATACTCTCCTTCGCCCTCCGTCCGGGCCGGCCCCAAAAGTGATAGCGCGCACTAAGGGAATTACAACAGAAAGAACAAAGGAAAGACGCCACCCAAGTCCTACCGGTTCTCCGCGGACGCCATGAAGGATAGCGTGGGAGCAACGGCAGCTATTCCTCACCCCCGGCACCCAGCTCCTCGGCCTCCACACTCCTCTCTTCTCCTCTCTCCCTCTTTCCCCAGAGTTCCCACTCCAACGCCTCGCTCTGTCTTCCTCAGCCGGGGCTGGGACCAGCCTCCCCACATCCGTAGTGGAGATGAAGTCTAAAATCAGCTGGCTGCAGCACTCGTCGGCGAAGAGGTCCTGGATCTTAAACCCATCCTTACCCCCCCCACCCCCGCCGCACCTCCACCGACGGAGAGAGCTCAGTCGGCGAGTCCACCAACAACCACTTCCCGAGTCACTATTTCGAGTGACAACTTGTGTGCAGTACCGAGGCCCCAGCTTCTGCCTACGTTCTTATTCGCCCATTATTCGCATACGACTCAGCTAGACCATGGCGAAATACACACTGCCCGTTTCTCGACCGCTGTTTGTGCAAAGGCGGCTCGTTGCAGGCTCCGATTTCCCCTCAGGCCCGCCCCAAGAGGAGAGCGCACCAATGAAAGGACAAAAGAAATCCACCTCCAACTCCTCTTCGAGGGGGATAGAGCGGTCGCTCTTCCTCCTCCTCGGCACCAAGCTCCTCAGCGTCTTTCCTCCTCTCCTCTTCCATTTCCCTCCATTCCCTCCGTTCCCACTCTGACTCTCCACTCCGCGCGTCCCCCCTAGCCGGGGCCGGGCTCAGTCCCCCTATATCCATGATGGAGAGAAAGACCAGTGCCACCCGTCATCGGCAAGGAGGTCCCATATCTTCTTCTGCTCCGTGACATCGGTTAAGCAAACACAGTGTTCGGCTCAACCGTCAGGGAAAAAAAAAAGAAAAATTGCTGGGGTAGAACTAGCCACATATTTTCTTGTCTGTTCTCTCCTCTTCCTTTGCCAATCTTTTCGTCTGCGCTCGCTCCTTCTGGGCAGTTTTCACCGTCCCTCATTGCTTCGCGCGCCGCGCTAGGTGGATGCGCTTGATGTTACCGTTTTTAGATAGCAGAATAGTAGATCGATCACTCGCGCGCCAGCCACAAGAGGCCTATAGAAGATACGACAACGACCCGCACGAGACAACCAAAGATCTCCACTGCGCGAGCGACCCTGGGCCCGCCAAGAGGTAGCTAAATGCATGTGGAATCGGGTGCGCAACGAAGCGATCAGTAATATGTAGTGGATTGTGGTGCCAAGGAATGTGAGGCCGGGTGGAGCCGATGGCGAGAGGGTTGATGGTGGAGGAAAAAATTGCCACCTGGAAGCATTTCGTGCGTGGTTTGCCAAAGAATGACGCAGGCCAAACAGCTGTGCATGTAGGCACGTATGCAAGTAGCTACTACCTATCCTCTGCGCAAAGCTTCTATGGCCCATTGAACGACGAAGAGTGGCGATCCGTTGAGAGGCAAAGCCCATCACGTTTGCCCTGCCTCCGGCGTTGACCGGCGCAGTGAGAGACTGCCAAACAATTTTTATTGGCGCGAGCGAGATGCCAGCGTACCGCCCGACACGCCTAGGAAACTAGCAATTACCCTCACTAAAGACTCCCGTTCCTTCCTAGAGAGCCTCAAACGCAACCCAGCTCACCACCGCCGCAAGCAATCCAGCAGCGCTCGCGCGCGGCTGCGTCCCACGAGGGAGCTGACGGCATCGTGTTCGTACAGCCTCAGAGCCGCCACGCGGACCTGCAGCTCGTCCTCACTCTCGGGCGAGCCGATGAGACCTCCGACATCCCTCAATTCGAGTCCCATCTCCTCGGGCATGGCCTGCTGCCCCTCCGGCTGCTGCCCGACCGACGTCTCGCCCGGGGAGGCGCGCATCTCGGCATCCCTCCAACTGCGCCAGAACTCGGACAGCACCCTGACCAAGTCGCGGTTGCGCAAGTAGACGAGCACGTACTCCGGGTCGCGCTGCAGGGCACGCAGCCGCTGCGTCACGTCCTTGCGGCCGAGCAGGTGGATCGCCGACGAGTTGAAGCGGAGGATGTCCGTCAGCGTCGTTTCGTCCAAGATGGCGGCGAGGAACGCTGGGTTGCGCAGGATGTGGCCACCACCGCCGTGCATGCTCCGGGAGGATTCTCGACTGTCGCGGTGTTGGTGCGGGTGTCCGACGCTCGACAGTACGGGAGGGATCAGGAGGCCGGTCTGGAGAAGGGAGCGTTAGCGCCCAGTCAGGACGGGTAGAGGACACTTGCCGTTCCAGAGAAGAAAGCGGACCTCTCGGAGGCGCTGAGGTGGGCGGGGAGAGCAGATGCTACGGGCATGCTCGGTAGGCAGCGAGGTGGCAGAGGTACAGTGGAGTGTGTGTAGTATGTACGGAGGACGGATGCGGGCGATCCCCCCGGGTCTTGCCACAGCAGAGTCACATCCGAGCTGCTCGGAGAGGTGGGGGGGAATGCGTGAGAGCAGGAACACTAGCGCCCCTACCAATAATCGCAAGTGACACTATTTCAAGCAGCAAAGGGCGAGGCACCATTAAGACGGAGTTCACAAACAATGCGGAGCACCGGTACCGTGGCGCACGGTGCGGCAGACAGGAATTCCGTGTCTACAGAAAGCTGCGATACCGGCGCCCGAACAAGAGATACCCATCAAAAGACAGCCAGGAGTGCAAGCCGCGAGGCACTCGGGGTATGTATATTCTTCGACCGGCGATTCGACACGACGTGATGGAACGGCAGAGCCACACTCAGCCACAGGTGGCTGTGCCACGGCAACGAAACAAATGACATCACTCACTTCCATGCACCACGCGTTGTCGGCGCTGAGGAGGGCCAGGCCGGACATAGACGCCGAGATCCGGTGGTGCCCAGCGCACCTGGCTCACTTAAAGTGTGCGAGGGACCCGGCAAGCGGCATCGTGCGTGCCTCTACCCGGCCCGAGTAACCTAGCCGTTCCACCCCACGGGCGTCAGGCTCCTCTGCTGCGAGCCCGGCCCGCTCGTCGGCCTTACCGTTTCCTGGGAACGAGACCTCAGAGAAGAAGTGGACGGAGGGACGGCAATGGGCGGGACCGGACCTCCAGGAAAAGTACAGGATGCCGAGCAGGCAAAAGCCCGACATCGCAATTGCGGGTAGTTCCAAGAGGTTAGCCTCGAGGTTCTACCAGCTGAAGACAAGCCCCTGCCTCACCGGGCAGTACCTCACTGGACGAAGGATCGGCCCCTGCTCAGTGCTAGTGGTACCAGCACCGGACGCAGACACGGGATCACCTCTTCAAGGTGTGCCCCGAGTGGAAGGCCCAGCAGAAGGTCCTATGGGCAGAGGTGCGGGAAGAAAGCGGGAGGGGGAATAGCCGGTTTAAGATCCGGGACCTCTTTCCGACGGGAGGTGCAGCCAGGCGGTACTAGACTTCCTCTCCACCACGGATGTAGGAAGGCTGATCCCAGCTGAGGAAGATGCCGGAAGGGAGGTGTCGGAACGGGAGCGCAGGGAGCAGGAAGAGGAGCAGAGTGTGCAGGCGGAGGAGCTGGGTGCCGGGGAGGAACTACCGCTGTTTCTCCCCACACCTCGTTCATGGCATCCGCGGACCAGGAGCAGGGGATGGGCACACCTTTCTCTTGTCCCCCTCCTCTCTCTTTCGGTCTCGATATCCTTCGGTGTTTCCTTTGTGATTTCCTTGGTGCGCATCGACTCTTTCTTGAGACAGGCCTGGGCGGGGGGCAGAGGGGTGCATTATGCCGCCACCGCGCGGACAGCGGACGGGAAACCTGGACAAAAAGTGCGCCGCCATCGTCTAGATAGGCTGAATGCGAGTACGATTAAGGCCCCTTTGGTTCGACCGTATCTTGAGAAGCTACTACTCAAATCTGGGGAGCCATCGATTTGGGGTTGACGTGGGCGTTTGGCACGCCCCTGTGAGTTGTCGGTTCAAGAAAATATGAAATATTTTTCTGAGCCGCATAGTATGGTGCGGCAACTAAGACGGGTCAGGACGAAGCGATTTTCTAGTACACCCCGCCAGCCTCTACGCTACCACCCAACAAAAGAAGGAACTTATTTTATGAGCCTCACAGTAAAGAAATGTAGAGAACGACTTGAAGCTTTCCATTTTCTATTTAGAGGTGTAGTGGTCGTTCTGTAAAGGTTCAAAGAGGAATTTTTGGGGACAGGACCCAATTGTACATACCAGGTTCCAGGGATTATTGACGCTACGCAGCTGCCTAATTAGGCTAGCATCCGAGTGATAATGTATGACAACAAAGAATACTATACGAAACATCTCCGTCCGACCTCCTGTGCGACTTGTACTGCTTCTCAGCGTAATCACGATGTTCCGCAGTCAGGCGGTTTGTATAGGCCAATATCCACCTTTTGCTCCGATTTGCCAATCGTCGGATTGTCTGCTGACCCACCGAGTCAAAGGCTGCGTTCAATGTCTTCTCCAGCTCTGGAAACGTGCCGCCGGCACCATATTCTGAATATTTTCACTGAGCCACAAGGAAAGAAAAAGGCCACCACTAGTATCTATCAGCGAGTAACTACACGAAGCTTTACCCCTGAATCAACTCCATCACAGCTACAAATGTCCGAATCCTTTACCCCATTCCTCAGCCAGCTGGAGGAGTCAGACACCCGCGGGGTGGAATGGCCGGCTGAAGTACTCCGATCAGACGGAAGTGCGGGCGATGCCCCTCCCGCTGTCCCTCGCCAACCTCAAGCGGGAGATCTCGGAGAAGAAGTGGGCTGGAGGCCGGACCTCCAAGACAAAGTACCGGATGCCGGAAAGCCAGAGGCCGGACGGCACGGTGGCTGGGAGCACCAAGAGGCTTGCCTCGCGGTTCTACCAGATCAAGACGGGGCATTGTCTAACCAGGCAGTACCTCAACTGGACGAAGAATCGGCCCACCCCACAATGCTGGTGGTGCCGGTACCCGAACTAGACTTGGGAGCACCTCTTCAAGGTGTGTCCGGAGTGGAAGACCCAGCAGAAGATCCTGTGGGCGGAGGTGCGGAAGGAGACTGGGAGGTGGAAGATTCGGGACCTCCTGGCGGACGAGAGGTGCGGGCGGGCGGTACTGGGCTTCCTCTCCACCACGGATGTGGGGAGGCGGATGCCGGCCGAGGGAGACGTAGGAACGAGGTGTCGGAGGCGGAGCTGCGGGAGTGGGTGGAGGAGCAGGGGGCTGAGGAGCTAGGCGCCGGGGAGGGACTTCCACTGTTCTTGCCCACGCCTGACTTCATGGGGTCCGCGGAAGATGAGTAGGGAGGAGGACGCGCTTTTCCTTTGTTTATCTCTTTTTGTCTTTTCCTTTGTGGTTTCCTTGGTTTGCCTTATATCTTCTTTGGAAAGGCCTGGGCGGAGGGCAAAGGGGAGCTTGCAACGTGCCGCCACCGTACGGACAGCGGACAGGAAACGGACTGTACATAATCTCGCCACGATCTGATAGGTCGCATGCGAGTAATGAATAAACAAAAAAAAAAGCTCCTGGACAGCACTATTCCCAATTGGGCGCCCGTGCAACTTTAGCCGCCCCGACGTCGCCCAACTCTGGCCTCGCCTAATCCTTTGCCGGCGCCGTGTCTGGGCGGCGAAAATCATTCCAACAAGATGTATTGTTAGTGCATTAGCCCGTAGGTAGATATTAACATCCGCTGGTGCCCAGGCACAAAGGAACTCCAGAGAATGAGAATGCTGATGAGTGTGCCAAGCTCGTGGCGGAGGAGCTGGACGCCCATGGGGTGGAATGGCTGCAGCACTCTGATCGGGCCGAAGCGCGACCAATGCAGCTCCCTTGATCCCTTGCGCAAAGGGGAGCTTGCAACGAGCCGCCTTTAAACGGACAGCGGAGTCACAGGAAACGGAAGTGTGTATTTCTTCGTGATCTCCATAGGTCGCACCCAAGTAATGACAAAGCAAAAGCAGCCCGTATTAACATGGTGCATGTGATGCCTCATTGTTACTATTTCTGCGTCCCTTCATTAAGTACATGCATATATTCATAGCGCCCCACACCAGTGGGAGCCGTAGGCAGGCGGATTGTGTTACTTTTCGGGGTTGAGTAAATTCAGCCCTAAATTCAAGGCCGCTTCAAGGCCATCGCACATGCAAGCCTAGCTACAGCTGTCGCGGCACATGCCGTCTACCCGCCGTACATTGCTAGAACACACCTTTTTCACTATGGTAAATCTTGCTTCATCTACAACCTCCCCAACGCTCGTACGATTCTTAATTCCGATTACTATTGGGCCGCCCTCGGGCGATGTCGCGATCGAACGGTACGTATCAATTGCTGGAACTTGAGAAACTGTACGGATGCTATGGATATTGGTTCTTTGAAGATAATATGACGGCTTGCCACCGCGGCAAGAGATGGATGGTGATGGAAAATATGAATTGCCTGTAAATGAGCAGAGGGAGTTTGCGGGAAAGTAGAACATTCAAGTCGTACGTAAGGGTATGTACAAAATGTACATAGACGAAGGCAGATGCCGTGGCATGCATTGTCCGGAAGACATTTGCCTTGAGTTGAATCATAATCGAGTATAGCGTGTGCCAAGACCGTTTCTGAACCCAGCCGCCGCCTAACAAAAGTTGACCCCCATTCAAAGTCTAATATAGCGCCACCGCCGCCTGTCCAGATCGAAGTTGGATAACGCTGAGATGTCCCAAACATGCAGCTCTATCCCGTAGTGTTCGCAAAATAAATCGGCAAAAGTCTAAAATGCCCTACTTTTTGGCCACTCAGTCTAATCTACCCTACTTTTGCAAAAAAAGTCAAATATACCCTACTTTTGCCACCGGTAATTGTTGGTGTGGCGCAGCAACGCAAAGCACTGCGTATGGCGTAGCACAAATTCTACAACTTTAAAAACCCTCGATCGACACCCAAAACCCACGAACATAGCTTCGACTCCAATACCATCAATGCAAACGAGTGAATGCTTGACTTCTTTCTCCAATAGTCGGGGATACCCACCGCTATCCACCCATTCTGCAGCACCCGAGGAAGTCCGAAGAAGAGACTGCGAAAAGGATGTGCGCAACACAGACAGGGACAATTAGACAAGACGAATGTAATGGCAGGTTTTTTTTTGTTTATTCATACTCGCATTTAGCCTAGCTAGACTATGGCGGCGTACATTTTATCCAGTTTTCCCGTCCGCTATCCGCGCGACGATCCAATGGCAGGTGGACTTGGAGATGCTGCAGATAATGCCCCACACGGCTGCAAACAGTGTGATAATGTGGGGCGCAGTCGCAGTACCTGTGACGAGATCGGATACGTACATTCGACTTGTGATTTACCCCCAGAATTTAATTTCCTGTTCACTTCTCCTATGGATTTTAAGATCGCATGCACAAATAGAATGCAGTCAAGTTGTAGGTCGACGGTTAAACAGGCAAGTTGTGGTGCGCAGGGCGCTGCGCACTTCACTGCTGCGCCACACCAAAAATTACCGGTGGCAAAAGTAGGGTATATTTGACTTTTTTTGCAAAAGTAGGGTAGATTAGACTGAGTGGCCAAAAAGTAGGGCATTTAAGACTTTTGCCGCAAAATAAATTCTTTTTTATGTTGGGTGATGGAAGAATGGTTGGCGATGGGGTTGTTTTCGAGCTCCACACCCATCACTCTAGATTGACATTTTCTCCGTCTCGGCGTGCAGGAGTTTCGTTAAGCACGTCACGATGGTGGGTGCTAGCTTAGACGCACTAGCGCAAAAGACGCCACAAGCGCGAGCGTCTAACAACCGCGCTTAATCTTCCAACCCCCAACCAACAACGCCCGCGAAAAAGACGAAGATATGCCAGTTGTAAGAAATCTAATGATAAGCCGTCTTACCCTTTTACTGACACGCCGGCAGCCGCATAAGCCTCGTGGATTGACGCCGCCGATCCATGGTTTCACGACTTCGCCGAGGAGTCTGCGTGCTTCGCCGACGACCCTGCGTCCTACGCCGCGTCGTGAAGTTGCCGCCGACAGCGAAAATACCTCGGCAGCTGTCAGGAGCAGAGCCTCTCTAAGCCCTACTACTGGTCCGGAAATTAGTCACGAAGGGTCGTTGTCTACTTTGGAGCGGCCGATGACCCAGAGGAGCTTGCGTTCTAACGCTACCCTAAGTGCCGCTCCTTCGACACGTACCCCAACTTACAACGACAGCACCACTATCCAGGCGCCCAACCCGTACCGCAGTGTTAGCCTCTCAAACGATACCCAGGAAATTCCTGTTCCCGAGAGACGCCACCCAAGTCCGTCTTCTGAACACACGCCGCAAGACAATCCGCGCGTTGGGTCGCCAGCTTTTCCTCCTATCGACCCTGATCAGTCCGGAATCCAAGGCCGACGCTTGAGACCCTCTACCAGTAAGTCATCCTCTACCAGCAGTCTATTTGAGAGCGAAACCGATTCTGTATGATCTACCGAGAATTCTGACGCCCAAGCAGTCTTGCAGAGATCGCAACGAAACCAGAAGAACGCAGCCAAAATGCCGAAGGTTAATCGCCGCCGCAACAGTTCGAAGGCCTCGAGCCCTGTCGCCGGAAATCAAATTTTGCCAAAGGCCAAAGGACCCTCAGCCACCCGACCTGTTGCAGCAGCTGGATCGCAATCCGTGCAGAGCCACAGCGGCAGTCAGCTTCCCATCCAGAGCCAGAGCATTTCTCCTAATATTGAGCCCCTCGGCTTTGTCAACCCCGACGGAATCCACTCCCTCGACGATCCACCGCGTCACCGTATCCAGTTCACGAACGATCTCGGCGAACCCCAGAGCCTGCAAGCCAGCAGTGGACCTATCGCCGACTCCACTAGAGTGGATGGAGCACAATCCCTTGGAAGTTTTCCACTGTTCGTTGAACCTACTTCTGGCAGCATTCCCATCGCTCAGGCCGGACGCGGAATCCTGAACACCGGTCAGATCCAGCTGCCTGACAATTCTGAAAACCTCCGCGATCAAGCCGAACACGGAAACCCGAACATTGGAGGCACCCCGCAGTCTACCAATGATGGGAACCTCCTCTATCAAGCCGGGCGCAGAAATTCGAACACCGGAGCGACCCACCTACCTGCGAATGAAGGATATAACTTCGGTCAGCCTAGTGGTGGAGGTCATCAAGCCGTGGAAGAGCGAAGCAACACCTACCATGGCTATATGGTTCCGGGTACCTACGGTTCCTCTAGCATCTCTCAGCAGATGTTGAATCGGCCAGCTCCGGGCGCTTACGGTTCCTCCAGTACTCCTCAGCTGCTACCATCTCAGCTGTTCCATGCCGGTCTGTCCCAGGACTACCTTGGCGGCAACGATAACAGGATCATGTCCCGTATTCAAGGCCCGGCCCACAACCTATCGGGTAGTGTGAACAGCCGAAACTTTGGCAGCCGGGCAGGGCAGCCGATGACCGACCCGAGGGATGGCTACGTCGAGGCTCCGATACGCACGGCGCTGACGGCCGGGATCCACATCACCTATGTGCAGACGCCATTGGAGGCCCTCTTCACCGGTCAGGACCCCGTCCTCAATGGACTGGTCGGCTACGACCACTACCAAGCCGATGGGCGCGGTATTTGCGCCTATACGACGTCGCGCGTGATCCGCCGCTCGATCTCGCACATCGACCAGCTGCGCATGGAGTTCGAAGTCCAGCCGTACCTCTTGGACTGTGTCTCGAAGAAGCGCGCAGTCTGGGTCCCGAAGCTCGACAGCCGCAAGCCGGCCAAGACCGAGTATTTCTACAAGCTCATATCGTCGCATTACGTAACCGACGGGATTCTCAACATAATGTTTGGTCTTGACGAAACGCTTCCGGGAACAGACGGGATCGGCTTCGTGGACCGCGCGGAGTATCCGAATTTGTGGGATCGCTCAAAGTACCGCTTTGACGATCTCCACATTGAAGAATGCGTCCGCGCGGTTCAGGTTTGGTGGCAGCGCGGCTTCCAGGCCACCGGTGTCCACGTCATCCTCGACCTTCCGCCGGAATGGCGTACCGGACCGTACTACGATGCTGTCGAGATGGCCGTGAAGGCGGAGGAAGAAGGCGACGCCCTTGACCTCGAAGCCGGCGAAGAGGAGGAGTAGAAAAGGGGAAGACCGGGCACCGGCCCCAACATGTGCGAGACGACCAACTGACAATTGGTCACGTCTACATGGACGGATGTTGATTCCCCAATATTCGAGTGCCTCCGTCGTGAACGAATTTTCGTGTGACCGTATAATTCGCGAGTTCAGCTGTGAGGCTCAGGAAAGTTGAAACTCTGTCGCCACTGTAGCGAAGACTGTAGACTGCCAGCCCAAGGATCCTCCCAAAACCCTCTTGAACGCCCCAGGTCCGAACGCTTTCTTGAACCTGAATAGTTTCCTTGTTGACTGGGTCTGGGGAAACTATTGTCCATGCTATAGCCACATGTTTGTCCGAGATTACCACCAATAGTGGCATTACGTACGTACCGCTGTTTACTTTGATACCGCCAGTCGGGAGAGGTAAGTTCAAATCGCTAAACTCCGATGACTCCAGGCAGGTTTTCCTGCAGGTGTTGGACTTATGCCCAAGCACTGCGAAGGTACGAGTATGTATGTATTGGTCGCGAGTGCCACCATGCTGCATCCTGTTACCGACGTTACGTAACCTTGGGCGACTACGAGTCAGCTCATCTAAGGAAGGAGGTGCTCTCAACTTTACCTGTCACCACGGCTCGTGAAATAGTATTTCACTTTGCGGGTGCTGCTGCCGCTGATCCCCCGTGCGGAGACACAAGTCCAGCCCAATTGGGCTCCTCCGAAGCCGGAACCGAGGAGGGCTATGCAGCCAATGCCTGGCCGTTGATTCCCTTCTGCATTGCCTCACGCTGCTTCCTCCCATCTGACTACATCGCACCTGGGTTACTACGAATGAAGCAGTGGCCCCTCATCAGAGGGGCTAAGCCGGGGAGTTGATTTACGTCCGTAGGTGGCGTGTCGATGGGTACGGACGTACGCGTGGGTGCCGAGATGCTGGACCTGTGCGGGATTAGGGTCTGGCCGCTGCCATCCTGCCGAAGACAGTCCGCGTGGTTACCCCAAACAAGGGTCTGTGGAGGAGCTCCAGTCGGCACTCGAGTGTGCGGAATTTTTGCAAGCTGGGACAGCAATTACGGTACCAATCTGTTTCCCAAATGGCGGCCGAGCTGTTCGGGTGACGGCTACAGAGAATACAGGTTTCTGGCAGAAATATCCTATATGACGCAGGGGAGATAGGGGGAAATGAGCGTCTATATAACGTGTTCACCTCGAACATGTCTGTCACATCGCCGCCCTATATCGCTACCATTGTGCACAGGGCCTCAGATATGACTGAGGGCCCACTTTGAGTGGATTCCCGGGTGCGAGACTCGGCAAGTAAGCATCGATAGTACTCTTACGTACTGTGGGACTCTGATAGTTCAAATACGGCTAACGATAAGTGATATCCTGCGAATCACAATGCCAAACCGTAAAAAGTTCTTCGTTTTGTTTTGTTATCAATCGCGTGCGAAGTTCGATACGACGACAATGTTTGGTTGAACGGCGGAGCCACACTTAGCCACAGGTGGCTGTGCTACCACTGCGCAACAGACGGCATCACTCACTTCTGCGTAGCGAACCACACCGGAGCGAGTCACGGTGTTCACGAATGCGCAGTCCGCAATCGAGAGAATGGTTTCGGGAGAGCCGAGCCCAGGCCAGAAGTATGATATACATGCCAGAAAGTGGATAGTCAGGCTGAGGGCAGCCAGGCCAGATGTGCGCATCGAGATTCGGTGGTGCCCAGCCCACAGCAGGGTGGTTGGCAATGGAAAGGCGGACGAGGGGGCGAAGCAGGCAGCGGGAGAGCCAGATGCTCGGGGGTCGAATGGCTAGGCTATGGGGATCGGTGGGGCGCCGGATACCCCTTCCCAGATCTCTGGCCAACCCGGGAGGGAAATCTCAGTGAAGAACTGGGCCGAAGCGCGGTGCTGGGTGGAAGAACGAGTCAACGGAAGGAAATACAGATTGCCTAGGAATCGGCGCCCGAATACAGTGGTGGAACGGGGTCCGAAGCGATTGGCAAGACGGATTCGCCAGCTATGAACAGGAACGCACTGGGCAGTACCTGAAGTGGACGAAGAACGCGGAAAGGGCGGAGTTGTGTTATTAATCTTTAAAAGTTCTTCATAATCGTTCTGAATTTGACCTAATTCTTGCTCTACTTTTTCTAAGTTTTCTTGTAAGTAGGAATTTTCTTTCTTCGCCTGAGTTAATTTTTACAAATATCAATATCTTTATCTGACCTTAATTTTTTTCAACTTGTAATTTGTTCAATTTGACTAAATTCAATGGATTTTTATTTAAGTATTCTTTGCTTTTATTTTAAACGCTGAATTATTGGTGTCAGTACAAGACACAAACGCGAGAGCACCTGTTCAAAATCATCAAGTGCTGGAAGATGCCTCCAACACCTGCTCCTATTGTTGCGGCCGATACGAAATGAGGTCTGGAAGGGGAAACTTGGGCTTGGTAAGATCTGTGATCTACCATGGACGTAGGACGGTCCGTCAGCCGACTTGGACAGGTGATGAAAACTGGCCAAAGCATTGTATTTCCTAGCACCCAGGTTCTAGCATGTAGAGAGCGGTGAGGCTTGCGGGAGCATTCAAGGACGGTCTGTAGTGAATTGTCAATCTGGGTGCTAGGGAGGGTGAGCAGCAGCGATCGTTGCCGACGGGCGATAGACTACATTGACTTCACGTACGGGTGGTAGTAGCGGGCACTGCTGCTGGGGGGGTGGTGGTGGTGGGGGAGAAGAGAAGAAGGATGAGAAGAGAGGAAGGATGAGAGGAAGAATGAGAGGAGAAATGAGATGAGAGGAAGGATGAAAGGAAGGATGAGGAAGGATGGGAGGAGAGGAAGGATGAGAGGAGAGGAAGGAAGAGGAAGAGAAGGAAGAGGCGAGTTCGAGCGGGAGGGGGTTTGCACTCTTGGCAACCTGCAAGTCGATGGATTCGGACTGCAATGGACGGGATGGATGGAAGGGTGGAGAGACCAACAGGGAGACGGCATCGGGTGGGCTCCTTTGGGCGACGGGATGAAGTTGCGGGCGGCAGAGCGGCACATTGGCATTGCGGCAGACAATCGCCGGCACGTCACCAGCCCCCCTCCTCGGATTATGTAGTTGATCGATGAGACAAAAAGCTGATGATGATGATGATGTTTCATTAATCGTGTGCGACCCTATTGGATCATGACGATGAGACAAAAAGCTGTTGTGCAACATCGGTGGAACTGTGGAGTCGGGCGGGTGATTGGCGGTGTCGGACGGCACGGGACCAGCTGCAGCGGATCATTGGGGCAGTCTCTCCCGTCGCTCGAGGAGCACCTCCCGCTCCAAGCAAGACCAAGGATACTCTGGGAGCAGGGGCAGCGAGTGGAAAGCAATCGCTCCTCGGCTGACATCCAGCCGTCTCCCCTCCCCTCCCCGGACGGCACGCTGAAGTGCCGGCGCAGTCACATACAACTCACCGTCGCAACGAGGTGTATGCTCACATGCGAAGGCGGGATAAAGGGACCGAAATGAGCAGCCGGAGCTGGAGGCGCCAATGTGAGCAAGCTTCAAGACGATGTGAATCTTGGAATTGCTGCTCTACAAACTCGGAAACACAGCTTCGTTATTTACGCGCTCCTGACATGATCCTCTCCGCTCGCTAACTGCACAATCCAAGGTGGGGCGGGCATGTTCCTACAGCTATTCAGTATTGTGCCGGCGGTCGCCCGGCACAATGCCGCCTCCCTCCCGATCTTTCCACCCGTCCATCCCGTCCCTGGCCTCGACCATTTCATCCATTCCGTCCATCCATTGCAGTCCTGATCCAACGACTTGCAGGTTGCCAAGAGTAAACCCCCCCCTCGCACTCGATCTCGCCTCTCCTCCTCTTCCTCTCTTCCTTCTCCCGGCCATTCTTGCTTGCCCTGTGGTCTGTGAGGCTGCGTCGTCTTCCCCGCCCAAAAAAGACGTGAACATTCGGTAGTGATTGCTCCCTCTGCTCTCTCTGCAACCCTTCGCCGCTAGCACTAAAACATGTTCCTGTTACCGGTTTCAGTGTACTGGTATACCGTTTTTTTTTTGGTTTGATCGCGCTCGCATTCAGCCTATCTAGGCTGTGGCGGCGTACGTTTTGCCCGGTCCCCGTCCGCTGTCCGCGAGGTGGCGGCACGTTGCAAGCTCCCCTTTGCCCTCCACCAGGCCTATCCCGAGAAAATAAGATGTGCACCAAAGAGAGGAATAAAGGAAAGCGTGGCCGTCCCTTACGCCTCTTCCGCGGACGCCATGAAGGAGGGCGTGGGTAGGAACAGCGGTAGCTCCCCCCGACACACAGCTCCTCCGCCTCCGCTCTCCTTTCGTCTTCCCACTCCCTGCGCTCCCACTCCGACCCATCGCTCCCCCAGTCGGGACCAGCTTTCCCACATCCGTACCGGCGAGGAAGTCTAGCATCATACCGTCTGGCTGCACCTCCCGTCGGCAAGGAGTTCCCGGATCCTGCGCCGGCACTCCCCCCTCCCGCCTTCCTCCCGCATACTAGTATACCGTGTGATCATGCTGCTAAGGTCATCTATTCTATCAGTCGTGATCTACGGGACTATATCTCGGCGTCTCTTGCTCTTGAGAGCCGGATCAACACTTCTAGCTCCGCGAATCTGCGCTTCTTTGATTAAAACGCTGTTGTTGAGCTGAGAAGTACTCAAGTGGCTGTTGGTAATATCCCTTGTAGTGCTGCACCTGAGCCTCCTATGGCCGTGGTACCGAGAGGAAGGCCAGCAACAAAGAGAAAGAGAAAGGGCGCCGACGCTGGGAGGCCCGGAGCTAAACAATAGGCAGTCACTAGAGCGGTAACTACCCAATGCACCTAACCGTGCTCCGCCGGTGTTCTATCTGTAAAGACTCTGGACGCTATGCTCCCAACATGTCAGATATTAAGTAAGTAGACCACAGAATAAACAACGTTGGTGTTTGGATGCTTTTCTCACTTTTTTTGTTGTACTTGAGTACAGTTGCAAAAACGGGGTAAAACTGATACCCCCATCACCGGATTGGCTGCATCACCGTGACGCTACGGTAATCTTCGGTCAATGGGATTAGTACGAAGAAAAAATAAATTTATCACGTATTGTGAGTGAACACTAGTTGTCCTGGACACCAGATTACCACCGGAACAATAAAAGTCAACGTAGAATTCCGAATTTATGTCCTTCGGTGGGGGAAGGAACAGCAGCCTGTTTGAATCCCGAAATTCAGATGACACCAGTGCCAATACCATGGAAAGGTGGTGTCAATCCACGGGTGAGACAGTATTATAACGGAATCAAAACCAGCACAGGCCAATTTCTCAAGGGACAGTATTCGTTCAAATTAGCAACAGAGACCGTAGCCACATTACATAGTTTAGACTTCAATTTTGTGAACAAATAGATGTCCATGTGGAGACCACACGGCGCGAGATCATTTTCATTTTCAACCAATGTTACAGTGACGAGGCAATCTAAATTCTAGACACATCGATTCCCGTCCCACGTCCATGGCGCTTATGTATCTCTCATCTGTGGTCCCCATCACCATCCCTCACCAAACCCGGCCCAGTGCCGGATCGGCTCGTCGTCCGGTGCCTGAAGCCGGAACCCCAAAAACCGTATTTCTTGCCAAACAGCGCCGCTGTACGTCGTTGTTGGTCGAAATTCTTCTCGCTACTAGTTATTCCATGTGCCGTAGTATATATAACGTCGTCGTTGTTGTTGTTGTTGTTGTTGTTGTTGTTGTTGTTGTGGCGGCGTGGCGCGGGTTAGAGTTGGGCGGCATGGCCACAGTTGGGCGAGCCGCTATGTGCATTCATTACATACATACTCGTATGCAGCCCATTTAGACTATCTATGGCGACCGTTTCCCATCTGCGAGCGGCCCCGTTGTGGTTCCCCTGCCCTCCGCCCTGGCCTGCCCCGAAGAGATAAAAGGCATACATACCAAGGAAATCTAAAACACCCACTTCCTGCTAAGGTGCATACATACATTTCCTTCGAGAGCTTTCCTTGGCGCTCTTGCTGGTTGCAAGTTCCAAGGATATATAATGCTCCCGCGCTGACGTCTTCCTTCCTCTTACATACCATTCACTCCTCCCATCTTTGCGATTCCTACCATGTTTCCTCCTTAGCCAACTATCAGCGATTCCCTTTCATTCATTCTCTCAGACAACTGTTTACTCCCAGCCGGCCAGAGCCTTCGAGCTCCAATATGCATGAGGCGTTCCAGCCGACGAGAAGCAAAAAAAAAAAAAGCTTGCATACAGTACCAAAAACACCATGATGAACGTCGCTCGTGGCAAATGGGTTCAGCCCACCCTTCATCCGACTCGGATGTCAGGGCAATCGACGAGATCAGCAACGGTGCGATCAGCAGCAGCGCTCAGTTCTTTCCCTTTGGCGCGCTGAGCATCTTGGCGGCCGCCGAGACGAATCATCGGGCGAGCTTCATAACGGTTTATGGAGAAGACCTGCCACTGGAAGAGAGTGGGCGGACGCCTGCAGAGCCACGAGTTGAGCAGCACGGTTGGACGAGCTTCTCCGACGACGACCACATCGGTGATGGCGACGAGAATGATGGTGAGAGCCGGAAAAGGCGCCGTTTACGGTGGGCGGTTGGTGCGTGCTCTTTTACAGACCGTCCAAGAAATGGAGCTAGCTCGCGGTGACGTCGAGGAGCTCACCCACTGTGATTGCTGCTCTCTTCCTCCAACATCCACAACCTCCATCACCACCACCCCGCATTTGCTACTCCCTTCCCCCAACAACAGCCATAACCCCCACCACCGCAACCCCCTCACCGCCTCCATTCCTCATTTCCGCCGTCGCGCCTATCAACGCAAACCATCGATATCCAGGCCAGCACCTACGAGATCTTTGCCTCCATCATGCTCTGCGTTCGGGCTCCAAAATATATGAGCTCTCGCCCATCCATCCAACGCTCGCCCCTCACGCGGACGCCTCTGCCTCATGGATGGTGGCGAACGTTCCTCCTGCTCCGCCGACTTAATATGTATGTACTGCGCCGTAACTCCCCCCCTCCGATGAACCCACAAAAGTGGACAATATTAGTAAGTGCTTGCCCACACTGTTGCAATGCAAGAGCTAGCGGTAATGTGGCGGCCAGAAGCTGGTCATCGTGGCGGGTCCAGTTGCAACAAGATGCCTACTTTTACGGATGTTGGCGGTGATTACCATTGCCGGGGAGATCGACATTTGCCGAACGAGATGGACGAAGAAACGGAACGATTGCCACCATCCCCTCTGGACTACCCCTGTGTTTCCTTCGCCAGACCATGGCGGTATACCCGTGGTCCAGCTCTCGTCCCTGTTCTCCTATAGGTTGCTATCACCAAGACGTGATCCCCTGGTTGATCTTTGAGCGATGGATCGAGATGATTGGTGCAGTTAAGTTAGGAAATAGCCTTGGAACTTGTGTGGAGGGAGATTCTTTGGTTCCATGAATGGATCTGTTTCTTATCCTTCCTTCTCGTACCCTGTTGAAGCACATATTGTCATCTTACCGTTCGTCATCTGAAAGCTAATCGTCTTGGTTATGAGTCTCGAGGTTGTTGGATTGCTGATGTACCGGACAATGTTGAATCGGATAGGGAAGTCTTCAATTTGGCCCAACTATTATCGCGGGAAGGTGCTTCTTGACCGAGATGTTTGGCCCTAAGAGGGCCGTCCGATCACTTCCCTGATGCAGGTCCATGTTGAATTGAATTGTTTGTTGCTTCAATTTGAAGAGCAAGTATCTCTACAAGACTCCTTCGCAGCCTTCCTCTGCGACAGAGCGCTCATGCTGGATGTTCGTACTCCCATATCAACCGCAATTTCCGCTGTCTTGGTTGTCCTCGATCATACCCTCGGTATCTCAGAACTTTCTTGACCTACTGCTTCCATCCGCAAAAAAAAAAAAAAGTGAGTGGATCGACCTCTCAACATTATCATACACTCGCTCACAGACCATCTGCAACAGACACGATGAGCCCTCTTAGAAAGGACCGCATGCATAATACCCCCCAAAAAAAGGCTAAAAAGCCCAAAACCAAGAACCTCGGCACAAATGCGCCAACGCCAACTCACGGAGGTGTCCGCTACAATCTTCGTCCTCGCCCAGTCGCACCTCCGGAGGCACTACGGGTCTACGTGCGCCGTCCCCTCCCGCGCACCCCTCTCCCTTACTGACACATACCACAGCAGACCCCAGCAGACCCATCAGCCTATACCTTTCGGAGGAGTGCAGTAGGTAGGGTGAGTTTTTCGACAACCGCTCTTCCCTGTTATATGGAACCCAAGTCTAACGCGATGGGTATTTAGCGGCCACCGAAACACACGTACGAGACCTATTACTTGATCCCCGGCGACTCCGGAACGATGAAGGCCAGCAAAGTGGTGCGCGGAAAGGCGCCGCCTGACGGCGCTATCATCATAGACTTCATCGTCCCAAGCGTCCACGCCGACCTAGTGTGGCCATTGACTTTACGCTTGCTCGGTTTGGGCGACAAAACTGGGCGCGAGGAGGAGGAGGAGGAGGAGGAGGAGGAGGAGGAAGAGGAGGAGGATTGATTGTCTTCCCTTTCCATTCCCTTATTCCTCGTTCTGTTTGCTTAGGACACGATTCCATTCTTGGTGTCTTCTGGAATTGAATACTTTTGAGAACTATATGTCTAGTAACAGAGCACTATGCCTGTTCGGCTCGCCCGTATTTCGCCAACCGTTGGTTCGCGAGGTACATACCTAGGTACTACCTAGATCGCTTCAAAAGCATTAGTTTTGCATCCTCGCAAACCGATGGTTTCTCGGTTTTGTGTGGTAGCTATGAAATACGGTGCGAGCCGAACAGGACCTAAGTTATGGCAAAAGGTCAAGAACTGACGGATCTTATGGCTGTGGTCTGGTGGAGAATAAGCTCGTTAACCGTCCACACCAGATTGCGTACTGATCGTCTTCGATCTGCGGGTGTTCCTCCACTGTACACTTGGTTGTCACCAGGTGGGGGGGAAGGCATCTGATTGCATGGTATTTGATATGCTTCGATTTCAATGCTCATCGACTAACACGAATCCCCACCCTCAACTCGTCATCACTTTCCGGCTGCCGCGCCCTCCTCCCGCGGCGAAGCCCAAACACCCAAACCCACGCGTAATGTGGAAGCCCTTAAATCCACCTCGACCTGCACTGGGAAAAGGATCAGGTGAGGAACTATGCAAGCGGGACACATTCCAAGATTCGCTATCCCTCATATCGCCGGCCAGAAGCACAGCGACCAATGCAAACACACCCAACTGCATGAAAACAGGCGGCATTGATTCAATGAGGTTTTAATCCTTTTCTCTCTTCTTTCCCTCCACCACGCCCCCCAAGCACACCCATACCCAACACCCACAGCAGTAGGCGGATTCCATCTCCACAGACGGAATCGATTCGCTCGGAACCATCCATCGATGGAGGCATGGGTCCGAGCGAATCGCTCCCGGGAACATCTGCACGTAAGTGACCGCTGCCGCCGTGGTATCGGATGGGGTTGGGAGGGGCGGGTGGGAACGGAGCGCGAAAGCGATTGGGCGGTAGTCGGTAGACGAGGAGAACGAGACGGCGGTCGGGGGGTCGGTGAAATCTTAGTGACGTAGCGGATGGGAAAAAGGAAAAGAGGGGAAGCAGACGCGCTAGATATATGTACTAGTTAACGTACTGTAGGGGTTACCCGGCTACTACCCATTAGTCGGACACTATCAGAAATGAGAAAAAACGACGATACTCAACAACCATAGATCGGAGAGACACAAAATTTTGCAGACCGCATGTT
>Ga0307516_10002267_pt1 | contig 25954 bp, 22 predicted proteins | sample 19_EM_MG_FD_203310 | JGI IMG/M metagenome (GOLD analysis project Ga0307516, IMG submission 203310) | Populus trichocarpa ectomycorrhiza microbial communities from riparian zone in the Pacific Northwest, United States - 19_EM | ecosystem: Host-associated > Plants > Roots > Unclassified | place...
TACCTGGGATGTCTATAAACTCATCGTTTCTTGGGATAGAACAGAAGCCTCACCCGACGTGGACTGTCCATAAAATTTCCAGGACTTGGTGTCTGTCCTCAACAACCTACACCCGTCCTGGCCAAGACGTGGTAATAGCAAGGACTCGGTAGAGTTTTGGGCCATCCGCGTTAAGCTTGCAGCTACCACCTGACCTTACAATGGTTAATGAGTATGTCGCAAGTTTTATGGCTTCTCGGACCCCTTCAGAGTGTAAATCTCTTCTCGTCCTCAATCCGGGTTTAGGGCTGGCGCAACAGGGTTTCAGATGCGAGTAATGAAAAATAAAATAATAGAGAGTGGATTCCAGGGGAGAGCTCAGGCAATGCACCAGGGAAACGACGATCCACGACGATTGGTACCGACCACGCCGCATCCATCTTCGAACCAAACATCTTCCACAGCTTTAAATTGGGCGACTCGCCTTGGCAGTTATGCCAACTCCGATACGAAGACCCCTTTCGAGTACCATGCCGCGTGCGCTAGACCGGGTATGTTTGAAGATATGTAGTACATGATGGGAATGGGAAAGAAGTGGGAACACGACCGCGCTTCTAACGGCCATCGCCCCGGGGCTCATGCTGTACGAAGGCTCAATCGGTCATTCGAGATGAGTGTGTGATGGTTGTTACCCACAAGCCTTCCGTATGTACCAATAAAAAAGTAGAGTATGCGCGCATGCACATTGGGATGTTGGAAGCATCCCAAATGCAAAGCTCTGCTCAAACAGACGCAGGTATGATTTGGCTCAAAATTGGCTCAGTCAGGAGTCTCAAAAAAGGTTTCATGCTGGTCATGATGCACAGGTCTTTGAAATTTCAAATTGAGTTCAAACACAATTCTATTAGTTTCATCCTTGCCAGGCACACCTACTGGAAACTCCCGGTAGAACTTCACCATTACATTCAAAGAAAACTACAAAATCGCACCGAAACTAAATTACAACACGAGCCAGGAGTTAGTACTGTCAACCCAGAAAAAAAAAACAGAAATAAACGCAAGACAAGTCGGGATAGACCAGCAGCAGTTCTATCAACTCATATACAGCATAACCACATACGCAGCGGCAGCTGCGATGACAGTCGCGGTAAGTGCAATCTCCTGCCACGGAGTCCCCCCTACAACGACATGGGTCTTTTTTGTACGATGTTGCTGGAATGCAGACGATGAAGCAACACGACTGGGGAAGGAACCTGCATACCCAAAAGTAGCCTTGATGCTGCGGACGTAGTAATCCTCAAAGTTCCTCCTGCTGACCTCATCCTGGCCGACAGGGACGCCGGTCCAAGTGACTCTCAGGTTGGTCGAGTCGGTGCCCTGGTCGAAGACGAGGTTCATGGTTGAGTAGTGGTCTGAAAACGTCAGTGGTAATACTGGATATGATGGGACCCAACTCACCCTTGGGCCAGGAGCCCAGCCTCCACTCCTGGATGATCTTCTTGTCTTGTTCAAGGGTTTTGAAAGTACCCTCGACGTTTCCGCCAAACAGGTTAAACTTCCCACCCTCCTTAGGCTCAAACTCTCGCGGGGGTGTCCGAGTAAAAGCGGCCACACGCTGCGGGTCGACAAACGTCTGATACAGTTGGTCCGCCGAAGTGTTGAACTCGTATGTCTCGGAAACTGTGACGGTGTTGAGGACCCTGCCCTTGGAATGTGGAGGCTCCGCCGGTTTCGACGACGTCGCGGCGGTCTGCGTGGGCGAAAAGGAAGTGGTGGTAGTAGCTACCTTCTTGGCCGGATCGGTAGCAGGGACATGCTGGATATCCTTGGCATGGTGCTCGACCAAATCCGGGGAAAGGCGGGCAAAGGCCTTGCGGAGCTGGGGGGTGATGTGGGTACGGACGAGATCGCGAATCACCTGTTTGTCCTTTGTATCGGCGTAGTTGCTGATCTCGAACTATAGGCTTGGAGTAAGCTGCCGGCAATCTTGACCGACCGTGAGTGCATAGGGCGGACGTACGACGTACTCATTTTCCTCGGTGTCGTGAGCAACCTCAGGAACGACGATTGTGCCATTGGCCTCTACCCCATCGGCGTTCTTGCCTATCCAATGTCAGTAAAGTGTGTTGTTTGGCGGTGTATCGGCTGGGAGATACCAGAGTATTCGAGCTTCACCAGAACGTCGAAGATGGTAACAACCTTGCCCTTGCGCTGTGAGACATCGCAGTCGCCCTCGACACTCAGGACCTTCGTGACCTTGGCCGAGACACCGTTCTCTTCAGCGGAGATGGCAGTGAGTTTCTCCGAGAAGTAATCCTTAGCCCATTCGCGGGCATCCTTGTTCACCCAGTGCCCTGTCGTCGAAACAATTAGCTTTCGACACAACCACTGCCGTCGTCATCGATACACGTGGTAGATACAGGGAGACGCGTACAATTGCTGCAGCCAAAAAGTAAGACGAACACACGTCAGACACGTTCACATAGAATATCAACACACTCGTTACCGTGGGTGACTTACTTGGGATTGTGGAGAACCATTGTAATCTGGCCACAAAATCGCAATTGCGGAGGTATACGCACTAGTGTCTTGAGGAGAGTTGAGGAGAGAAAGGTGTAATAATTAGGTGGTACGAAAGAAAGCAAAGGGATGCGAAGGAGATTGAAGGTGAGGTTGAGAATTGGGGAGATGAGGAGGAGGTGGGTTGACCTGTACATATTGGTCTTAGTGGAATGTTCTGGAACTTAAAAGAGGCACCAAGCCACGTGATAGTTGCCGAAAGTTCTGCTCTAACTCATAGATAGCATGATCTAATCTGATCCGCGTCATCGCCGAGCCAGTTCTCGTTTTTTTTCATTAGAACTCGTACACGAGATACACACTGTCCAGGTTTCGCCGTGCTGGCAGGACACCGAGTACAGTGCTCCCCATTTTTCTTATTTTTTTCTTATTCTCTTTTCGCAGTCGTTGCTCTGTACCACATGTAATAGACAAGGTATTATTTTTTATTCATACTCGCATATGTAGATACAACCTATGTAGACTGTGGCGGCGCACGTTTTAACTGGTTTCCCATCCGCAGTCCGCGCGATGGCGGCACATTGCAAGCTCCCCTTTGCCCTCCGCCTAGGCCTGTCCCAAGAAGATATGGTGCGCACTCTCGCTTGCATGCTATCTATATATCTAGTGAATTAGTGATCTGCACAAGGATTTATGAAAGTGAGAACAGTATCCATTATGGTATGTAGAGTAGGAATGCGATTTGTGGGGCAATTCGTGTTTAATTCAGCATTCACGCGCTCGTTCAGCTAGAGCTCAGAATTGCGCTCACAACCATGAGGAGAGTTTCCGTATGCGCGCTTATTTCTTTTCATACAGGCACTGCTGTTAATGCTGTTTGGAACATTGGGGGTGCGCATTAGTATTGTTCTCCCCATTTAGTCGAACTCTCCTTCTCCCCATCATTCCCTTTCTCGCCACACTTACTTACTCAACAACACACTATTACCCCTCCTTGACCCCACCCTCCCTCCATTCAGCAATCCACCTGCAATCGCCCATCACCTCCCTTAATCCCCGCTACCCCCCCGCCTCAGCCATGTCCGACCGCACGTCCAGCAATCGTTCCGTCTCTCCCCACACTCTGTCAATCAAACGGCACCACCGGGAGCAAAGCTTACGTGCTGGAAGTTTCTCGGGTGTTCAGTCGTGAGAGTGCCCTCTTATGCATTATCGGTCTGGTAGCATACTTACACACAGAACAACAGCAAGATCTCTAGTACTCGATCTCCCCAAGACTTGCAGAAACACACTCCTGATACAAATACTATTGCTCAATTGGGGATCAGAGGAGCGGAACAAGTAAGAAACACGCGGATTGGAGTAGGGATTAGCTGCTGATCGTGCTTACCTTTACATAGTATGCATCGAAGATGGCGGCCCGGGTCTTTGACCTGCAGATGAAACTACGTTGCGAGCAAATGAAGTCCGAGCACGACGGCAGAACGATCGAAAAACTCCAGAAATCGTGTTTCCAGAAAGATATGGAAATCCAAGAGCTTCATCGTAAGATAGCTGAGATGGAAGCAACCATTCAGGCTATGCACGAAGCGTTGGACCACCAAGATCGTGTCGTCGAGGATGCGCAGTTGGTGAATGAGTCCTACCAGAAGCGATTTGTGGAACTCCATGCAAAACTCGAGCAGTGCCAAGAAGAGGCCACCCCAAGGTACTCCAGGCAAACGATCGCTGACCACGGCCATGTCGGCGACGTGCCAAACACTACTGGGCTGCACGCGAAGACCACGGGCCTTCAACATGGCTTCGATTTCCACTTGACACCAACCGGACGACACAGTATTACACCTTCCCAACAGGATGTACCCCGGTCGCCTCCAGGAACCATTAGTGAAGAAGAAACCGATCTGGAACTTCCAAATTTCAGTGGTCGTTCGTCTCACTGCACCTCACTTGATTTGCCGAGTGAAGAAGACCTCACGAGCTTATACGGCCAGGGCGATGGCGAATCCGTGCTTCCACCATCCCTCACTGGACAAGAGTCCCCTCCCAGGACTCTCGATGAGATAAAACGGCAAACGGAGACTAGAGCATCGTACTTCAAGGACGCATTGGAACGCTTGGATAAATTCGAGACGGTTGCTCAGAGGACGCTGTCTCCCATTCGGGGGGTTGGTGAGGAGCAGTGCCAGTTATCGAGATTTTCTCACACTTCCGCAAGATCTGGAAGTCATTCGGATTTCTACCAACAGGGGCCACGGAGCGATTTTTCCTTTGAGATGGTGAAAGCGTGGCGCCCCAACGCTTCTGCAGGAGCTATGGGCCAGAACATCGACGCTATGTCACCGGCAACTGTGGCCAAAGCCTCAGAACGTCGTACGCATCTTGTACCGTCACCGCCGTCTTCTGTGTCCGATATCTGGGTGGAACAAGCCCGCTCGGGCACATCGAGGAGCACGTCCAAGAGCACATCGAGATACCACAGACAGTCATCGCATTTCCCAAGATCGCGCAGGAACAGCACTTCCGAGACGAAAGATTCACACCATTCGGAGGAGCCGGGAGCGGAGCCAGAAGTGCCAATACCGCGAATGGGCGTCGGTGCGATACTCATATCAATGCAGCAGCGCTGTGAAACTGCCCCCGAACACAAGGCTGAAGTCAACACCAATGTTTCTGGGGTTTCTGGTCTGGAGCGCGCAGACTCTCTGCCGTCCAAGATTGCTGCCGGTTTCGCGAACGGAGTTGCCAAGTCTGCGAAGAAATTAGGCCTGGGCGGCACGAAGAAACCAAAGGCAGCGATGCAGAGGGCGAACTCGTCGGTATTGGTGGCCGGGCGTTCGGTTGGTGACAGACGGTTGTTGCCACCACCGGCGCTGCCGTTCCCGGTTCTTGTGGAGAAGTCAAGCTGGGAAACGTTGAGGGATATGATCGATGAGAAAGGCTTTCTGAAGACCACAATTGCGGCGAAGAACAAGATGAAGAAGACTGGAAAGGGATTGGGAGATGCCCGGAAATAAGGGAGGTGGTGGTGAAATCGCCGCATTTAAGCCCTGGCGAGGGAGGTATCGGGCAGTAGGAAAGAATGCTTAATGTTTTTGTTTTTTTCCTCTGTTTTCGGGTTAGTTTGAACTGTCTTTGCCTGGGAAGACTCACGACTTGTCCACTTGTTACTTTACACGATGTTCTTTGCCTTATGAATAAGATCTGGCGTAGTTGTGCTCATGTCTTGTACCGTAATTCCGTTTGGTGCGTGGGGCTGAGAAGGAATCACGACATGTGGCGTATATGTATGCTTACATACTGGAACGTGAAGGTGAGATGGAAAGCATATCTAACCGAAGCAAGGATGGGTTTCTCAACTCGCGAATCGTGGCTTTGTTATCCGCGATGATCTGTGCATTTGATTGCTTTGCTTGTGATTCGTTGCTTTTCTTATTTGTGAGATGCCACATCGCCAGACGCGAGGCATTGGGCTTGGGCGGCAAATCGCGGCTCCGCTCGCATCAATCTCAATCACGACGAATTTGGGGAGCTACCGTTACCGGTGCTACGGGTGGTTGTCCCGGTATCTGGCGCGAATTCCTACGGGCATGCAGTCTTGCGAAGCGGCACCCAGCGAGGAAATATCCGATTGGTCAGAGCATGCTCGTGATTCTTGGAGTTCCCGAACCACTTGGATGATGTCCAGTGGCACGGCCAAACACGACGGCAGCGGCCGCAGCCCGGGAGCGGAAGCTCCGCGGCCCCAGCAGCCAGAGCACGTGCGAATCCCGAGACCGCGCGTTACCTTCTCCGGGGCTTGCGAGCCGCCGTCGGAGCGGACGAAGGGTACGTAAGCCAATACCAAGAGAACACGCATGTGTGTAATGTGATCGTCCTGGGTGTGCCGTGCGGAACATACGTACATATGTATATATCGTGCTTCCCTGCAGACTTCTATCTATGTATAGTTGGGGACTCCTTGAGCCAATGGCAAAGGACATTCATTTTGAAAATTCAATTATTTATTTAATTCCCAATGCGGTAATATTATGTGATTTTTTTTGTGTGACTTTCTTCTGCGGCGCGCAGCGCAACTCATCGCTGTTGCCCGAACGCTAGATAGCGCCCAGCCAGCCCGTTCCTGCTCTCACGTCGATAAACTTGAAAAAAAGACGCGTTTCGACTGCGTCGTCGCGCTCGTTCTGTCTGTCCTGCGTGGCTTATTAAGCTAGCGGCTTCCTAATCCGGAAGCTGACAGGGGTTCCAGCATGGGGACATGGGGGAGCGCCCCACCAAAATTACTTTTTTTCTAAATTCATTGGAAAATCAGCTTTCTAAAATTCAAAGCTCGTTATTTCTTGATTCTAGACACCCTTATCTTTCAGATAATAACCTTTAAGTTTCTTTTGTGGTGTAGTGGGAAGAGATAGCTGTCAAAGCTGGGGTGTTTTTCCATCGGTTCTAGGTGTCCCCAACCGTACCTGTGCGCAACATGGCGACTGCCGTCTACATCTATCAAACCAACCTAGCCGTATTCGCGAATATCGACGAATAGGAAGCGCCGATATGCAGCTAGCAAGGCTGATCGGCAAGGCTGGGCCCAACGGTACGTAGCCTACCTGTGGATTTGTTAGGGTTACTCAGTGGTGCGCTGCGTGCACTCACCTGTGCGTAGACAACCGGAAGCATCAGGAGGGAGGACTCACAGTATCTATCCACCAGATGAGTGTTGCATTTCCACTGGACGTGACTCATAGAGTAATCAAGGCTGTGTAGGGACTCACTATGCCCGAGTTGCCTCAAACCCCGTGCGCTGAGTGGGGAGGTTCGCCGAGGTTACACAAGGCTGTGTCAACGGATCTCGTATGTACTGCCCACATGTGACGCGGGTTGGAGGTGTCTTGGGATCTGCTGCGAGATCCGGTGCATCTCGGCGAAGAGACCACCTGTCATAACGCACGACTGGACCCGATCTCGTTCCGCCACATGAACGGATACTCGGGCCACATCTACAAATTCACCAAGCTCGGACTGGAGACGTCAAAGCTGCCGGTCCGGTGACAGCCGCCCCTTCCAAAGCTCGGCCTTACTTCCCTTCTGGAAGGCCGGACGTGATTTTTGAGTAATAACAATAGGTACCGGGCCTCCGTCCAGTCCGTCCAGAAGGAAGGAAGCTAAGGCAAAGAGCGTATCATGTGAAGTGCGCGCAAATGCTGTTCAGACCGACACACACACTCACGGAGATAGCGGACGGAAGGATGGATGGAGATATGAAACTAACTGAACACTTATATGGTTAAGTGGAAGCCGCCTGTCAGTCAAAACTCTGTCCTCGGACGAGGGCCGCCGTGGTCAAGGCTCAATCAGGCAAAAACTACCCATCCTTCCCCCTCTTCCCAACTGCTCAGCCCAACCTGTCTGCGGCTTAACGGTTGCTATGTGCCATCCTTCGCCCATGGAGACCGTTCTTCGTGATGCGAGGGGGCTGCATTCCAGTCATGCACTCGGGGCTGAGACTAACTCGAGGTGAGTTAAACTTTAGGATCCGCCCAGCGCATATAAAGACCTGCTCCACCCTTCGAAAGCGGCAACAGTGGCTTGATGGATGACAGACGTGCTTACTGATTAGTAAGTGTGGAGGTGTGCCCTTCTCCTTTGAATGGACGGTGCTAACGTTTCCGGATATATGACAGATGGATATGTGCCCATCGATAAGCGGTCCAGCAATTCGGATCAGCCGTGGAACTCGTGGTCGACGGATAGCTATCGGTACACAAAAACTCCCTAGAAGTGCGCAACACGAGCGGTGGTGCGAACGGACGACAGCTGTCACAGCTCCGCTCACAGCTTCAAACTCTGTGGACAATTGGGGCCGGTTGCCACCTCCTGCCGGGCCGAGGAGCAAATCGCAAGTTTTGAACTGTGGCTGGCATTTGGGACTCCGTTGGCAGCGACCCAAAGCCAGTCATGATCATGATCGACGACAGCAGTCCGACCCGTTAGGCGATGTTGTACCACATGGAATTCGAGATTTGGTGCCAGCCAGGACAAGTTGTGGCACGCCCACTACAAACATGCAGACAACCCGCCAACACCTTGAGGTGAGGCAGCAAGGAATGAAGTGGAATTTGTCTTGAGATCCTACCGCCATTAGCGCTCGAATCGATGTGCAAAGGAACGGCTCGAAAGACGGGTTGAAGGAATGAGGTACCATGCAAGGTAGCCTGAAGCCAAATAACAGTGTTCGAGTGGTCCTATTCTTGGTCGCTCTCCTTCGATCGGACATCGCCAGTCCTATTGCGTCCAGTTGTTGCGTATCCACGTCTTCAACTTAATGGGAATCTCGAGGGAAAAGCGCAAGCACTGTCAAAGCGAATACGCGTCGACACATCACATGTGTTGTTCTGAGAACTAGGGTGCGCCGAGAAGCTGGTGTGGGCGCCAGTGCTGCTGCGGTCCGCTGTTCCTCACTATATACCAACAACGCTAATATGTGCCGTATTAGAGAAAGATTTCATCTAGAAGTTGGATGTGCGGCACTGGGACCAAATAAATTGTTTCAATCATAAAATCGATGCGGCGGATCTGGTAGAAGAAATGCTGGAATTTTGCTGTATTGTCGGTGGCTCAGACGTTTTTTCCATTTGCCGTTTTGGATGAGAAAGGTGCTCTAAAGGAACTCAACAACCTTTCTTCTCTCAGATATTGCAGAGATTCTCTCCATCAACAGCCAACAGGAATATTAAGGGGATACATACACGAACGATACGCACGCGCTCGAAGAAGGCCGGATGTCGCTAGGCTGGGCTGCGTACGAACATTTGCTGGATACGGAGCTCGAAGGGAGCAATCGAGGGACGCGCCTTGGGCATATGAGTCGAGGGTAGAATGAAAATCGGTCGAACTGGTTAGTTGGCCCAGATGTTGACGGAGTGAGTCCTAACATATTCCAGATGCAAGGAAAGTGCCGACCTGGCGGATACATACGACGGGGGCAGCAGCTATGTGCCACGCTTGAGCACTCATTTGGCCCATCGAACGAACCATCGGCAGCCTCCGATGTTGTCGATGTTTGATGCCGAGGATGCTGAACCCACCTCTGTCGACCCGACGGGGCTCAGCAAGCCTAGTCACCAGATCATCGCCTTCTTTCTCCACAGCTTCGCAGTCAGGAATGGATACTCGACCCGCTCAAGGCATAATCTGAGTCATCTGGCGCCGCCCTCGGTAACAGTCCTGTTGACGCGGCCACAGGCGGCCTCCCTATGAATCCCCAAACATGATTGCGGAGATGCACGGACTGGAGATGCCTCGCTTGTGCACGGCCCTAGACATGATTCGGAGATTTTTCGTTCGGCACAAGTCGCGTGGTTCGCTCTATTCCAGTCAGCGTTTGGGTCTCAAATGCAATTCAATTGGAGGACGTAATCGATAAGACTGGTGTCACCATGCCAGAGGGTTGCTCATATGTACCTCAGAATACCAACCCCGCTCGGGTTTTCGGCGGAGCGACGGAACATGAGTCAAACGAGTTGGCTGCCCAGCAGAAGAACTTTCTGGTAACGCACCGAATCTTCAGCTGATTTTGAAACTCGCTACTACCCGACTGTACCGCGACTCGCATATCGAAGATCCTTCAGTTGAGGCGGATCATACGGATCTCGTCACAGCTCGGGTGACTCCAATGCGGGCAATGATACCGCCTGATGAATTGTTGGTCCGGCTGCGGCGACCGAGGGGTGCCGTACTGGACGGGTGGAGATGGTGAGTATTGGGATTGGAAACAGAAATGGCAGTGACTGTGGGCTCGGGGCCGATCTAATTGATCCCGCGGCCTGTCTTTTGTCAAGCTGTATAACCATACCCACCATCAACCATGATACCTTGTCGTTCGATGATGCGTGTACTAGTACATACCACTGCGCATCCTACTGTTACCAATTATCTCGGGCTCGGAGGGTGGTCCCCAGGCCGAAGTGTGAACTTACCCCCGTTAGATGATCATTCGCAGGGAGAAACACAGGTACATATCCACATCTGCCCGGCGGAGAGGTAATCTCCCCCGCATCACCGCGACCGGACAGAATGCGGGCCCTGATAGCGGCCTTCGGCGTTCGCCCCGGACAGGTGTAACCTGCGAGCTGCGCACTTACCAGGAAACGGCGCTGACTTCACCACCCAGAACAATTTACATAGGGCACTGTTATAACCCATGCTGTGCATACTGCCTCTCATGGTACATAGCCAGGTCTCCATGGTCCCGTGGAGCAACGACATGCGCCCAAGGACATAGCCAGTCGGCTAGAGAGTGTACAGCATACTGCGTCGATACTTTGGGTGCTTTCTTGCGGCCCTGGGAGTCACGTTTCAGCGGTAAAACCCATGCATTTTCGTCCTCCTAAATATTCACAGCCACTGTTCTGGCTGGTTGTGCACCGCGTTGGGCATTTTGGGGGTTTACTAGGGGATGGCACGGCATACCCTGGCTTGGCTGTCCCTGTCTGCCTAGTTGATCCCGTCCGATTCGTCAACAACCTTGCGCCGCCATTCGGGGGCGGGACCATCTCTACCGCTCACCACACAACTCCAATGTCTTCACTGACCGATCCCGCACAGCACCTCTATCCCCCTTCACCTTACTCACCGCAGGAAAAAAGCCCCACGGGTACAGCACGCAACACGTACAAAACCGCTTCGCGCCGAGTCACTCTCGCTGTCGGCCAGTAAACTTGTCTTCTTCGAGATATGGTTCTCTGCTGGCATCGCAGCGACCGCCAGGCAGGCACCGTTCCCCCAACCCCCGTCCGCGCACTCACTCAGAATTTCGCAGCTTCGAACTGCACACAAGCACCGCTAACCAGATTTCATCTTACATACCCCTTGTCACGCTGTTGTCCCACAGGTCACAGCTACCGCGCCAGCAGCCTGACAGCCGACACCAAGATTACCGCTGCTGGGTGAACGATGGAAGGGTCCCCCACTACCAGGGCCCACGTCTCGAGTCCACATCTCCCACTCGCACAAGTTACCACCCCCAAAAAGTTACGACCGAACGAGTCATGGCTCTTGTGTTGCGGATCTAAACGTGGCGAAGGCGGGGTCCTGACGTATGGGAGGTTCTCGTTCGTTGGCCGCGTTCTGCACTGGCCGGCCATATGACTCGTTCCAGGCCACAGAACTCTCTTTTGCTGCGTTCGCTCCACGGAACCACCACCTGCAGTTGTCGCCCAAAGGCCCGGCGGGCGCGCCTTCGCGCGAGGGATGCGAATATCCACTTGCTAGGACGGCACCCCTGCTGGATCACGAACTACCGAGGGAGTTCGTTCGCACCATTTCGTCCTCGTCCTCGAATGTTTGCGCGCTGAATCACCTCTGACGTTGCAGAACACTCATGTCATGGGGACCGGTGGTTTCTCATGAACACGATTATTCCCGGATTAAGGAGGGCAGCAATGCTCGCTGCTACCAGAAGCGCCTGTAACCGCTGCGCAGTGCGAGTGGGCATGCTCAACTCTCTTCACAGGCCCTGTCTACGTCTTGTGGCTTAGAGCTTCTCCGGCGCCCCCCCGGCGGCCATTGTTGTTTCTGATGATTGTCGATTCAAGATGTGCTCTTGCTCATATCAAGGCCTACCTACGGTTCCCTATAAGAATCTGTTCTGGCGCCTTTATTAAACCATTCTCTCTCACACACACTCTCACACACTCACTCACACACTCACACACTCACACACTCACATACTCACACACTCACATACTCACACACTCACACACTCACACACTCACATACTCACACACTCACACCCACACTCTCGCACTCACACACTCCCAATCCCAATCCCATCACCACCGCACTCACCTAGACCCATCCAACAGCTTCAACACAGCAGCGCTTGAATCACCTGCTTGAATACCCAAACCTCGCAGTCCATCTCCAACTTTACGCCCGTCTTCAGCACCCCAACCGTGTTAGACCTCCTTTTCAGGCTCTCCGCAACTTTCCACAACATGTCTTCTGTATGGTACTGCGTAAGCCGACCATTCCCATCATCTTGCCATCCAGCAAAACTTTCTAACATCTCTTGTAGCCTATGTGCGGATTCGGCCCTTTGAATCCGAGCATTGATGCGGCGTGTCCCAATTGCGATTGGTTCCCGGGCCGGGACAGGATGCATGCGGTCCAGTTCGAGGTCAATGGCGACCACGAGCATCTCGACGACGTCGCCGAGCCTTCACTATGCTCCGATTCACCATTTGTTCCGTTCTTGACACCGAACGACGCCCTAGAAACGACCGCAGACGCGCTTTCTTAGAACATCTGTTAGCTGCCCCGAGCGTTCGACAGAAACGACTCAAGATTTGTTTTCTCTGGAGTTTAGCGATCTAGAAGGGTTAAATCGGTCATTTTGCCATGCACCGGCGTTATTCTTTCATCTCATGTTCTTTTTCACCGACGGGATTCGACCATATACAACAATCGGTTTCGACCAACCATCTTCTCTCCGACCGGTTGCCTGGCTCCAACTTCAGCTGCACCCTCGCTCGATGGGACGATGACGAGTCGACTTCTTCGTCGCTCGACAATCTGTTGTTACGCGTTTTCTGTTCCTGATTCCTTCTTTCCTTGGTTCTCTTGTTTTTGTTCTTTTGGTGTATTCTTTTGATCCTGGACGGTTGGGTCTTGCGCTCGTCGCGGAAGCCAGCAGTGGCAGGCATGCTCGCAGTATTGCGGCCGCAATATTGTGGGGCGTGTTCAACGATATTCGCAAGATCCAACCGGTCAGGTCGTACCACACGACCCGTCTACCAGGATGCTGGGATCCATTTTGCTTTTTGAAGTAGGATAGACGGTTTCATTATTATTTTTTGCGCGTCTTTACTCTTTTCCTGTACCAGTCCACCATTATTCCTGTCATCTCACCCTATTCCCCCCTTTTTTCCCCACCAGATAGATTTCACAGCCCCAGCTCCGGTGTTCTTTCTTTCTTCTTTCTTTCTTCTTTCTTTCTTCTTTCTTTCTTCTTTTTTTCTTCCTTTCGTCTTCATTCTTCCTTATTTTTTTCTTTTTCTTTTCCTTTGTCCTTATATCAGATAGATAGACCGATGGGTTGGGAATACACTGATGCCGCGAGGCCTATGTCCATTCCAACCTGGCTCTGTGTTCCCTTCCGCGCACGTGGTCCGTTTCCTCCCTCGAGTGCTCAATGCAGTGCTCAGTGTGTGCGCATAATTGCGAGTCCCAGACATGGATTCCGCAGGTAATGACGCCGATGAGTGTGCATCCATGAGGGAGCCTCGGATGGGTTGTGCGACCGCCCTAACTGCAGCTGTGTGCAGAGTTCAACCTCGTTCTCCTTTCCCAGATCCTCCCGAGGCGGACGCCATTTGCCAGGGTCCAAGGACAACTCCGGCCTCCGCAGCAGTGGCGTCCAACGGACTACGGCCGGATCCCCGAACGTGCCGCACACGCACACGCACAAGAAGTAGATATCTACATACATCGCAGGTATAGATGGGCTCGCGCTAGTGCGCACGCGTGCATACGTGGAATCGGTGCTCACCGCTGACAATACTGCTATATACCTACATATATCTACATATATCTACCTAGGCGTATGCACTTATACTTAAGTGTGTGTTTTGTTGCGAGATAAACTTTGGGGGGGGGGGGCAACTCAGCGTCGTTTCCGTGCGGTCGGCTGATGTGTAGATATCGTTCCCTGGATACGGACAGCCACTGTACATACCGCAGATTGGAAACATAAGCACGGAAGCCTCCCGATTAGATATCGATCGTCCGACCGTTCCTGCGTCACCAGCCACAGACGAGCGCTATCTGCGATCAGCTGCCCGCATCGATATGTAGCTGTCGGCAGGGTCTGAAGACCCCCGCCGCGGACACTCCAGGAGCATTGCCTACATATGTGCGTGTAGGGGGAACACGTGCGGCGAGAGAGAGGGGATGTGCACACTGAGGATCGTGTGTACAGTACATAGATGCGTACGTACGCAGGTACACATGTAGGTAGGTACGTAGACTGACTACGTACCTTGTACATTGTTATGTATGTACACTACGTATGTACATTGTTATGTATGTACACTGCGTACGTATGTACATCGTTATGTATGTACACTGCGTACGTATGTACATTGTTATGTATGTACATACGAGCGGGGGGCTGCTGACAGCTCGTATTGAGCACAAGAAGCCAGCGCACAAACGGCAGCGCCCGCCCGCCACCTTCCTGCCCGCCCGCCTGCTCTGCCGTATATGTATTGGGTTCATGCGCACACACGGAGAGCAAGTATGGTCCGTTTTAGTTATCTCCGAAGCCCCCCGCAAACCACACCACCTGCAACCCTCGGAGCCGACGACGCCCTGGAAAAGGGCCGCCGGGTCCAGGTCGCTCGGCGGGCCAAGCTTCAGCCTTATGGGTCCGGTCCACTCCCTATTATTGTGGGTCCACGCTGTGCGCGGGCTAACCGGGGGACGGGGGGGAGGGGGCAAGTGTCAGGTTTGCTACATAGGCAGCCAAGCCTTGCTGGTGACGGAGATGTGCCCATGTGCGGACGCACGCTGACATCAGTGTGTACAAATGTGTGTGCAGACTGGCATCATCTAGGGAATAGATATCTACGTTATGTACCCCTTGTGTATATGTAGCCCAGTTTCACGCACTGCCCCCCGGTTTTTTTTTTCTTTTTTCTTTTTTCTTTTTTCTTTCGTTGTGTACGGAGGAGCGAAGGAAGGGCACCCAGGATGCTGTGTAATCACTCGAGCCAACCAGCCAACCAACCAACCAACTGGTCCATCCAGGTACTCTATCTACACGCTTGGAGGAATGCCTCGGCAGGAGACGTTGCGGCCAATAGCAGTTAGACGCAGCAACGGACACCAGTGGAGGAGGGGTTACTCAGCTGACGTATGCGGCTGCGGCTGCGGCGCGGCTGCAGTTGTCATCGCAGAGGGGGGCAGCAGCCACACGGTATCTACAGTAGATATCTGCATATGTACCACCCGTCGATCCCGGTCTCGGTCCGAGCTCGACGGGAACGGCGCTTCATCCGAACTCACTCCGCTGCATCTTTCCACCCCCTTTTTTTTTCCTTTCTTCTTTTTTCGTTTATCCGACGTACATATCCAAAAAAGTGGTGCCTCACCATCATTATATTACGAATTATAAGCGCATAAACACTACATACATATATTAGGAGCGCACTAGATAAGCCAGATGCTATTCAATGAGTGAGTGGTCATGACTAAGTTGTATGGGGAACAAAGTCGTGCCTCCGCCCATCCACTCAGTACTTCGTCGCCACTCCTCCAGCACCGGTGACAGCTTGCAATCTCGCAGGGTAATATTTCTTGATCTGCTTTCCGGATGACCCAAGGACGATGACCGAAACCTGTCGTTGAGAAGGAGGGTTCGTCCGTCCAGATAACTCTCTTCCACTCCGCCTTAGTCCAATGCAGTCTGGCTTGACACCAAACAACCCATTTCGGCTTGTTGTCCGGGTTTATGTTGAACTTCGTTCTTGGCACACGTTTGTGATATCCCAGTGAAAATCATGAAAATTTCGCAGTCTTCGGGTCACAGGCGGAGTCCATCTCTATGTATGCAGACTGCCTCCCAGCTCAGACGTCGAGCACGGGAGTTGCAGGTAATAAAGGCAGCGAGACGCGCTTTCTCCTCATCGTCGAATATCGGAGGGGCTGTCGGATCGTTTCCGGTTCGAAAGGAGTGCCATGCTGGTATTAGCGGTCTCGAGGCCGTTCGAGGATCGACCTGGAGGCTCTCTTCCTATTTGCCTCCAGCTCCATCTGGCATGTTCACGTAATGAAACAACACGCATCCGTTCGTCCCCCGGTGGCTTCTCGGCGCCTCACTCCAACTGCCGGATCACGGACTCCCTTCCAAATATTTCGTGCAACGATGGCTTCGCGTAACTTAGTGATGACTTTTGGCGGCGGACGGGCGGCGGGACGGGCGGTTGATGATGTTGATGAAGTTCGATGTCCGTCCGTATTCGCAGCTCCTCGCCATGCCAATCACCCAGTCCGCCAAGCACCACTATTAAGTGCCCATAATGGGTGAGGAGCACTTAACTCCGTGGTACATAACATGTCACCTACGTAACAAGATAGATATATGTAATGCAGTGTATATGTACATAGGTAAGCATGCCTGCTCTTTTCCCCCTCTCGAATCTCACTCCCCTTCGCCCCTATAACTAGTACACGATCTTTTATCTTATTTAATTATTTAATCCGACGGCGTCGAATTCCAAAACCGGACTAGCGTGTCCAACGCATGAACCGATTCCCTTCGGACGTTATGTAACTATTCATGCACAGACCATCACCAACACGGTGACCAGCCCCGGGCAGTGACACCGCCGCCCCTCCCCCTCCCCTCGACGGAGACACGCACTACCAAGGTTTGTATGTACGATACCTATGCCGAATCTTGTGAGCGTGAGTCAAAAAAAAAGAAAAGAGAAGAAAGGACTCTGTGTACATGTACAGCCGCGGGGAGTCGAATCTCGGAGCAGATCGATCGGAGCAATTGTCCGCGCGTGGAGGGGGGACGTCCGGGTCCTAGAAGGTTCGATGGATAACTCACTCCACAGCTAGGTTAGGCTAGGCTGGGCTAGGCAATCGGCACGAGTCGGAGCGCGGTGAGAGAGAAGAGTGCCATCGAAAGCGGGAACGGTCCAACCGCTGTTTACCGTGCTCTGGAGCACACACTCCGGCGGCGGCGGCGGCGTGGGCGGCGGAAGCTATGCAGCTACCGAGTGCCATGCGTCCGTCCACTCGATCGCACGAAAGGAAAGACGCAAAAACAAAACACGAACAAACAAAAGCTCCCAAGGCCGGCCCCGGACGGAAACCACCGCTGCTAGCCGGCCAGACAAGATGGACTAACGGCCGGCCCGCCGGCAGATGCGAGTCCAATACTACTCCGCCGCCGCCAATACTCTCCGTTCCCTCACCCCCCACTCTCCGCAGAAAATGCACGCTTTGGACTCCGGCGTCGACGCATCTGCGCAACAGGCCTGCTCCATACTCCGTCCAGCCATGCGGATACTCCGGCAGGCATGAGCTCCACCGTGCTCTCCAGCCAGCCCGCCGGCGAATATCTACCTGGATCCGAATGCAGACGGACAGACTGACACGGAGCATGTGCATACACTACATACCCAGAAGCGATGGATAGATGTATCCGCATACGCCTTGTGCTTCTAGACCCCATGGGAGGCTCGACTGCGCCGTGGCTGACCCGTGGCGTAGCATTCTCCGTCCAGTGTTCGATTCGGTTGGGCGGACTCCCTCCTCCCCCGATGCAATTGCCGCAAGCAGCTGCTCGAACTCGACCGGCCCCCGCCGCCCACACCACAATCTACCGAGGAAAATGCAGAAGAGGAAGAGCCCCAAGATCGTGTTCGGGGACTCTGATCTCGCTCTCTCCTCTCGGTACTTGAACCCCGCGCGATTTTCGCTGTCCATCTATCTATCTTATGTGCTTTTTATCAATGCGTCTCCCCCCCGGGGCGTTTGTACATAATGATCCATCACAAGATTGAAACCGGGGAGTCGGGGTCGCGGGGGGAAGGAGGGAGCATGGGGCAAGTCTGGGTCGATCTATCTGCAACTACCCACTCGCTCGTGGGTCGGTCAGCCATAATCTGGGTAACGCTCTCCGGCCGTCTGTATCTGTGCGTGGAACTAGCTAACTGCCCAGACAGACACGGTACGGACGGACGGAGCGGGTTTGCCCTATGACCGGCCGCCGCCCTTGGAGAGTGTGAGGCCCGGGATGGATATCCGCAGGGCTACTGGCGGTGGTCACGCACCGAGAGGATTGGATGCGTTGGGCTTACTCCAAAAGCCTGGAGACTTCATAGCTGGCGATCCCCCCAGTCCAGGCCACGGGCCCTTGCCTGGGTGCGCCTCCAGTCGAAGCTACCAGTGTCTGGCTGCGAGGTGATCGGATTCGCACGGATTACATCCATTGGCACTTCCTTTCGATACATTCACCGATACCCCCTATCGACCAATAATGCGAGAAGGGCTGACATTTTTCGGAGCGGCGGTCACACAACCCCGCACTTGTATGGCACATACATATTCGATAGATAGGTATCGATTGTGGGGGGGGGGGGGCCTGCCGCTTTGCAGCCCTGGTGCCCGTCTGGAAATCGATAGCTCTGATCGCACACCGGTATGACCCGCGCCGTCAGATCCAACAGCTCGGCACTTCAAAGCTCACGCCTCGCCAACCTCTCCGCCTCCCTCCGGGCAGCAGCAGCAGCCGCCTCCGCTTATCGACTGCTTACACCTAGCTGGTGATTTGTCTCGGCGGGTAGTGTCCAAGCAGTCATTCGAGAACCCAGTGTGGCGCCATGCGAGGGGGAGCGTGTCTACAGCGTGCGTCTTTTTCGTTCGCTTGTTCGCTTTTCTGCACGTCCTACGGCGCTGCGGAGAACCAAAGAAAAGTCTGGGCGTCGGTGATGGAGTGCGAGGTTGCCATTGTTGGTGGAGGCTTGGGTCGGGGGGGCTTGATCGATGTAAGCGCTTTCGGGACGCTGTCGTCCAATCGGGGAAAGACGGCCGTCATCAAGATTCATGCCCCGCCCAATAAATCCCACACAGAACGCCGACACGCCAGTCCAACGCCATTTGCACCGAAAGATCGACAACTCGACATCGTGTCAGCTGTCATCTCTTGCACCCCAACGCCGACATGTACGTATCTATGCACGATGTGGGGGAGGGGATTCCCTTGGCATGCCGCAAGCACTGCATCGGTTATCGACCAGGAGACGCAAAAGCTATGTACAGTACGTACGCATTCATATGGGGTGAATCGGTGACAGGTGGGGGGTGCGGGCAACTGTTTGTGTTTGCTGTGTTCCAGACGCACCTACAGAAAGACGAGACGAACTCACGGTTGCGGCTGGCCAATGGGTGGGTTGGTGACTACCAGCCAAGAGTGGAGGAGGGTGAGGAGAAACACAACAAGTTCCAGCTCGTCCCGGAGACGACCCTAAGTCGGAAGGAACGACTGCGAGAAGAATAGATAGATATGCCAGAAGGATCTGCCGGTAAGACGATAACCGCATCTAGAGTATCTACTTCTCTAGAGTAGAGGACCCGTCTAACCCGTTCGGTGATACATAGTCGGTAGTTGCCAGCGACGGTACTCCTTCTACTCCATGTAGGTTGTTTTCCACTCTTCACGGAACACACGTGCGCGGCAGAAGTCGAATTCATGACGCCCCCGTCGTACGATATGACGGTGCGATCCCAAGAGGGAAGACCTGCTTAAACCGGAGTTACTCGGGGGTGCGAGTGCCCAGCACAAGAAACACTGCGTTGCATGCCGCTTACCGGGATCCTGCAGCTCTCGCGGTGCGATTGATGTTGCCTTCATTTCGACCGTCCAGCCAATCCGATCGCCTGGGCCAAACAGTATCCGGGAGTTCGGTACCTACCAAGTCACATGAGAAATGGCGTGGATGGAGACGTGGTTGTTGGAGGATCCACGGAGATTCTCTCGCGGCCAAGACCTGGATGCGAGGCGTGTACCTACTGGTTTCGAATATGGGTTTCGAATATGCCCATCGATGTTCTCTCAAGTCCGTCCCCGGCGGCGTTGCTCCGCCGAACGCTGGACACTTTTTGCCACCCGCATGCAAGGGCGCTCCCCCCCAGCTGTGTGCTCACCTGCAGTCTGGCAGTCTGGAGCGGGCCGGGCGCTTGGCGCTCGTGAGTCGCGCTGCATTCGACTCTTCGTCCGTCTCGGACGGTGACGGACGCATTGTGTCTTGCCCATGGCCCCGGATTGGGGAGGATTGTCCGGGAGCCTTGAACGACGACCCTCAAGAGCAGATTGCGGATCAACCGCCCGCCACTATCCATAACGAGCCCGTCGCGCGAACACAAAGAAGGATCGTATCTATGTACGCCACTCCCACGGCTCCACCCCCCGCCCGTCAGGTCCGACGGCCCTTTTGGTAGCAGCATATGCAAGCGCATCCCGCTAGCCCACATGTCCAGCAGATTTTCCCGACACATTCTGTCCCTTTTGCAATTGCAGGGCTGTCGATCGCGATTGGTCTGGATTGGATTGCTACCGCTACCATTGAAAAAGATTAGTCGGGGAGGCCGTTGGAGGGTAAGGGAGGCAGGGCGAAGGGTGGGAGGGCGGGAGGGCGGGGAGAAGAGTGGGAGCTGATTTGCGTCGGGCTCTTCGTTCGTTCCGGGTCTCATCGCCACCATCCCACCAACATCCTAATGTGGGCTTTCTCTCTTTCCCGACAGCCAATCAACTCGGATTCGCCCGTTGCATACTGCTGCTTTGTAGATATCTACGCTGGTTGGCGCTGCACGTCCACAACGATCGCACATGCAGCGGCACCGGTTGACACGGGTAGACGTGAAGAGGAAGTCGAGCTGCACGTTCGCTCATGGGTGCCCTCCCTCCGCACCCAATTGCAATCGTCAATCGTGCAGCGAGTATCGGGAATGGCGGACTTCTGCAGAGATCTTCTTGTTAGCAGCCGGTCAGGTATTTATGTGCTCGCGACAGCGGTTGTGAGCACCCGACAGAATTGGGTCCACCTGCAGGGTTCCGTCATCGGAACGGGGGCAGTGTCGTCTTGTTGAGTGCGGTGCGGGCGAGGTTGATTCCTCCAATATCGCGTAATCGTGCACTTAGAGTCGACCAACGACGCCATGCCCGACCACCACCGCCAACAGAACCAACAACCACCGACCCAGAGCAGACGAGGCTGCAAATTCTGCAGGCGCTCAGACAGGCTCACGCAGCGGAAGGGATGCTCTTAACAAAGCGTTTGCAAGCCAGAGCCGGCGGATCACGACGGTCGGACGGTAGGCATCTTGCTTGTGCAAGCTGTGCAAGCATGTATGTACGGTGCTCACACGCGTGGTTCCATTCTACTTCTTACGCACAGCCCAGCTAGCAAGCAATCTCGTACGTGAAGAGGAGGATCGAGGCAGAAGCGGGAATCACCGAAGCTTTGTTGGATCTCACTCCCGACTTTCTCACTGCCCACTCCCCCCCTCTCTCTCTCTCTCGCTTTTTCTCTGCCAGCGCAGAGAAGCGCTGGATCCGGTATTCGATACAATCCGTCCAGGAAAACCCCTGCTGTCCGCTGGCACCGACCCTCCGAAAGCGGATGAAGAGGATGTAGAGTAAGACAACCGGCCGTGCCTCTCTGTACGCAGACTGGGACCGCGACGACGACGATGGGACGTACATACATGGACGGGTGGGGGTTGTTCGGCGCTGCAACATGCGGCCAGGCCGCCAGGCTAGAAGGAGAGGAGAGCCCTCCGGCACAAAGAGGCGGCGGACGAGGACGAGGAAGGAGATGCCCAGACAGTCCGCGTAGGGAACGACGAGAACGCCGTCTCTCGCCTAAGCTCGAGGATGGACATTAGATAAGTTTCAGCAAGGGATGCTGACAGAGGGTCCCCACCACGGGGTGGCTGCGCAGGGCGGGTTGGGAGCAGCGGGAGGGGGGGAACAAGAGGGGTGATGGAAGCAAAGAAGTCCTCTGGGTGGCCAACTACCTACCTAGGTATATATAAAGAGGTCTTCCGCCCAAGTTCCACCGATTACTCGACTCCGCTACAGCACCGTCCGCAGCGAACAGCAACCTCCTGGTGGAACCCAACGAAGAAAAAAAAAACTGCAGCACCGGCCCCGACCTGAAATCCGAACAGAACGTGCTTTTTGAAGTCGTCCACGGCAGTCCCGAACCTCACGTTACCCCTGCCCATTGAGCCAAATCCGCAGACACACACACACACAAAATCAATCAGAGGGTATGTATGTGTAACAGAACCCCAGAAGCAGCTGTGCTGCCGGAAAAATGAACCGAGACCCGTTTTCCGGGTTTCCTCTTCACCGCTAATAACCAACCCCCCCTCCTCTCCCCGCACTCCTTCTTCTGCTCTTGTTCGAGAAATAAAAGAGGTCGTCATAGCTAATCGATCACAGCTCTGCAGGACCGTCCCGCTGAAACAAGGAAAAACAAAACACAACCCTCAAAAAGCCACGTTTTTGGCGCCCGAGCGTTGGTTCCCAACCAGGACTAGCCTTACTGGTGGATCTCACCAACTCCGTCGAATACACTTCAAAGTGAGGGCCTCTTGTCCACGGCGAGGCTGTTTCCCGCTGGCGCCCTAAAAGGCTTTAAATACCGCCCCTATCTGCGCCCTACACTTCCGTTTGCTTTTGGGGCTCCCCAAGGCGAGCGGAGTTTGGATGTGTTGTGTGCTCTTTACAGATAGTGACTGTACTCGCTGGAATTGGGCTGACGGATGTTATTTAAGACGCAGGGACGCATGTCTTTTGTTTGAATTCCGGCGTCAGCATTGCGCATTACGATACATCGCTAGCTACCATCCGAGCCGAGTGGTTGTCTTGATCCTACCAGAATACAGCACAATACAACACAACGCTATACATTACAATACGGCAGAACGCCTTCCTCCGCCCCCGGCAAAGCAGATACCTGAAAAGCGAAGATGGGCCGCCTTAGATGGATGTGCTGCCAATGCGGCAATTCGTGGATGGTAGTAAAAAGCGGCGGCGAACAAAACATCTGTTCGTACACTGAGTGTCGGCACGAGAGATGCAACAACTGCACCACCGTGATGATGGACGTCCCCAAGGATCCGCTCGGCATCACTCCGATATACAGTCCTATTCCCGACCAGATCTACCTCCCCCACCACCCCCACCAAAATAACGACGAAGAGGAAGATGAACGGCCCTCGATACGACCCCAGTACTGCCACTCTCACCCGCTCGCGCTGACGACGATGCGGCAGAAGCAACAATATCCCACGGGCCGCGTCTCACCAGCGGTGCCTACGGAGGCCACGTTCCGCAGGCACGAGGCTAAAGAGGAAACTCTGTACACTGGGGGAGATTGATGGTCTCTTCCTTTTTCTTTTTCCTATGGGTTTTGTGCGGGGGGGTTTCTTCGGAGTTTCATTTTTCGAAAGGGATCCGGCGCATATCAAACAGGGTTCTATCTTTCTTTCTTCTTTTTTTTTCCCATTATGGTTATTCTATTTCAGAGAGTGGAGGGAGAGATGTGTTTATTTCGGTAGCTTCCTTCTTGCAAGTTATGTGCGCGCACCTACGGGATGGGAAGTGCATGGAGGAGGGAACCATATCATACATAGCATACTATCTTTATTTATGTATCGCTCACACCATTCCGGTGCGGAGCACTTGGAGTACCTAGGGTAGAGTGCAGAGGCCGCACTATCTCGGCTCAGCCGTTGTCTGTTTGGCTCCCAGCTCGGACAATCCCGTTTCTATTTGTAGGCACTCGCCGTCCGCCAGACTATTCTATCGACGTTTCGGCTGCGCACACTATGCCCTGGCAAGGGCGATACGTTACATATCCACCGTATCCCACCCAACTACTGCTTCCACTCTATTGCATTCCGTCCCGTCCTCGAGGATCATGTTCCTCCCTCAAACTTATCTCTATCTCTCCGAATTTCGTTCTTCTACGTATCTAAAGTATGTGTGGAGTGCACCCCTTTCACATCTCAACCCGTCGTCGATTCGGTGCGATTCTTGCCATCTGTAACCGGGAATTGCACCTCGAGCTTCCACCGCCCCCCCTCTTGCGCCGGCAGTGTGCGCGTACATGCTCAAGAAGCCTCCCCCCAAACCCCGGGTCGCGTATCTACATATATCCCGCATTGGCCGCCGAGGGAGACCGAAGGAAGGAAGGAAGAAGCTGTTCCACGGTGGGGTGAGCACGGGACGTCACTCGCCGTACGCGATACCCTTGTTGACACGTGCCGGCAGGGCTCCGAGTACAGTGCTCCCCTTTTTTTTCTTAATTTCTTTTTCTTTTTCCTTTTTTTCCGCGGTCGTTGCTCCTTGCTTCGTACCGCACGTACATAGACGAGGTATTATTTATTTTTTGTTTATTCAATATACAGCCTGCCTAGATATCCTATGGCGGCGCACTTTTTAACGGGGTTTCCCGTCCGCTGTCCGCGCGAGGCGGCACGCTGCAAGCTCCCCTTTACCCTCCGCCCAGGCCTGTCCCAAGAAGATATGGCGCGCACCAGGGAAATCACAAAGGAAAAAGAATCCGAACAAAAAGAAAGAAAGAACGAAGGAAACCGCGACCCGCCCCCCAAACCTCGTCCGTAGATGCCATGAGAGAGGGCGTGCACGTGGGTAGGAACAACGGTACCTCGCCCGGCGCCCAGCTCCTCCGCCTCCGCCTTCTCTCCTCTTCCCGCTCCCTGCGCTCCCTGATGAGCTCCCATTCCAACACCTCGCTCCCCGCGTCTTTCTCAGCTAGCCGGGGCCAGCCTTCCCACATCCGTATGTATATAGTGGAGAGGAAGTCTGGTCCCGCCTGGCTGCGTCTCCTATCGGCAAGGCGGCCCTGGATCTTGAAACGGTCCTGGATCCTGAAACGGTCCTTCCCCCTCCCGCTTTCCTTCCGCACCTCGGCCCACAGGATCTTCTGCTGAGCCTTCCGCTTGGGGCACACTTTGAAGAGGTGGTCCTGCATCTGCATCTGACACCAGCACCCCCAGCACTGAGCAGCACATCGACGAGGTACATATGTGTGTGGTGCGGGTTGTGACCCCCCTTGGTCACAACGTCGATGCGATGGCCACCCCCCAACGTTTGTACTGTACAAGTCGCAGATTGTCCCATGTGAGGCGGTTGGTCGGTCAGTTGGCTGGTTGGTCAGGAAGAAAATGGCGTGATAGTCATGTGGATGATACCACCGCCAGGCTCGGAGAGCGGGCTGCGCACGTCGGATCGGGTTTCCATGTAGATAGCACCGTCTTCGCGGAAGGGCCGAACAAGGCCGGAGACTTTCAGCGGAATAGTATTACCACATTACCGACTTGAGCGGGGGATCTAGGAACTGCATGGTTGCTTTTTCTCCTTGTACAGAAGTAGATACATACCATATACATACTTTCATAAATATCCTGCACACTAACAATCACGTGTTCTCGTGTATCGTACAGAAGTACCATAGATGCACGTGCATTCATGAATATTGGGACCCGGGAAGTCCTTAAACTCGCCTCATATAAACTTCCAGGATGATGGGACCAGCGGTGGCCAAGTGAGACGTATATCGACGAGAGAGCCTCTTGCTTCGTCATGGGTGGACGCGTGAAGCCACGGCTCTCGCGGAAATGTGCGAACAGACCCCGTGAGTACCAGGGAAAATGCGTGACACCTCTGAGCTGGACCCCGTTTCTGGGAACCTAACTAAAAACACATCCCCTGCAGAAGTGCTCTCCCGAAAATAGGACGTCGTTAAATTTCAAGCGACCTCGGATGTCAGATGAAAACTCATCTGTGTCCTGGGAAGACATGCAAACTCATCCAGAGGGGGTTTTGAGGGATGATGTCTAGGCGTACGGATCC
>Ga0307516_10002268_pt1 | contig 25947 bp, 11 predicted proteins | sample 19_EM_MG_FD_203310 | JGI IMG/M metagenome (GOLD analysis project Ga0307516, IMG submission 203310) | Populus trichocarpa ectomycorrhiza microbial communities from riparian zone in the Pacific Northwest, United States - 19_EM | ecosystem: Host-associated > Plants > Roots > Unclassified | place...
CAGCGGGTGCGCCGCCGGCACCGCAACCCCAAGCCAAACCGGCCGAAGACCTGAGCGGGCAGATCGAGAGCGCGCTGCGCATGCTGGAAGAACGACACGCGCGGCTGTGTGCAGATTGAGACGAACCCCATGCCTGAAACCAGCGTCAGCCAATCGGCCATCTTCAGCGCCCGTCCCACGCTGCGCATCGCGGGCCAGCCGGACGAGCGGGCCAGCACCTTGCTCACGGCCATGAAGATGGAAGAGTCCGAGGGGGGCTTGAGTTCGCTGGAACTGCGCATCACCAACTGGGTGGCCACCGGCCAGGGCCGGGCCGAACTGGCCTTCGACGCCAGCTCCGCCCTCAAGCTCGGCGCCGACCTGGGCGTCTACACCGGCGACGAGGCCACCCCGCGCGAGATCTTCAAGGGCAAGGTCAGCGCGCTGGAGATGGTCTGCAACTATGGCGAGCCGCCCGTGATGGTGGTGCTGGCCGAAGACGCGCTCACGGCCGCGCGCCGCGGCCGCCGCACCAGGATCTATGCCGACCAATCACCCGCCGACGTGGTGAGCGCCATCGCCGGGGACCTGGGCCTCACGCCCACGGTGGCCGGCCTCACGTCGCCGGTGGCCACGTGGGCCCAACTCAACGAAACCGACCTGGGCTTTCTGCGCCGCCTGCTGGCCCGCTTCGATGCCGACGTGCAGATGGTGGGCACCGACCTGCAGGTGTCGCCGCGCAAGGACGTGAGCCGCGGCACCATCGACCTCACGCTCAACAGCCAGCTGGCCAAGGTGCGCGTCACGGCCGATCTGTCCGGCCAGGCCACTGCCGTCACCGTGGCCGGCTGGAACGCGGTGGACGGCGCGGCCGTCAAGGGCGAGGCCAGCCGCATGGCCAACGCCGGGCCGGGCCAGGGCAAGAGCGGCGTGGACTGGGCCAACGAGGTGTTCGGTACCCGCAGCGAACACCTGGCCAGCCCGGCCGTGGCCAGCGACGACGAGGCCCGCGCGGTGGCCGAGGCGGCGCTGGACCAGCGCGCGCGCCGCTTCGTGCGGGCCGAGGGCACGGCCGAAGGCAACGCGCAGTTGCGCGTGGGCGCCTGCGTGCGCCTGGCCGGCATCTCGCCGCAGTACGACAACACCTACTACGTGGTGCGCGCCTGCCATTTGTTCGACACCCGGCAGGGCTACCGCACCGAGTTCTGCGCCGAGTGCGCGTACTTAGGCCAATGAGTTGACCAATGAGTGGATCAGCGAGCACCCCATGACCCGAGACCCGATCTTCACTCCCCCGCCCGCCTGGATGCAGGCCGGCTTCCTGGCGCAGGTGGTGTCGCTGGACGACCCGGACCACCGCAACCGCGTGCAGGTCAAGCTGCTGGCCTTCGACGCCGTGGCGCAGCAGGAGAGCACGATGTGGGCGCGCGTGGTGGCGCCGTTTGCCGGCAGCGACCGCGGCATGTTCAGCCTGCCCGACGTGGATGACGAGGTGTTCGTGGTCTTCGTGCAGGGCGACCCGCGCCAGGCCGTGCTGCTGGGTGGGCTGTGGAACGGTGCCGCCGCGGCACCGGCCGATACCGAGGCCGGCGGCGTGAACCGCTACAAGCGCATCAAGTCCAAGAGCGGCATCACCATCACGCTGGACGATCAGCAAGGCCAGGAAACCTTGCTGCTGGAAACACCCGGCGGCCAGAAACTCACGCTGAAAGACGGCCCCGGCTCCTGCACGCTGGAAGACAGCAACGGCAACAGCATCAAGCTGGAGGCCGCGGGCATCACCGTGCAGGCCTCTGCCAAGGTCAAGGTGCAGGCCTCCACGGTGGAGGTGTCGGCCGGCATGGTGAAGGTGGATGCGGCCCTGTCCAAGTTTTCCGGAATGATCAAGTGCGACGTGCTGCAGACCAACTCGGTCATCTCCGCCAGCTACACGCCGGGCGCCGGCAACGTGTGGTGAAAGGGCCCACTATGCAACACCCTCCTCATCACCCCGTCCTGGTGGGCGCCCCGCGTGACATGAACGGCGGTGCCCGTCCCATGCTCCTGCAGCGCAGTGACGACGACTTTATCGAGGCCACGCTGGACGACCTGCGCACACCCACGGGACGGCAGACGCTGCAAGGCCTGCGTGCCCATGCCACCGACCGGCAGGGCACGCTCAAGCTCTTCCAGCCCATCCAGCGCCAGTTCCACCTGGCCCTCGTCGAGGCCTGGTGCGACCTGCCCGGCACGCCCCGCATCGATGGGGCCAAGGTCGATTCGGCCGGCATGGTGCTGCGCCGCCTGGGCAGCGGCAACCGGCACGAGGGCTGGATGCGCTCCAAGGGCCGCGTGCGCGGCTGGCTGCCGCTGGCCCGCGTGGGAGGCGACAGTGTGGACCCGGGTGCCGCGCAGCGGCCGCTGGCTGCCTTGACGGGCGTGGCCGACATCGACCGCAAGCTCACGGTGTTTGCGCGGGAGAACACCGACACCGCCTTGAACGAGGACGTGATCCCCATGTACCTGGCGCCACCCGACGTGTGCACCGAGGCGGGCAAGACCTTGTTCTATGGCATGGTGCCCACGCTCAGCAGCGAGCTGTGCGAGGCGGAGCCGGTGTTTGCGGTGGCCGGCGACGCCACGTTCGGCCCCCAGTCGGCCGAGTTCCGCAACCACCTGGTGGAAGCCCTGCGCGGCGACGCCATGGACCTGCCGTTCCCGGGCGAGGCGGTGCAGGCCTGGTGGTTTGATGCGGCGGAGTCGCTGGGCACCGACGTGCCCTCGGGCGTGAACACCACGCAGTTCAACGACCTGAAGAAGTCCACCTCCGACGCCAGCCGCCGCCTGCGCCGCTTCGTGATGCTGCTGCGCCAGTTGTCGGTGGAGTTCAATGCCTTCGAGGGCGGCACGGAAGTGGCCGAGCTGAAGGCGCTGCTGCATGCCATCGAGCTGCCGCTGGTGCTGCGCCAGGGCGAAACCGTGCCCAGGAAGGTGAGGGCGGATGAGTTCCTGTCGCGTGCCAGCACCGTGCTGCTGGACAAGGGCAGCGTCTCTGGCACGCTGGAAATGCCCGCCACCTGGCCGGCCCTGGGCGACACCGCTAAGCGCCAGCTGGCCGCGGCCCTGCACAAGTCGCTGGAGCCGCGCTTCAAGGCCATCAAGGGCAAGTCCGGCCGCTTCGACGAACCGGCCGCCCGCTACGTGCTGCGCGCCTTCGTGCGCCTCAAGCCCGAAGGCGGCTGCCCGGCGCGCATCGTGTGGAGCGAAGCCAGCCAGCCGTTCGTCATCGCGCCCTGGTATGAAGGCGCCGGCGCGCCGCCGGTGCAGATTCCGCTGCCGGATCCTTCGGACCGCAACCTGCTGCGGTCGCTCAAGCCCAACGTGGCCTTCGTGGTGCCGCCGTCGATCCAGAACCTGCTGGCCGGCTCGGCCAAGGACTTGATGGAAGGCAAGGGCAGCACCGGTTCGCTGGGCATCACCTGGATCTGCAGCTTCAGCATTCCCGTCATCACGATCTGCGCCTTCATCGTGTTGAACATCTTTCTTTCGCTGTTCAACATCGTGTTCGGCTGGATGTTCTTCCTGAAGATCTGCCTGCCGTTCCCGAAGTTCGGCAACAAACCGCCGGGGGGTTGAACGATGAGCACGCAACTCCGTCCCCTCATTGGCTGGCCGCTGCTGCCGCTGCCTGATGCGCACGGCAGCCTGGCCTGGCCCGACCTGGCCAGGAGCGTGCGCGATGCGATCCGCATCATCCTGAGCACCCGGCCTTCGGAGCAGCTCATGCGGCCCGAGTTCGGCGGCGGCCTGGACCGCCTGCTGCACCAGCCCAACACGGTGGCGACAAGGCGGCAGATCCGCGACTTGGTGCGCGAATCGCTGGAGCGCTGGGAGCCGCGCATCCTGCTCGACGGCGTGGAGGTCTGGGAGGTCGAGGGCCAGCCCAGCCACGTGCGTGTGGAAATCGCTTACCGGCTGGCCCGCACGGGCGTGGCGGGGGCCATGAACGTCACTGTGCAACTGGAAGGCTGAGCCACCATGCCACTGCTGCCTCCTTCACTCGACGACCGTCGCTTCGACGACCTGGTCGAAGACCTGATCGCACGCATCCCGGCGCACACGCCGGAGTGGACCCACCCGCGCCTGGGCGACCCGGGCCGGACCTTGATCGAACTCTTCGCGTGGATGGGTGATGCGCTGCTGTACCGCGCCAACCTGATCCCCGAGCGCCAGCGCCTGGTGTTCCTCAAGCTGCTGGGCCAGGGCTTGAAGCCCGCCCAGCCGGCCCGCGGCATCGTGAGCGTGTCGTTCGCGCAGGAAGCCGAGCTGGGCGCGCACACGCTGGCGCCACTGGGCACGCTCAAGGCCGCGCTGCCCTTCGAGACGCTGGCCGAAACCACCGTGCTGCCCATCACCGGCGAGGCCTACATCAAGCGCCGGCTGGCCAGCGACGAGACAGCGCGGCGCAGCGAGCTGCTGCAGGGGCTGTCGCGCATCCACGGCCTGCGCGGTGCGCTCAAGGCCTACGAGACCACGCCTGTGTTCGCCGGCGGCCGGGCCGAGCCGGCCGGGGTGGACGTGTTCGCCCGCAGTGCCGACCGCGCCTTGTGGATTGCGCTGCTGGCGCCGCGCGCGCCCAAGCCCGAAGACCAGGACGCCACCAACACCGCGGCGCGCTCCGCGCTGGGCGGCGGCGACACGGGCCTGCCCGCGCTGCTGTCGGTGGGCATCGTGCCGGCGCAGAAGCCGCCCACGCTGTTCGAGAGCGTGAGCGCGCCCAGCGCGGTGCCGGTGCTGTGGGAGATGACCACGCAAGGCCGCACCGCCTTCGAGACCGACTACCTCACGCTGGGCGTGGCGTCCGGCACCGACACCAGCCACGGCCTGGCGGTGGCCGGCACGCTGCGCCTGCAGTTGCCCGATGAAAGCCGCATCTGGGCCCCGCCCAACGACGTGGGCCTGAACCAGCGCGCCGGCGTGGGCGACGTGCCGCCGCGGCTGGACGATGCCGAACGCGCCGCGCGCCTGATCGCCTGGATCCGCCTGCGGCCCAAGCCGGGCGAGCAGGTCGGCCAGTTGCCGCTGACCTGGCTGGGGGTGAATGCCGTGGAGATCGACCAGCGCGCCAGCCTCAGCGGCCGGGTGCTGGGCACCTCCACCGGTGCGGCCGACCAGCAGTTCCAGCTGCCGCTGTCCTCGGTGGACCCGGCCAGCTTGCAGATCCAGGTGGAGGAGCCCGGCCGCGGCTACCAGCCCTGGGTGCGCGTGGACGACCTGGGCGCCATCAGCAGCGACCCGCACGTGGCGCGCGAAGCCGGCGTCTATGAGCTGGATCCGGAGGCCGGCACGCTGCGTTTTGGCGACGGCGTGCGCGGCCGCATGCCCGAGCGCGAGATGCGCGTGCGCCTGGCCGCGGGCCGCTTCGGCGGTGGCCGCGCCGGCAACCTGCCGGCCGGCAGCCTGGCCGAGCTGAGCGCACGGCGCATCGACGGCAGCCCGGCCCCGGCGATGAAGGTGCTGCAGCCGCTGGCCCTGGCCGGTGGCGAGGATGCCGAAACCCTGGCCGCTGCCGAGCGGCGCATCCCCGCCTTGCTGCGGCATCGCGACCGCGCGGTCACGGAGGAGGACTTCCGCCGCCTCTCGTTCGAAGCCCCGGCCATCACCGTGGGCCGGGTCGAGGTGCTGCCGCGCTTCAAGCCGCGCGACCGCCGCTTCAACGTGCCCGGCGTGGTGAGCGTGCTGGCCTTGCCGGCCGCCACCCTGGGCCCGGCGCCCAACCCGCGGCCCGACCGGCCGTTCATCGAGCGGTTGCATGCGCACCTGTCGGCCCGCACGCCCCTGGCCACCGAGCTGTACGTCATCGGCTGCGAGTACGTGGCGCTGGGCGTGTCGGTGGCGGTGGCGCTGCGCGACGGCTTTGCCCGCGACAAGGTGCTGCTGGACGTGCGCGAGGCCTTGCGGCGCCTGCTGTGGCCGCTGGCCCCGGGTGGGCTGGACCGCAACGGCTGGCCGCTCGGCCGCGCGGTGCGCAGCCGCGAGCTGGAGGTGGAGGTGTCCAAGGTGGATGGCGTGGACGAGTTGCGCGGCATCAACCTGTTCCGCCGCAGCGGCGTGGCCGGTGCCGAAGACTGGCAGCGCCTGCCGGCTATCGCGGCGGACGGGGCGCAGATCCTGTCGCTGCAGCCGTGGCAGTTGCCGGAGCTGCTGTCGGTGGTGGCCATCGAAGGGACGGAGGCGCCGGTGAACCTGCGGGCCTTGCCGAACCCGTTTGCCGAGGCCAATGCGGTGGCGGTGCCGGTGGTGCCGGAGCTCTGCTGATGGACGCCAACGGCCAACGCTTCTGGACCCTGGGCGAGGCGCGCCATTTCGCCGCCCTGGGCCATGCGGTCTGGGACAGCGCCTGCCACGTGCTGCGCCTGGCCTCGGAGCGCACGCTGCAAAGCCCGCTGGGCCCGGTGGCGGCGCTGTCGGCCGCCCTGGCCGCGCTGGACCGCATCCCGCGCGCCGTGGACGGCCTGGAATGCGTGGCCCGCTGGGACGCCCCCAGCGCCGCCGTGGTGGTGCACAGCCACCTGCCCAACGACGCCGTGCTGCTGCCGCTGGGTGCCACCCCCACCGACCTGTGCGCCGGCGCCGACGGCGTGCTGTATGTGGCGCTGCCCACCGGGGTGCACCTGCACGACCTGCGCGGCCGCTGGGCCGGCGTGGAGGTGGCCCTGGCCGGCTTCCAGCCCTGGCGCCTGGCGCCTGCCCCGGACGGCGGCGTGTGGGTGCTGGAGCGCACCAGCGGCCGCCTCGCCCGCCTTGCAGGCCGGCCGCGCCGCACCCAGACCCCGCAGCCCGACGACTACGACCCCGGCGTGTTCCGCCCCGCGCCGGAGAACGGCGACGCGCCCATGCTCACCCTGGTGGATACGCCCACCTGGCCCCCCGGCGAAGAAGCCCGTGCCCTGGCCACCGCCCCGGATGGCGCGCTGGCCGTGCTCACCTGGCTGGACGACGATGGCCGCGCGGGTGTGCGCCGTTGGCTCCCTGGGGCCTCGCGCTGGTCCGCCCCTGTGCACCTGCAAGATGCCGATTACGCCTACGCCCTGGCCTGGCTGGCCCCCGACCGCCTGGCCCTGCGCCTGCCCGGCCGGCGCGACGCCCCGGCCTACGACCTGCCCGCCCACGGCCCCGAGGCGTTCCCCCTGGGCCTTGTCTACCCCTTATCCGAAGACGCCCAGGAAGCCCCCTTCGCCAACGGCGCCGTGCAGCCGCCGCGCTACCCCCGCGGCGCGCGCGATGCCCAGCCGCTGCACCCGCTGTCGTTCAACACCCTGGCCCGCCGCGGCGAGGCCACGCACTTTGCCGGCAGCGATGCGGACTTCCGCGCCTGGCTGCTGGACAGCAGCGACACCACCACGGTGTGGCACCGCCTGTTCGTGGAGGCCGGCATCCCCTCGCACTGCGGCTTCGTGGCCTGGCTCGCGGCCACCAACGAGCCCCGCCCGCCCGCTGCCGCCGACCTGGCCGCCTGGCATGCCCACGGCTTTGGCCGCGACATCGCCACGCTGGACGACGCCTTGCAAGCCCCGCAGGTGCCGCGCGCCGCCTGGGACCGCGCCGCCAGCGAGCTGCCGGGCCACCCGGGCTTCCTCTCCGGCGAGCGCGAGAAAGACACGCGCGGCCTGTTCTCGGTGCTGATCCAGAACAGCCGCCAGCGCGTGCGCACGCTGGCGGGCCGCTACCTGTGGGTGCGCCTGGTGCTGCACGGCGACGGCCGGGCCACGCCCGAGATCGCCGCGCTGCGCGCCTGGGGCAGCCGCTTCTCCTATGCCGATAAGTACCTGCCGCGCCTGTACCGCGAAAGCCTCTTCGGAGAGGCCGCCCAGGCGCCCGGCGAGCTGCTGGCCCGCATCGACGTGGCCCATGCCGCCACGCTGGACTCCGGCGTGCTGTCGCCGGCCTTGCGTGCCCGGCTGCTGCTCGAAGACATCCGCCCCGGCCCGGCCGCCCGCGTGGTGGTGGAGCGCCCGCAGGCGCTGTGGCTGCTGCGGGACGGCGCCGCCGCCTGGCGCCTGGCGCAGGAGGACGGTGCCATCGCGGTGTACCGGCCGCAGGCCACGCCGGCCGATTTCAACGCCCGGCTGCTGGGCAACTTCGAAGGCGTGCTGACGCAGCTGGAAGACCGCGTGGCCGCGGCGCACCTGCTCAGCCACCCCGCCGCGGTGCCCGAGGCGAGCCTGGAGTGGCTGGCCGGGTGGATCGGCGTGGCCTTCGACCCCGTGCTGCCGGCCGCGCACCGCCGCGCCTGGCTGGCCGCCGCGCCCGACCTGGCCCTGCGCCACGGCACGCGCGATGGCCTGCGCTTGGCGCTGGACGTGGCCACCGGCGGCGGCGTGCGCGGCGGCGAGATCGTGGTCATCGAGAGCTTCCGCCTGCGCGGCATCCTGGCCACCTTGCTGGGCGTGGACCTGGCCGACGAAAACGACCCCCTGCTGCCCGGCTTGCAGGTCAGCGGCAACTCGGTGGTCGGTGACACGCTGACCCTGGGCGACCACGAGAGCGTCGAGCTGATGGCCTTGTTCCGGAATGAGCGCCCCCAGGCCGACGCCTTGCGTCGTCCGCCCCCCGAGGGGGATGAGGAAACTTGGGGCGGCCCGGCGTTTCCTCATGACGCCGCCACCGCCGCCGAAGACAACGCCGTGCTGCGCTTCTACGAGCGCCTGGCGCACCGCGCGCTGGTGCTGGTGCACCAGGAGGTGCAGGCGCAGGACCTGGCGCTGATCCGCCGCATCGTGCGGTTGGAGGCGCCCGCCCACGTGGACGTGCAGGTGGCCTCGGCCACCTGGCCGCTGCTGGTGGGCGTGGCCAGCCTGGTGGGCGTGGACACCTACCTGGCGCCGCCGCGCGTGCCCCAGCCGGTGCAGGTGCAGCGCTCGGTGCTGGGCCTGGGCGACCGGCTCATCGGGCCGGGCGTGCTGGACCCGCGCCTTTCGGGCACCCCCGCGTCGGGCGGCGCGCTGGTGCTGGATGCGCCGCCTTCGCCCGATTCGCCCACCCTCTGGCGCTGGTGGCCGCCGGCCTGAGCCGCACCGCCACACAAACCCGGCCACCCACCCCCGTCATCACCCCAAGGACGCTGCAATGAGCATCCAGACCCCAAGCGCCGACCCCTTGACCACGCAGCCGCGTGCCGAACGCACGGCCTACGCCACCGGCATGCTGCTGGACGCGCAGGACTTCAGCGACGAGCAGACCTACCACCGCGGCCGCCTGGCGCGTGCGCTGGCCTTCCTGGCCGGCGGCGGCACGCTGGCCGGGCTGCAGGTGGCATACCTGCCGGCCACAGGCAGCCAGCCGGAGGAGATCCAGGTGGCTCCCGGCCTGGCGGTGGACCGCCTGGGCCGGCTGGTGGAAATCCAGCGCCCCGCCTGCCTGCGCCTGGCGCGCTGGGTCACGGCGCTGCAGGCCAATGACGGCGGCGACAGCGTGTCGCAGGCGGCGCACACGGGCCTGGGCCGCTTCGTCTCGCCGCGTTTCACCGAGGCGGCCACGCCGCTGCCGGCACGGGCGCTGGTGGCCGATGTGTTCGTGCGTTTTGCGGCCTGCGCCGTGGGCCTGACGCCCAGCTTCGCGCAAGGCCCGTTCGATGCACTCAATGCCGTGTCGGCGGCCCGCCTGCGCGATGCCTATGAGCTGCAATTGATCCCACGGCCCGGCCTGGACGACGACTACAGCGGCCTGCCGCTGCCGGTGGGCGACCCGGTCATCGGCAATGCCGGCGCCACCGTCGCGGCCCGCCGCAACGCCATGCAGGACAGCGTGCTGCAGGCCTATGGCGGCAGTGGCCACGCCGGCGGCAGCGGTGGCCTGGCCCCGCTGCCCGAGCAGCCGGCCGACCTGGACCGCAGCGCCGTGTTCCTGGCGCGCGTGTTCATCCCGGTCACTGCGGCCAACCCGCCCGTACGCACGGCCGGCGCGGTGCTGGTGGACAACTGGGCGCGGCGTTTCCTTCCCCCGGTGCCGCTGCTTGGGCAGTGGGCCGGTTTCTGACTTTTCGGCGCTGGAGCATCCCATGGCCTTGAACCCCATCCAACTGCTGCAAGGCGCAGCGCGCGAACTCGTCAACCCGGCCGACGTGGCCTCGCTGCGCCGGGCCGGCGTGCTGGTGGAAGACCCGCGCCGCGAACGGCCGCGCTACTTCGACGGCCGGTTCCTCTCGGCGCGCGACCTGATCCGCGACCAGCAGTACTTCCTGACACGTGAAGCCGACCTGGGTCGCGCGGCCGGCAGCGGCGTGGCCATCGGCCTGTCGGTCACCCCGGGCGGCACGCCCAACACCTTGCGCGTCAAGGCCGGCGAGGGCATCACGCCGGCCGGCGAGCTGGTGCTGCTGCCGCACGACCTGGACATCAACCTGGCCAACATCCCGGCTGCCGAGCAGCTCTCAGCCCGCTTCGGCCTGGGCCGCATCCCCACGCCGCCGCTGCGCAGCCGCACGGGCCTGTTCGTGCTGGCGCTGCGGCCGGTGGAGTTCACCGCCAACCCGGTGGGGGCGTACCCCACCTCCATCACCGGCCCGCGCACGGTGGAGGACGGCGACGTGATCGAGGCCACCGCCGCCGTGCTGGTGCCCTGGCAGGACGACGGCGCGGCCGATTCCCTGCAGGCCCGCCGCGGCCGCGCCGCGCGCACGATCTTCACGCAGGACGCGCAGGCCATCGCCTCGGCCAACGTGCTGCCTGTGGCCATGGTGGCGCTGCAGTCCAACACCCTGGTGTGGGTGGACGAGGCCATGGTGCGGCGCGAACTGGGTGCCGACCGGGGCGACCTGCCGGGCCTGGGCCTGGCGCCGCGCGGGCTGCGCCTGGCGCACCTGATCCAGCACCAGGAGCACCTGGCCGACGTGGTGGCGCAGATGCAGGGCCGCAGCTTCCCCGCCGCCACCCAGTTCCCGGCGCTTCCGCCGGCCGGGCCCCTGCCGCCCGGGGTGATCGACACGCGCGACTTCACGCAGCGCTACTTTCCGACCCAGGTGGATGTGGACTTCTCCATCGTGCCGGACGACGAACTGCCAGCGCTGGTGGAAGAGGCGCTGGCCTTGCCGCCGATCGACTTTCTCTCCAGCGAAGCGGCGCTGGACCTCACCGCCGTGCTGGTGCTGGCGCCGGTGCCGCGCGCCGACTTCCGCGCCGTGCTGGCCAAGCTGACCTCGCGCACCCGGGTGCTCAAGCCCGCCGCACCCAACCTGGTGGCGCAGCGCAAGCCGCTGGAGATCCTGCAGCGCCTGCGGCTGCCCTTGTCGCTGACCGTGCCCGACGTGGCCAACCCGTCGGACGCCGAGTGGGCCCGCCTGGCCAAGCTGCCCACGCTCTGGTACACGCGCCGGCGCAACCTGGCTTATCGCGACGACCTGGTGGGCAACGGCGTGGCCGCCACCGGCCAGGACGAGCTGGACCTGGAGGCCGCGGTGCGCAGCCGCCTCACCGGGCTGCGGCTGGCGCCGCAACTGGACAGGCTGCTGACGGTGGCCACCACCAAGGCCTCGTGGAGCGTGATGAGCCTGCTGGCCTTGCCGCGCATCGCCGAGTCGCCCGCGCTCACGGCGGCGGCCCTGGGGGCCCTGCAGGCCAAGGCCAGCGGCACCAAGGGCGGCCGCCTGACCAATGCCGATGCGCTGAGCGTGGGCAATGAACTGAAGAACACCAATGTCGGGGCGGGGCTGCTGTCGCTGGAGGGCAATGTGGGTGGGACCATCAGCCCTCGGGCGCTGGCCAACCTGGCCAGCAACGATGCCTGGCGCAAGCTGGACGATCAGGCGCAGAAGGCCAGCGGGACCCAACTGAGCCAGCTCAGTGCGCGGCTGGTGGCGCCGCCGGTGCAGGAGGCGGCGGAAGACGGCACGGAGGACGCTGTCACCGTGGAGAAGGCCGACGAGGCGGGGGACGACGCGGCCAAGCCTGTGCGAGCCGCGGGGCAAGTGGAAGAGGACCCACCGGCCAGCCCGTCGCGCTCATCCAAGCTGGCCGAGGCGCGGCGCAAGGCGGCGGCCACGGCGAAGAAGACAGCCAAGAAACGGGGGAGCAAGTGATGCGGCCGTTCGTCGCCCCGCCCCCGCTCGCCCTGTCGAAGGGCCTGTGCCATGCACCCCCTTACCCCATCCATTGAGCGCGGAGGCCCGCAGTGACCATCCAGACCATCGCTTCTCCCTTGCCCGGCGAGCGCGTGCTGGGCCTTTCGCCCGGCAATGCCGAAGAAGCCGCGCTCACGTGGCTGCGCCGGCCGAATCTCTTCCCCGGCCGGGCCCTCACCGCCGCCAGCCTGCAGCAGCGCCAGCAGTGGCAGGCCGGCCACCTGGTGCAGCGGGCCTCCACCTGGGTGGCCGGGGTCGACACAGGCCTGGAAGTGCAGTTCGCCACGGACAACAGCACCCCGGGGGCCACCGACGTGATCGTCACCGTGGGCCGCGGCCTGGCCTTGTCGGCCAGCGGCGAAGACGTGGTGCTGCAGCGCCCGCTGCACTGCCGGCTGAGCGACATCCCCGTGGTGGCGCCGCCCGGCTTCTTCAGCAACGGCTCCGGCGTGGGCAACAGCGGCCCCGGCGGCACCCTCCTGCCGCGCAGCATCGGCACCACGCTGGGCCAGTTGCTGCCTGCCTCCCGGGCCACCCTGCCGGCCGTGGGCGTGCTGGTGCTGCAGCCGGTGCAGGTGGACACCGCCAACCTCGACCCGCTCGACCCCTGCGACCGCAGCGCCTTCGACGAAGGCACCGAGGCCGATCCCTCGGTGTTCGAAGACTGGCGCATCGGCGACGGCGTGCGGCTGCTGTGGTACGTGTGGCCGGGCGAGTGGCGCGCCTTGCCCCAGCCCGCGGATGCCCAGCACCTGCGCAATGCCGTGGCCTGGACCGTGTTCCAGGCCGAGGCCGACCTGGCCCGCGACGACGCCATGCCGTGGGACGCCTTCGGCGTGCCGGTGGCGATGGCCGCCTTGCAGCCGCCCGCCGCCGACCTGCGCGCGGCCTGGCTGGACCGCGCCAGCGTGGCGCGCCGCGGCGGCCGGGCGCGTGATGCGCACCTGCGCAGCGTGGGCCCGCGGCTGGCCGCCGACCCGCGCCTGCCGTCGCTGTGGCAGGCCCGCATCGAACAACTGGCCGAGCAGGTGGCCGCCATGGACGGCGCCACCGCGGTGGATTTGTCCCGGGCGTTCCTGCGCTACCTGCCGCCGGCCGGCTTGCTGCCGCGCAACTGCTTCGATCCGGTGTCGCAGCAAAGCGATTTTTTCCCGGCGCAGTTCGACCTGGACGCCGCCCCCGTGCCGGTGGAGCAACTGGACCTGGCCCTGCGCGCCTGCGCCGGCCTGGCGCCGCTGGACCTGAGCGCGCAGGAAAGCGTGCGGCTGCTGGTGCCGGTGCCGCTGGCGCACTGGGAGCCGCGCCTGCTGATCCGCGAGGTGGTCGATGCCGAGTTCCAGCGCACGGTGGACCGCCACCTGCTGGAGCGAGCCCGCGCGCTGGGCGCACGCCAGGGCCTGCGCAACAAGGCCGCGATGCTGTCGCATGCGCTGGACGGCCAGGTGCCGACCGTGCCCTCGTACAAGGACGACCCCACCGCCACCGAACCCGAGAGCCTCAAGCCCTGGGGCGAGCCACCCCCCGGCGGCGGCCACCGCAGTGCCCTGCAGGCCGGCTTCCACCAGCACTTCTTCGACGGTGCCACGCCCTTGTTCGACGTGCTGGCCGGTGAATCGATGTTCGTGTGGGTCTGCCTGGATCCGGACAACCCGCCCCGCACGCTGATGCTGCAGTGGCACGTGGTGGTCAAGGAGAGTTCGAACTGGGAGCACCGCGCCTATTGGGGCGACGACAGCATCTCGCTGGGCGCACCGGGTGACTTTGCGGCGCACTTTCGCGCCGGCGACCTGCCCACGCCAGGGGCCTGGGTGATGCTGGTAGTGCCGGCCGCCAGCGTGGGCCTGGAAGGCATGAAGGTGGACGGCATGGCGTTCTCGCTGCAGGGCGGTCGCGCCGCGTATGGCCTGGCCGGTGCACGCACCGGCAACTACTGGCGCAAGTGGTTCTGCAACTTCCTGCCGCTGGGCGCGCGCGCCCAGGGCAACGAACCCTGGGACCTGCTCAGCAGCAACGACCTGTGGGTGCCCTTCGACCCGCACGACGGCGTGGTGCCCAGCCTGCCGGAGATCGTCTTCAGCAGCGGCGGGGGCGACATCCTGACGCCCGGCCAGGGCGCGGGGGCCCGTGCCGTGCCCACCAGCGGCTTCAACGTGCGCTACCTGCTCATGGAGGGCTGGCGCGGCCACGTGATCTACTTCACGGCGGTGCCGCGCATCGTGAACCTGCCCGCGCAGAACGCCGACCATCTGCGCACCTGGCTGTACCTGGACGAACTCACCCCGCCGCGTTCCATCGTGGTCTACATGACGTGCCGGGCCGTGAACAGCGCCGGCACGTCGGTGGGCGGCGGCTACTTGTCGATCGCTTTCTGGGGCGAGAACCATTTTGCGGAATTCGACAAGACCAACCCGGGCCTCAGCGCCGTGTTTGCCCAGGCCCGCCAGGCCGGGCCGCTGCCGCAGTCCGGCACCTGGATCGAACTGGACATCCCGGTGCGCCAGCCGCTCGAGGGCGCCACCGGCCGGGTGCGCATCGAGGCCATCGCGTTTTTTGCCTACCGTGGCGACCTGGCCTTCAGCGACCTTCTCATCCGCCGCGGCATGCCGGCCGATGCGCCGCCTGAGCTGGCCTGGCCCACCGCCGTGGCCGGCGACGTGAGCACGCCGCCGGTGGTGCCGCTGCTCAACCCCAAGCTGATGTTCCAGCACAACCTGGGCGTGCTGACGCCCACGCCGTCGTCACGCATCGGCACCGTGCGCGTCTACACCGAGCTGATCCGCGACCCGCTGATCCAGCGCCTGTCGGGCCATGAACAATCGCAGATCCTGCTGCGCGGCCTGGCCGGTTTTGCCGACTACCTGCGCACGCGCATCGACCGGGCCGACGACATCACCGACTTCGGCTTCGCGCACATGCAGGTGGACATGCACCGCATCCGCCACCTGATGCTGAGCACCAGCGACGCGACCCGCCTGGCGGTGTCGCCGGCGCTGGCCGCGATTGCCAAGTCTGACAGCGCGCTGGTGGTGCAGAGCCAGATCCGCGAGTACCTGGGCACGGTGCGGGCGGCCGCCGGCACCGTGCTCAAGGCGGCGGCCATGCAGCCTGCCGGGGCCGTGGCCGCCATCAAGGTGGCGGCGGCGGCCGTGCCGGTGGCATCGGCCAGCAGTGTCGCGGCCAAGGTGAGCATGGTGTCCACCCAGGCCAAGCTGATTGCGCAGCCGCGCGCGCCGCTCAACATCGTCTACTCGCAGCCGGTGATTGGCCTGTCGGAAGTGCGTACCGTGGCCATTGCCGACCGCCTGAAGCAGCCGCCGTCCACCGAGGCACGCGACTATGCGCTGGCCAACCGCCACCGCACCGTGCAGTCGCTGCTGGACTTGCTGGAGGCCTTCCTGGCCGACGACAGCGGCGCCATGCCGTCGCTGCTGGACGGGTTCGACATCTTCGGCCTGCAGGGCGACCCATTCCTGGTGGGCCAGCAGGAGCGCAAACGAAAGCTGGTGGATTTCCGCGGCAATGCCGCGTTGCTGGCCCAACTGCTGAACCCGCCACCGCAGCCCAAGGATGCGACCGGCAAAGAGCTCCCGCTGGACGAAGCCACCCTCTTCACGCAGACGGTGAGCCTGTCCGACAACACCATCGCCATCCTGCGCCAGCTTGAAGCGCGGCTGATCGTCTACCGCGATGCGCTGACGCGCTGCGAGTCGGCACTGTCCGAACTGCAGGGCGACATCGACGGCACGCGCCAGCGCGTGAACGCGGTGGAAGACGCGCTGGCCGAGGCCCGCCACGACGTGAGCGTGGCGCGCGCGCTGCTGGCCGAGGAGACCCAGCGCATCGAGGACATCAACACGCGGCGCAGCCGGGTGCTGGCCGAGGAGGTGAAGTTCCTGGCCTTCATCCGCCCGCGCGAGACCGACAACCTGCGGCCTGTGCCTACCCACGCGGTGGACCCGGCCCTGGTGGAGGCGCCCGTGCCGGCCTGCCTGCGCGAGCACCCGGACCTGGCCGAGGAGCTGGTGGACATGCTCAGCGTGGTGCGCGAGGCGCCGGCCAACTGGTTCGTCAAGATGCCGGTGCTGATGCAGCGCCTGGACCGCATCGACTACCTGCAGCGCAGCCTGCTGACGGCCCGGCTGCGCGCCACGGCGGGCCTGGCCGTGCCACGTTCCATCGTGCCGCCTTCGGCCAGCAAGCTGGGCCAGGCGGTGGCACGCGTGTCTTCCCGCCAAGCCGAGGCGCTGGCGCCGCGCATGGCAGCCTTGCAGGCGCTCGACATGACCGTGCTGGCCAGCGCCACCTGGAAGACCGTGCAGGTGCACGCGCAGCAGGTGCTGTCGTTCGGCGACCTGGCCGACGGTGCGCATGGCCGCAGCGACGTGGCGCAGGCAGCGGCGGCCGAGCTGCACGGCATCCGCAGCATCGTGGCCTGCCTGCATGCCGAGTTCTCCGGCATCCCGCCGGCACTGCGGCTGGCCTGGGCCGAAACCTTGTCGGAGTTCGACGAGGCGCCCAGCCTGCGCAACCTGGCCAGCCTGCCGCGCTGGTCGGAGATCGACTCCATCGACCGGCGCCAGATGCAGGCTTATGTGGACTGGCTGTTCGGCCAGATCGAGCCCAGCCAGCCGCAGGCCGTGGCCTTGATCAACGACGTGGTGCGCATGTGCCTGCTGCTGGCCAGCCATGCGCCGGTGGACCGCATCGTGTCCGGACGGCTGGCCCGGCCGGTCACCGGCGTGAGCCCGGGCATCCGCATCCCGCTCAGGGTGCTGGATTCGGTGTCTGTGCGGGTGGGCATGCAGGCCGTGCTGTACCGGGGCGATGCGGTGGTGGCGCGGGCGGTGGTGGAGGACCTGGCGTCGCTGGAGGTGTCGGCGCATGTGATCCACACCTCGGCCGCGCGGGTGGACCTGGGCGACGACGTGCGGGTGCATTTTGACGACGCGGCGATGCTGAGCCTGAAGCAGGCCAGTGCGAAGCGGACCTTGTTCGGGCGGTAGGCGATGAAGGCCTTTCGCTCAGGGGGTGGGCTGCCGGAGGGAGGGAAAGGCGGTGGCCAGACGCGCCGCTCATGCCGACCCACCCCGTTCGCCCTGAGCTTGTCGAAGGGCTGGTGCAAATTGCACCAAGGCTCCCTTCGACAAGCTCGAGGCGAGTGGAGATACAAGCTCTGCCCGAATGGCCTCTCAAGCCGGGTACCGCAATGACCCCCATGGACCGCCGCGTTCGCCACCTGCGGCTGCGCGCCGGCAGCCCCGCCGACGTCGGCCGCGTGCTGCCGGTGCTGGAAGACGCGCTGCGTTGCGCCAGCCTGCCCGACACCGGCAGCAGGCTGTTGCTGGTGCGCCGGCTGGCGCTGGGACGCATTGCGCGGGACACCAGTGCGCAGGCGCTGGCGCGGGTGATCGAGCAGCGCGTGGCCGCCGTGGGTGGGCAATGGGTGGAGGGCGGCACACCGGCTGCGGCGGGGGCGGCGTACGTGAGCTTTCCTGGCGCTCTGGAAGCGCGCGTGCAGTTGGCCGTGCGCATCGCTCGCGGCGCACCGCATGCGGAGTGGTATTGGCCGCTGGCCGTGCCGGAACTGCGTGCGGCCGATGGCCCAGGCGATGCACTGAGGCACATCGCCTGGGCCATTGCGCAATGGCCGGAGGCCCGCCGCGCGCTGCCGGCCTGGGTGGTGGCGCTGGTGCAGGCAGGGGCAGGCGCGCGCCTGCTTGTCGCCATCGATGCGCCCCTGGGCGAGGCACTGGTGCAGCAGGTGGGGCTGGCAATGCCGGACGAGGCCGCGAGGCCAGCGCACTGGCAAGCCCAGCCGGGCGAGGGCCCGGAGGCCTGGCACGACGACCCCGTGAGGGACGAGCCGCGCTGGCTGCGCGGCCTGCTGGCCGGGGAGGCGCCGCGCCGGCCGCTGCCCCGGGTGCAGCCGGCAGGCAGGGCCCGAGCGAATGACGAGGTGAACCCGGCCGCCGCAACCCCGGCCGGGGACCACATCGCCAGCGAGATCCCCACAGCCTCCTTGCGCGAAGCTCCAACATCCGCCCCAGCCGAGACCCCTCTCAGCCACGCTGCCGATCCCGCTGCGCCGCAGGGCGCCGGCGAGGCCGTGCATGCCCAGGCCGCCACGGCCATGGCCCGGCAGCAGGCCGCCAGGGACGTGATCCACCGGGCGCCCCGGCCCGGTCCGCAAGCTGCCCAGTTCGCCGAGCCTGCGGCACCACAAGCCGACCAGGCCCCGCCTGCACACGCCCCCTGGCAGTCGCCAGGCAACCTCGAAGCCGAGCCCACCGCTTGCGCCGGCCTGCTGTTCCTGCTGCCGGTACTGGCCCGGCTGGGACTGGCGCAGTGGCTGGGCGAGACCCACCACGACACAGCCTTCACACAGCGCGTGCTGCAGCAGGCCCTGCGCCGCCTGCAGGCCCCGGCAGACGACCCGGCCTGGGCCCTGGCTGCCGTGGAAGCCGGGGCGGCCGCTCAGGCCATCGCGCTGGAGGCGCCGGCCCCAGCCAGCTGGAGCGACCCACTGCTGGCCGGCTCGCCCGCGCTGACCCAGGCCCTGCACGCCGCCCCCAGCGCCGACGCCCAGGCCACCGTCTGGCTCACCGCAGCCCGCCGCTGGCTGCGCCGCGCCGGCCGCATCGGCCTGGCCAGCCTGGTGCTGCGGCCGGGCTTCATGGGCCTCACGCCCACCCACGCCGACGTGCACTTCCGCCTCCACCACACCGACCTGCGCGTGCGCCGCCTGGGCCTGGACATCGACCCCGGCTGGCTGCCCTGGTACGGCCGGGTGGTGGCGTTCCACTACCGGCGGAATGTCCCATGGTGAACCCCTCGCCGCGCCGGAGGCCGTGATGGGCGCACGCACCCCGGCATCGATCGGGCCGCCCCGGCTCTCGACCCTGGCGCTGGCCTGCCTGGCCCCGCGTGACCTGGCGGCCGATGCCGCCGGCGAGGCGCAGTGGCTGAGCGACCTGCGCCTGCTCAACGGCCCCGCTGCGCTCGACCCCGCGCGAGCCCTGGCCGACTGGCTGGCCACGCCGCCGCCCGCCGATGCCCCGCTCGCCACGCTGGCCCGCAGCCTGGGCCTGGGCACCGCCGAGCTGCTGGCCGTGGCGCTGGCGCTGGCGGCCGACACCGACGTCATGGCGGGCCGCGCGCTGGCCTGGCTGCAGGCCCCGCACCGCGAAGCCTGGCCCACGGTCGGGCTGGTGGCCTGCCTGGCCGGCCTGCTGGGCGAGGACGCCTCGCAGGCCCTGACCCAATTGCTGGACGGCCCCGCGCTGGCCAGCGGCCTGCTCAAGCTGGAGCCGCGTGGCCGCGCCTTGCCGGATGCGGCCTTGTGCATGCCGCTGCCCCTGGTGCTGGCCGCCACGCAGGGCGTGGGCCGCTGGCCCGGGGTGGACGGCAAGGTGCCCGATCTGCCGCTTCCGCCCAGCCTGTGCGAAGCCGCCCGGGCGCAGGCGCGCGCGCTCGGCCCGGCAGGCTGCCTGGTGGTGGCCAGCGGCCACGTGCAGGAAGCACGCGCGGCGGCGGCCGTGATCGCCCGCGCGCTGGGCCGGGAGCCGGTGTTCATCCAGGGACCTGCGCCGGACGACGCCCCGCAGGGCCTGGGCCCGTGGCTCGCACTGCGCCACGTCGTGCCGGTGTTCTGCGGCGTGTGCACACCCGGGGAGCGCCGCCGCCTGGCCCGCCCGGTGGGCCATGCCGGCGTGATGCTGGTGGCCAGCGGCCCCGATGGCGCCTGGGAGCACGAGGGCGACACCGTGCCGATGTGGCGCGTGCCGGTGCCGCCGCGCGACGAGCGCGCGGCCTTGTGGCGCGCCTGCGGGCTGGACGACGAGGCCGCCCAGGGCCTGGCCCGGCGCCACCGCCACGCCGGCGCCCGCATCCATGCGCTGGGCGAGCTGGCCCACGCGCAGCGCCGGGCCGAAGGGGCCGGACCGTTGACCGCCAGGCACGTGGTGCACGCGGCCCGCAACGCCCGCGCCACCGACCTGGGCGCGCTGGCGCAGGCGCAGTGCGAGGACGTGGGCGACGCCGCCCTGGTGCTGCCGCCGGCCCTGCGCCGCGAACTCGAAGGCCTGGCCCAGCGCTGCGAATCGCGCGACGGCCTGGCCCACGACCTGGGGCCGGCCGCGCGCACGCGCTACCGGCCCGGCGTGCGTGCCTTGTTCGTGGGCCCCTCGGGCACGGGCAAGACGCTCTCGGCCAGCTGGATCGCCACGCGCCTTGGCATGCCGCTGTACCGCGTCGACCTGGCCGCCGTCAGCTCCAAGTACATCGGCGAGACCGAGAAGAATCTGGGCGACCTGTTCGCGCGTGCCGAGCATGCCGAGGTCATCCTGCTGTTCGACGAGGCCGATGCCTTGTTCGGCAAGCGCACCGAGGTGCGCGATGCCAACGACCGCTACGCCAACCAGCAGACCAACTACCTGCTGCAACGCATCGAGAGTTTCGAGGGCATCGTGCTGCTCACCAGCAACAGCCGCAGCCGCTTCGACACCGCCTTCACGCGCCGCCTCGACAGCATCCTCGAGTTCCCGGCCCCGTCGGCCGAGGAGCGCCGGGCCCTGTGGCTGGCTCACCTGGGCGATGCGCATGCCCTTGGCGCCGGCGACCTGAGCCGGCTGGCGGCCGGCTGCGACCTGGCCGGCGGGCACATCCGCAACGTGGTGCTCGCGGCCCGGGCCTTGTCGGGCGCGGGGCCCATCCAGCGCGCCGAACTGGGCCAGGCCCTGTCGGCCGAATACCGCAAGCTGGGCCGCCCGCTGCCGGCCGGGGTGGTGGAGCGATGACTCGGCCATGAACCGGGTCGCCACGCGCCGCCCCGGGCGCGCCGATGTGGCGGCGCGCGGACCGGCCGCGCCGCGCCGGCGCAGCGGCGACCAGGCCGTGGCCGAGGTGGCCACCGGCGATGTGGCCACGCTCGATTCCACGCGGGACTCCACGTCGCAGGCCGGCGCCGCCGAAGGCGCAGGTGCCGAGGCCTGGCCACGCTACCTGGGCGCCGCGGGGCCGGGCGATGCGAGGCTGATGCCGCAGGCGGCCGACACACCCAGCGAAGAACCCAGCGAAGCACCCGCCGCGGGTCCGGCGGCGCCCGAGGCCCTACCCGAAGGCCCCGTCGAGGCCCCCGCCACCGCGGGCGGCTCCCCGGTGCAGGCGGCCATCGCACCCGGCCTGCTGCCCCCGGACAGTGTCGATGCCGACCCGGCCGCGCGCCGCGCCCGCGAGACGCCGTTGCCCGCGGTCATCGAGGTGCCGGCCTTGCTGCTGATGCAACGCGACCAGGTTTCCATGCAGGGCGACGTGCAGCAGGCCACGCATGCGATCGACCCCACGGCCTCTGAACTGACGGCCGACAGCCATGCCGACGGCGCGTCACCTGCACCCCCCCGCCTGGATGACGCCGACACGCCAGCCGACGATGCCCAGGCCGCCGGCCCAGCCGCCGCGCCCGGCGACCCCGAGGGTGCGCCGGCACAAGACCCCGCAGCGCCCGAAGCCGAGGCTGGCGGCGGCACCGGCGGCCCGCGCGCCAGCGCCGGGGGCGGCCTGGTGCTGGCGCTGGACGCCGAGGAAACCCCCCTCGACGAGCCGCTGGAAGCCGCGCTGGCGTCCATGGACTCCACCGAGCTGGACGTCCCGCACGAGATCGACGTGCCCACGCTGGTGGCCCAGTGGAGTGCACCGGCCGAGTTGGGCGACGACGTGCTGCCCCATCCCGACAAGGCCGGCCGCCGCGGCCAGGCCCCGCCCAAGCCCGGCGCCAACAAGGAAGACAAGAAAGGCGACACCAAGCCCGCCGGCAAAGGCAAGCCCGACAGCCCCCGGCCCAGCGACCGCGAACAAGATGCCGAAGTCCTGGCGGCCGCGCGCAGCCGCGCCCAGCGGGCCTGGGCTGATCTGTCGTCCGCGGCGCGCGGCCGCCAGCAAGGCTTCGTGGACGATAGCAACCGCGTGGCCGCCTACCTGGGCCATGCCTACGCCAATATCGCCGACCGCATCGAGAGCGCGCATGACCAGGGCATCGACCAGCTCACCCTGAGCGCCGACCAGGCCTGCGAAGAGATCGGCTGGGTCAGCACCAGCGCCGAGATGGCGCTGGACCAATCGGCCACCGACACGCTGGTGGCCATCCAGGCCGCCGCCGGCAGTGCCTGGGGCGCCATCTCGGCCAACGAGGCCACCGCCGGCACGCAGATCAACAGCATCGTCGGCGGCCTGGTGGCCGGGCACCAGAGTGCGTTCAACGGCGTCATCGACAAGACCAGAAAGGCCATCGAGGACGCGGTGAAGGCCCTCACCGACTGGTCGGCCGAGCGCACCACCAACTATTCGCTCAACGACTCCTCCAAGCTCGAAGGGGCCAAGAACGAGAAACGCCAGCAACGCATTCCGCGCCTGGTGGAGGACGAAACCAAGAGCCTGAACGAACGCAAGACCAGCAAGATCGACAACTGGAGCCAGACCCGCGACACCACCGTATGCGGGTTGAGTTGCGGCTACCGCGCGCCGCTGGAGGCCCACCGCACGGCCATGCACACCACCGGGCGCCAGTCGGTGGGCAAGGCGCTGCGCTCGGCCAAGAAGACGCTCTCGCAGCAGGTGCGCGACACCCGCGGCGCCCTGCACCAGATGCGCGGCAGCGCGGTTTCGCAGATCCGCGCCCAGCAGCGCAGCACCGCCGGCCAGTTGACGGCCCAGGCGCGCGCCGCCTTGCAGAGCGCCCGGCGCGAGTCGCAGGGTGCGGTGGGGGGCGTGGGCGGGGCGGCGCGCAGCGCCTTGCCGGGCTACTGGCGAGCCACCCAGGGCCTGGAGCAGACGCTGCGCCGCGCCGGCACGCAAGGCGGCCCCGCCATCGACAAGGCCGCGCGCACCGCGCCCGAGGGCATCCTGCGCGGCCTGGCCCGCACCACCGAGTCGCTGCAGGAGCGCCTGGCCGGCAACCGCGACCGCCTGGACACCAGCCTCACCCGCCAGGCCGGCACGCTGGCCACGGGCCGCGAGACGCAGCTGGCGCAGGCCCGGGACACCTTTGCCACCGTCACGCGCGACACCACGCTGCAGCTGGACACCAGCGTCAGCGGCATGGGCGAGGCCTGCAGCAGCCTGGCCAACAGCGTGACGCAGGCCGCCGCAAGCTGGGCCGAACCGCTGGCCACGCACTTTGCGAGCTTCATTGCCGAAAAGCAGGGTGAGGCGCAGACCGCCTTGACCAGCCTGCTCGAAGGCGGCGGTCCCCCTGCAGGCGGCGGCGCTGCCCCCGCCGCGCCGGCCGCCGCAGCCGGCGCTGCTGCGCCCGGGGCGGACAGTTGCGGCGGGTGCAGCACCCAGGCCGCCAACAACGGCGGCGGGGGGGGCGCAGGCGCGGCCCCGGCGGGGGGTGGTGGGGCAGGCGGCGGCGCTGCGGCGCCCACCGGCCTGCGTGCCCAGGGTGACGAAGAGGTCACCTATGCCGGCCTGCGTGCCAACGCTGCGCAGTTCTTTGCCACGCCGCTGGCCGATGCCGGCAGCAGCGTGGAGAGCGACCTGACGCGGCGGGCCGGCGAGGTGAGCAGCGCGCTCGAAGCCGGCGTGATCGACACCGTGAACGAAGCCGGCGTCACCGGCGCGCTGCGCGGCATGACGGCAGCCAAGGGCCAGGCACTGGACCTGGAGGTCTACGGCGTCAACCAAGGGGGCCGCACCCTCTCGGCCGACCTGTTGAGCAAGATGGGCAGCGGCGCCGACTACAACGCCGCGGTGGCCTACCTGGCGGGCAACAACGTGCTGGGCGCCCGCTACGAGCTGGATGCCTCGGTGCACTGGTACAACGACGAAGAGTCGCGCATCGAGGCCACCATGCGCGCGCTCTCGCCCGGGGACCTGGCGGCGTTGGGCCAGGCCGACCCGGCGCTGCTGACCCGCGTGGAAGGCGTGCTCGGCGGCACCGACCAGCAGGTGTTCCAGGCCTTGCGCACCGGCAACTACGCGCGTGCCGATGCCTACCGCCTGCGCGACCGCATCGACGAGGCACGCCGCGACGGCAACAGCGACGCGGTGCACACCGCCATCGCCGAATCCACCGCGGCCACCTCCAGCGGCTGGGGCGGCCGCGAGCTGACGGCCGAGGAGCGGCGGGCAGCCGTGGTGCGTGAGCTGGGCGAGGTGGTCGGCGACCAGGCCGGCACGCCCACTGTCGCCGCCGACGGCACGCCGCTCACGGCCGATCAGATCAACACCGAACGCGCCGCGGCCTACGTCACGCGGGACATCGAGGTCTACGACCCCAACAGCGAGTCGATGCGCACCCTCAGCATCACCGGCGCCAACCGCGACCTTGCCACGGCGCTGCTGCGCCATGGCGAGGGCAGCGTGGAGGCGCGCGCCGCGCGGCTGGGCGTGGAGATGCAGCGCACCGGCGACCCGCCCTCGGCGCTGAACATCGACCGCGCGATGTTCGACGACCGCTTTACGCCGGACAACCCGCACGCCACGCGCCAGGAGATTGAGGCCAACGAGCGCCGCCGCCAGGCCGCCCGCGCCGAGCGCGCCCAGGCCTTGCTGCTGGCCGCGCAGAGCTACGGCGGCGTGGCCGCGCCCGGCGATGGCAGCGCCAATGCCGCCACGGCCGCCACGGCCACCACCAACGCTGACGGCTCGGCTCGCAACCCGCTCAGCGACCCGGGCGTGGCCGCGGCGCGCGACGCGCTGATCGCCCAGATGGGTGCGCGCTTCGGCGACGACGAGCTGGGCCGCCGCCTGTCGGCCGGACTGATGACCGACGAGCGGCCGTCCGCACAGACCGCCTCGCTGGCCATGCAGCATGCGATGTACTCGCACGCCGGCACCAACGAAGAGTTGATCTGGCGCTTCACCGAGCGCATGACGCGCGACGAAGTGCAGGCCATGCGCAACCAGTTCCGCGCGGACACCCACGGCAAGTCGCTGGACGCAGAACTGGGCGTGTACGGCCAGGGCGGCACCTTCACCGAACTCTCCGGCGATGATCGCCTGCGCATGGAGCGCGCCATGCTGGGCGTGGCGCGCGACGACCGCGAGCGCGCCGAGGCGGCGGCCTTCGCGATCCAGCAGCAGCGCCAGGAGACCGGCAGCTTCGGCAGCTGGCTGGCCGAAGGCAGCATGGCCGAGTCGGCCATGAACGCCACCGACGCCCGCCTGCGCGGCATGGCCGGCGGCAGCTTCGACTTCTCGGCCGATGCCCTCATGTCCGGCCGGCCCTTGCTCACCGGCGGCAACTTCGACCCCACCACCGGGCGCTTCACCGGCACGGGTGACCGCAGCAGCTTCCTGGCCACCACCGAATCGGCCCAGCAGGTGGCGCAGAACTACGCCAGCCGCATCGACGCGTATGCCAACGTGGCGACCACCGGCATCGCCATCCTGGGGGCGATTGCAGCGGCTGTCATCACGGTGGCCACCGGGGGTGCGGCCGGCCCGCTGGTGGCGGCGGCCGTGATCGCCGGGCTGGCCTCGATGGGGGCCAACTACGCCATCAAGGGCGGCCGCTATGGCTGGGAGCAAGCCGCCGTGGACCTGGGAATGACGGCTGTGCAGGCGGTCACGGCCGGGGTGGGCGCGCAGCTGGGCGCCGCGGCGCAGGTGGCCTCCAAGGGCGCCGCCGCGGCGGCGCAGGCCAGCCGCACGGTGGTGGCGCTGTCACGCATCTTCGGCACCAACCCCGTCGTCAACCAGATCATGGTGGGCGCCATCACCGGCGCCATCGGCGGGCTGGGCAACGCGGCGCTGCAGGAGCAGACCTGGGAGCATGGCGGGGCCGGTGCCATCGGTGCCTTGTTCGAGGGGCTGGCGCGCGGCATGCTGTCCGGTGCGGTCACCTCGGCGGCCACGCAGGGCCTGGAGGCGCT